>Ga0210377_10000751_pt1 | contig 31001 bp, 32 predicted proteins | sample PLM4_65_b1redo_FD_155480 | JGI IMG/M metagenome (GOLD analysis project Ga0210377, IMG submission 155480) | Groundwater sediment microbial communities from an aquifer in East River, Colorado, USA - PLM4_65_b1 redo | ecosystem: Environmental > Terrestrial > Soil > Riparian zone | place: USA: East... | reverse complement strand
ACGGCAAGTATTATTCGTGACCAATTCCTGTTAGAAAAATGCGGGTATGGTATACCGGTATTACGCGTCCTTGCCAAGGACGAGAAAGGGGTTCAATTCCCCTTACCCGCTCCAAAAACAAAAACACCCGCTCGGGTGTTTTTGTGTAAAAGAAGAGGCGGTCCTTGAAGACCGCCCCACGGAGCGCTGGTGCGCTCAACGAAACCACTTGACCACCATGTGCTCGATGGCGCCGATCCCTCGAGACTTCTCGACAGCATCATCGCACCCAGCAGCCAGGAGTTCTGGATTGCGCCGGCCGGATATCGCGATGATGGGACCGAAGCCGAGTCCCTTAATTTTACGGATAAGTTCGTCCGTAAACTCAGGGAGTTCGCCGTCCATCAGGATACCGGCAAGGTCGTTGCGATGTGTCTGAAAAAGCGCCCACGCTTCCTTGACAGTTTCCGCGTCCAGAACCTCAAACCCCAACGGTTCAAGGATCGCCTCTCTGAGCAGCGTCCGTACCTCAGGAAGGTCCTCTACGACCAGCACCTTTTTGGCCATTTCAGGCCCTCCTTTGTTCATGAAGACTACATGAAACTATGCCATATTTACAATGAAGTGTCAATTTTTGGGGCTTACAATGGCCCTTTTGGCCCTATTGACTTTTTGGGCCCAAAATGTTATTATTAACCTACAATTAAGGCTAGAAATGCTAGGTGCGGGAGATGGCTGAGTAAGCCATTTTTTGTTTCTAGCAGCCATCAAGGCACTACCTTAGTTGTCCATTATGAAAAACATTAAATTTTTGGTAGGACTCGCAGTAGTTATCTTGTTCTCTACAACTACAGCCCATGCTGGTTTACTCGACTGGGTTAAGGGATCTAAGCCTGATTCCTTGAATACCGGTTTGCAGTACGTTGGTATGGTGTCTCTTCCGGAATTGGGCAACATCTCCCTTCCGACACTTCAGGACAATTCCGTTAAGGAATTAAGTTCTGTACCCACGGCACAACGGAAAGTTGCTGCCAAGTCGGTGAAGGCTCGGTACGTTGTGAGTGTGTCCGCATACTCTTCAACACCTGACCAGACTGACGATTCTCCGTTCATCACTGCACGTAACACGTATGTGCGTGATGGTATCGTTGCTACTAACTTCTTGCCGTTTGGTACGGCCATTAAAATTCCTGAAATCTACGGTGACAAAATCTTCATCGTTGAAGACCGCATGAACAAGCGGTACCTCACGAACGTAGACATCTGGATGGCTGACCGACAATCTGCATTGAAGTTCGGTCGTCGAAACTTGACGATTGAGGTTCTCTAAACCATCAGCCCCCGTCCGCCAGTTGGCGGACGGGGGCTTTTGGTTTCTCATGTTGTGCGCCCTGAGGGATTCGAACCCCCGACCTTCTCCTTAAGAGGGAGCAGCTCTACCAACTGAGCTAAGGGCGCATTATTTCTTATAGCGATCTTTATCTCGACTCTCTACTTTCTTAATACTCTTCTCCAGTGCTGTGTCCAAATCAAATCCATTCTTGTTTGCAAAACACGCTAGCGCATACAAGATATCTCCGAGCTCGTCTTCCACATCTTGCGAAGTCTCCGAATCCTTCTTTTTCTTCTCTCCGTACACATGATTGATGATGCGAGCAAACTCCCCTACTTCTTCGATTAAACGAGCAAGCCCCGCTAACGGAGAGAAATATTCCCAGTTCTTCTTTTTGAACCACCGGTCAATTCTTTTTTGTTCTTTGATCATTTTTTTTGGAGGGACGCTCACTTCGTTCGCTATCTCACTCGCTTCGGCAATGACTCGCTTTGCTAGCATTGCCTCCGCTCTTCAAAACCCCTCGGTTTTGATTATTCCGCCACGGGAGAGACTTTCTCTCCCGACCCCTCTCTGTTCGATTCCCGTCAGCGGCACCAATGCCCACCAACGTAAAGTTGGATGGCATTGTTGTTGTGTCCCCGGAGGGAATCGAACCCCCATCAACAGCTTCGAAGGCTGCTACTTTATCCGTTAAGCTACGGGGACATTCCCCTTGAGACCTGGACATCCTACCAAAAAATCTATGCAATTTCAATTAGAGACTGTATCGTTTCTTCAGCACGGCAACGGTTTTTGGGAGCACTTTTAACAGATACTCAATGTCCTTTTTCTGCGTTGATTTGCCCAATGAGAATCGCAAAGCTCCATCAAGGTAAGGACGCTTTACACCAATTGCCGTAAGTACATGTGAGGGCTCTACGCTCCGAGCGGTACAGGCAGCTCCGCTACCAGCGCGGATACTGGACTTGTCGAGTTCAAGCAAGAGGTTTTCACTATCTAAATTCGGGATAGAGATATTGATATTGTTGGCTAAACGTTCAGATCCCAGAGCACCATTGATTCTGGCTTCAGGTATCGCTTTGGTAATGCGATCAAAGAAGTAATCCCTCAGTTTTGAGATACGATCTCCTTGTGCAGGATCAAGATTGGCAAGTGCCTGTGCAAGACCTGCGATTGCCGGGAGATTCTCGGTACCGGCACGCCGTCCGTTTTCTTGTCCACCTCCGCTAATCATCGGAGAAAGTGTAACTCCCCTGCGCACATATAAAACTCCGACGCCACGAGGTCCATATACTTTCGATCCATTCATGGTTAACAGATCTACTCCAAGCTGATCCACATTCATTGGCAGATATGCTGACGCCTGACACGCATCTACATGAAACAGCGGAAAGATACTCGTATGTTCTTTTCGGAATGCCCGGATCATTTTTCCTATTTGTGTAATGGGCTCAATTGTTCCAATCTCATTGTTTGCATACATAATCGAAATAATCATAGGAGTATTCTTCAGATGTCGCGCGACTTCTGAAAGCGACACTCTCCCCTCGCTGTCTACGTTACACCATATAATTTTGCATCCGGTCGCTTTGGCATTCTCAAGAACAGAAATATGTTCGATGGGAATAGTCACAATCGTTCCAATCTTATTTGCTTTTGTGCTTCCGTGCAGTGCTAATGCATTTGCTTCTGATCCAGATGACGTAAAAATTATTTCATCGCTATGCGCCTCTAAAAAACGAGCTACACTCGTCCGGGCTTGTGAAAGGAGATCAGCGGCAACTCTTCCAGCATCATTGTACGACGATGGATTGCCTTCGTGATTCATAGCTTCACGCATCACAGCTTTCACTGATGAATCAATGGGTGTGGCTGCAGCATGATCAAGATAAATATATTTCTTCATCCCGTTAGAGGTCCGCATCCATTAAATTAATTACAACATTAGAGGTAAGGATGCGGCATCCCGATGATATCGTCGGGATTACCTCTAACGGGATTCATATGAAAAAAGCCGCGTACGGCTCACTACTATACTGAGAAGTTCTCTGAAATGCAATCTTTAGAACCGACGCTCCGGCCAGAAGATGATTGCCAGAAGTGCACTGATCAATCCAAGGTCTCGAATAAATATTGGAGAAAACCCCTGAAACGGCATGACCATGGCTAACAGGACTATACCAACAACAGCAAACCACCGCATCAGGAGCGTGCTCACCAGACTCGTGCCCACTAAAACTTCTATGATAGCGACGAGGTAGACAAAGTTCTGAGCGGTAAGACCAATGCCCTCAACACCACTTGCAATGGCGTTGGGAAGCCATGCATTCATCCAGTAGCTGGGGTGTATGAATTTATCGATTCCGAACCAGAAAAAAACAAGTGCCAATCCTAGTCGGATCATCAGCTGCGCAAGTTTCAAGGATTGAATCATGTACTGATTATAGTATGAAGTCCGGTAACAGCAATGGTGGATTACTTACCGCAGACACCCTCGATGAAGTTCAGCGTTTTTTCGTTCGTGAGCTGCTCCATGATGGTATGCCGAGCCCGTTCAACGTCTATTTGCGACGAATCCGCATTCCCCCGTGTGACCGCTTCCTGCACCATCTCGTTCAGCGCAAGGGTTATCTCCTCTTCGCTGGGGGTAATACTTTTTTCTTTGGCCACCCGATGAATAAGAAAGGCAATCTTTGCTTGACGCTCCGCTTCCAAACGCCATTCTTTTTTTAAGTCATCCCGCGTCTTCTCAAGATGTGCCAGATACATATTGATATCCATACCTCGCTGCGCTAGGTCGCGCTCAAATCCTACAAGCATACTCGCAAGTTGATCTTCAATTAATTCATCTGGCAACACAAACGATGTTTTCTGAATGAGGTTATCCAGAATTTCAAGACGCAATCGTTGTTTTTCTTTTTGTCGCTTTTCCTCATAGATCCCCTCTCGAATGCCACCCTTGAGTTGATCAACATTTTGGAACTTCCCAAGACCTTGTGCAAAGGTATCGCTGAGGTCGGGTTTGTGTACCGTTTGCACTTCTTTAACGGTCACCTTAAAATCAAGTTTCTTCCCGGCAATATTTTTTTGAAAATAATCTTCCGGGGCAACCAATGAAAACAATTTTTCCTCTAACTTTTTCATACCTACGAGATTATCTTCAAATCCCGGGATGAAGTTTTTTCCCCCGATGATGAGCGGGTGGTTTTTTGATTCTCCGCCTTCGATAAGATTACCGCCCATACGGACTTCGAAATCAACCTCCACACGGTCCCCCTCTGTGGCCGGTTCATCCTTTGAAGTGAATGTTGCGCGGGAACCACGGATAATTTCAAGCGTATCATCGATCTCCTTATCGGTAACTGCAACATCGCGTCGCGCCACTGCAATGGAAGCAAGATCAGGAAGCGTCACATTGGGAAAAAGCGTAAGGTCCACGGTGTACGCCAAGTGCTCAGCTGAATTCTCTGAGATCTTCAGATTGGCAACTTTGAATACATCGAGGCCTTGCTCACTGAGAGCATCAGCAAGCGTTTTCTCCAGTGCCTGTTCAAGCGCCACCCGGAGAAGCTCGACTGTATCTACGTGTTGCTTCCCCACCTCGCTCGGTGCTTTACCTTTTCGAAATCCATCAATCTGGACTTCAGAAAGTGCTGTCTGTTCGACACGCTGAATAAATACAAGAAGTTCCTCTTTGGGAACATCGACTGCCAGGGTTGCGTGGGACGCATCCTTGTTGTCTATTTTGGTTTGCATTATTTTTCTGGAGTTTCTACGACTTCTTCCGTTTGGGACGCTTTAGCAACGTCGCCTGCCGTTTCTTCTTCCGAGCTCATACCTTCTTTAGGAGAACGGACATCAATTTTCCATCCCGTAAGTTTTGCAGCCAGACGGACATTTTGTCCGCGACGTCCGATCGCCAGAGAAAATTGGTCTTCTGAAACTTCTACGAGGGCGCTTTTATTTTCTTCGTCAATAATTTTTACATCAAGAATCTTTGCGGGCGCTAGTGCACTGGCGATATACGTCTGAACTTTTTCGTCCCAGAGAATAATATCAATCTTTTCCCCAGACAATTCGTTGATAACTGTCTGGACGCGAACACCTTTTTGACCAACCAGAGAACCGATCGGGTCAACTCCCTCTTCACGGGAGGTTACGGCAATTTTTGTTCGAGAACCTGCTTCACGGGCTGTTCCTTTTATTTCAACGGCGCCGCTGTCAATTTCCGGAACTTCCATACGAAAGAGTTCTTCAACAAGTTTGGGGTGCGCACGGGAGAGCACTATCACAGGCCCGCGTGGCGTTTCATCAACTTTTAGAACGATGCAGCGAAAGCGCTGTCCAATCCGGTAATTTTCTCCGGGCACTTGTTCCGCAGGGATTAAAAGACCGTTGGTCTTTCCAAGATCAACAAATACCAACGCTCCCTCACGGCGCTGCACAACACCGCTGATAAGTTGTCCTTCACGATCCTTAAATTCTGAAAAGATGGCAGAGCGCTCGGCTTCACGCAGCCGCTGAATGACCACCTGTTTTGCGGTCTGCGCAGCAATACGTCCAAAATCAGAGTGGGGCTCAAGTTTTTCCACAAGTTCATCACCAATCGCGATATCTTTGCGTTTCTCCTTAGCCTCCGCAAGAAGAATATGTTTCTCGGGATTAAATTTAATTTTTAACTCACCTGTTTCCGTGGTGGTGGCATCACCCATCTCGCGACGGGATCGACCCTCAAAATCCTGCGGATCAGGACGCTCCTCAATAAGTTTGGCCGGCAATGGTCCAGTGACGTATCCCTCTTCGTCCACACCCTCCACCACATAGTGCACCTGCGTGATATCGATCCCGCCGGTATCCGTGTTTAATTTGGCCCGGATGACCTGGCCCTTCTTGCCATAGTCACGCTTATAGGCAGCCGCAATAGCTGCCTCAATGGTTTCTATGACGTTTTCTTCGGAGATTCCCTTCTCTTCAACGATCTGTTTTACTGCTGATAAAAATTGCTTTGTATCAATCATATATATGCCTTTATTTGAAAGAAGAGGCCCGCACTAAGCGGACCTTCTTACTCACGGTACGCCTATCTTACCAGACTATTTCTTGTACGTCAAATACTTCGTACTTATCCACAAAAAAAGCACTTTACAAACGGCCGACGTAGGTTAAGGTGACCTCATATCTCGCATGTATGGCGCTTCAACCGCACTCACCCACAACCCCAAAGAAGAATTCAGATGCATCAGCTGCACTCGAGAAAAAATTAGATGAAATCCGCTCACAGAGCAAGGAACAAGCTGCTCACAGCTTCGCGGATTCCCTCGGTCTTCTCTTTTCTGACCTGCACGCTACTCCGATTGATACGGAGGCACTCGCGCTCGTAGACCAGGAAGCAGCACAGACGGCACATATCGCTGTAATATACCGCAGCGGGAAAGACCTTATCGTCGCTACCCTGGATCCCAATGCTCCTGCCACCAAAGCCGCCCTGTCGGGACTGGCTAAACGTGGTTTTACCGCCAAACTGATGATTACCACGCCGGACGGACTCACAAAAGCTTGGGAACGTTATGCGAGTATCAAACCGACGGAATCTTTCGAAGTTGGTGCTATCGACATTAATACTGAAGAGCTTGATCAACTACAGAGCCAGATTTCAACGGTACAGGATATCCAAAATCAGGTCTCCAAGGTATCGGCCACCAAACTGCTCGAAATAGTACTTGCCGGCGCATTAAAAACACAGGCGTCTGATGTACATTTTGAACCAGCTACGAATGAGACACGTCTGCGCTATCGACTCGATGGTCTGCTCCATGACATCGCGAATCTTGATCCCCCCTCGTACACAAAAGTTTTAAATCGAATCAAGATTCTTTCCAAGCTCAAGCTGAACGTACACAAGACACCTCAGGATGGACGATTCACCATTCGTCAGGGCAATCTTGATATTGAAGTACGCGTTTCCGTACTCCCAAGTGAGTTTGGGGAAACCATTGTTATCCGTTTACTGGACCCCCGCACCATTCATGCAAATCTTGAAGATCTTGGGATGCGGTCTGATATTTTGGAGTTGGTCCGAGTGCAGCTAAAAAAATCGACGGGTTCTATCCTTACGACTGGACCGACCGGATCGGGGAAAACAACGACACTGTATGCCTTTGTTAACTACCTGAATTCACCAGATACAAAAATAATAACCATCGAGGATCCTATCGAGTACCACATCGCCAGCATTTCACAGACACAGGTTGATGCTGAAAAGGGATATACCTTCGCCAACGGACTGCGGGCCATTGTGCGCCAAGACCCCGATATTATCCTTGTTGGGGAAATCCGGGACCGGGAAACGGCAGAAATCGCATTAAACGCCTCTCTCACTGGGCACCTCGTATTTTCAACAATTCATACCAATGATGCAGCCGGGACCATCCCCCGCTTGATAGATCTAGGTATCCGATCGCAAGTTATTGCACCTGCTATGAATATGGCAATGGGCCAGCGATTGCTTCGCCGTCTCTGTGAGCACTGCAAGAAAAAAGAAAAGCCCGGCAGCGAACAACTCAAACGAATGCAGGAACTCGTGAATCCCATCAGAGAGCGCTTTTCGCTGAGCGCTATCAACGAGGACACGCAGGTTTATTTCTCGGACACGTGCGATCAGTGTAACCAGTCTGGGTACAAAGGACGCGTTGGCGTGTATGAAATCTTTACGATTACCCGCGAAATGGAAAAGCTGATTCTGACATCGCCTACAATTTCTGACGTTCGCGACCTTGCGGTACAGCAAGGAATGGTGACGATGCTGCAAGATGGATATTTGAAACTGCTTGAAGGAACGACGTCGATTGAAGAAATTGAGAGAGTGTTGGGATAACGAAAAAGGACTTTTATAACCTGTAGGCAAACGCCCACTTTCATGGTGAAAATGGGACAGGATAATCCTGAGGAGTAGCACAGTCGAAACCAAGCTATCCGGCTAAGAAAATATCCCGATTGAGTTGCGTGTGTGACCACTTGGCCCAATTGCCTACAGATTATAAACGTCCTTTGCACGATCCGCTGGAAAATAAAATCCCCTATCGCTATGGGATCGTGACACTCCTATTGTAATCTAAAATTTTATGGATGTCAAGATCCCCCTGACCAACCCGCAGACCACAGCCGATGACCAGATTCTGGACCAAACACTGCGTCCAAAAACCTTTTCTGAGTACATCGGACAGGACCAAACTAAAGAAAATCTCAAGGTGCTGTTAGGCGCTGCAAAGAAACGCAATGAACCAGTTGAACATTTACTCCTGCACGGACCGTCAGGACTTGGAAAAACTACATTGGCTCACCTGATTGCCCGTGAGCTGGGAACAAATCTAAAGATCACCTCGGGAACTGCACTTGAAAAGGCCGGCGATGTTGGTTCTATCCTTTCAAGTCTCGGAGACGGCGATGTCCTCTTTATCGACGAGGTTCATCGACTCAACAAGATGGTAGAGGAAGTGATCTACCCTGCCATGGAAAATTTTAAGCTGGATATCGTCATCGGCAAGGGCACGATGGCCAAGACACTTCAAATTGATCTGCCGCGATTCACCCTTATCGCCGCTACCACCAAGATTTCTCTCCTATCAGCACCATTCCGCTCACGCTTTGGTGCATCATTCCGTTTGGAATTTTACACACAGGAAGATATTGAAAAGATTGTGGCGGGTTCTGCTCAAAAACTGGGTGTTCGCATCGCATCCGAAGCCCTGACAATGATCGCGCATGCATCGCGCTTTACTCCGCGTGTAGCTAATCGGCTATTAAAGCGCTCGCGCGACTACATGCAGATGCACGATGGAACAACAATAACACCAGTCGTTGCCCGAGAAGCACTTGATATGCTTTCAATTGACCAACATGGACTTGAGGAAACTGACCGGAAGATCCTCCTGGCGATTGCTGACACATTCTCCGGTGGACCGGTAGGGCTGAAATCTATCGCTGCAGCCCTCTCAGAAGAAGAAGCTACCATAGAAGACGTCTACGAGCCGTACCTCTTACGCCTTGGATTCCTTGCCCGTACCTCAAAAGGACGCGTCATTACGGGTCCAGGCCTTAAGCATATCGGCCGGCCCGATAAGAGCCCTACACTCACCTTCTAGAGTATGCTACCCTCTGGCCATGTCCGGACACAACAAGTGGGCCCAGATAAAACATAAAAAAGCCATCACTGACCAGAAAAAAGGTCAGGTGTTCAGTAAGATCTCCCGTGAAATAACTCTTACCGCGCGCGGCAACCCGGATCCTAAAACAAACTACCAGCTAAAAGCAATCATCGATAAGGCCCGCTCCATGAATATACCTCAGGATAATATTGAACGGGCAATAAAACGGGTAACCGACCGGGGTCAATCAGATCTTGAAGAAATGCAATTTGATGCTATTGGTCCGGGCGGAGCTGCTATTATCATCACTGCGATCACCGACAGCAGGAACCGCACCGTCCATGAATTAAAAACACTTATGGAGACGCTCGGACTCAAGACCGTCCCGCCCGGTTCCCTTAAATGGATGATGCACACACCGCTGGACATCAGTGAAGATGATCGTGCCAAGCTTACGCATGTCATGGAGATGCTTGATGACCACGATGACGTACAAGATATAACGACCAACGCGAATCTATGATTGTTCTCGGTATTGATCCGGGCTCTACGCGCATCGGTTTTGGCGTCATAGAAAAAGGCAACCGGAACTTTGTGTGTCTTGCATACGGGACGATCGACAATCCCGGTCTCAGTCGGGGGAACGATCTTAAAAATACCTCCAAGGAACTGAAAGAACTTATCGCTCGTTTTTCTCCTGAACTTGTCGTCGTTGAACGACTGTTTTTTTCAAAGAATCAAAAAACAGCCATGGCGGTTTCTGAGACCCGCGGCGTAATTTTGCTGACATGCGCAGAATTACATATTCCGGTACAGGAGGTAACTCCCCTGCAGGTAAAGCAGGCCGTTGCCAGTTACGGGAATGCGGATAAGAAACAGGTACAAGCCATGGTACAAACGATATTTGGCCTCAAAGAAGCAGTGAAACCCGATGACGCTGCCGATGCTCTGGCACTTGCCCTCTGCTATGCAACTACCTGGGGTTCATAACTCTATTGACATTCTTTTCTCCCCGAATACAATGACCCCATACCGTTTGAAAATAACTGTTTCCCGGGCTATCGGTCGAGGGAAATGGATAATATAATTTACTTATATATCATGTACCACGACGAAGTAATCCTGTCGTTGGAAGAGACCGAAGAGTTGGATAGTTTCCAGCTTGAGGAAGAAGCCAAAGACGATGAGGATGATGACGAAGAAGAGGACGAGCTAGAAGATGCCGACGAGAAAGACGATGACGAAGAAGAGGAAGAAGAGACTCCTGTCGTTGAGTAATTCAAACATAAAACGGCCACTGGCCGTTTTATGTTACTTTGAAAAATTTACCTTTACCAACTTGTATTTCATCCCCTGCCCTTATTTCTTGATCCCAACGAGTTGATACTTCTCCATTTATTTTCACGGCCCCCTGATCAATTAGATCCTTGGCAGAAGCCACCGAACTTGTCGCTCCCGAGACCTTCAGAAAAACGGCAAGTGACTCTCCGTGGGAAACCTTTATCACCGGCCTACGTGCATCTTCAATGGCTTCTGTTCCATGGAGCACTGCCACCAAATCATTAGCAAGTTGTTCCTTGGCCTGCCGAGGATCAGCCGGAACCGTCTCCAGTGAAACATCGGTACATAAACGGAACACGGTCGGAATAAGTTCATCGGGAAAATTTAATATCTTCCGGCGGATTTCCTGCGGAGTATCAGTGAGTGCTATAAAATTTCCCTCCGTCTTGCTCATCTTTTTTCCGCTTGCCGGATCCACCAACAATTTGGTTGCAAAAACAATTTTTTCTTTTTTCACATACTCGCGTTCCAGATCACGACCGACCAGCATATTAAACGTTTGATCGTTCCCTCCAACCTCCCCATCGATCTCCATCGCAACAGAATCATATCCCTGCATCAATGGATACAGAAATTCATGGAGATAAATCGGTTTCTCATCAGTAAGACGCGTCTGAAACATATCCCTGGCTATCATCTGCTGCACAGTCACATGGCTTGCCAGACGCAGTACGTCGCCAAGGGTAAGCGGTTTGAGCCACTTGCTGTTATACTCAACATCAAATTCTGGAAGAATCTTTTTAATCTGCTCCAGATACCCTTGCATATGTTCTCGCACTTCTTCCTCAGAAAGGGCAACCCGGGCTGTATCTTTTCCGGAAGGATCGCCAATAGTAGCGGTAAAATCACCAATTACAATAACCGGCTGGTGTCCAAGCTTGTGTAAGTCATTGAGGAATTTAAGCGGAACGAGGTGACCGACGTGCAGTGGCCCCGTGGGGTCGATACCTAAATAGACACGAAGTGGTTTCCCTTGCGCAAGCAAACGGACGACTTGTTCACGATCAGGAAATGTCGCTTCCAACCGACGATCCAACGTGTCAGAAATTGTTTTCGCGTTCGTCTCAACTGCCATACGTACTGCATCATACAGTTTTCATATTTCCTTGTAAAACTATCTTGTATAAGTCGTATTTCTGTGGCATAATGCAGCACACGTGTCTTTCCTAGAAACACTTACACGAAAAGTTCAGGAAAAAAGGGCTATCGCAATGCCCTTTTTGTGGGCGCTGGTTGTCGGATGCATTGCCCTGCTCCTATACCTTATTTATCTGCGCACCACACTCCCTTCTCCGGAGACTATTGTCACACGCCAAGTAAAAGAATCGACAAAGGTGTATGATCGAACTGGCGAAGTCTTGCTGTATGATATTTTCGAAGGAGAAAAACGGACGATCATTTCGTGGGACGAAATTCCTCAAGCGGTAAAAGACGCCACGGTCGTTACCGAAGATTCGCATTTTTATGAACACCGCGGCATCGACTTCCGCGGCATCCTGCGTGCATTTATCCGCGACATTCAAAGCGGAGAACTTGCAGAAGGTGGATCAACTATTACCCAGCAGCTCGTAAAGAATGCTATCTTGGGGGGCGAAAAAACCCCCGCTCGAAAGTTACGGGAACTCATGTTGGCCATTGAAATTGAACGCCAGTTTTCAAAGGACGAAATCTTGTGGATGTACCTGAACCAGATCCCCTATGGGTCCATCGCTTACGGAATTGAATCGGCATCGCGCACGTATTTTGATAAGCCAGCCAGCGAGTTGACCCTGAATGAGTCAGTCATCCTTGCTGCACTCCCGCAGCGGCCGACATACTATTCGCCATACGGCACCCATGTCGATGAACTTCTGGCTCGAAAGAATTTCATCCTGAACCGGATGCGTGACCTGCAGTACATAACTGACGCACAGTATCAAACCGCAATGAACGAAAAGGTAGTTTTTAAATCACAAAAGAATCAACTCATCGCTCCACACTTTGTGATCATGGCCCGAGAAGAACTCATTAAAAAGTACGGTGAAGAGCGTGTCTTGGGAGGCGGTTTTCGCATTATCACCACCCTTGATGCTGAACTGCAAAAGAAGGCCGAGGAACTCGTAGCGCGGTACGGGGAGATCAACAAGCGCTACCGAGCCAGCAATGCGGCACTGGTAGCAATCGATCCCACAAGCGGTGATGTTCTCGCGCTGGTAGGTTCAAAAGATTATTTTGATGTAGCCAACGAGGGAAACTTTAATGTTGCAAATGCACCGCGGCAACCGGGATCGGCATTCAAGCCATTTGCGTATGCCACCGCGCTAAAAAGGGGGTTCACTGATTCAACGGTGCTCTTTGATGTGCGCACTGAATTTAATCCGCGCTGTATCCCCCAAGGGACGGCCACGCGTGATCGGTTTGGCACACAGTGCTACCATCCCAACAACTACGACCTGCGGATGCATGGTCCCGTCACCATGCGACAATCATTACAGCAATCATTGAACATAGCATCCGTGCAAACGCTCTACCTTGCCGGCATTGATGATACTGTTGCAACGGCTACCGCAATGGGAATCTCTACACTGGAAAAAGAAGATCCATGGGGTTTGGCACTGGTTCTGGGGGGTGCCGAAGTAAAGCTCGTGGACATGGTATCCGCATACGGAGTTTTTGGAAACGATGGTATTCGAAACCCCTGGACGCTTATCCAACGTGTGGAGCTCGGCGACGGTTCGGTATTTGAAGAAAAAGAAGAGAATCCGACTCGCGTGCTCGATGAGCAAGTTGCGCGCATGATGAACGATATCTTATCAGACAATAACGCACGTGCGCCGGTCTTTGGTGCAAATAGTCCCCTCTACTTCCCCGGACGGCAGGTTGCCGCCAAAACAGGAACGACACAAGCCAACAAAGACGCAGGGGTCTTGGGGTACACTCCAAATCTTGCGGTGGGAGTATGGGCGGGCAATAACCGCAACCAGCCGATGACCGCCGCAGGAGCCGGTATCAGCGCTTCCGGTCCGTTATGGCACGCTTTCATGGAAGCTGCGATGGCAAAACGCCCCCGTGCATCCTTCGAACGACCTAATCCCGTCAGTGTGGATAAAATCATGCTCAACGGCGTCTATAGTACGGATGGCCAGATTCACACCATCCTGTACTACGTTGATAAAAATAACCCACGGGGACCGATTCCTGCCAACCCCGCATCTGACCCCTTGTTCGCCAACTGGGAATGGGCAGCCACCCACAACATTTCGGTAGCGCCCCCTCCCCCACCTGCACCAACCGATTTCCCTCCTCCGGGGAATACCCCCGGGCCCACAAAGCCGGAGCCAACACCGACGCCAACAGTCCGGCCGCTTCCGGAAACTATTGAATTACTATACGCGAGATAGAAAGTTCGTCTTCGTGAATATAGCGGGCGATCTCTGATAGCCGCATGCTGAGTTCGTTCGCGATACTCTTACTTGGCGCTCGAATCGTGAGAATATCCCCCCGCAGAGAATAGTCCAGACCCAGCGTTTCTGCGGAAATGCCCATCTCCTGCTGTGAAAATTTTGAAAGAGTCCGCGCAACTTTTGCGAGACTGTCATGAGTTTGCACGTGCGTTCTTTCGCGACGCTTGATAGCGCTCCCCAGCGATCGAAACGTCATTGCCCGCGCAGCGGCATGATGAGATATATCAAGCCCTGTTGATCTTCAGCTGGTTTAAGAACGAGTGGGCTTCCTGACCCGGTAAATTCAATAACAATTTTATCAGTAGGCATAATTTTCAAACCATCAAGGAGATAGTGGTAATTCAATGATATATCGAACGGATCATTTTTTAACACCGAATCGATTTCTACATGCGCTTCTCCCCGGTCAGAATTTTTTGCAGCAATGTACAGGGTCTTCGTATCGCACGAGAGTTTTATATCAGAAATGCTTGAGGAAAAAAGTCCGGCCAGACGCGTGTTGGTATCAAGGTCGTTTTTTGAGACCAGCGCCTTTGAAATAAACTTTTCTGGGATAACACGCTGATACTCTGGGTATTTCCCATCAATCAGACGCGAGACAAGTTCACAATCATCACTCGAAAAGGCAACCTGATTATCACTCACGTGAATAGTGATGTCACCCTCCACTTCTCCGGCAACCTTTACCAACTCAACAACCGTACTGCGAGGGAGAATAATTGATGTTTCCCGTGTACATTCCACAGGAATTACTTTTTCTACCAGCCGAAAACTGTCAGTAGCGGCAAAAATTAATTTCTTTGGGGTAAAGCGGATGTACAATCCCGATAGCTCCATCCGTGTTTCGGATACTGCAATAGAATCCACGGTCGTTGCCAACGCTGTTTGAAGCTGTTGTGCTGAGACGACACAAATGGCGCTGTCTTTAATTTTTGGAATGATCGGGTACTCTTTTGTATCAAACCCAAGAATGTTTGTTTTGTATTTTTTTGAATGAACGAGAAGTGTGTTGTTCTTTGTGGTTAAATTTAGGACATCTTCCTGCACATGGTTTACAAAATCAGCAAAAATTCTTGCCGGTACTGCAATGTCCCCCACCTCATCGATCTTCGCGCCGATAAGATAATTGATTCCAATTTCAAGGTTTGTTGCAGAAATCTTTAATCGGCCATTCTCTGTTTTTAAAAGAATATTGTTGAGAATGGGAAGAGCTACATTGCGTGCAACAACCCGCTCCACCAGTGAGAGAGCCTTCTTTAAATTCTTTTGGTTCACAGAGACCTTCATTATTTATTGTAGTAATAATAGTAGTATGTATATTATTACTACTATTATTATGTCTGTGGGTATGTGGATGAGCGCACTATCATGGCGTCATCTCTGTATAATATATACCTATCTCCTGTGTATAGCATATTCATCAAATCTTCATAGAGTGTAGACAGTGGTAGGGATATTCAGGAGTATGAGGCACTTCTCCCTCTTTCTCCCAATGTTATCCATACTATCGTACACACCTTACTCACTTTTCAAACGAATTATAGATTCGTTCCTTAATGAGTACGATCTCCTGTTTTATGGGTTCATTGGTCGCTTCGTCTTTTTTAATTTTTTCACAGGCATGAATGACGGTTGAGTGGTCCCGGCCTCCTAGTTTCTGTCCAATCTCCGGGAAAGAGAGCTTGATCTCCTCTCGTAAAAGGTACATTGCAATCTGACGCGGCTTTACCACTTCTTTTTTACGGCTGCGCTTTACCAGGTCCGCCAATGAAATACTGTAGAAGTCTGCCACCGCTTTCAGTACGTTTTGGGGAGATGTTTTTCGATACGGAACACTCAAATATGCATTGAGAATACTCTTTACCTCCTTAAGGTCTGGTACTTTGTTGTAAATCTGCGCAAATGCAACTACGCGATTGAGCGCCCCCTCGAGTTCTCGCACATTCTTTTGGATGTTGGTGGCAATATACGACAGAATCTCATCGGTAGTATCGTACCCCTTTTCGGTGCATTTGATTTTGAGAATCGCCACACGCGTCTCAAAATCAGGCATGCCCACATCAGCAATCATTCCCCCCTCGAAACGAGAGCTCAGGCGCTCCTCCAGCGCGGGGATGGCTTTTGGAAGCCGGTCCGAAGTGAGAACTACTTGTCTATTGCGCACATGCAGTTCATTGAAGATGGTAAATATAATGTCCTGCGTTTTTTCTTTCCCGGCAATAAATTGAATATCGTCAATCAAAAGAAGATCCAATCTGGAGTAAGAATTTTTCAGGTCCTCAATAGTTTTCATGCGAATACCCTCGACAATATTTGCTGTCAGTTTCTCTGCGGAGATATAGAGGGTCTTTTTTTCTGGGTTTTCGCCGGCGATGCGGTTCCCTATCGCCTGCACGAGGTGCGTTTTTCCTAATCCAACGCCGCCGTAGATAAAGAGTGGATTGTAGAGCTTCCCCAGCGTTTTTGATACAGCCAGTGAAGCAGCGTGTGCAAGTTCGTTGCTGGACCCAACAATAAATGAATCAAATGAATATTTTCGATTCAGGTGAGTTACTTTGTCGATATCCTGCTCCGTTTCCGGCGGAACCTTCTCTACCAGCTCTTTATCAAGCATGACCCGCGAGATGTCCTGTTTGATAATTTCTATCTTTGGTTGTCCGATGACATAGCGTATTTCGCGCACCTCAGGCACCAGGCGCCGGATTGATTGTAAAATTTGACGATTAAATTTATTTTCAAGCCACTCCTTCACAAATCCATTCGGAACACTTACTAAAATCGTGTTTTGGTCCTGCGAAACGATGAGCGTGTTCTTGAACCACGTCGTAAAATTCGCCCGTGAGAGCGCCAGCTCCATCTCTCCTAGTACTGCCTTCCAGAGGTCTTCGTTCTTCATGCAAAGTTTTACAAATCCCGACGTATGAACTTAATTTACTTTCTAAGTCTCCACCAGTATACTCGATACCCCATGGAAGCCAAAGAAGAAATAGTGTATTTTTTGGTGGACATACTGTGTATAACAGGTGCACAACAACCAGACAATATTGACCCGCCTAAATTTTACTGTGAAATAAAACTTTGGCGGGTTGACAGTGTAAAAAAGTATCGCCGGGCGGTGCATTGACTCTCGCGAAGATGAATTTTATACTGGAACGTACGAATAATTACATACCTGACCATGGCATTAGCATTACGATATAGGCCAAAAAGTAAAAAAAGAAAGCGAAAACACGGTTTCCTCAAACGGAGCAAATCAAAAACAGGTCGTGCGGTGTTAGCCCGGCGTCGTAGAAAGCAGCGAAAGCGTTTGAGTGTGTAGCATGGCTCTGTCCGAAAAAAATCGAATATCAAGGGATGGTATCCGTACTGTCCTAAAGAGAGGAAAAACTGTGCAATGCAGTTTTTTCTTTGTAAGGGTGGTACACCGCAGGGATTCTCCCGGTACGTTTGGTGTGGTGGTATCTTCGAAAATTGTTCCCAAAGCCACTGAACGCAACCGTATACGCCGTATTCTCACCGAAACAGCCCGCCTTCAAATCGGGACGTTAATGGGGTACGATGTGGTATGCGTTCTGACGCGTCCCGTCCGGAATGAAGAAACCGCCCGAAAAGAACTGGTGCACGCATTCAAAAAAAGATGAGAGCCCTTATTGCCATCTATCAATCATTCAGTCCACTCATAGCGCATGTAATCTACGCAGTTGGATTTATTTCCCCGCAATGCCGGTTTGAGCCGACATGTTCAGAATATGCACATGGCGCTATAGAAAAATACGGGATACTGCAAGGCTCGTATAAGTCAGTACACCGGATTCTTCGATGTAATATGTTTCACGCGGGGGGCGTAGACCTTCCATAACCATGGGTTCACTATTCAACGAATCTATCATTCGGCCGATCTTCAACCTTCTGATGATTCTTTATAATTGGATTCCCGGTGCCGATTTTGGCGTCAGTATTATTGTGCTTACCCTTGTTATTCGGGTTATTATGTCGCCCATCATGATTCGAACACAGAAAGCACAACGTCAGTTGGGAGCTCTCAATCCAAAACTCAAGGAATTAAAAGAAAAACACAAAGACAACCCTACAGCACAGAGCGAGGCAATCATGAAGCTGTATAAAGAGCACAACATTAATCCATTGTCAGGATGTCTCCCGCTCTTATTGCAGATTCCTATTATCATCGGCTTGTATCAGGCGTTACTGGCGGGATTTAAACCGGAAAGTCTTTCTATGCTGTACGGGTTCGTTGACAATCCCGGCAGTATTAATACACTCTCATTTGGGTTCCTTGACGTTACCATGAGAAATTCATTTCTTGCTGGTATCACCGGGGCGGTGCAATTTATTCAGGGAAAGCTTTCCGTGAATGCGCAAACTACCGATCCATCCCCCACTGCCCGTGCGCTCAACACACAGCTGCTCTACTTCTTCCCCATCATGGTCGTGTTCATCACATGGCGGCTGCCGGCGGGGCTGGGGCTCTACTGGATTACTACGACACTTTTTTCGATCGGTGAACAGCTCTATATAAAGTATCGAAGCACCTAATCATGCCATCACACGATATCCTCATTGATGCCATAAAAAAGATTGCGGGGTTTATGAATATTGAACCCCGTATTGAGGTTCACCAAGAGAGTCAGGACGGCAAGGGTGTCTTTATTTCTGTGTATGTCGATGACAACGGTAGATTTCTCATCGGAAAGAACGGACAAAACCTTCATGCGTTTGAACATATTGTCCGGCTGCTCTCAACCCGATCAGGGCTGGGAGACATCGCGATCACATTGGATGTAAACGATTACCGCAAGTCGCGCGCCCAGCACGCAGTCGAACTTGCACGTCAGGCGCTCAGTCGTGTTCGCAGTACATTAAAAGCGGAGGCGCTCTCCCCTATGTCTGCCTATGAACGCAGAGTTGTGCACATGGAATTGGCCTCGCACCCGGACATCACCACTGAAAGTATTGGAGAGGAACCTCAGCGCCGGGTGGTCATTAAACCCTTCACGCTGGAGTAACTACCGCCTGAAACTGTAGAGTTTTTCATCGAAACTATTTATAAAGAAGACGTATTGTTCGTTGGGTGAAAGAAACATGTCAGCAACATGAGCCCGAGCACTTCGGGAACCGCTGGAGAATAATAACTTTTTTGATCCGGACGATAGTTCTATTTCGTAGAAATCTTCCGGAGTTTTTGTTTGTGCTTCCACGGCAGCCAAACTGATGGGAGTCTGGGAAACAGCACAGACAGCAGTGGTACTGCTGCTGGTAAGCGCACAGTGCGATGCCAACGCCTCTATAGCAAGCTCACGAATTGTACCTGAGGAGCGGAGTATTTCGGCAAGCTGGAGTTTTCCTGATTCATCGAAATACGAAATGAGCGCTTTCGTCCCGTCACGCGACCAGCGTGCCTGTAGTCCGGAAAGCGGACCAGCAAGCTTGGTGAATTTCCCTTCGATCGAGAGTAAGAAAAGTTCTCGGTGTGAATTTTCAGCATCAGTCCGTACTACTGCAATGGTGGATTGATCAATCCAGGCCAGTTCCATTTGGTGGATGCGTGTATTCAGAATTTTCTTTGGCAGTGTTCCGTCGGGTTGTGCGAGAACAACGCCGGCCTCATCTGCGGTTCGGGAGAAATACGCGATGCGGTCTCCCTGTGGAGAGAACACAACGTTCTGTATGGCGGAATTCAACGTTGCTGAACGTTTTGTTGCATAGTCGAAGTACTTAAATATCCTTCGTCCACCCGAAACGAATTCAGAAATAACCTCCTGCCGGTCAGGAGACCATATTGTTCCTACAAAACCCGGAAGTTTTGTAGGAGAGAGAACTTCCTGATTTCGCCCATCATATCCGACCTGGTATACCTGTCCGTCTTCAGGATCATAGTACTGCACGTTGCCCGACGATGCAGGAACTGCAGAGACTGCCTTGCCGGTGCTAATGGGCGCAGCAGGTATCCGGCGTTCAGTTGTCGGTGAAGTTTGCAGTTCCCGCAGCATTTCACGATCTTCCTGAATTTGTGCTCTATAAAAACCGAACTCTTCTCTCGGCGGTTGCCCCGCAAACAAGTTCCAGACAATGAGCCCTGAAACTGAAAGAGTTACGATAATGAGTCCGAGAACGACACGTTCTGTTCGCATGAGTATATTGTACCGTATTTTAGCTCGCCTGCTCCAGTTCTTCTCTGACCTGGGCTGCCGCTTCTTGCTGCGCAGCTTCCAAAAGGTCGATCGCCTCTTGTTCTTGTGGTGCTACCGTTTGATACGCGCCGACACTTTCCATGGCCTCTGCGTACGTTGCTTTGTGGTCTCGGTACATCAAGTACATGCTCAGGGTGTACCATGGAACAAGGTCAAGAATGGGTACGAGTTCGGCGATACCGGTAACAGCGCTCCGCACGACTGGTTTACGGGTAGCTTTGCTGATACTTCCCAAAAATGTGGCTACTTTTTTTCCGGACCCGCTGCGGGCAAATGCCCGCAGATACTTTTGGGCTGTTACCGATTTTCGTGCAAACTTGAGCACCTGTGCGGTTCGCATACGATACTGAGCGATGGCGGCCTCGATCTGCTGCGCGATACCCAGAACGCGTTCCCCGCTGACCCGCACGTACCGCATTCGTTGTCCCATGAGGTAGCTGGCAAAAAAGAAGAAAAGAGAAATCCCAATGTTAACCAAGAAAACGACGACGAGTCCCACGCCAGTTGCCTCAACAAATTTTTCTAAAAAACTGAATATATCGGCGACGATTGCCAGGAAGATAAGTACAAAGTAGATAAGCTTGGACGGCTTTCGAATGCGTCCTGCGGACTGTTGTGCCTCTCGGTGGAGACCATACTGCGCTTGCGCCTGTACAAGTTCGTTGGCGCGAAGCTGCTCGTGACTCTCTTGTTGTTCTGGTGAGGCCATACTACGAGGTGCTCGCCTGCGCGAGTTCCTCCTTTGCTTTTTCTATTTCAAGTATCTGTTTGGGGTCAGACGTGACGATTTGATCTTCTGCATACGATGATGTGACGCGCAGACCCACATGGCTGGCTCCAAGGAAGAATAGCCCAAACCCAACCCGAGCTTCCAATAAGTAAAATTTTTCTGCGTCAGTGAGGTTGAACGCATCAGCCACCACGTCAATCGCTGCAGGAGATTGTTTCATGAGAATCTGCATTGAAGAATTTGTCACTATTGCCTTGCCCTGCGGGATTCCCATGAAGTCTGGAATGTCCTGCGTAATCGTCGTAAGGCCGACATAGTACTTTCGTCCGCGCTTTGCGATGTTAAACAAGAAGTCCGCTCCAACCGGGTACTTCATCAGCCACCACGCCTCATCTACCAAGAGGATTCGTTTTTTAAGTTCGCGGCGGATCTGTGTCCACAGGAAGTTCAGGACAAGGTACATGGCGACGGGCCGCAGCTCTTCTTCCATGTCGCGGATACCGAAGACGACGAGATTATTGTCGAGAGACACATTTGTGGGTCGGTTCAGGAATCCGGCGAACGTTCCCTCGGTAAATTTTTTCAGGCGCGTTGCCATCAGATCCGCTCCCGTGAGTCCCTCCAGCACGCTTTGGAGGTCCCCCAGGACCGGGGCCACGGTGTTGGTGAAGTCAGAATCAGGTGTGATGTCTTTGATGGCATACGTTTGAATGAGCGCTTCATCTAAAATTGCGTCTTCCTGCGGGCTCAGATCCCCCAATAACAGTTTCATGAGGCCGGAGAGGTTGAGAATGTGTGAATTGAATACATCAGAGGGTGATTCCCCCTCTTTTGGAACGGGCATATCAAAGGGATTAATATGCTGGTCAGAATTAATCGAAATTTTAACGACGGTACCTCCAACGGTTTCAGCCAGAAATTTATATTCATTTTCAGGATCGATGACGAAAATTTGTGTTCCCTGAATCAAACTCCGGAGAATTTCAAGTTTAACGACGTAGCTTTTGCCAGCCCCCGATTTGCCAAATACCACCGCATTAGCATTCTCCAGATTAAAACGGTCAAACAATACGAGAGAATTGTTGTGGGTATTTACGCCATAGAGAATCCCCGAGTTGGACGTAAGGTCATACGAGACAAACGGAAAAATTGAGGAGATCGGCTCAGTATTCAAGGAGGTATATACGCTCAAGCGGTCGTCGTTGATGGGCAGCGTCGTTGTGAATCCTTCCAGCATGCGAAATACCGCGGGTCGTGCAAATACGAGCTGATACTCAAGAAGCGATTTAATTTTCCCTTCGGTGTCATCCAATTCTTTTACGCTGTTCTCAAAAAAAGTAATGTACACCCCAAGGTCAAAAAATTTGTCAGTCCCCTGCTGAAGTTTGTCGCGGAGCACTTCGATGTCTCCCATAGCGGTTTCCAGCAATGGATCACGCACCTTTCCGGAGGCGGCCTCTTCCATTGCCTGCGCTTGCAGGCGCGCGAGCTGGTCCCGCAGCTGTTTTAAAACCTGCCCGGTATTTTTGGGAACAACATAAATTGCAATCTGAAAGACGCGGTCAAAATTTACCACGGGAGAAAACCAATTCGTGTGTAAAAAACGCGGAAAGGTTGCAATAAAAACGGTTCTCGCAAACTTTTCTCCAACCTGGATATAGTTAGGCGTTATATTTAACGCAGATGGCGCAAGGATCGACTCAATGGCGGATTGCTTATTGTCCATGGGTTTGGGTTATAGTGCTCCCGGTATAGAGCTGATTGTAGACACTCATGAGTTCATCCCGTTCAATAATGCGGGCGTGCAGTCCGCTCCCTACCAGGCTGTCGTAGATAAGCTCCGCACGCTGTACCAGCTGGTTTTGATATGCTGCAAACTTTTCTGGGGAAATTCCAGAAATGCTTTTTGCCGATTTGAAAATCCCCGTAATGCTGCCCAGAATGCCTCCGCGATCGACGGTTTCAACGACGTAAAAAGGTACCACGATGTAAAATTTCTTGGACATAATGTTCGCCAGCGTTGAAAGTTCCTTGACGAACTTCATGTACTCCTCCGCCTGCAGTCGCAAGAGCTCATTGGTGAGGGCGCTCGTCGATGCCTGCACGGATGCAATGTAGTCATCAATATTATATCGGAGCGAACCCACCACAATCTGAATGGGAAAATCGATTGAGTTAAGAAAGTTCTGGAAACTCTGTATGATTGCTGCCTGTTCCTGCTCAGAGCGCAATTCAAAATTAATTGCCGAGATTTCCATGACAAGGCGAAGTGATCCGTTTTTCAGGAGAACTGTATTGTCCTTGATATCGACAATTTCGATGATGTCTTTTGACGTCGCTGCCATTATTGTTTCGGGAGGAATGACTCCTCTTTTTGATTTTGGTACAGATACCGTTTGGGGTTAACGAAGTATGACAGCATGTATGCCAGGTAGTTAATCAGCGGATTACCTTGTATTTTAACAAATGCCAGTGCCACCGAGATCGCTGCGATAGGGATTGCCATGATAAAGAACCAAATCCCCTGGGTAACGATAAACAACACAAACAGGAGTGAGGAACCCGCAGCGATCCACAGAAACTGCTTGAGGGTGAATGGTCCGACCAGTTTTACCTCTGTTTCAATAAATTGTGGTAATTGGAATTTCATGTTACGTGTTCCGTAAATCAATAGTATTGTTAGGGTTATTTGCGCGTGCCCCGTCTGCTTTAGGTGGCTCTTCCTGCTGACTCTGAGCATCACCTTGATCCACGGTTTCTTTGGTATCGAGATCCACTTTGTATTGTTCAGCAAATTTTCGAATTGCAGCGATCTGCTCGGGCGTAGCTTTGTGTTGATTATAGAGGTTGCGAATAAATTTTTCTTTTGCTTTGGGATCTCTTTTTTCTTTACCTTCGACAACTTTACGCAGCGTTTCAAATAGAAGTTTTTGGTCAGGATTTAATTCTTCGAATTTCTTCATTACATCGTTGTCTGCATCGTAAATACCTGCAATGAGCTTTAACATATCTGGGGCCTCCTTTTCTGCGAGCTTCTTTTCAAGGTCGTTCATATTATACGCACTACCATCATCGTGCCGAGGGTTCGGAATTCTGAGTGTATTAAGTAATGAATATGATTCAACAACTCTCTTACCGGATGCTTTTTCCAAGAATTCTCTCACGACCCTCTTTTCATTGTTGCCGAGTGTTAATTGAGTAAGTATACGATCACGCTCTGCGTTATTAATTTCCTTTGAGATGCCATCAACGATAGTCTTGTTTTGCGGTGACATGAAAAGACCGACAGCGCGCAAGAGATCGTTGTTTAACTGGTTCTCGCCCTTCCACCGTATTTCAAATTCGCCTTCCTCCGCCATCGTTTTTGCAACCCGCTGTTTTACCATCGGATCAATTTCGGAGTCTGGAGAATGGAACCACTCAGCTCGCTCACCCTTATCGAAGTCTTTCTTAAAGTCTATATCTTTTGCAAAATCTACCGCGCTCGATCGCCCAACGGTACCTTTATAGAGCCCATATGCTCTTTTGAGGTCTTCGGCACCGGTAAGCTTCATATCCTTCATTCTTCGATAGGCAGCAATTCGTTGCTGGACAGGCGCGGTTGTACTCTCGGCCAGTGATTTTAAGCGTTCGGGTGTCCAGTTTTCATCTTTAAATCGTGTTTCAAAGTATTTGATTTGCTTGCCGTAGGCATCCTCTTTTGCACCGGCCTTACCAAACAGTTGTGCTACCTGTGCCTCTTGCCGTTCGGCAGATTGCGCTCCAAAGAACTTATACCGACCCACACCGACACCTTCTTGTCGTATTCGCTCTCCCCGATACTTTGCAGCGTCACTGATGCCTCGTGCTGCAGGGCTGATGTACGGGATTTTATTCATGGCAGCCCGACTCCATTTGTATCCGATATTTACTGCTGATCCGCTTGCGGCGCGTGAGATTGACAGTGCAAACCCAGTTCCGGCATAGAGAACGATACCGATGAGGATATAGAAAAAAACAAATTGGATAGAAAACCCGATTGCCGGCGATCCTGCTACTAAAAATTCATTAGGAAAAGCTGCAAGCCCAGCCATAACCTGCTGCTGATTACTGAGCAGGTACATTCCAAAGTAGAGAACAAAGAGATATATCGGAAGAAACAAGTTCCAGCTGAGGAACTCTTTCTTCCACTGTTCCCACGCTGGCCGGGTGGCCGGCAGAATACTTGCGAGCGCAGCGAGCGGGGAAAAAATAAGCAAAAACCACAAAAATGGCACACGAATGACGACAAAGATTGTTGCGATCAGTAAACCAAACCCGATCATGCCGACAAGAATAATGGAAAACAAAAGACGAAAGGTCAGCGCCCACGTCAAAGATCCCTCGGGATTTCCCACCAGTGAGTTTCCTGCTTGAACACAGTTTACACCGACCACCTGCAAACCGGTCGCATTACATCCTCCTATTGCCATCATTGCCATGACGGATCGTATGAAGGACGGTTCATTGGTGCCAAAGATTTCGCCGACGTTGAATGCTTGGGCAAAACGGGCGCTGATGTTCCCCAGACCAGATATAAAAATATTATTAATTTGATCGATGCCCTGAATAAACAGCCCGCCGAGGGTAAGGCTAAAATTAATCAGCAGCGCAACCATCAAGAGCTGAACGATGAGTTTTTGATTCGCCTGATATCCTCCGATATCAAATATCGTGGCAAACGCCATGATGATGATGATCAATATAAAGAACATATTGCAAAAATTTCTGATTACTCCCCAGCTATTTGCGATAACCGGTATATTGACGTTGATAGCGAAGCGCACAAACGTATCGAACATTTGTGCAAGGAAACTAATTGCCCGGAGCATGGCATCCAGAATCCACCATAAAAAAGTGCCGGTTTGGTGTGCAAAGACGCTGGGTTCCTCTTTTGTGACCCCGGGGGATTCTGCGACTGCCTGAGTTGCAATAAAAAAACAGAGCAGTACCAGACAAACTATTCCGAATATTTTTTTTCGGCGGATCATGTTTAGATGGGACACGTGGAAACGTGGGCACGTCGTACCTGACGGTTTGAGGTGACAATATCGTATCCTTCGATGAACGTGCCTCCGGATCGTTGTACGGCAATTTCATCCCCTGACTCTACGTTTGCTACCAACCCCCCTCCTTGCGCGTTAATGATGGCAACAACACCTGCCATATACTCTTGAACCCTTCCGTCTTTGATAATCGGGCTCTGTGATCCCGGGTCTTCAAATACATCGGGGTTTGCATTTATGAATTGGGTGATGGCGCTGTTGACCGCATTGGAGTATTCAGCACGGATGCAGGTATTTTCTGGAGTATTTAAGACACACCCATTGGGTAGTGGTTGACAGCTTGTCGGAGGTATGGTCCCGCCGGGCGGTGTGCTTGGCCGTGGTGTTGCAGACGGGCGTACGGACGGCGTTGGTCCCCGCAGCGACGGGACGGGTACCTCCGAAGGAAGGATGCCAAGCGCGCGCAAACAGTTTTGTACGCAGATGTTGTAATTTGCAGCACGTTCTTTTTTCAGGTCGTCTTCTTCCAACGTTCCACACGGAGCATTTCCGCGGGCAGCATTTCCGTATGGGTCAAACCGCGAGCGGTATTTATTAAGCACTGATCGTTCCGGTTTTTCAGACGTGCAATACTCGAGTTTTTCCTGATCTTCCAATGCCGCTGCATTGTTCTGAAGCCCGGGTGCTCCGGCAAGATTTTCAAAATACAGCCAGATAAAGCTGGTAATAACCTGACTGACCTCAGAAATTTCATCAGTGTTGGTCAGCCACTCCAAGTTTTTATCAAGAATGAGCCCCGCGGTTTTTGCAACCAGGTCAGCCGGGGTCGAGACGCGTCCAAGGAAGAAACAACGTGATTCTGAATTGACTGGTTGTTCACAGCCCACCCGTATCGATCGGTAGCCAGTGCGCGCTTCCAGTAAGTCTGCATTTTCTTCCAGACTTCTCTGTTTTTGTAATTCAGCAAGTGACTGGAAATATACCCCGTAAAAATTATTCTGGGGCTGGAGAAGCTGTATGAACGATCCCCACCCGCCGTTGTTAGCAAAATCCTGCTCAAACCGCCGCGGGTCAAATCCACTGGCCATGGAACAGCGTGCCACCAGCGTGTACGGATCCATGTTGCGCACGCGGATGGTCTGGCCACGCAATGGTACCCGGTACCGTGCCGTTACACGGAAAGCGTCGTTGATACTCGATCTAACATATCCGCACAGCTGGGAATTTGCGACGATAACGCGGAACACATCTTCTCCGCGCGCCTGTGCCAGTGTTTGAAAATTCCGCCAATTCTGAACGAGCGCGGGTGCACCATTGATGCCCGTTTGTATTTTTTCGAGCAACCGGTTTACCGCTACATTAAAAAGTGCCCGTGCTACCTGACGAGCAATAACATCAAGAATGAACTCTTTTTTAAAGTAAATAATCGCATCGGCAGCATTGGTTGTAGATGTGAGCGGAAAAAAGGCCAGAACGACCACCATGAGCGTGACGAGTATTTTTTTAAGCACACTCATTGGTACAAGAGAGTAATCATTTTATAAAAATCAGCTGAGGGGCTGAGTCCATTCTCTTTTATTTTATTTTGAACGTCCTTAAGAATCTCCTGTACCGTAGGAGTAACCATGACCCGCAGATCGTTTAAGGCGATGGTTGCGCGGACCGGATCAGTTTCGATTTGCGAAAGGGAGTGGTAGTCGGTTTGAACCTGAAATGCAACGTTCAGTATCCCCTGATGAACGGTGATCCATCCTTCGGGAACAGGCATTTTTTGGATGCGGGTGTGGAGCTCCTTAAATTCTGTCGCTCGTTTGGTAAAGTACCGTATCTGCGCGGAAACGGTGTCGGGAAAATTCTGCTCATTGGGTTCAAAGTTTAAAACATCGTCCTGAAAAATTCTGCTGAGCGCTTCAAGGTACTGTTCCTGTGATGATTTGTTGCCGTCAGTCTGCGTCAGGTCAACTTCCGGCGGCAACTGGCCTTTGTAGTAATCTTCAATGCTGGCAAGCGTAATGGTATCCATCCGCTCATCGTAGGCGGATTTGCCGACCTTATCTTTTTTAAGATCCTGGGTAATAAAACCGGCCGCCAGCAGATCGGTTGTTTTTTCGGTGAGATTCTGACCGATGATGGAATCATTCGGCCCGGGGATCATTGGATCGTGTCCGGAAGCTACCTCTTCGCCATCGAGAAAGCCATCATCATCTGAATCACTGTCGTTGAAGTCAGTCCCCCAGACGGACTCGTCAGTATCCGAAAGGCCATCCTGGTCTATATCAGTGGTTGGCGGCTCACCATCGGTGCTGACAGCCACATTTGCTGAAGACAAATCTTCGAACTCGAAAGAAACGAAAAACTGATACGCTGAAACAGCGGTTATGAGCACCAGACATCCTACTACGAACTTCATTTTTTGACTCATGCGGTTCGCTTTCTAAAACTCCACAAGGAGATGGCAAAAGAAAGTACAAAAATGGGCCAATCTCCTGCTTTAGTATACCATGTGCGACCGGTGTTGGGTACGATTGTTCCTGTTAATATCTGCGACTGTAATCGCGGGGCCTGAGCGACCGTATCCCCCTCCGGATTTATGATGTATGATGTGCCCGCATTTGAGGCCCACACTACATACTTTTGGTGTTCACGGGCGCGCATGGCTGCGGCCCTCCTCATTTGGCCGTCAAGCTGTGGGTTTCCGTGGAAAAGTGCCAGATTTCCGCTGCCGAAAATGGCATCGGGCTGCTGCGAGCGCAAAATATGGGGACTCAGTATCTCAGAACACAACGCTATGGAGAACGTAAAACCCTGGTATTGGACGGCAGCACTCTTGCCCGGCACCAGCGGAGTGATGCGCGAGCTGTCTGCACGCAATACTGTATTGATAAGTTTGGCAACCTGCGGAATAAACTCGCCTCCCGGACTGAGCACCTGCTTGTCAACGCTGCCGACGACTCCGTTGCGGGAACTGACCACCAATGATTTTGATATGGTTGTCTCGGTTCGAACTTTTATGCTGTCGACGACCAGTAGTTCATGTTCGGAAAGTTTCTGGTAAAACTCAGGCACCGCTGACGGTGTTAAAAAACTAGTGAGAGCAGAATTAAAACCAGCACCCTCAGGAAAAATAATAATCATGGGTTCTGCAGCAACCCGTGCCGCATCCGTCAGCATCTGTAATTGTTGCTGGAAATCTGCCAGCCGTTCAGCCGGCGTCTGATCCGCCGACGAACGGTTTGTCTGGAGCACCGCAACCGGAATCGAACTCCCCTCTGTTCCCGGAAATTGAATAACAGCTGCAAGAAGTACCGCGCACGCAAGGACACTTAGCTGTGCACCCCATGCTGTCGAGACTGCCGCGATATTTTTTTTCTCAAAGAACTCAAAGATCAAAGAAACCAGCCAGACGAGCATAAAGAGTATTCCGTAAATGCCCCATACCGCAGCGGTGTCCGGCAGGATGGGAAGACCGTCCAAGACGTATGCAATGTGTCCGAACGGCCAATACGGACCCGGTACACTCCCTGATCCCCACAGGAACAATCCGAAAAGCCATGCACGGATAAATTCTGAGGTAGTTACCAGGCCGGCGACTGTGAGCGACTTTAGCGGGATATTTTTTGAGAATACCCGTGGAATGAGGATCCCTACGATGCCCCACGGCAGCGAAGAAACAATAATACTGCCGGCATATCCAACAAAGATAAGAACAAAGCTCGCTGCCGTGTTATTGATACCAAGCGTGCTCAGCGGATGGAGCGACCATAGCCACGCAAACGTGTACGCAAAATAGAGTATCCCAATTGAAAAACCGATCAGAAACGGTCGGTTGGCTCGGGCGCGGGACCTACGTGATGATAGAGAGAGATCCATGAAGCAAGCGGAAGATTTTCTGCGCGGATGTCTTCCTCAATATACACTTTTTTGAACGCTTGGGACACGCGTTCGCGTGTTCCGAAATACGGCGTGAGGTTGTTAAGCAGTTTTTTACGTTTACTTGAAAATCCGTGCTTTACCAGTGAAAAAAACGGCTGCCATTCCCCTGGTGCAAGAGCGGGGGCTCTGGGACGAAGTTGGATGATCGCTGAGTCTACCTTTGGAGCGGGGTGAAAACTTCCTGCTTTTATAGTCCCGACTATTTTTGCGTCTGAGAAAAATTGGACAGAGAGTGCTAGAACGCTCATCTCCGGGGGCTGTGCAACAATTCGCTGTGCAACTTCTTTTTGAATCGTCAGGACAATGAGTTTTGGAACGGGCCATGTTTCTAAAATGGTTCTGATGAAATGAGAAGTTATGTAGTACGGAATATTGGCGACTATTTTGTACCCGTCTGATCGCAACCCCTCTTTTTCAGGATTAAATTCTAACACATCACCCTCAATGATCCGGATGTTTGCTCTTCCTGAAAATTTTTCAGAGAGTTCTTGAATAAGGCGGTGATCTTTTTCAACGGCGACCACACGTCCCGCTTTTTCACTGAGCACCTGCGTAAGTGTTCCGGTCCCCGGCCCCACCTCAAGGATGATGTCATGTGAGTTCAGTTCCGCGGCGCCAGAAATCTTTTCCAGAATCTTTCGGTCGGTCAGGAAATTCTGCCCGAGTGATTTTTTGCTATAAAATGCCATTAATATTCAATAACGTCTTCGCTTTCATCTCGGTCAAACGAATATGCTGTATGTTCCGTGAGGGTCGAGGGGATTTCGTTTATAAATCTGGACGGTATGTTGGCCTGGGTGGAGCCAAAGATGCTTCGGTACCGTGCGTAGGTGAGGTAGAGGCGTTCCTGCGCACGAGTGAG
>Ga0210377_10000750_pt1 | contig 31035 bp, 25 predicted proteins | sample PLM4_65_b1redo_FD_155480 | JGI IMG/M metagenome (GOLD analysis project Ga0210377, IMG submission 155480) | Groundwater sediment microbial communities from an aquifer in East River, Colorado, USA - PLM4_65_b1 redo | ecosystem: Environmental > Terrestrial > Soil > Riparian zone | place: USA: East... | reverse complement strand
TACTCTGTCTTGTGCATGGCTACTCCTTTCTATGACTGTTCGTCAAAATCCTCGCCTGATCTTACGTCAGACCAGGCAGGAGTAGCCATCGCTTTTTTCAACCTTCAACTATGGATGGGACAAAATCTAGAATTTCACCCTCTCTCTTTGTGGAACAGAACTAATTATCTTCTCGCCCAGATCAACCAAGCTTTCCTTAGTAAGAAGCCCCTCCCATACTATTCCCGTACGTACATATTTTGGAGTCAATTGATAACGGGTCGTCAGGTGATTTATAAATTGTGATTCAATAACCTCTGGTTGTATCTGGTTCGACAAGATTACATGCCAGTTAACTCGACTTAGAGCACTGTCAGTTCCACCGAATTTATCCAATCTTAGTTCTATAACAGGGAGAATTAACTCAATATTTGTCAAACGCCCATTGCGCTTCTCTTCCAAAATTCTCTTATATCCATCAAGGAATATATAATCATTAATGCCCAAGACTTTGAATTCTTCCGGAAGATTCTCTATGTCAGTCAAGAATTTTTCCCATTGCTCTTCCTGAGTTGAGCCGGAGTATGCGTGATGTAAAGAACAAGGAGTATGAACGTGCAAATCCCATTTTCGCCAGATTGAACCCCGTCGATCATTCATTGTCTACAATCCTCTTGATTGATTGATTTACGCATAAGGGAACTCAGGCGAAGCCATTTTCGATTAGTGTTCAGGATTCTTGTGAGTGGTGTTGATTCGTGGCAAAACTCAAGCTGTGTCCATGCTTCCGCCATGTCGTTCTTTCCTCAAACATATCCCGGCGGGCTGCACCCCGCTAAACTTAAGTGTAACCCGGCGGGCGTTGCGAAGCAAGCGAATCTTTCGGCGTCGACATTTTTTAGCACGAAAGCCCTTTGGTCCGCCGCTGGCCGGGTACGGCCGATGGACGATGGACGATGGCCCCCGGCTTTCTTTGTGGCTTTTTGTGCTTTTTCGTGGCCTTTGTAATTGACGATTTACTATCTTCTATTGACTATTGTCCTCGTGTTCTTCGTGCTCTTCGTGGTAAATTTTTTTGCAGATTTTGCGCCGATTTTGGCTTCTAATCGAGACTTATTTACAGACGTACAGAGCGGCTCTGAGAGACACGATATTTGACAAATGACGGACTTCGAAGACCACATTCTCGTACGGCGAGCCTTGCAGGCCGACCCGGAGAGCTTCGGCGAGCTGTGCAGCCGGTACTATCCTTCGCTGGTGGCGGTGGCCGATTCGGTCCTGCTGGATCACCAGCTTGCCGAGGACGCCGCCCAGGAAGCGCTCGCCGAGGCGTGCCGGCAGCTTGCGAAACTCAAGAAGCCTGAGCGCTTCGGCCCCTGGGTCGCGGCGATCTGCCGGAACGTGGCTAAGGACATGCTCCGGGAGCTCCGGCGGCCCAAAGAGCCTCTTGCGGACTGCCCGGCGCAGGAGTGCGATTGCCCGGACGATGACCGAAAGGCGATCTTAGAGCAGGCATTGCAGCAACTGCCGCAGCCTCTTCGAGAGGTGATCTTTCTGAGGTTCTATAACGAGATGAGCTACGAACAGATGGCTAAGGTTCTCGGCGCGACGCAACAGACAATCGACGGCAGGCTGCGCCGGGCAAAGAAAAGAATCGCCGCGTATCTGGCGAGGAATGGCTTCAGGAGGTAACAGATGCCATGAAGCATGACAAGAACAATCAATGGCTGGATTCCCTGCTGTCACGGCTTGTGCGCCGTGAGCCGGCGAAATTCGATTTCGAACAATGGGCCGAGAAGCACCCGGACGAGGCCCGCTTGTTGCGGGATGGCTTCAGGGATGCCGGCCGGAATGTAAAAACTAAAACTCAGAATATATGGAGGTTTATCATGGAAAGTAAAGTGACAAGATATTCAGCCGCAGCGGTCGTCGCACTGGCAATAACACTAATTCTACTCAGTCCCTTTGGGACGCCCGGAAACGGCGGCGTCGTCCTGGCCGACGTCCAGGAAAACGTCGCCAGCATCGAGACGATGATACTACGAGGAACAAAAACATTTGCATATCCGGGCGAGCCTGACCGCATTTTCGAATTCGACGGGATAAAATGCAAATTCGACATCGTGAAATATCATTCGACTCAGTACGGCCTGGTTGAGGAAGGATACGCCGAGGGCAAACTGTTTTATCGAATCACCTTCAACATCCCGGAGGAGCAGACTCTTATTCTGTTTCCGAAATATAAGAAGTACTTGAAATTCGCTTCCATGGATGCCATAGCGAAGCTGATGAAGCAGTTTTCAACTCCCAACGGTATCCTCAATCTGCTTTTTGCAGGCGACTGCAAGAAATTGGGACCAGATAAGATCGACGGCGTTGAGGTTGAGACCTTTGAATTCCAGGACACAGAGCCTTTCGAACCTATCAAAGAGCTTTTGCCCAAGGCTGTTTTTGATATTCAGAGCTTCAGAGCTAAAGTCTGGATTGGAATAAAGGAGCAACTGCCGGTCCGGGTCGAAGGCGACCTGGCCATAGGCAAGAGTTTTATGACAATGTTCCACGACTTGAACCTGCACGAAGTCAATACTTTCGGGGATTATAATGTAGAGCTTGATAAAGACATCTTCGACACTAACCCTCCGGAAGGTTATACGGAATTAACGCTCAGCGACATTCTTCACTTGATTCCGGTGGAGGCCAAAGCCGGCCTCGTCGGTCTATGCATCGCGCCGGCGGGCTTGATCGTCTGGAAAAAACGAAGACGAAACAAAGGAATGCGCTCCGGCCAACGCTCATACAACGCACCTCATTCATAATATGCGGCGATGCGTGTCTGCTCCTTGGGACATTTGGTTAAGATGACCCACTCTTTTTCGGGGTCGAAGCTTTTGTATGGTTGGCCGTTGATTTCACATCGCGTCATTTTTTTGCCTTCGGGGTGGCGGAAGCGGATGTAAATTTTCTTGGGCGGGTTTCGGCGCGGCGGATCGAGAGTCACTTCGATTCGGCCTTGTGAAAGCTTCGATTCGTATTTGACGGACATCGGGCCGAAGTAGGTTCTGGCGTTCTCGACGCCGCAGGTCTTGCCATCGGCCAGCCAGTAGCGCGGGATGGCCGCACCCAGCCACAATTCGCCGCCGCGCTCCTGGATGAACATCAGCCGGAGCCAGTAGGTCGAATTGGACTCGTCGGACGATTTGTAGTGGTCGCCGGCATGGTCGCCGATATTGGGCAGCGCGTGCTCGGTCATCATCCGCGTATCGGGAAAATAGCTGACGGCGAAGGCGTTGAAATACGCCCGCAAGAAGTGCTTCGGCTCATCCCGCAGCAGGTAAGGAATCGGATTGCACAGCAGGTTCGCCTGCTGGGAGATGCCGCCCCGGCTGAACCAGTACTTATCGAATTCCTCGCCGGTGATATTGTAGCCGTACTGCTGCGAGATGTAGAGATTGTCCTCGTAGTCCTTGATGATCCACGCGGCCATCGGGTCCTGCGGCTCGATAAGACCCGTGCGGATCAAATGGATCGGCCCTTCCAGCGTCTCGGTAATCCAGCCGAAGGTCCGGCCCCGGCGGTGCACCTCCGGCGGAATATGCGGAATCCAGCTCCCATCCCGCAGCCGGACCACCGGCGAGCGCCGCATCGCCTCGGTGAAGGCGGCGATGATGTCCCGGCGGTAGGCATCGGCCTCCTTCATCAATCGCCCGCCGTCGGGCAGGCCCGCGTCGGCGAGGGCTTTTGCGGTGTTGTCCAGGCCCCACCACGAATAAACGTTGTTCGATAGCCAGCATCGCCAATCGCGGATGTCTTCGAGCGAGCCGGCCGGCAGCAGGCCGCGCTCAATCGCCTGTATCGGGGCCTGCTCGGCCTGTGCGATGGTGCGCCGGCGCTCGCGGATAATCCACTCGCAGCCCTTGACAATCTTCGGCGCCGCGAGATTGAGCCATTCGGCGTCCCGCGTGTACCAGTAGTGCTCGCCGAGGCACCACAGGACAAAGCCGTGGTGCTGGTTATATCCGCCGTCCTCGTAGCCGCGGGCGCCGTAGAACACGCCGTCATGGCTTGCATACGTGCCCGGCAGGGCCACGCTGCCCTGGTAGTGCAGCCAGGTTTCGAGAGCCTGCTCGGCCCGCTTGTGATAACCGCGGCGGTCGAGGTCGCTGACCATCATGCACGATTCGTTGCTATAGGCTCCGTAGGAGAACGTCCCGACCCGCGCGACATACCGGTCGCTGGTGCCGACTTCGCGGTCGGTGTTGAGCAGCAGATGCGAGACGTCGGCCTTGTAGAAGTCGTTAATCATCGGCTCGGGCGTAACAATCTGCGTGCCCTGCTCGACGCGCTGACGCCAATAGGAGCGCACGGCCTCGAACGCCTCGCCGTATCGCAGCTCGCGCAGCTTTGACCACTCGGACTGTTCGGTCAGCGTAATGTATGGGATGGCGATGTAAAGCGTACGGCTGGGGGCATCGGCCGTAAGTCGCGCTGTATAAGCAACCTTGTTATCTCCTGCTTCGAGCGAATAGCGCTCCGCGGAGTCGGTTGAAGTCACTAACATCCGCAATCGCCGCGGCTGCGTTCCCTCGACGAACACAAGCCCGTTATCGACGGCAAGCTTCTCAGGCCCCTTCGTGACGACGTCGAGACTGAGTCCGGCGTCCCGGTCGCCGTCGCCGGCCCGCTCGATCTCCAGCCGCATCATGAGCACGAGCGTATCGTCGGCATAAATTCGCTCATCGCCCTTCGGAACGCCCTCGAATGGGACGGCGAAAGCCGTCTGGCGATAGCGAACGCCGTCGCGCTGCCACGCCGCGGTGACCATCGGCAGGCAGCCGTCAAGTATGCTTCGCTCGATCCGCTCGGCGTCCGAAAATCCGAGCCGGTACCGGATGTCGTCGCCGTCATAGAGGCAGCGTTTGGAGTCTTTGCCGGGTATGCGGTTCAGCCAGTTGCGGCGGCAAAAAACGCTGCCGTCGGGTTCGAGGCCGAAGTATTGCCGCCCGCCGTCGAAACCAAGCGGAATATAGAACGGCTCTTTGGCCGGAATGTCCTTCCACGCCCGCTCGAACGTCTGCTCCGCTTCGCCGGCGACTCTTGTGTAGATGTTTTCGGAGCGGCTCCGCTGCCACGCCTGCTGAGCGTCCGCATACGTCGTACCGTCGCCGGATTTGCGAACGATAACGCCGAGGTCGGGAATAAAGATGTGTCCCCACTTGATCAAATCGGGACCGGCGAACGAAAACGTCCCGCCGGCGCACCGCAAGGTCACGATTGTTTCATCGAATGAGTTATAGCCTTTGGTCCTGGCGCAGAGAACGGCGGCACGGATGCCGTCCGTCTTGCCGCTGACCGTCGAGGTCCAGTTGTGCCCGGGGCCGATTTTAAGCGTGCTCTCAGGCGTGAGCGACCGGACCTGTTTGACGTGGCCGTTGAATATCTCCAGCCGCCCGTCCCAAACCTGCTGCTGAGCCTGGGCCGTGCCGCCCCATTCGACCTCGAAGGCCATCTCCTCCCAGGCCGAATCGGTCCAGGCTTCGAACGCTTCGATTTTCGGCAGCGGTTTTTCGCCGACGACGCGCAGCTTAAACGTCGAGCGGTAATTCGCGGCAAAGTCTTTCAGATTCGGAAATTCGGCCGCGTTGACGGGATTGAACGTGAAGGTACAAACCGGCCCGGCGATTTGCAGGTTTGTGTCGGCCTTGAGCCATTTGCCCTGGTACCAGTCGCCGACGTTGAGCCAGCCGGAGCCGCCCGAGCCGGAGGGTTGGTCGCGCGGGATTCGCTGCCTGGGCCACGTCGATTGCCAGTACTCTAACGCGATATCGCCCGGCTTCTCGGCTGGCGTCGAATCGGCGAACCGAACGACGACCTTGAAGATATCGCGAGAGTCCTCCCAGATCACGCCGTAGTCTTTGCCGCCGGAGTCCCACTTTGTCAATTCGCCGAACGGCACAACGTTCGCTGCGCCGCCGGCATCAGCCGCCGGGGACGTCCCGGGCAGAAGCATTACGGCCATCAGGGCTGTTAGGCATACTGCTCGATCTGAATATCTGCGCGGCTCTCGCATGGGATTTCTCCTTCTTAACCAGCCTTCGTTCCTGAGATTCTATTTCAATCGCACTGCTCGGGTGATGGGTGGCATCCTCAAATGTAGGGGCAGGCCCGAGTGCCTGCCCAGGGCAACCACATGGGGTTGCCCCTACGGGGATGGCTTTTCCGATTTTTCAGGCGTATGATACCATAAGTCATTCGACGACAAAAACATAACACTATCTGTCATTCCCGCCCCGCAATCGAATGCCGGGTAAACTCCAGCGGGAATCCGCTTCAATCTGTTTCTTTTCTGGATCCCTGCTTGCGCAGGGATGACAGCGCGAGTCGGTCAGTTTGAGCACGTTACTTGGCGAAGGGCAGCTTGTCCGGGACCACGTGGATCTCGGTGGTGAACTTGTGGGGGAAGGCCGCCCCGCTGTCGAAAGTCAGCTCGGCGAAGAAGGCGGTCCAGCCCTCAGCCGGCTCGGCGACTTTGGCGATGTACTTGCCCGTGCCCTGCTGCTCGAGGTTCGAGCTTTGCCAGACCTGCCCGATAATCTCCTTGCGGAAGTCACGAGCCTTGGGGTTCGTGGCCTGCCACAATTTGACGGCCAGCGGCTTGGTGGCCGTCTGGACCTCTATCGAGCCGTCGGGCTTGACGGTCCAGGAAAACTCCGGCCGGGACGCGCCGGCCAGAATCGACTGGAAAAACGCCAACAGGCTCTGCATGGCGTCGGAGTCGCCCAGGCTGTGGTCGGTGTTCGGGACGTAGCGAAGGTGCTTCTCGCCGGGCAGGTCGTGGAAGTAGAATTGGGCCGAGTCCGGCAGGAAGAACTGGTCGCCGGACGAATTGACTAAGAGCTTCGGGATGCCCGCGTAGCGGTCGCGGTACTCGTAGGGATCGACGATCTTTATCAGGGCCTGGCCTTCGGGGGTGTTGAGCTTCTCGGAGACGTTCAGGGTCTCGTAATCGCTGATGGCCTGCGAATAGAAGCCGTACGCGGCGAAGTGATGCTTCATCTGTTCGTCCATGTTCAGCACGTCGATGACCGCCGGGACAATAGCGACGACGCGTTTATCGACGGCGGCGGTCAGCCATGTCGTCCAGCCGCGCTTCGAGCCGCCCGAGACGACGAACTTCTTTATTGTGAGCGCCCCGGTGTCGAGCGAGCCGAGTTGCTTCTGAACCGTGTCCATCGCGCGGACGGCGCTCTTGGCCATCGGCAGCAGCAGAGGCCAGGTCGTATCGCCGGTCGTCAGACATTTGACGTAGGTGTAGGCGATGATGGCATCCTCAGAGCGAGGCCCGCCGCCGTCGGAAAACGTCAGAGGCTCGTTCGGCACGGTCCGCAGGTCCGCAACAACGGCGTTGGCGGCCAGCGCGACGCCGGCTAACATCTTATCCGGCGAATCCGGGGCGGGCCGGCCGTTGCTGCCCCCGTTGATCCACAGCAGGGCCGTATCGGCGGTGGCCCGGTCCGGCCGGACGATCGTCAGCCAGTGCTGCCAGGCCGGCCGGTCAACCTCCTCCTTGCTCCGCCACGACTGCGAGGTCATGTCGATAATGTAAGCGGTGTAGCCGGGGCCTTTGACGGTGTTGACGAGGCTGTAGCGGTAGCTCGCATCCGGTGCGGCGACGTAATCATCCAGCGGCGTGCCGATTGCCAGCGGGGCCGCCGCGAGAATCAATACGGCGACAACTGAAAGTATGAAACGCGATTTCATGTCCGATCCTTTCTTATCTTTGGGTTCATCCAAGTATTGATGCTCCCGAATTTCTGCTTGCAGGAACGATAGATGATTCGTCACTCGTCCATCGTCCCTCATCCTTCATCACTCGTCTCTCATGCTTTACGTCGTTCCGGCGGAAAGATGGTCCGCAGGTACTCGGCGTCGTACCGGCAGCTTTCCTCCACGCCCAGCGGCAGCTTCGTGCCTTCCATCACGAGCCAGCCGCGATAGCCGATATCGTCCATCGCCGAGCGCACGCGAGGAAAGTCGATGGAGCCTTTGCCGTACAGGTCGTCGTAGTCCTTGGCGTGGAACTCGCAGATGAGCTTGCCGAGCGTGCGAATCTCCTGGTAGATGTCGTAATCCATCTTGTGAGAGTTGGCCACGTCGTAATAGACCCGCACGGCCGGCGACTCGATGCGCTTGACTATGTCGATATGCTGGGCGGCGCTGAGCCACGACTCGATTCCGAGGGTGACGCCGGCCTGCTCGGCCTGCGCCGAGACCCGCCGAAGCCGCTTAACAACGGTCGCAACACCCTGCTCGTCGTCTTTGAGGTCGCCGTTGCCGAAGAAGGCCAGCAGGATGACCTTGACGCCCATAGCGTGGGCCACATCAATCCCTTCGCGGACCCAACGGTCGGCGCGCGGATCGCTTTTGTACGGGATGTTGTTGAGCACGCCCATCGCCAGCGAGGCGATCTCCATCTGCTGCTTTTGGGCTTCGTCGAGAAAACGCTTCTGCAAATCGGCGTCGAACAGCGGCAGGTTATCCTCGGCCCTTCCGAAGTCCACCTGCACGCCGTCTAATCCGATTTGTTTGGCGAGCTCGAGCGATGCCGGGTTCGTCATCTTTCCGATCGTCCAGTCGCAGACGCCGATTTTGAAACCGGAGGCCTTTGCCTTTCGCCCCGCCGACGGAGCGCACGACGATCCCATCGCCAGGGCCGCAGCGGCGGCAGCGGCGTTGGCCATCAACCCGCGGCGAGTGATATTCACGTGTTCCATTGCTCTATCTCCCTAAGACAACCACAAAGCCATCGGGCCTCTTACGCCTTGACACCTTTGAGATTGGCGTCGAGCTTCTCCGTGCTTTCGGCGATTTCCTTCCAGGTGACCACGCGGCCCGTATAGGCGGCGGTCCGGCCGAGGATGGTCACTAAGTTGCTGCGCACGCTGGGTTCGACGGTCGGATTGTCGAACTTGCCGGCGACGATGCTCTCGTGGAACGTCTTGATGTTGGCCACGGCGCCGTCTTTGTAGATGCCGGGGCTTTTGCCGCCGCGGTAGAACTGCTCGCCCTCGCCGCGAATGAGGACCTGTCCGCCGTATTCGGTTTCGAGCACGCCTTTGGAGCCGAACATGCGGTTGCGGATGCCATCAGGCTGCGTGCCGCGGCCGTCGAACTGCTTGGAGCTGAACGTAATGGCGATCTTGTTGGGATACTCGAACAGCAGCGCGAAATGGTCGTTGCAGGTCCCGACGGGGCGAATGGTCCGGCCGCACGTCCCGACGGCCGAGACCGGCTCGGCGTCCATAATCCAGCTCATCACGTCCAGCGTGTGGATGTTCTGCTCTGTGATGATGTCGCCGGAGAGCACGCGGTCGAGTCCCCACGCCCGCAGGCGATTCTCAGGGTTGTCCGGGCCGCTGCGCCACGTATCGTACATCCGCTGGAACGGGCAATCCGCGTGGTAGATCGACTCGCCGAAGACGAAGTCGCCCAGCGCCCCGTCGCGGACGCGTTTGAGCGCTTCGACGTAAAACTCATCGGCCCGCGTCTGGAAATCCACAAGGAAGCAGCGTTTGTTTTTCGAGGCCCTCTTGCCGCTTTCGCCGATACTGCGGCAGCCGGGCGCATCGACGGCAATCGGCTTGGCGAGATAGACGTGAAGTCCGGCGTCCACCGCCGCGGCCGCCTGCTCCGGATGAAAATAGGGCGGGCTTATAATCGCCACCGCATCCACCTTCTCCAGCAGCTTCTTGTAGCCCGACAGGCCGCTGAAGCGATTGGCCGAAGGCACGCCCAGCTTTTCGCCGGCGCTATCAGCCCTGTCCTGGAAGTAGTCGGCGACGGCCGCGAGGTTGTATCCGCCGTGCTGCTTGAACAGATCGGCGATCCACGTCCCCCTGCCGCCGCAGCCGATCAGGCCCAGGTTGATTTTCGAGCCGGCGGCGCCGCGAACCACATCGGGCCTGGCGACCACGAACGAAAGTGCCGCCGCACCCGCGCCGGCCATGAATCCACGACGGCTGAGTTGCTCAGCGTTTTTACCGGAAACTGAAGTTTTTTGATGTTCAGACATTTTATGAATCTCCTTCTTGTTCTTATGTGTTCGTTTTACAGCAGCGCCGTCGGCATGCACGACGAGCCGCTGTTGTCAAAGTCTCATATACGTTTCACGCTTGATCTTGCCGGTGGAGGTCTTGGCGAACTCCTCGATTCTTATTTCAAGATGCTGCGACGATATTTTTTCGAAGCTGGAGAGCTGCCGGCTTTTCTGTTGGCACTCGTGGATGCTCTGCCAGACGAGGTTCTTGAGCAGATGAGGCTGCTGTTCCAGCTCGGTCGGTGACAGTTTGGTGTGCACGCCGATGGTGTCCAGGGCCGGGCGGACGATGGCTTTGACGGTCTCCTGCTCGATGCCGTCCGAGTGCTTCCAGAAGCCGGGCACCACGAGGATCTCGCCGACAAAGCGTGCTTCCGAGAGCGCCGATTCGACCCGCTCAGGGTTCACTTTCTTGCCGCCGGGCAGCACGATCATGTATTTCTTGCGGCCGGTAATGTGAAGGTATCCATCCTCGTCCAGATAGCCCAGGTCGCCCGTCAGCAGCCAGCGCACGCCCTTGTCGTCATGGACAATCACGGCCTGCGTCGATGCGGGATTCCTGTAGTAACCCTTCATAATGCACGGCCCACCCAAGGCGATTTCGCCTCGCTCGCCGGGCGGCAGTGGTTCGACAGGCTCACCACCCTGAGCGCCGTCGAAGGGCGCCTGATTCTCCGGGTTAACGATTTTCACCGACAGCGTCCTGATCGGCTTGCCGACTGAGCCTAAGCCCTGCGGATTGTCGTTGAAGCCGTAAACGGGTGAGTTCTCCGTCGTGCCGTAACCTTCGTAGAGCAGCAGGCCCCGCCGCCAGAATACATCCAGCACCCACCTCGGCATCGGCGCCGAGCCGGAAAGGAAAAACCGCAGCTTGTTCCAGCCCAATTTCTTGAGCATCCCTTTGCCCACCGTTTTGGGCGAGCAACGATCCAGCAGTGTGAGATATGGCGTTTTTTCTTTCTCCCTGGCGAGAGCCTCCTCGGCGTTCTTGGCGAGCATCGTGAACAAAGCGGGCACGGCCACGAAGATGGTGACGTTCTTGTCTCTGATCAGCTCGGCGACCTCGCGGTATCGGTTGGTATAGATATTGGTCGCGCCGACGCAGAACGGCAGCAGCTTGCCGACCGTCAGGCCGAAGGAATGGTGCGGCGGCAGGATGTGGCCGAGCGTATCGGTGCGATCTATTTGGACCTTCTCGACCGCGCCCTGGAGATTGGCGATCAGGTTGCCGTGGGTCAGCTCGACCTCGCGCGGGTCGCCCGTCGTGCCGGACGTGCACAGAATCACCGCCGTATCGTGAACGCCTGTTTCAGCGGAGATTCTTTCCAGCAATTCGGTACTCGTGGCGAGGGCATCCTGCCCTTGTTCTGCGCCACCCACGGTTTTCTCAAACACAGTCATCTCGATGCAGGCTATGCTGCTGCTTGAGGCAAACTCGCTCAGCTCCCGGCGGGAATCGGCGTCCTGGTAATCATCTGCTACGACGATCAGCCGAGTCTCAGTGTGCATTATATGGTTCTTGACCCCTTCGACGGGCCTTTCCGGGTCGATCAGCACCGGCACCGCCCCCGCGAGAATCGCCCCCCACAAGGCCACGTCCCAGTCGGCGCGGTTCTTGCCCAAAATCACGACCTTATCCTTCAGCCGGATGCCTTTGGCCCGAATCAGCCAGACGGCGAATTCCCGCGCCCTCGCCCGCAACTGCCCGAAAGTCAGGGATTCCTCGCGGTCCGGCCGGACTATTTCCAGGCATTTCTTATCCAGAAGATCATTGTCGGAGAGGGATTCGTTGAACAGGTCGATCAAGGTTCGAGACTTCAGCTCTGTCTGCATCGGCTCTGTGCCTCCTGTTGTAGCGAGGGCATCTTGCCCTTGTTCCCTACCGCGGGCAAGCTGCCAGCGGGACGCAAGGCCGGGACGGCCTCGCCACTTACGACTCACCCATCTCCCGCCTGGAAATCACTTCACCGCAAATAACACTTGGCAAAACTTTACCTGCTGCCATACTATATGGCAAGTCTTTTCCTCCATGCGGTCCTGATTTTATGGCAGGTTGCGAAGCGGCAGCCGGCGGCGGATTTTTGTTACTTTCGCCGTCCCTTGTGCCTTATACCCGCAGGGAGGGATGACAGTGTATCCCTGGCAGGGAACCTAAAGTGAGACTAAATAGACTGTTATGCTTCGTTCTTGTAGCGTTGCTTCTGCCCGTCGGGTGCAGGAGGAAGCCGGACCCAACGCCGCCGCTGCACTTGGCCGCCAAGACCGGCAACCTCCAGAAGATACAGTCACAGCTTTCCAGGGACGCCGATATCAACGCTACAGACCGGGACGGCTGGACGGCCCTCCACTATGCCGCTCAAGTGGGCCACAAGGAGGCTGCGGAACTGCTTCTTTCCGGCGGCGCGGAGGTCAACGTAAAGGACAAAGACGACTGGACGCCGCTATTTCTGGCGCTCGACGCAGGCCACTCCGACATAGTGGCGCTGCTTGCCGACCACGGCGCGGATGTCAATGTCAAGTCTGGCCGAAACGATCTAACGCCACTGCGCCATGCAGTTCGAGAGGGCCGAATGGAAATGGTAAAGCTGCTCATCTCTCACGGCGCTGACGTCAACGTGCGGAGCGAGGTTGGTACCACGGCTTTACACGTGGCTGTTGGACGGCGCCACAAAGACATTGTAGAGTTGCTCTTGGCGGCAGGCGCAGATGTCAACGCGAAGGGCGGCTGGAACGCTGAAACACCGCTGTACAATGCGGACGTGAACCTCGCAGAGGTCCTGATCGCCCACGGGGCAGATGTCAACGCGCGGGACAGCTCGGGCAAGACACCCTTGCACTGGATCAGTGTTTGGGACTTTAGCGACAAAGCGGCGGTCCTTTTAGCTCATGGGGCTGATGTTAACGCGAGGGATAACTACGAAAACACTCCTCTGCACGAAGTGGGATCCATTGCCCGAACATCCGTTGCTGCGGCAAAGGTGCTCATCAAGGCCGGAGCGGACGTAAATGCGCGCAACAAACGCGGATACACACCCTTACACGAGGTGGCTCAATGGCCGCAGGAGGGGGCCGAAGACGCGGCAGAGGTGCTCATTGCCGAAGGGGCGGATGTCAACGCAAGAAGCAATGAAGGCGGCACGCCGCTTCACGTCGTTGCGAGGTACATCGGAAAATGCTCAGCGCAGGTAGCCGCTTTGCTCATCGCAAAAGGTGCGAATGTTCACGCGAAAGACAGTGATGGGCAGACCCCGCTGCACGAGGTGATTCCACATGAGTGGGTGCACGATGCCGACAGATTCTATACGCACAACGAGGTAGCAAAGCTGCTTATTACCCAAGGAGCCGTTGTCGACGCAAAGGACAACCATGGCCGTACACCGCTGCACGGCGCGATTAAGGGTACGATGGTTTTAGGATTACCCAACGCCCCCGGATATGCTTTGTCCAACGCATTAGCTGAGCTGCTTATCGCCAAAGGGGCCGACGTCGGTGCGAAGGATGCGAACGATAATACACCGTTGTTGAATGCGCTCAGTGCCCCCAACTGGAACACAGCGAAACTGGTGATCGAAAAAGGTGCCGATGTAAGAACCAGAAACAAAGCCGGCGAAACGGCAATTCCTTTTGCGCTGCGCTATCGGCAATACGATATGGCGGAGCTGCTTGCAGTCAAGGGTGCTGACGTTAATCCTCAAGACATAAACGGCAATACTCTGCTGCACCATGCGGTTTTGCAAGGCAATCTTGAACTGGCCAGGCTCGTAATTTCCAGAGGAGCTGACGTGAACATAGAAGACCGGGGCGGGCGTACGGCCCTGCACTATGCAGCCCGCGGGCACAAAGACATAGCCGAGTTGCTTCTTGCGAACGGAGCTGTTGTCGATGCAAGGGACGAGAATGGTGAAACGCCCCTATACAAGGCGGCCCGTCGAGGGCATCAGGATATCGTAGTGCTGCTGCGCGAGCATGGGGCTAAAGAGTGACTGTACTCGGTTGACAGGCGGCGGCGCGGCTACTGAACTACGCATGAAATCCTGTAAATCCGGTCTTGAGGTTCTGTTTTGAAATCGACGGGCAGGAATTGTTTGATGGTCTCGATGTTGGTGGTCAGGTGGGTGGACAGGTCGTTGGTGGTATAACTACCCCCTTTTGAAATGGCCATGTAGATTAGAAGCTGGTCGGCTAAGAAATGGTCCACAGCGGCGCCGCTGGCCAGGAATTCTTTGGCCAAATCCGCGACCTCACCCACGACTTTTTCCGACGGCTTGCCCCGCTCACCGAACGCGGTAAAGACCGTCGTGCGTTCTGAGCATGGCGAATGACCTCCATCCCTCCCTGGGGGAAGGATGCCACCCGATGCTGCCACCAGGCGAATCATTACACAATTTCCCGGGCCGTCGGAATCGGTCACCTCGATATGCTCGATTTTCCTGATGTTCAATCCGCTCTGGCACAGCAGTCTTTTTTGGCGCTGGGCGATGTGTTCGGGAAGCTGGGCGGTGTATATCCGGCCGAAGATTTGCATTTCCTTGTCCGGCTCGCAGAAATCTATTGCCCGGCCTGCATCCTGTTGCCAGGGCTGAATCTCCAGCGTGATCTTCCCGCCGCCGGCGGGGAAGAAGCCGTGCTTGATGAGCTTGCAGGCGGCGTGAAAACCGGCGGCCCCAATCGCCGGCAGGAAGGTCTCGGCGAGAAAATCGTACGGCGGCGCCCAGGGATTGTGCGTTCCGCCGGTCACGGTGACCGTCGAGGGTCTCTCAGCTAAGAACAAGGCCGGCAGGATGGTTTCAATGACCAGCGACGCCGAGCCGGCTGAGCCTATATCGAAAGAAAAATCGCCGCCGCGGACGGAGCCGGGCTGAAAATCGAGTACTTGTGAGTGCAAAGCGGCGCCCCGGCACTGGCCGTCGCAGATCTGCCGGGCGGCCTCGACGCAGCTTAGATGCTGCCTCGCAAGACCCGGATTGCGGCGGGCGGCGCGGATATTCTCGATGTGCAGATTCCTGCCGGTGATGCACGATAGCGCCAGGCTCGTTCGCAGTATCTGCCCGCCGCCCTCCCCCGCACTGCCATCGACATAAACTGTTTCCATATCGTCAATTTTGCCACAGAGGTCACAGAGTTCACAGAGAAATCAGACTTATCCATTAACCAGATCGACCGTGACATCTCCGACAACGATGCAGCGGATTTGACTGACATCGAGCCGTGGCGCCCGGACCGCTATGGCGTCTCTGTCCTGCTGCCGGCTTTCTATGATCCCTATGGCCCGGTCGAAGCCTTCGGAGTCTCTCAAAGCTGCTAACAATCCGCTGCTTACGCCGCGAGTGGTCTGAATTGTCAGATCGCTCAGCTTGAAATCATACAGGCACGAATCTGCAAAGTACCTGCGAAACTGGTCTTGCCGGTAGCTGCGCCTGGCCTGCGGCGATTTGGCCGGGATTCGCGGCGGCGCTTCCAGCCACTCGATCTGCGAGCCGAGATTCTGCAAGCCCATGAGGATGTCGCTTAGCTCGTTTTCCCGCTGCACGGCCACGATCACCTTCGGCCGGACGATTCGCTGCACCGTCCACCACAACATATTTGCCGCCGGGCCGGCGATGAAGCCGGGCGTATCGATGATGATTCGCTCGGTGACTTTCGAGACCTGGTGGAGGCATTGCGCAATCGCGGCGGTCAGTTGCAACAGGTGGCCCACCGGCGTAACGTCGCCGACGAAACTGATGCCGCCGGGTGTAATCTGCGCAAAATCAACATCCGGCTTGTAAACAACGGCCCAGCCGACGGTTGCCGGCGGCCCGATGTGAGACTGGCCGACGTCCGCATCGATGACGCCCACCGGGCCATTAGTGGTCAGCCGCCCCGCCAGAGCAGCCGCGAGCGTCGTTTTTCCGGTATCGACGCCGCCGAGAATCAAACAGACGCCCGGTTGTGCGAGCCTGCCGCCCGAAAGCCGCTCGGCGATCTCGTCCGCCCAGTCCGTTGACATCGGAGAGTGCATCATCCGGACGATTCTACACGGCCTTCACTGGGCCGGACAGACAATTTCCATTCTCACACCCCTGCCGGCCGGCTCCCACCACAGTCGCGGATAATCCCGCCCTTCGAGAATCCACCATGTATCTTCGGCGCCGTTCGCTATCTCGCCCGCAAAATCCCACCCGGCTTCGAGAAACGTGCTCGCTATCTGCATCTCGGCCGTGGTTTTGCCTGTGCCGCCGTAGCTTGTGGTTCGCCCGCTGGTCTGGATATCCCAAAAACAATCGCGAATCTCGCCGCCCCAGTCGGCTCCGAGAAGCCCTCCGCTTTGCGAGCCTCCTAAGATAGCCGTCGCCGAGTAGCACTTGCGTATGGCGCCGATGTCGCGGCCATGAGCACCTGCGCTGTTGGTTCCCACGAGGCCGCCAATATACCACTGGCCAATAACATCGCCGTGGGCGTAACAATTGACGATCTCGCCGGGCGCGCATCGCCCCACGAGTCCGCCAATGGCGTTTCGCCCCTTGACGCCAGCGTGTGAATACGAGGCTGCGATTGTGCCGCTGTTCCTACCCACCAACCCGCCAACGTCGTCCCGCCCAGCCACGCTGCCGGAATAGGAGCAATTTACGATGCTGCCGCCCGAAGCATTTTCTCCGACCAGTCCGCCCAGCTCATCTTGTCCGGTAACACTGCCGGCTTCGACATAACAGTTTGTGATACTTCCGGAATCCAAGTACCCCACCATGCAGCCGTGATAGTCGCCTTTGTCCACGATGACGTTTGGGCCGATCAATCCTAAATCCCTGATTTTCCCGCCGGCGACATACCTGAAGAAGCCCACGTAGCCGGCATAAGCGGAGGCGTGGCTGAAGTTCGAGATCGTGTGGCCGTTGCCGTCAAAGACGCCGCGGAAGGGATACCATCGGCTTGCTATCATGGAAACGTTGACGCCGGTCAAGTCAATATCATTGACCAATTTGAAATGGGCGACCATTAGTCTGGGCTTCTGACCGATGCTGCCCAATTCATCAGCCGTCGCGACCAGGTAAGGATCGTTGGGCTCGCCCGTCCCGCCTGAAAAGGCGGGCAATTCCGGTAACGCTGAGAGCTGCCACCAGAGAATTGGATATCCGCCGCCATCGGGCATTGCCCATACGTCTTCTGTGCCGTTTACACTTTCATCCACGAAGTCCCATCCGGCTTGTATGAACGTATTGGGATCGTTCATCTGAGCCGTGGTCTTGCCCACGCCGCCGGCGCTGGTCCTGCGGCCGCTGATCTCTATGTCCCAAAAGGAATCGTACACGCCGCCGCCCGGATCGTATCCGATAAGTCCTCCTGCGTGCTCATCCCCTGAGACCGCTGCGGCCGAATAGCATGTGCGCACCGTTCCGTAGAGCAACTCCCCCCCGCGCGATGTTGCCAGCGGGTTATATCCCAACAGCCCACCGACATACCTGCTGCCGAGAACGTCTCCTAATGTATAGCAATCGACAATCTGGCCGTGATAGAAGTTATGTCCCACAAGCCCGCCGACTTCCTCTCGACCCTGGATACTGGCAGACGAACAAGAAGCCATGATGATACCATCATTCTGGCCCACCAGGCCGCCAATCATATCCTCTGCGTCAACTGTGCCGTAGAAGTAGCAGTTACTCAAGCTGCCATCATTCTCACCCACCAAACCACCGGCGCTGTTTCCGCCGATAACGTCGCTGGTCGAGTAGCTATCCTTGACCACGCCGGCGCGATTGGTTCCCACGAGGCCGCCGATGGCCCTAAGACCGTCAATGATTCCGGCGGCATAGCACCTTTCTATATTGCCCCTGCTGTACCATCCGCCGTCGTCGCCGAATCCGTAATTTCCGCCCACCAGGCCGCCAACATAGGAAATGCCTGAAACCTTGCCACTCGCGCGGCAGCCGGTGATTGAACCGCTATTCTGCCCGACGAGACCGCCAACATCGGAAATGCCTGAAACCTTGCCGCTCGCGCGGCAGCCGGTGATTGAACCTCTATTCTTCCCGACGAGGCCGCCAACGCATGTTTTTCCTGCTATGCCGGCGTCAGTAGCATAACAGTCGGTGATGGTCCCTGTTTCGACCCAGCCTGCCAGCGAACCAACGCCGATTCCTGTGCCGCCATCTACATTCGGGTCGATCAGGCCCAGATTGCTTATCCGGGCATCGGGTCCGTCGATGTAACCGAAAATCCCCACGCAGGGTTTACCTGTGGATGTGTAGGTAAAGTTGGAAATCGTATGGCCGTCGCCATCAAAGACACCGGTGAACGCGGGGAGGAAGCCGTTGCCAATAATATTGAATTCCGCTGCCCGATAGCGGCTCAGGTCGATGTCGGCCATGAGCTTGAAGTGCTTGTCCCAGTCGTTAGGCTCGGCGCCGATGGTGTTCATTTGCTCCGGCGTGTAGATCAGATATGGGTCGTTCGGCTCGCCCGTTCCGCCGCCGTATTTTGCCTGGGCTGGACAGGCCAGAAACAGCACGCACAGCAGCCATTTGATTTGGTTTGCTTTTCCTCTCATTTTTCCGTCCTTTCACAAAGCGTTATGAAGATATGATGACGCCGGGGCCTACGCGGCCGCAGCTTGCTTCCATTGCCAGGTTGCGCGCAAGCCGACTTTTCTCGGACAGCTACGGAGAAAAGACGCCCACGGCGCTACAAAAGAAAAACCGCTATTTCGTCAAAGGCAGGGCCGGTATGAAAGAAACGTATGAAATATGATGGCACGGACAAATATAATAGGTCTTGGCCTGCCTTATCTCAACTTATATACGATTATATCTGCGGCGGTGTTCTTTGGCAAGTTTTTTTTCGGTAGCGACCATTCCGTAGGTGCATGTCATCTTTTTTGTAGGTAAAGAACAGAAAGAGCCATCCCCATCCCGATAACGACAATCGGGATGAGGCTGCCACCCAATCAGGATTGGCGGAAAACGGGTGGCAGCCTCAAAGCCGCAGGCTTTGGGGATGGTTGGACCTACAATCATGACATGCACCCCCATCCCGTAGGGGCAACCCCATGTGGTTGCCCTACAGTTCCCCCGTTGCGCCCAGTTCCACGTTTCGCGATGGGTGGCACCCTCAAGCGCAGCTTGGGGGTGGCTTTTCACAGGAGGGCCATGCCCAAAGGCTGCGCCTTTGAGCCTGCCACCCAGCCGTCACCGTCTGACCCGGTCGAAAAAGGGCGTTGCTTTCTGCTCGACGCACTCGGCGGCGTAGAGGTACATGGCGGCCGACCAGCTTTGCCAATCTTGCCCCTGCGGCGTGCCGTCCTGTGCGCGGTGCCATTCGTTGAAGCCGAACTCGACGTCGGCTCTGCGGGCGGCTCGAACCAGCTCGGTGAGGGCCAGCAGCTTGCGTTCGGCCAGGCCGAACCGTTTGGCGGCCACCAGGGCGGCGATATAAAAACCGCAGACGAAAGGCCAAATCCCGCCGTTATGATACTCCCCCGGCTGATTGTATTTTTCGTAACGCGGTATCCAGTCGGGATCGCCCGGCCGGACGTACGGGAAGAAGTTCGGCGGCAGGTCCACGGCTAAGTCCTCGTTCTGCCGCAGCGCGTCCGACTCTCTTTCGATCCAGCCGATCAGACGAGCGGCCCTGGAGGGCGACGCGATGCCGCTGAGGATGGCCAGGCTGTTGCCCAGGAGATCGAACCGCTCGCTGCCATAGACCTTGTACGACCATAAAGCGTAGTACGGCTTGTATCTCAAGGCCAGACCTTCGGGCACGTGGTGCTGCTGCCGGTCGCCTTTGATCGTGAATCGCTCCATCGATTCCTTGACCTGCTCGGCCTTATCGTGCAGGCCGAGAAGGCGCAGATACGTATAGACAATCGTATTGACGTACAATCCATATCCCAGCACCCACTGCTCGTCCCGCCAGTCGCTGGTGGGCAGTTGCGCCACAAGGCAGCGGTCGGCCGGACTCTGGTGGGCCATCCACGTCAGGGCCTTCTGCACGGCCCACTCCAGGAAATCAGGCTCCGCGACTGCCTGACGATACATCGCGACGGCCATCAGAAACAGCGGGGTCGTGTCACTCGCCCCCCGGTCCTCGCAATCGTGCACTAACGAGGGGACGTGGCCTAACTTGGATTGGTTCCTGGCGAGCGTCTCGAGGACCCTGCGAAGCGATTTGACGAGCCTGTCGTTCTTTGCGGTCAAGACGCCCAGCGAGCAGATCATCAGGTCCCTGGTGTACGGCTCAGGATAGCCCCAGCCGGCCGTCCGGGGCAGACGCCGATAGCTCCCGTGGTTGTTGTGAAGCAGGACCTCCAGGGCGGCTTTCCGGGCCTGAGCGACCGATTCTCTTTGCTGTTTGTCCATGTCAGGATATGCCTAAACGTTTCGAAACGATTTCGACGAATCTCTTGGCGATCACCCGGTAGTCGAAGTTCTCGACGATGCGCTTTCGTCCTTCCTTTCCCATCGTTTCCCTCAAACCGGCATCCTGCATCAGTTGCATCAGGTAGTTGGCGATGTCATTGACGCTGGCCCGGTAATCCACGGTCCTCGGTCTCTTGAAGACGTGCTTGTGGCCCGCCTGGTAGCCCGATTCGTCCCCGAGCACGGTCTCCCGCAGCCGGATCTCCTGGGCGACCTCGGCCAGGAAAGCGGTCTTGCCGTGGACGAGCGTGTCTAGCATGCCCATCGCCCTGATCCCGATGACGGGTCTCTCGCAGGCGTTCGCTTCGATCTGGATCATGCCGAATCCTTCCAGACGCGACGGCGCCGCATAAATATCGCACGCCGCCAACAGGTACGGCATGAAGTTTCGCGAGACCCGGCTCGTGGCATAGACCACGTTCTTGTCGATTCCCAGGGTGGTCGCCAATTGCAGGTCGGCGAGGTTCTGCTGCTCCGTCCGCGGCTGAGGCCAGACCTTGCACACGTATTTCCAGTCCGGCGCCTTGGTGTCGTTCATCGCCAGAGCCTGCATGACTTCCTGGGCGCCTTTGGACGCCGCGTCGCCCCCGACCGTCATGACCATGATCTGGTCGTCCGCGATGCCCAGCGCTTCTCGAACCGCAACGACTTTAGGGTCGGTTCTGGGGCAAGGGGCAAACGCGTCCGTGTCGCACCCGACGTGCAGGACTTCGATGTTCTTTCCGCTCAGGCCGTCCCGGATATAGACCTTCTTGACCCAGTTGGACGTCACGAGGATCAGCGGCAGGGCTTCCAAAGCCTCGCCGTAGTTGGCCATATAGCCGTCGGCGACAAGCCAGGGCACGGCGGTCAGTCCGTATCGCTGGGGATGGAGGACGAGATGCGGCGTATGGCCCCAGTAGCCGACGCCCACGACAATGTCCGGCTCGAACCACCGGTAGTACCATTCCTTCTCCTGCGGCGACTCGAAATTCACCGAGTGCACGTCGATACCCAACTGTTCGAGCCCCCGGTGCAGCAAATGCCCTTGTGTGGCAAGGCCGCCGGGCGAAGGCGGGTAATCATACAGCAACAAGACTTTCATTTTCAGCTCCTTTCCCTGGATTGTTCATTCATCACAAAGCCGGACATTTCAGAACCGAGCCAACCAGCTCGTCGTAATCAGCCGTCGCAAGACACAGGCGCGAATCCGCGGCGCCATAATACATAAAGACCTTCTGCCCTTTCTTCACCCAGCCGCAGGGAAAGACAACGTCATCGACGTCCCCCTCGCGCTCGTAGGGTGCTTTCGGGCCGAAAATCCATTCGTCGGTACGCCGGATCACTTTGGCGGGATTCTCCAGGTCCAGCAGGACCAGCCCCAGCCGGTAAATCGAGCCGGAAGCCGTCGTCCTGACGCCGTGATACAGGATAAGCCAGCCTTCCTTCGTTTCCATCGGCGGCGCACACAGGCCGATCTTGTTGGCGTCCCACCAGCCGCCTTCGCGGGCCTGGATGATCTCCTGATGCTGGCCCCAATGCTTCAGGTCGGGCGAAAAGGATAGCCACATATGAGCGCCAAGCATCGAGGACCTCGGAACGGGGCGATGCAGCATGGCCCAAAGGCCGTTGAATTTGACCGGGAAAAGAGCGGCGTCCTTGTCCTCCGGGGGCATGACCGGTCCCAGACGCTCGAACGATTTGAAATCGCCCGTCAGGGCCAGAGACACGAGCGGCCCGCCTTTCGAGTAGGCGGTATAGCAAATGGCCCACTTGTTGATTTCGTCGATCCAGGTGATACGCGGGTCCTCAATGCCCCAAATCTCCTCCGGGTATTTCTCCGGTTCCGGCTGTAAGGTAGGTGCTTTGTCGATTTGCCAGTTTGTAATTCCGTCGTCGCTTCGTGCGGCGGTCAGGTGCGAAATGCCTCTGAAGTCCTCGACGCGGGCGAGCAATAAAGTCTTGCCGTTCACCTGCGCCGCCGCGGCATTGAAAACGGAGTTGGCCCTGTAGGGCCAGTTGACCACCGAAAGAATCGGGTTGCCCGGATGCCTCTGGAAAAGCTCATAGTCTGAATTATCCATAATTCTTCCCTGTTACAGCTTAACTGCGCCTTCACTGTTTCCGTGGCTCTGAGCCGGCCGGAGCCATCGGCAGAATTCCATCGCCGTTATACGATATTATCGCATCTTTGTTCCGGTGTGAAGCGGCGCGTGACAGAAACCTCAGCTTTTTCTTTTGGCGGCGGTCCAGCTTTTAATTTTGGCCGGCGAAAGCGTGTTGAGCACGTCGGCCTTCGTCGCCCAGCCCCGCCCGGCGGTCGCCACGCCGAAACCCATCAGGCCCAAACCGGCCGTACTGTGCGAATCGGTCCCGATGACCAGCTTGACGCCCGCCTCGACGGCCATCCTGCAGTGGACGTCTTTGAGGTCCAGACGCCAGGGATTAGCGTTGACCTCCAGCGCCGTGTGCGTCCGGGCGGCGTGCCCAATCACGGCGGCCATGTCGATGTCCATCGCTTCGCGCTGGCCCAGGAGCCGGCCCGTCGGGTGGCCGATGCAGCTTACGTACGGATTATCCATCGCTTTGAGCGTGCGGGCCGTGACCTTCTCGCGCGGACTGGCCATGCCCGAGTGGACCGAAGCAATCACGAAATCCAGCTCGGCGAGCAATTTGTCGTCGAAATCCAGCTTGCCGTCGGCCAGGATGTCCACCTCGCTTCCGGCTAAGACGGTGATGCCTTTGAGCTTCTCGTTGATCTTGCGGATTTGCTCGATCTGCTGGGCCAGCCTTTTGGCCGACAGGCCGTTCGCAATCGCCGATGATTTCGAGTGGTCCGTGATACATAGATACTCGTAGCCCAGGTCTTTCGCGGCTTTGGCCAGCTCGGATATGTCACAGGTGCCGTCCGAGGCGTTCGTGTGAGTATGCAAATCGCCCCGGATGTCCCCCTGCCGAATCAGCTCGGGCAGAGCATGGCTCTTTGCGGCCTCGACCTCGCCCCGGTCTTCACGCAGCAGCGGCTGGACGTAATCGAGCCCTAACTTGGCGTAGATTTCCTCTTCCTCCGGGCCAGCGATTATTTTTTCGCCTTTGAACAAGCCGTACTCGTTCAGCTTCAGCCCGGCCTTCACGGCGATCTCTCGAAGCCTGACGTTGTGTGCCTTCGAGCCGGTGAAATATTGGGCCGCAGCGCCGAAGCTCTCCTGTGACACGACGCGGACGTCCACGTGAACCGGGACGCTCTGCGTCGCGATGATAGCCGAGCCTTTCGTCGGCCCGGCCGCTAACACCTCCTGAACGAATCCGGCCGTGGTGAACGCCTGGATGATCCGCTGCCCTGCTTCTTGCGAATCTCCGCCCTCCGGGCCGGCGACGAGTATGTCCACGTCGCCGATAGTCTCGGCCCACCGCCGCACCGAGCCGGCGGTCTGAATCCTCAGCAGGCCTGAAAAATCCCGCAGAAAGCCGCGGACAATCTCCGCCGCCTCGAGCGCCTGGTCGAGGCGAATTCGACCCGTGGATTGCTCCAGAAACGCGATACCGCGCGCGATGGCAGCGGCCTTTTTCTCGCCGAAGCCGGGCAGCTCGGCCACCGAGCCATTGTCAATTGCGCGCTTTAGCTCGGCAATGTTTGTCACCTTCAACTGCTCGTAAACGGCCTTCACGCCCTTGGGTCCCACGCCGGGAATGGCCAGCAATCCCGGCAGCTCCGGCGGGATTTTCTTCAGCAGCTCCTGGTGGGCGGTAATGACGCCGGTCTTGACGAATTCCTCGATCTTGGCCAGGCTCGATTTCCCGACGCCGGGAACGTTCGCCAGGTCGCCAGTAGCTAAGAGGCTCTCGACGTCGGTGGGCAAATCGCCGATCACCCGCGCTACTTTCCGGTAACTATTGATGCGGAACCGGTCCTCGCCGAGAATCTCCATGATGTCGGCCATCTGATCGAAAAGCTCACTTAAGACCGCGTTCTTCATAAATGCGATTATATCCGGCCCGCAAGAAATGAAAAGCGGTTAGTCCGGCCGTCGCACGAAGGGTGGCATCCTCATCCCTTAGGGATGGGGATGGTCGATGCGCCCGACGCCATCCCCGTAGGGGCAATCCCTTGTGGTTGCCCCGGGCAGGCACATGGGCCTGCCCCTACAGGAGGTTGCCACCCAGTCGCAGGTGCGTCGAGCGGTTTGCGTTTCACCGCCGAAAATGATTAACCAGCCACAGAACGAGTGTCAGGACGACCGAGATGACAATAGAGCTCGCTATCGGAATATAGACCCGCCAGTTCTTCGAGCCAAACTCCAGGTCGCCCGGCAGCCTGAACAAGCCAACCCGCCCTAAGAGCACCATCAGCACACCCAGCAGAGCGATGACCAGCCCCGTTGCGATAAGCCACTTACCAATCTGTTGCGGCCCAAAATCCATAAGACAGTCTGATTATGTGCTTTCAAATACGAGGCTACGGATTGTGATAGCCCCCCGCCTGCTCAATCTCTGAAATATGGTCATCCAGATACCGACGATGACCATCCACACCGGCCCCGAAGCGTCTAAGATGCCTTGTCAACCAGATGCCCATTGACGTATTTGTGCAACACACTGGATATTAGCGTCTGATATGGCAGCCCCTGTTCCAAAGCCTTCTTTTGGAAACGGACGAAGTCCTTTTCAGACATGCGAATATTCACGCGCTTGTCCTTTCGAACCGTAGCTTTGGCGTAGTCACGATAACGACGCACCTGCTTCTGAACGTCGGGCACACTGCGCCACCGGCCTTCCTCAACAGACCGGAGGATTTCCTTTTCTTCTTTACTCAGCTTCATTCTAATCGAAGTAATGCATGATCCATTTATATCGCAATGTGTGCATTTTGGCAACACAGAATTACTGATGGCAATTCCAAAGAGAACTCAAAGTGCTACAATGGCATCCATGAGCAAGGCGGATTGCGATATTCGGATCGGCACGACCGGCCGCTACGCCGGCAGCTACCCGAAACCCCAATTACAGGACTGGGCCAAATGGCTCAAAGACCAGTCCAAAAAAGTCCGCGCCATCTACGTCTATTTCAACAACGACGCCCAAGCCCACGCCATCAAAAACGCGCAGACTTTAAGAATGCTTGTAGGCACTCATTATTGATTTGGCCTCAGGATTGCGGCTTTTGAGGTCTCGACCTCAGATTTTCGATCGAGCATCCAAGCTCTTTGCTTTTTTGCCAAAGCGCGTCGTAGAAATCTTCAAAGGAACGATTGCTAAGCCAGTTTTGCAGAGGTGCATCCTGAACCAACTTGGCTATCTCTTCCTCTTTCCTGTCGAAACTTGAAATATCCATAGCATGTTCAAATACTCGCTTCGGGTCTGCGATACGAAAGTCGGGTGCCGGCTTTCCTGTTTTGGCCGCTATCCATTCCGCATCTGCACAAATCCAGCATTCCACATTTCGATGGCATACACCGAAAATAGTCAGATGTTGATGTTCAGGGCGGCAGTGTTTCCGCTCGTTTCTTAAAGCGTCGCGCCAGTCCTCATCGTTGGCGTCCCGGAGAAAAACGATTATATCGGCTTCTTTGAATATCAGTTCAATGCACGTGTTGGGAATCTCTCTTCTCCGGCTTTGTCCTGAGCTTCCACGGAATTGCCCTTCCATGAGTTGTGCCTTGTTGCACCAGCGGTGCTGAAGACCTTTCATTAAGGCCCGGTCGGTGCTGCCTTCAACCGAATAACCAATTCTCATCATGCAAGCATCTCTCTGTAGTGCATTTCCCCTAAGGGCATTTGGTCAAGAAGAGAACACACTTTGTCTGGGTCTGGTTTTACCAAAACAGACGAGGGTCTCCCGGACTTTATAAGATGAAGTCCGTCAAGATTATTGTCGAACAAGTCAATGAAATATGGATTGTGGGAGGTGAAAATGAACTGTCCACCAGCGCCGGATGGATCGATTTCCTGGAGCAAAGGTTTAAGATGACCGACATAAAGACCGTTCTCTGGTTCTTCTATCATTAGCAAGGGCTCTACGCCGCTCTCTCTTAATCGTTCGGACCCGGCGATGATGCAGACCATTGCCAGGAAACGCAGCGTTCCATCTGATATACTGCGAGCGCCAAATCGGTGATTTTTGTTATCTTCAAGGAACATGTAAACATGTTCGGGATCAGGTAGTTTGTAACTAAATAGATCAACGTTAGGTTCAATGCGTTTAAGCTTGTCAATGATTCTTCTCTCCAAACGTGGATCTTCATTGTGTAACGCATACATGGTACGGCTAAGATTTGCCCCATCATGACGCAGAAATGGGTAATCTCGTTGGACATCAGGCGAACGCAGTGCCTCCGGGGAGAAGCTGTAGTACAACCATGTACGAAGATACCGTTTAAATAGCGAAGCGCGCGGATTGTCCTTCAACTCGTACAGGCGTGAGAGCATTGTGGCATCATCCGGTGAAAGCGTGTCCACATAAAAAGGTGAGTTGGGACGTTTTTGGACAAATCCTTCCTCGTGCAACATCTGAGCTTGGTGACCATCGTTCTTGAGGATGGGCGTTTGGTGGAATTGACCACCCGTGATAGTAAGCGTCTCGTCGGCTACTTTCAAAGCCTCTCGGCCGCCAGTAGCATCTCGCTGGGCGAAAAGGCTCAGCCTATACGAGAATTCCAACGGTTGCTTCTCGTAATTCAACGAGCAATCCACTTCAAATTCTATTTCGGAGTTTCCCGCTACATGAACATTGGCCAAGTTCCACGTCTCACCAACCGCACTCAAGATGGCACTTTCTACTGAAGTCATACTGGAAAGGGCGAGGAATCGCAATGCCGAGCAGAGATTTGTCTTGCCGGCATTGTTCTGGCCTATCAGCAGGTTTAATCCAATCGGCCTGAACTCAAAATTGAGCAGACTTTTGAAGTTATTGACGCGAAATCGTTTCAGCATATAGTTTGCTCCTAAGCTTCATTAGTGCCACCATGAAATAACATTCCGTGCCGCATTCCAAAGAAGCCAACCCCAATACTATAAACCAACGCGTGCCATTATCAAGCGTAAAAAGAGTCTTTGACCAAAGGGAGCGGATTAGATTTGGCAGCCTGTCAGCTTGGGCACCTTCGCGGTCGAGGACGGTTCTTGAATGGGGAATATCAGCGGTTTAGGGAGGTCCAGGGGGCGAGGTGTTTGAATTCGATGGAGTCGGTGACTTTGATTCGGTCGCCCCAGTAGGTGTAGGCGCCGAAGTTGCAGTTGCGAAGGACCGGATCGCTGCGGACGCAGGATAGATAGATATAGACCGGCTGCAGGTTGCTGAAGGCGTTGCCCCGCACCATGACGTTTTCCACGTCGCCGGCGGTCGGATCGAAGGGAACCCAGCCGTAATCCTGCAGATGGACCTCGACCCAGTTGTGCCCCGTCGAAGCCGGGCCGAATCCCACCGTATAGCCCGAAACCACGCGGGCAGGGACGTTCTTAGCCCGGCACAGGGCAACGAACAAATCCGAATACTCGGTGCAATCGCCCTTTTTCAGCTCCAGGGCCTTGACGGCGCCCCAGTCCTTTTTGCCGAGGACCGAATACTCCATATTGTCAAGGACGTAGTCATATATGCCCTTCACCACGTCTATGTCCGTCTCGCCGTTGATGCCGTCTGCGACTTCCCGTATCTGCCGATGGTCTTTTTCTATATATTTCTCGTGCCTCAGATAATCCCCGGGTTCTTCGGCCCCGGTCTCGGCTTGCTCGCCGGAGGTCAGGCGGGATTGCCCGCGGTTCATTCTTGCGGTGAGCAGGTCGTATCTGAACAGCTCGGCCTTGACGCTGATCGTCACTTTTTCCTTCTTGCCGGGGTTATTGAAGACGAACGCAGCGTAGCGGTTGCCGTTTTCGTCAAAAATCCTGGATGGTGTGGGTGAATAGCTCGTGGTTAAAATATTCTGCCTGCCCGGTATGGTCTTGGGAACCACGACGACAAAGTCTATCTTCTGCGTCTGGCCCGGCACGGAGAAATCGTAAGACAGCTCGAACTCGACGACGCGACTCTGCGAAAACGCCTTCTGAAACGCACGCTGGCGCTCCCTTGCCTGCTCCGGGACAAAACGGCCCCCCGCCGTGGCGAGGCCGTGTGGCGAGGGCGTCTCGCCCTTGATCGAGGGCAGGATGCCCACACCACTCCCTTGCGTCCCGCTGGCATCCCCTCGACAAGCTCGGGGCAGGCTTTGCCAGCGGTTGAAAACAAGGGCAGGATGCCCTCGCCACGACGCCGAACCTATCAGCAATAACATCACGACGAATTGTTGCAGCCGCATCCCGCTCTCCCAAAGAGAAGAATATCGATCAGCTCAATTATTCTGCATATTATACAACATTCTGGCCGGGAAGTTCATCTTTATCGCAGATGAGTGCGCTAAATGAACTCTGAGCGTGCCGCCTGTCTGCCTTCGGCTAATCAAGGACGTTCAGGCCCTTGCCGATGGCGTATCGGCGGACGGATTGGATTTCCTCGACGGTCGGCCGGCGGTTGATGGCGGGATGCAAAGGCGCTTCGTAGCACGGCCGGTACTGGTCCATGACGTTGATGATGGCTGATGTCGAAGTTCTGGCAGAAGACGCAGCCCAGATTGCAGCCGGCAAAGAATATCGTTCCCGACCCCCCGCCGCCGACCAGCACGCTTTCCTCGCCGAAATGAGGACCTATCGAGCTGACGGCCGGCTTATCGCTGATGCCGCAGAAGCCGACCTGGCCCTCGCGGCGACGAGCTCGGCACACACGCGGACAGAGCGTGCAGGGATTCATGGCATCCCACAAGCGCTGGCCGGATTGGCTTGGCTGGCCGCTCATCGCCGCTCTGTTCTGCTCAGTTACAGGGGTTCTGCAAAATTGAAGTTAGGCATATATTCTTTCAAGAAATCTGTTTGGCGATTTTCTGAAGATAATAAGATGGGTGGCATCCTCAAGCGCAGCTTGGGGATGGTTCCTCTCGCGTCGGCCATGCCCAAAGGCTTCGCCTTTGAGCATGCCACCCTAATGTTACCGCGAGGCTCCATCAGAACCACGCCGCTTGCGGGGTCTGACCGGTCACTTCGAGAATGCCGATGCAATCTCGTCTATCCCAACCCCGAGTATGGCCTTGGCAATCGGGTCGAGGTCCGCCTTCGGGCCCTGTAAATGAAACGTCCGATGCACGTGCGAAATTTTCTCGCCCGGCTTCAGGGCCGCCGCAGGAGATGAGGTCTCAAGCTCGTAGAACGGGCCCATAGGCTTGGCGCCCGGCGCCGGCGGGCCGTCGTTGTACGAATTCACTACGTCGCCCTTGTACGGCTCATCCTGCAGTTGCCACATCGAGTTGACGTAGTCAACCGCTCCGGCGGGTTTGCTGTACTGCACGATGGTCAGCACGCTATGGATGGCGTCGTAGCTGCCCAGCGCCGGCTTGGCGCGCTGCGGCGAAAGACCGATCTTGCTGCGGTATTGCCCGTCGCCGCTGAAGAACAGCACGCCGTCCCTGACGACCAGCCGGTCCGCCGGGACCTTGCCGAAATACGCGTCGTTCACCGCCGGCCCAAGTGTGCTCTCGGGCCCCATATTGAACGGGACCACAATCGTCGTAGCCGGCGACGGATTGAACATGCCGAGTATCCAGATCGAGAGCAGCCCGCTTTCCTTCTCCCAGGCTTTGGCGCCGGTGTTGACGATCTTGTTAGCCGATTCGAAGGCCACGATCTGGACTTTCTTAGCCGGCGTCGTCCCCAAAGCTCCGACCGCTTCGGCCCGGTCCAGAACCCGCACTTCGCGCTCGACCCGAACGTCGAACTTGGTGCGCGAATAGTTCTCCAGTTGCATGTCCTTCTTCAAAACGGCGCGATTCTTTGTTTTGCTGACAAGCTCGAACGGCTCCGTATCGACCGGCGCCGGGGTGAACCAGTGTTCCAGGTCGAACGCCACGCCCTGCTTGAAGAAGACCGAGAATTGTCCGCCCTCCGGCCCGATCCAGAAACGGTCCTCCCCACCGAAAACGTTGATGTGCTGGAGTGTCTTTCCGGAAGCGACCAGCTCGCGGTTGATCCAGCCGTAGCTGAGGCCCCTTGCTCCCTCGGCCGTGCTGGTCATCACGCGCCCCTGCAATTTGGGCAGCACGGCTACCCGGCCGCCGGCAGCGTCCGACAGAATAACCACTTCCGTATGCTTTTTGAGAAACGTCACGTCGTTGCCGAACGTATTTTTCGCCATTTTTTTCTGGCCCTCAAGGCACCCCGCCGAAATCCCCACACACAACAACACAATCAGTACTCTTGCTTGCACCATGACTTATCTCCTTATTCAAATCGCAGAGGCTAAAATTAGCCACGAATGAACACGAATGTACACGAATTCACAACCGATCGCAGCACGGCTCGACCTGCCGGACGATCGCAGAAACACTCCTAATCATAAATCTTAAATCGCAAATCGCAAATGCAAAATCCGTCGCGTTGGTGTTTCGGGTGCATGTCATCTTTGTAGGTAAAGAACAGAAAGAGCCATCCCCATCCCGATAACGACAATCGGGATGAGGCTGCCACCCAATCAGGATTGGTGGAAAACGGGTGGCAGCCTCAAAGCCGCAGGCT
>Ga0210377_10000749_pt1 | contig 31049 bp, 27 predicted proteins | sample PLM4_65_b1redo_FD_155480 | JGI IMG/M metagenome (GOLD analysis project Ga0210377, IMG submission 155480) | Groundwater sediment microbial communities from an aquifer in East River, Colorado, USA - PLM4_65_b1 redo | ecosystem: Environmental > Terrestrial > Soil > Riparian zone | place: USA: East... | reverse complement strand
CGAGCGCGGACTTGCGGCGCATCAGGTCCCGCGTCTTGCGGGCGGCCTCGCGCACGGCGGCGGCCTCGACGATCTTCTGGACGACGGCGCGGGCGGGCTGGGGGTTTTCCTCGAACCAGGCGCCCAGCGCCTCGGTCATCAGGCTCTCGACGATGGGGCGGACTTCGGAGGAGACCAGCTTGTCTTTGGTCTGGCTTGAGAATTTCGGGTCGGGGACTTTGACCGAGAGCACGCAGGTGAGGCCCTCGCGGGCGTCCTCGCCGGAGATGTCGACCTTTTCCTTTTTGGCGATGCCGGTGTCGGCGGCGTATTTGTTGATCACGCGCGTCAGGGCGCCGCGGAAGCCGGCGAGGTGCGTGCCGCCGTCGCGCTGGGGGATGTTGTTGGTGAAGCAGAGGACGTTCTCGTAGTAGCCGTCATTCCACTGCAGCGCCGCCTCGACCACGACGCCGTCCTTGGTGGCGACGACGTGGATCGGCTTGGGGATCTGGGCCTGGCGCTGCTTGTCGATGTGGAGGACGAAGGCTTCGGTGCCGCCCTCGTACTGCATGACGGATTCCCACGGCTCGGCGCCGCGCAGGTCCTTGAAGACGATCCGGACGCCGGAGTTGAGGAAGGCGAGCTCGCGCAGGCGGTGCTCCAGCGTGTCGCGCTTGAACTCGGTCATGGTGAAGATGGTGGGGGACGGGAGGAAGCGGACGATCGTGCCGGTCTGCGGCTTGCCGCTCTCTTTTAATGGCGCGTCGCCGGTGATCTTCAGCGGCGCCTCGGGCTCGCCCATCCGGAACCGCATCGTGTGGATCTTGCCGTTGCGGTAGACCGTCAGGTCGAGCGTCTCGGAGAGCGCGTTGACGACCGACACGCCAACGCCGTGCAGCCCGCCCGAAACCTTGTACGAGCCACCCTCGTCCAGGTTTTGGAACTTCCCCCCCGCATGCAACTGCGTCATCACCACCTCAGCGGCGCTGACCCCCTCCTCCGAATGTATGTCTACGGGAATCCCCCGCCCATTGTCCGCCACCTCGGCAGACCCATCCGCATACAGCGTCACCGCGACAAAATCCGCATGACCCGCCAGCGCCTCATCAATGGAATTATCCACCACCTCATAAACCATGTGGTGCAACCCCGACCCATCATCCGTATCCCCAATATACATCCCCGGCCTTTTTCGTACTGCATCGAGTCCGCGCAGCACCTTGATCGATTCGGCGTCGTAGCCTTTGCCCTTCTTCTCGGGCTCCGCGCTCTCTGTTTCGATCGTATCGGCCATCAAAAATTCCTCATCGCAGCCCGCAACACGAGCCGCTTAACTTTCCCGCACGATGCCGTCCGAAACCTCGAACCGCTGGGCGCGGTCGCCGAATGCATCGAACAGCGAGCGGTCCGTCCCTGTGCACAGGGACGGACCGCCGAGAGCGGCCAGTTCATCGTACAATGCAGCGCGCCGATCCGAATCGAGATGGGCCGCCGCCTCGTCCAATAATAGCAGTGGACTGGGGGCGAAATCACGCTCGAAAAGCGCCTGTGCGTTCGCCAAAATAAGTCCCATTAACAAGGCCTTCTGTTCGCCTGTCGAGCACTGGTCGGCAGGCAGGCTTTTGGCGGCGTGAATGACCCTCAAATCCGTCCTGTGAATCCCTTCCAGAGCCCGCCCGGCGACCTGGTCGCGAACCCGGCTTTGACGCAGCGCGGAGACCAATTCCTGCTCGATCGAAGCGACGTCGGCGCCATCCGCCACACGTTTTTCGAACCGGCCGTCGAGATCGAGAAGGGCCTTCGGAAATGCGCCTTCGGGACGCGCAAGGATCGCGGCCTGCATTCGTTTCAGAGCGTCGGCGCGATGCACCGCCATCACGGCGCCGGACTCCGCCATGTTCTGTTCGAGCGCATCGAGCCAGGCAGGATCGGCCCTGCCCTGCTCAAGCAACGCGTTGCGCTGGCGCATCGCCTTCTCGTAGGCCGTGCCCGCTGCGCCGTGACTGGGAAAGTGCGCCAGCACCTGCCGGTCGAAGAAACGACGCCGGTCGCCAGCGGGCCCTGCGAACACACGGTCCATTGATGGCGTCAGCCAGATCACGCGAACGAGTTCGCCAAGCTCTGCCTGCGTGGTTGGCGCGCCGTCTAGTTTTGCAGTCCGTTTGGACCGGCCCTGCTCGTCGAGCTCGAGCGCAAGCGAGAGCTTTCTGTCGACTTCGCCATCGCGAAAATCTGCGGACAGCGCCCAACTATTTGCGGAGGCGCCGTCAGGCGTCCGCCTGACGATATCGCCGAGATCCGCCCCGCGCAGACCCCTTCCCGGCGAAAGCATCGACACCGCCTCGATGAGGTTGGTCTTGCCCGCGCCGTTGGCGCCGTAGAAGCAGGCATGGCGTCCGTCGAGCTTCAGCGCGACCGCTGCATAGTTCCGGAAATTCTCGAGCGCGAGCCGCGTGAGGCGCACGCTAGGGTGGCCCAGATCCGGGTGGTCAGCGGCCTCGTCCTGCAGGGCCTGCGTCACACGCCCATGACCTTAAACACGAAGCGGCATCAGCACGTATTGTGCGCCGCTGTCCTTGGCGTCGAGAACCCGCGCGGGCGATGCCGCGTCGTTGAACTCGATCCGCGTCTCATCAGCCTCTATCTGCTGGGCGACGTCGAGCAGGTATTTGGCGTTGAAGCCGATCTCCATGGGTTCGCTGTCGTATTCGGCCTCAAGCTCTTCCGTGCCCTGCCCGGTTTCGGAATGGCTGACCGCCAGGGTGAGCTTGCCCGAGGCAAGCGACAGCTTCACCGACCGTGAGCGCTCGGCGGAGACCGTCGCCACGCGATCGACGGCCGCAGAGAACTGCTTGTTGTCCACGGTGAGGATCCTCGTATTCTCTTTCGGGATCACGCGCTGATAGTCCGGGAAGGACCCGTCGATCAGTTTCGAGGTGAGCTTCGCCTCGCCGATATGGAACACGATCTTGGAGTCGGAGGCCTCGACGGTCACCGTCTCCGGCGCATCCTCGAGCAGGCGGCGCGCCTCGGCGACGGCCTTGCGCGGCACGATGACGCCTTTGAGCGTCGCCGAGCCCTTCGGCGCTTTCGTCTCGGCGAGCGCCAGCCGGTGGCCATCGGTCGCAACCGCACGCAGAACAGCGCCGTCCGCGCCCTTCGCATGATGCAGGTAGATGCCGTTCAGATAGTAGCGCGTCTCTTCGGTCGAGATTGCAAAGCGGGTCTTGTCGATCAGGCGGCGCAGTTCGGCCGCCTCGATGTCGAACTTCGTCGGCGCGGGTTCCTTGGCCATCGTCTGGAAATCGGCGGCCGGAAGGGTCGGCAGCGCGAATTTCGAGCGGCCGGACGAGATCGACAGGCGGCCTTCGCCGAGTTCGAGGGCGATTTCCGAGCCTTCGGGCAGCTTGCGCACCACGTCGAAGAGTGTTTGCGCCGGGGCGGTGATCGAGCCGGCCTTCTTGATCTTGGCTTCGGCCGCGTCCGTCGCCTCGATATCGAGATCGGTCGCGGTGAGGCTAAGGCGGTCACCTTCGGCCTGAAGCAGGATGTTGGACAGGATCGGAATCGTATTGCGCCGCTCCACGACGGCCTGGACGTGGGAGAGCGCACGCATCAGGGCGTTGCGGTCGATGGTCAGTTTCATTCGCCCTATCCTGTCAGGAGGCGCCCCACGGGCGGCCCGGCGGTTCCGTCGCCGAAAACGGGTTCGGCCCGCCGGTAAGGGCGGGCCGAGAGATTAGCCGAAAGGTTGCAGGCGCAAAGGGCTTTCTGGGCCTTTTACCGCCTTATCACCGGTTGTTTCTGGGATCGGCGAGGATGCGCTGCTCGAGCTGGCGCAGCTCTTCCGCCATGCCTTCATTCGCGGCGACCATGCCGGAGATTTTCCGGTAGGCAAAAAGCACAGTGGTGTGGTCGCGATCTCCGAACAGCCGTCCGATCTGCGGATAGGAGCATTTGGTCAGCTGGCGGCTGAGATACATGGCGTATTGCCGCGGTTGGGCGAACTGGCGCTTGCGGCAGCTCGATTCGAGATCCTGCTTGGTGACGCCATAGGCCTTAGCCGTCACGTCCTTGATCGTGTCGATCTTGGGCGCACGAACCGGAGAGCCGCCGAGCTGAAGCTGGATCGCTTTCTCGACTGCCGCCTTGGTCAGAGGGTGTCCGGCCAGAACCGTGCCGACATAGACATTGCGCACCGCGCCATAGAGAGCGCGGCCCGACGCCGGCAGGCGATCGGCCAGCATGTCGACCCATTCCTCTTCCAGCTCGAACGCATCGTCCGCCGCGGCGACGTCGTCGGCCTTGGTGCGGACGATTTCTCGGCGCAGGCTACGCTCGGGCAGGTCCATATGGGCAATGACCCCGCCCTGAATCTCGTCCCGCATCCGATCGTCGAGCTGGTCGAGCACGGCCGGCGTCTGGTCGCAGGCCAGCACCACCACGCCGCCATTGGCGACGATAGCGCGCAGATGCGAGAAGAACTCAACCAGCGTGCCGGGCTTTGAGCAGATGAACTGAAAATCGTCGAGCAGGACGACCTTGGCGCGGCGCACCATCGCCCGTAGCTCGGACGTATCCTTGCGTTTCACGCCCTCGACGAAGGCAACAGTGAAGTCCTCGGAACTCATATAGAGGACGCTCTCCTGGCCCCGCGTGGTCTTCAGCGCCGCTTCGATTCCACGCATCAGGTGCGTCTTGCCCACGCCATGCGGGCCGATGATCGTCACTACATGCGCCGCGACGCTGGCGCCCATGGCCAGCCGGCGCGCCAGGCCGAAGGCGACACGATTGGAATCGCCGACGAGGAAATTCTCCAGCGTCTGGCTCTCCTCGGCGCCCGGATCGGTGACCGTTTCCTCAACGTGGGGCGCGGCAGGCGTTTCAGCCGGCGCCGGAGCAGGCGCCGCCAAGGTGAGCACTTCCGGGGAGATACGCTCGCGCGCTTCGATGGTGATCGTGCGGCCGCGGCGATCGGACTGAGTCCAGGCCTGCTGAATCCGGTGGCCGAAATCACGGCGCACCCGGTCGCACTCGTGCTCGCCGGGCGCGGAAATCAGAATCTCGCCATTGACCTCGGCGACCAGCTCCAGATGCGCGATCCAGGCATCGAACTTCACCTCGCCCAGGTGGCGGCGGAGGGTTTCCCGCACGCTGGCCCAGATGGCGGGGACGCCAGCCTCGTCGGCCCCACCTTCGTCGGCGGAGCTGCCGACAAGGCCCTTACGGATTGCGGGCGCGGACTCGGGCGGGCGCGTCGCCCCGCCTACTCCGCCGGCGGAAAACCTCGTCGTGTTCTGTTTGTTGATCATTGAGCCCCTCAACTACCCGTCGTTCTTGGCGATGGACCCTGCCCTGCACGCGGACACAAACGCTCTGCTACGGCTCAAGCCCTGTGAGCCGCAGAAAACAGTCCGAAGAAGGAAGGATACTCGCTACGGAGGAGAGTTTTTCTCCGAACGCGGGCGATGGTCAACAGGCACAAATGCCGCGTTAAGCATTTTTATTTCAGGTGTATGACGAATTTATGCTTGCGTCACATAACGTGTTGTTTTTGTTGGCGCTTAAGTGGACCACTTGAGACCGTTACATGAGACGGTGCGACAAGTTTCACATGGGGAAATATGACGCACACGGACGAATATTCGGTACGCGAGAGCGATGCTCCGCGCGTATTCCCCGCGGGCAGGAATTCAACCTCTGGGATGCGCGACACACACAGCGGGAACCACCCCAAAAAAGGGCGGCCATCCCCCCTCAGCCCATTCCCTTCACACGCGCCGCAAGGCGGGAGACCTTGCGAGAAGCGGTGTTTTTATGAAGCACGCCCCTGGTCACGCCGCGCATGATTTCGGGCTCCGCCGCCTTCAGCGCCGTCGTGGCAGCCTTCTTGTCGCCCGAAGCGACGGCTTCCTCGACCTTGCGCACAAAGGTGCGGACGCGCGACCTGCGCGACTTGTTGACCTCGGTCCGCCGCGCGATCTTGCGCACCATTTTCTTGGCGGATTTCGTATTGGCCATCGGGTCTTTCCTGCTTCACCTACCCTCGCCGGACCTAGGCCCGGATTTCAAGGGAGGGGCGTCTTAACAGCACGTCCGTGAGTGGTCAATTCGGGTCCTGCGAGAATTGATCGCCTGCCCAAGCGTCGCCTGGCAACCACCTTGATCACGAGTTCGAAAACTTCGCAGGGCGCTTTTCTACGAATGCGGCCATGCCTTCCTTCTGATCGTCGGTCGCGAACATCGAATGGAACAAGCGACGCTCGAACATCACGCCCTGGCGCAGCATGGTTTCGTAAGAAGCGTTGACGCTCTCCTTGGTCATCATCGCGATAGGGCGCGACTGGGAGGCGATCTTCTTCGCCACCGTCCGGGCCTCTTCCATCAGCTTGTCCGCCGACACAACTCGCGAGACGAGGCCAGAGCGCTCGGCCTCAGCTGCATCCATCATGCGTCCCGTAAGACACATCTCCATCGCCTTCGACTTGCCGACGAAGCGCGTCAGCCGCTGCGTGCCCCCTGCGCCGGGCATCACGCCGAGATTGATTTCCGGCTGGCCGAACTTCGCAGCTTCCGAGGCGAGGATGAAGTCACACATCATCGCCAGCTCGCACCCGCCGCCGAGTGCAAAGCCATTCACGGCCGCGATAATCGGCTTGCGGAAGGTCGACGCGCGCTCCCAGTTCCGCGTGATGAAATCGTTGCCGTAGGCGTCCATGTAGGACTGGACCCGCATCTCCTTGATGTCGGCGCCGGCCGCGAACGCCTTGCCCTGCCCCGTCAGGATGACACAGCCGATCGCGGCGTCCTTCTCGAACGCGTTAAGCGCATCGGTCAGTTCCGTCACCAGCTTGTCGTTGAGCGCGTTCAGCGCATCAGGCCGATTGAGCGTGATGATCCCCACTGGGCCATCGGTCTCGACCAGCAGCGTTTCGTAAGCCATCGCAAAATCTCCTCGGCGCTTCGGCGCAACAACGGAGAGTTGCTTACTCCGGCAGCTTCGTCGAGGCGAGCTTGACGACAAGTTCGAAGATCACATTCAGCGGCGAATTTACTCCGGCCGCAGGTTCTATCGAAAGCGTCAGCCGTTCGTGCTCGCGGTTGAACACGAGCACCCCGCCAGCGCCGTCTCCCTCCCGCTTCCAGCCCAGCGCCGGCAGCGCGGCGAGATAGAAGTCGCGCACCTTGCCGTAGTCGGCATTGCCCGAAGCGTTGGTTTTCACCACGCGGCCCTGGTCGCTCTCGAACACCACCGGCTCGGCGGTCTCGGTAAGGCCCGCGATAAGCGGCACATCCTCGATCGCCTTTAGGAAGTCGGCTGCATTCGCAGGCGCCGCCACGACAACCGCGAAACCTAGCGCCCCCAGAAGGTGAAACTGCTTGCCCAAGGATCTCTCCAGCCGGGGCCGGAGTGTCGCGGAGTTCGGCGGTGCTGGCAAATCCCCGCTGCACATGGCTTGATCGGCGAAGCACGGAGACAAGCCACATGAGCATCCTGAGCGAACGCGACGGCCCGGTCGCTATCATCACCATCAATCGCCCTAAAGCGCGCAACGCCGTCGATCCTGAAACCGCTGCTGCGCTCTATGACGCCTTCTGCGACGCCGAGCGCGACGACGCCGTGCTCGCAACCGTGCTTACCGGGGCCGAAGGCGCCTTCTGCGCCGGCGCCGATCTCAAGGCGGTCGCGAAGAGCGGCAGCGGCTTCACACCGAAGAAGAAGCATCCCCAGCAGGCGCCGATGGGTCCGACGCGCCTGCTGGCCGACCGCGATGCTGCTGACCCGTTCGTATCGCTGTCCAAGCCTCTCATCGGCGCGATCGAAGGCCATGCCGTTGCTGGCGGCCTCGAGCTCGCGCTGATGGCCGATATGCGCGTCGCCTCCGAGACCGCCATCTTCGGCGTCTACTGCCGCCGCTGGGGCGTGCCGCTGATCGATGGCGGCACGCTGAGGCTTCCGCGCATCATCGGACAGGGCCGCGCCATGGACATGATCCTCACCGGCCGCGCAGTCGACGCCAACGAGGCCTACCAGTGGGGCCTTGCCAATCGCCTGGTGAAAGCCGGCGAGGCTCGCGCCGCAGCAGTCGCTCTCGCAAAAGAAATCGCACGCTTCCCGCAGGCCTGCATGCGCGCCGATAGAGCCAGCGCTTTTGCCGGCTGGAGCCTCGATCTCGATGAAGGTCTCAAGGCCGAAGCCCGCCGTGGCGCGCCCATCGTCGCGCTCGAAGGCCGCTCCGGCGCCGCTCGCTTTGCCGAAGGAAAAGGACGAGGCGGAGATTTCGGCAGCATCTAGAATTCTCCCGCCAACACAGACTCCATCGGACAAGGCTCGCTCATGTCGTCACCCGGTTTCTCTCTCGCCACCCGGCTACGCGCCGGCGAGACCGTCTATTCGGGCTGGTGCAGCCTGCCCTATCCGATCGTCGCCGAGCTGATCGGCCGCGAAGGATTTCCCGCCGTGACGCTCGACGCCCAGCACGGCCTTTGGGACATCGCTTCGCTGGTCGCCGGCATCGCATCCGTCCGCCAGGCCGGCGCCGCGCCAGTGGCGCGCGTGCCTGTAGGCGACTTTGGAACCGTAAGCCGCGCGCTCGACTTCGGCGCCGAGGCCGTCATCGCACCAATGATCAACACTGTTGCGGATGCCCGCGCCTTCGCCGCGGCAGCGAAATTCCCGCCGGTCGGCGAGCGCAGCTGGGGACCACACCGCGCCACCATGCTCGCCGGCATCGCCAACCAGAAAGATTATCTGCGGGACGCCAACGCTCTCACGCTGACATTGGCGATGATCGAGACCCGCATCGCCCTTGCCAATGTCGACGCGATCACGGCGACGGCCGGGATCGACGCGTTGTTCTTAGGTCCTGCCGATCTTTCGATCGCGCTGTCGGATGGCCGCACGGTCGATCCCATGGCGAAGGAAGTCGACGACGGGCTCGACCGCATCCTCAAGGCCGCAGGCGACGCCGGCAAGGTCGTGGGTGCATTTTGCCCCACCGCCGAGCGCGCCGTCGCCCTCGCCAGGCGCGGCGTGAAGTTCCTTGCCGTGCAAAGCGACATGACCTTCCTGCGAGCCGGCGCCGCTGCCGCGATGAAGGTGCTCAAAGCGTGATCCGAAACGGCTGGACGCCCTCTATTTCTGGCAACTCGCGCAATAGAAACTCGATCGCCCCGACTGCACCGCGCGCTTCACCGGCTTGCCGCATGTGACGCAGGGCTTCCCTTCCCGGTCATAGACCTGGAAGCGGTGCTGGAAGTAGCCCAGCTCGCCATTGGTCGTCGCAAAATCCGAAATGGTTGAGCCGCCCGCTTCGATCGCTTCCTCGATCACCTTGCGTATTTCGATGGCCAGCTTGGTCAGCCGGTCCGCCCTGAGCGATCCCGCCAGCTTCTTCGGTGAAATGCCGGACCGGAACAGCGCCTCGCAGACATAGATATTGCCCAGTCCCGCCACCACACGCTGGTCGAGCAGCGCCGCCTTCACCGGCGCCTTCTTTCCGTCGAAAGCCTCTTTCAGGTACGCCGCCGAGAACTGGTTCGAGATCGGTTCCGGCCCTAGCCCGTCGAACGCCGGGTAGACATCCAGCTCGCCCGCCGGCCAGAGATCCATCGATCCGAACCGGCGCGGATCGTTGAAGGTTATCCTTGTCCCGCCCTGCATCTCGAACACGACATGGTCGTGCTTTTCGTCCTCGCCGAGATCACGGACGAATTTCCCGGGTCTCTTGTCCGCGACGGTAAACCGCCCGGTCATGCCGAGGTGCATGATCAGCGCCTCACCGGTGGACAACTCTCCCACCAGGTACTTGGCCCGCCGTCCCAGATGCTTAAGCCGCGCGCCGGCGACGCGTTGGTTAAAGTTCGCCGGAAAAGGGAAACGCAGGTCCTTTCGCCGGGTCTCGACGCGAAGGATACGCTTGCCTTCCATCGCGGGGATGAGGCCGCGACGAACAGTCTCGACTTCGGGAAGTTCGGGCATGGGCCTCGCATATAGCCCCGGTACAGCCCTTCGCCTATGGTTTGCAGACGATGGACGAGGACAAGGTCTCCTTCGGGTTCGAGGATGTCAGCCGGGATGAAAAATCCCGCCGCGTCAAAGGCGTGTTTGCGTCCGTCGCCGGCAAATACGACCTGATGAACGACCTGATGTCAGCCGGCGTCCACCGCGTCTGGAAAGCCAACATGATCGCCTGGCTGAACCCCCAGCCCGGCGAGATTCTGATCGACGTAGCCGGCGGCACCGGCGACATCGCCCGCGCCTTCCTGAAGCGCGCTCGCGAAATAGCCAGGCGCCGCAATATTGAAGCGAAAAACCTCGCAATCGTCTCCGACATCAACGAGGCGATGCTGACCGCCGGCATCAAGGCGAGCGACACAGACATGCCGCGCGTCGCGTGCGATGCGGCGGCGCTTCCCTTCCCCGACCGTTGCGCCGATGCGCTCACCATCTCCTTCGGCATTCGCAACGTGGTCGAGATCGACAGGGCGCTCTCTGAATTCCGCCGCGTGCTGAAACCGGGCGGCCGTTTCGCCTGCCTTGAATTCTCGCACATGAGCCATCGCGTCCTGCAGGAGGCCTATGACCGATATTCCTTCGCGGTCATACCGGCTCTCGGCGAGTTCGTGACCGGCGAGCGCGCCAGCTACCAGTATCTGATCGAATCGATCCGCCGTTTCCCCAACCAGGAAGACTTTGCGGCGAAGCTGAAGGCCGCCGGCTTCGGCCAGGTTGGCTACGCCAACTATTCGGGCGGTGTTGCGGCGCTCCACACAGGCTGGGCGGTGTAGCCCATGTTCGAGGCGCTTTCCGACTATTTGCGCCTTGCCCGCGCTGGCATGGTCATACTCAGCCATGACGTCGTGATTCCGGCGGCCTACCGCTCGCGCATTCCATGGCCAGCGCGTTTCGCCGGCGCCTGTCTCCGCATCTTCTCGGGCGGCGGCGGTGGACGGCCCGGCCAGCGTCTCGCCCGCGCGCTGGAAAAGCTCGGCCCCGCCTGGATCAAGCTCGGCCAGTTCATGGCGACCCGCCCCGACGTCATTGGAGTCGAGGCCGCGACCGACCTCTCCCGCCTGAAGGATGCGCTGCCGCCCTTCCCCAAGGCGCAGGCCATCAAGGCGCTGCGCGCCGAGTTCGGGCCGGACGCCGACCGTCTGTTCGCGAACCTCGGCGAGCCAGTCGCCGCCGCGTCAGTCGCCCAGGTCCACCGCATGAAGTCGCCGCAGGGCGACAAGGCGGTGAAGATTCTCCGGCCCGGCATTGAGCGGAAGATCGAGCTGCAACTGCGCGCGATGCGCCGGATCGCCCGTTCCGCCGAGAAAAACGGCCCGCCGGAAGTTAAGCGCCTCGAGCCTGTCGCCTTCGTCGAGACCATGGCGCGCTCGCTCACCCGCGAGATGGATCTCCGCTTCGAAGGCGGCGCCGCATCCGAATTCGCCGAGATTGCCGCAATCGACAACTACGTATTCGCTCCTTCAGTCGACTGGGAGCGGACCAGCCAGCGCGTGCTCACCACCGAATGGATCGAGGGCCGCTCCCTCACCGACCCAGGCGCGATCGGTTCGACCGACCGCATCGACCTCGCCAACCGCATCACCAGGGGTTTCCTCGCCTGCGCCCTCGACCACGGCTTCTTCCACGCCGACCTGCACGAAGGAAACATGATCCTTGCGCCTGACGGGCGACTTGTTCTGGTCGATTTCGGCATCATGGGCCGCATCGGCCCGGGCGAGCGGCTGTTCCTCGCTGAAATCCTCAAAGGCTTCCTGGAGCGCGACTACAAGCGCGTCTCGGAGGTCCACTTCGAGGCCGGCTATGTTCCCGCCAACCATTCGATGGACGAGTTCGCCCAGGCCCTGCGCTCGGTCGGCGAGCCGATCTTCGGTAAGGACGCGACCGAAGTCTCGATGGCGCGCGTGCTGCTGCAGCTCTTCGACATCACCCGCCAGTTCGGCATGCATCTGCGCCCGGAGCTGATTCTGCTTCAGAAGACCATGGTGCAGGTCGAGGGCGTCGCCCGCTCGATCGATCCGGCACACAACATCTGGGCAGCCGCCAAGCCTGTGGTCGACCGCTGGTCCCGCCGCGAATTCGGCCCCGAAGGTATCCGGAAGCTGGCGATCTCCACCGCCCGCGAGGCGCTCTCGCGCCTGCGCCGCCTGCCGGAAACGCTAGAAAAACTCGACGCCGCGCTCAACCGCGCCGCCGAGCCGCCGCCTGCCCCCGTCCTTCGCCAGACGTCGGGCTGGGGGTGGCTGCTCACCGGCTTCGCCATTGCCACGGCATCGGCCGCCGGGCTGTTGTGGCTGTTCCAACTGCGGTCCTGAGACCCTCAAAAGCTAGCAAAACAAAGCAAAACCGGCGCGGCCCAGGGGGACACGCCGGCTTCTGCTGATCAGAGCGGATCGAAAACGTGGCTTACATGGCCACCGGCGGCATGACGGCCGGGGCCATGATCACCGGCTTCCGCGCGGCGACCTTCTTCATCGTTTTCTTTCTGGCGACCGGAGCGCGCTTGGCGGAAGCGGCCTTGCGGACCGGCTTCTTCGCGGGTTTTTTCGGAGCGCGTTTTTTTGCGATCTTGGATTTGGCGGCGACGGATTTCTTGCCGCCCTTTTTCATGGCCGACTTTTTCGCAGCGGGCTTTTTGGTCATCTTGGATTTCGAAGTGCGCATTGTGGTCTCCTGGGTTCTGTTGTGTGGCGACTGAGTGGTGACGCTCAGTCGTGAGTGGATCTCATGCGATGGAAATTGCGCCGAGAAGCTGAACACGAAGTTTCCAAAATCGCTCGCGCGAGTCGTCCGCGAACATTTTTTCGAGTCGCGCGCAGATTTTTTCCGCGCGAGAATCGCGCGAAGAGACTCACGATCAGAAGAGATCCATCTGCGTCTTCTGCGGCGGCGCCTTCACCGGCTTCGCGGCGCCCTGCTCACTCACTTCCCAACTGCCTTCGTCATCGAAGGTCCGGAGCAACGACTTCACTTCGGCGAAGGTCGCGTCCTGCTGACCGAGCCACACCGGCCAGTCTTCCTGGCGCAAGATCGCCGGCATCCGGTCGGTGACCTTCGAGACCAGCGCATTCGCCGGCGTCGTGATCTGGATGAAGGTGACGCCGCTTTCGGCCTCGCCCTGCCACTCCTCCCAGATCACCGCTATTGCAATGGGTTTCCGGTCCTTTGGGCGAATCGTCCATTGTTTGGTCTTGCCGTTCGGAAGCTCCTCGCCCTCGTTGAACGTCTCGACCATCAATATGCCGCGCCGCTCGCCAAACGCGTCGCAGAACCTGGGTTTCGAATCGACCGTCTCGCCCCGGGCATGCATGTGGTCAGGCTTGGGGCTAGCCGCGCCATGCTTGGAGAAGCCCCAACGCATCTTCGCCATCTCGGGCTGTCCGTCCTCGCCCAGCCGGATGATTTTTGCGATCCGCATGGGCGTCGACACGGTCACCGGCGCATCGTCCGGCATCGCGCTCAGCCCTCGCGTAAAGAGAAGCGCGTCCTCCCAGGCCACGAGCTGAGTGAACTTACCGCACATGGCTAACGCTTTCGGCCTCCGAACATCCCGCGGAACACGAACTTGGTGAGCTCACGTGACGCAGTGCGCATGAAGGTGTTGGTCGCGGCCTCTGTCGGCGTCTGGGCTCGTGAACGGCGTGCGGGCTTCGGCGCCGGATACGATATCTGGCTCTTCCTGGCGCGGGCCGCCTCGGCTTCGGCCTTCTCGCGCTTGGCCAGCGCCTCGGCATCTTTTGCCGCCTGCGCCTCACGCCCGCTCAGCAGTTCGTAGGCCGACTCCCTGTCGATCGCCGCATCGTACTTCACCGCGACGGGGCTAAGCGCCTGTGCAGCAGCGCGTTCCGCGTCGGTGGCGGGCCCCATGCGCGAAGACGGCGGACGGATCAGCGTGCGCTCGACCACCGTCGGCGCCCCTTTTTGATCGAGCGACGAGACCAAAGCCTCGCCGGTGCCCAGCTCGGTGATCGCCGTCTCGGTGTCGATGTTGGGATTCGGCCGGAAGCTCTGCGCCGCCGCTTTGACGCCCTTGCGCTCGGTAGGCGTGTACGCCCTCAGCGCGTGCTGGATGCGGCAGCCGAGCTGGGCGAGCACCGTCTCCGGCAGGTCTTTCGGGTTTTGAGTGACGAAATAGATGCCTACTCCCTTGGAACGGATCAGGCGGACCACCTGCTCGATCTTGTCGACCAGCGCCTTGGGCGCGTCGGCAAACAGGAGGTGGGCTTCGTCGAAGAAGAAGACCAGCTTCGGCTTGTCCGGGTCGCCGACCTCCGGCAGCTGCTCGAACAGCTCGGCCAAAAGCCACAGCAGGAAGGTGGAATAGAGCCGCGGGCTATTGATCAGCGTCGTCGCGTCGAGAACGTTGATATAGCCGCGCCCGTCAGGCGCCGTCCGCATGAAATCGCCGAGTTCAAGCGCCGGTTCGCCGAAAAAAGTCTCGGCCCCTTCCCTCTCCAGCAGGAGAAGCTGGCGCTGTACCGCGCCAACCGACGCCGCCGCCACATTGCCGTAGGTCTTCTGGATTTCCGGCGCGATGGTCGAGATGTGCGCCAACAGGGAACGCAGATCCTTGAAGTCCAGCAGAAGCAGGTCGTTATCGTCGGCATACTGGAAGGCGATGGTCAGCACGCCTTCCTGTGTGTCGTTGAGCTGCAGCAGGCGGGCCAGCAACTGCGGCCCCATTTCCGAGATCGTCGCCCGGATCGGATGGCCCCGCTTGCCATAGAGGTCCCAGAAGACGCACGGCGCGGCGCCGTAAGCGATAGGCCCCATCGCGATCTGCTGGGCGCGGGCGTTGAGTTTCTCCGCGATCTTGGCGGTCGGATCGCCTGGAACGCAGATGCCCGACAGGTCGCCCTTCACGTCTGCGCAGAAAACGGGCACGCCCGCCGCCGAGAACTGCTCGGCCATGATCTGCAGCGTTACCGTCTTGCCGGTGCCGGTGGCGCCCGCGACCAGCCCATGCCGGTTGGCGCGGCAGAGCAGCAGGGACTGCGCCGTGGTGTGATCCGGACCGCCGCCGCCGAGAAAAATGCTGTCGGTCATAGGCCGCAGCCTCCGAAAAATGACTGCGCCACGCTAGATGCGGGTTTAGGCTCCGGCAAGCGACCGGCGCGTCAAGGGTGCGTGCCGCCTAGCGCATTTGGCAAAACGCCGCTCCAGCCTGAAACCCGTTCGACGCGAGCGGGTTTGCATACGCCTGCGACTTGCATAAGTCTTCGCAAATGCTGCAACCGGTCGGGGTCACCAACAGGACGTACATGACGGCGGGGGTGTGGATCATCGCCACCGTCGCCATCGGCATGGTTCTGGCGCAGGGGGCCCACATCCTTGCGCCCTTCGCCCTGGCGATCTTCATCTGGCTGGTGATGGAGGGGTTCGCCCACGCCGTCCGCAAGCCTCTGCCTAGCCTGCCCGTGTGGGCTGCCCACGTCTTCGCCATGCTGGTTGTCGCCATCAGTATCGTCATCTTCATCGGCGTGCTGCGCGGCGCTGTCATGGAGTTCGCCAGCAAGTCGGATCTCTATGAGGCGCGGATCAACGACCTCATTGTGCAGATCTACACCATGCTGGGCCTGCAGGATGCCCCGCGACTGTCGACGCTGATCTTCTCGGACGCCAGCGTGCGTTTCGTCGAGCCCGCGCTTGCTTCGGTGCAAGGGCTTGCCGGCGACATGGTCCTGATCATGATCTATGTGGCGTTTCTCTACGTCACCTCGTCGAGCTTCTCGCGCAAGCTCGACCGCATCTTCGTCCGACCTCACGACCGCGAGCGGGCCCGCCTGATCGGCGCGCAGATCAGGCGCACCATGGAGCAGTATCTCTGGGTGCAGACCGCGCTCTCGATCATCACGACCGCGCTCACCTATGCGACGCTGACCGCGATGCAGCTGGACAACGCGCTGTTCTGGTCGTTCGTGATCTTTGTCCTCAATTACATTCCGACCATCGGCTCGATCGTCGCCGGCATCCTGCCTGCGCTGTTCGCCATCGCCCAGCCTGTCTGGCCCGGCTATATGCCGGACGATCCACTGTGGTGCGCGGTTGCAGTTTTTCTCGGCATCAGCGTCTGGCAGTTCCTCATCGGTAACTTCGTCAGCCCGAGGATGACCTCGAACAGCCTCAACCTCTCCGCCCTGGTCGTTCTGCTCTCGCTCGCCGTGTGGGGCGCCCTTTGGGGGTTGCCCGGGATGTTCCTGTCCGCCCCCCTGACCGTCCTGATCATGATCGTGCTGGCGCAGATACCGGGCGCGCGCTGGATCGCCGTGCTGATGTCGGCGGATGGAAATCCCGGTGAATATGCGGCCAAGCACCATGATGAGCATCATCACGTGGGTCTCGAGCAGATGACGGATATCTGAGCTGGAAATCTCCCGTCCGCGACAGCGCCTCGGCCCGACAGATGCTCTTTCCTGCTTCCCCGCATTGCAGCATTGGCATGCCTAAAAACTGGCGCTTGCCCGTTCGCCTTGTGCGGGTCTAGCTCTGCGCACGCAGATTCTCCTCCTGTTGATTTCCCCGTTCCACTCATGCGCCCGGAGGCGGCTTGAACCGGTCCAACGAACAGGCGTTCTCGAAAGAGACCTTTCTCGCCGCCGCCGAGAAGCAGGCTCCTAAACGCAAGGGAAAGCCGGACGTCGGCGCTCTCCCGTCCTTCCTCGAGCAGTACCAAGCCGACGCTTTCATCGAAGATTTCATTTCGCTGACGACCGACGATGCCGCCTCGCTGGCCCTCGACCTGTGGGAATTCAACTACGAGAACCGGGCGCAGCCCGGCCGGATGATCCGCGTCCGCCACGCCACGGGCGCCGACGGCAAGCCGCTGAAACTGGATGTCGCCGAGATCGTCGGACCAGACATGGCCTTCCTTGTCGACAGCGCCATCGCCGCCTGCCAGGAGGCCAAAGTCGAGATCCGCGCCGTCCTCCATCCGGTGGTGCCGGGGCCAAGCGGCAAGCGCTCCACTATCCAGATCCATCTGCCTCGTCTCGACGATGCGATGCTTGCCGACCTGCAGAAGAAACTCGAGGAGGCCTTCGCCGACGTCGCCGTAGTTAACGCCGACTTCCTGGCGATGCGCGCCAAGATGGAGCAGGCCCGCGAACGGCTCTCAACGCTGAAGGCGACTGCTGAGCGCACCGCGGAGGAGGTCTCTGAAGCACGCCAGTTCCTATCCTGGCTGCTCGACGAGAATTTCACCTTCCTCGGCGCGCGCGACTACACCTTTGCGCTCGACGCAGAGGGCCATCTCGCCGCAGAGGAGCCGATCGTCGACGAGAAGTCCGGTCTCGGCATCCTTCGAGACATGTCGCGCAACGTGTTGTCGCGCGCGGCCGAACCTACCGTGCTCACGCCGGCGATCCGGGCCTTCATCAACGAGCCCTCGCCGATCATCGTCGCCAAGGCGAGCTTCATCAGCCGGGTCCACCGCCACAGCCATGCGGACTATGTCGGCGTGAAGCGTTACGACGAGCATGGCGACGTCATCGGCGAGACACGTTTCGTGGGCCTGTTCACGTCGGAAGCCTACACCCGCACCGCCGACGAGGTGCCGTTGATTCGGCGCAAGATCGAGAGGGTGAAGACGGCGTCTGCCAGCGGTTCGCGCTTCTCCATGAAGCAGCTCGATTCGGTGCTGATGAACTATCCGCGCGACGAGCTGTTCCAGATCTCCGAGGCCGATCTCGGCCGCATCGCCCACGGGGTCCTTCGCCTCTACCTGCGCCCGCGCACCCGGCTCTTCATTCGCCGTGACCGCTTCGATCGCTACGTCTCCGCGCTGCTCTATGTCCCGCGCGACAGCTACAATTCGGACCTGCGCACCCGCGCCCACCGCATCATCGCCGAGGCCTATGGCGGGCGTCCTTCCGCCTTCTATCCCTCCTTCGGCGACGGTCCGCTGGCGCGCGTTCATCTCATCGTCGGCCTCACTCGGGGCCACCCGGAGCCCGACGAGGACGGCCTCGACCTCCAGATGCGCCAGCTGTTCGAGACCTGGGAGGATGCGCTTGGCCGCGTCGCCCGCTCGACCGGGTCAGAGCAGATGCTGTTGGCGCGCGCGCATTTTACCGCCGCCTACAAGGAAGCGTTCCAACCCGAAGAGGGGCTTGCCGATCTCATCGCTATCGGCGCGTTGCCTCCGGGAAAGGCGCTCCGCGCCCGCGTGTGGGGACCTGAGATGGAGGCCGGGATCTCCCGGGTGAAAATCTATCACCGCGACCAGCCACTCGACCTTTCCGAGATCGTGCCTGTGCTGGAAAGGATGGGACTGCGCGTCCGCGCCGAGGTCGGCTATCCGATTCGCTTCTCCGCTGCGCGCGGCGAAGCTGACGGTTCGGTCTATGTCCACGACCTCGCGATCGACAAGCCAGCCGGCCAGAAGCGCCTCGAAGCCCGCTTCGAACATGCCTTTGAGGCGATCTGGGCGCGCGACACCGAGAATGATCGTTTCAACAGCCTGGTTGTCGCCCTTGGCGTCGATTGGCGCTCGGCGGCGCTGCTGCGCACGCTGGCGCGATTCCGCAGCCAATCCGGGCTCGATCCGTCCGAGGTCGTGCAGGTCCGCGCGCTGGCCGACCACCCTGAGATCGCCAACGGACTCTTGGAGCTCTTTGCCATCAAGTTCGATCCGGGCATCGCGGGCGACCTGGATGCGCGGCGCAATGCTGCCGATCCCGTCATCGCCGACATCAGCAAGCAGCTCGAAGCCGTCGCCACGCTCGATGCCGACCGCGTGCTGCGGCGTCTGCTGGCTCTGGTGAAGGCGGCCCAGCGCACCAACTACTACATGACCGACCCCAGCGGCCGCGCCTTCCGGCACATCGCGGTCAAGATCGCCAGCCGCGAGGCCGACCCGCTGCCCGCGCCAAGACCCTTCCGCGAGATCTTCGTCTGGTCTCCCGATGTCGAGGGCGTCCACCTGCGCTTCGGCCCGGTGGCGCGCGGCGGTCTGCGCTGGTCCGACCGGCGCGAGGACTTCCGCACCGAAGTGCTCAGCCTCGTAAAGGCGCAGCAGGTCAAGAACGCCGTGATCGTGCCGGTGGGCTCGAAGGGCGGCTTCTATCCCAAGACCCTGCCGGCAAAAGGCTCGCGCGAGGAAATCCAGGCTGCCGGCGTTGCCGCTTACAAGATCTTCGTCGGCGCCCTGCTCCAGCTCACCGACAACATCGTCAAGGGAAAGACCATCCATCCGGAGAAAGTCGTCTGCTGGGATGGCGAGGACCCCTATCTCGTCGTCGCGGCCGACAAGGGCACGGCCACATTCTCGGATATCGCGAACGGCCTCTCCGCCGACTACAATTTCTGGCTCGGCGACGCCTTCGCCTCAGGCGGCTCGGCCGGCTACGACCACAAGAAGATGGGTATCACCGCCCGCGGCGCGTGGGAGGCGGTGAAACGCCATTTCCGCGAGATAGGCCACGACACGCAGACCCAGCCCTTCAGCGTCATCGGCATTGGCGACATGTCGGGCGATGTCTTTGGCAACGGCATGCTGCAGTCGAAAGTCATCCGGCTGCTCGCCGCCTTCGACCACCGCCACATCTTCCTCGATCCCGACCCGAAGAATCTTGAGGCAAGTTTTGCCGAGCGCCAGCGCATGTTCGACCTACCGCGCTCGTCCTGGGCCGACTACGACAAGAAGCTGATCTCGAAGGGCGGCGGGATTTTCGAGCGGTCGGCCAAGTCGATTCCGCTGTCTCCAGAAATCAAGGCTCTCACCGGCCTCACCGACGCCGCGGTCACGCCGGACGTGCTGATCAAGGCGCTGCTGACCGCCGGGATCGACCTGCTCTGGTTCGGCGGCATCGGCGCCTACATCAAGGCCTCGACCCAGGCCCATGCCGACGTCGGCGACAAGACCAACGACAATCTGCGCGTGGACGGTAAGGATGTGAAAGCCAAAGTCATCGCCGAGGGCGCGAATCTCGGCGTCACCCAGGCCGGCCGCATCGAATTCGTGCGCAATGGCGGACGGATCAACACCGACGCGATCGACAATTCGGCCGGCGTCGATTGCTCCGACCACGAGGTCAACATCAAGATCCTGCTGACCGAAGCGATCAACGAAGGCGCGCTCAAGACCGCGGACCGCAACCCGCTTCTGGCCTCGATGACCGAGGAGGTCAGCGGCCTCGTGCTCGAGAGCAACTACGACCAGACCGGCGCGCTCTCGGTCATGCAGGCGACCGCCGCCGCTGATCTCGACAGCCATGAACGCCTGATCGAGACGCTGGAATCCCAAGGCAAGCTCGACCGCGCTGTCGAGGGCCTGCCCTCGACCGAAGCCTTCCGCTTCCTGCGCGAGCACTCGCTCGGCCTCACGCGGCCCGAACTCGCGGTCATCATGGCCTATGCCAAGCTCGACCTGTTCTCCTCGCTCATCGCTTCGGAGGCGCCGGACGATACGGCTTTCGAAGACCTGCTCACGACTTATTTCCCGAACGCGCTTGAGAAATTCGGCGAGGCCCGCAAGCATCACCGCCTGCGCCGCGAGATCATCGCCACCCGCCTTTCCAATCGCCTGGTCAACATGGCTGGCGCTTCCTTCGCCGTGCAGAAGCGCGACGCCGAGGGCATCGACGCCGGAAAGATCGCCGAGGCGTTCGAGGCCGCCCACGCCGCCTTCCACTTCGACGACCTGTTCGAGCGCATCAATGCGCTCGATGGAAAAGCGCCCGCAGCCGCACAGATCCTGATGTCGGTCGAGACCTCGGCCAACCTGCGCATGCTCGCCAGCGCCTTCATCTCCGAGCCGACGCTGGTCAGGACCGGATCGGTCTTGAAGGTGATCGAGCGCTACCGCCGCGCCATCGCCGAGATCAGGAGCCTCCTGCCCACCGCCCTCTCCCCGCTGGTCTATGGCCGCGTCGAGGCTCGCGCGGAGAAATACCGCAACGCCGGCGCGCCAGCGGACATCGCCCGTGACGTCGCCCTCGTCCGGGCGCTTGCCTCTGCGCGCGAGACGGTGGAGATCGCCGAGCAGGTGAAATGGCCGCTGGCGGCGGCGCTCCATGTCCAGCACCAGGTCGGCCAGCAACTCGGCCTCGACCGCATGCGCGCCGCGGCCCGCGACCTCGAGCCGCGAGACCACTGGGACCGCCTCGCCCTGCAGCGCGTCGCCGACGACCTGCCGCGCCAGCAGACCGAGCTGTCGATTGCCGCGATCCGGCAAACGCAAACCAGCAAGCCAAACGGCCTCGACAACCAGGCCGCCAAACGCCTCGTCGAGGACTGGATCGCCCCGCGCCGCGAACTCGCGGATCGCCTGACCCAACCAATAGGCGCGTTCGACCGCCAGGGCCTCTGGTCGCTTGCCAAACTGGTCCTGCTGGGCGACGCAGTGCGCGAATTCGTCTATGCTTCGCGGGCTGAAACAGCCCCGGCCAAGCGCTGACGGCAAGCGTTGATGGAGTGACCGCCTTGGACCGCGAGACGACTTTTCGCGATGCGCGCGAGAACGACGCGGCCGATCTTGCCGAGATCGGACGCGAGACCTTCATCGAAACCTTCGGGCATCTCTATCCGCCGGGCGATCTCAAGCGCTATGTCGATGACACCTATTCGATCGACCGCATGAAGGACGATCTGCGCGATCCGCAGGTGGAGGTGCGGATGGCGTTCTCCGGCCGCCGCATCGTCGCCTACTGCAAGATCGGCCCGTGCAAGCTTCCCTTCGACGTAGGTCCCGAGCCGGCGCTCGAGCTTCACCGCGTCTATGTCAGCCAGACCCGCCAGGGCGTGGGCGTCGGCCGCATCCTGCTGGCCTGGGCGATCGAGCGAGCCCGCAAGCGAGGCGCGAAGAACCTCTTTCTCGGCGTCTGGCAGGGCAATGAACGGGCGGTCAAGCTCTACGACAGCCGTGGCTTCGAAAAGGTCGGAGCCTACAAGTTCAGGGTTGGCGATACTCTGGATGACGAATTTATCATGCGGCTGCGCCTCGCGTGAGGCGGCTCGCCCGTTTCCCCTTAACGCGCGCGACGGTTCGCCCTAAACACTCCGCAAGGACGAGGGAGATCTAGCCGCCATGGACTTCAATATCGCGCCGCTGCTGTCGGATCCCACCGCCTGGGCGGCGCTGGTCTCGCTGATAGTGATGGAAGTCGTGCTCGGCATCGACAACCTCATCTTCATCTCGATCCTCACCAACAAGCTGCCTGAGGCCTCGCGCGGGCGGGCGCGCAATATCGGCATCAGCCTCGCCCTGATCCTGCGCCTCGCTCTGCTCGGAGGCATCGCCTGGCTGGTTGGGCTCATCCACCCCGTCTTCGACCTTGGCTTCATCGGGCCTGTGGACCCGCACACCGGCATGCCGCAGTTCGAGACAGCTTTCTCCTGGCGCGACCTGATCCTCATCGCCGGCGGCCTCTTCCTCGTCTGGAAAGCCACCACCGAAATCCACCACACCATGGATCCGGACGCCGATCACGAGGGCGGCACGCCGGTCACCGGCCGCGCTGTGATGAATTTCGGCGCCGCGATTGTCCAGATCCTGATCCTCGACATCGTGTTCTCGATCGACTCGATTCTCACCGCCGTGGGCATGACCGACCACCTGCCGATCATGTTCGCCGCCGTCATCATCGCGGTTTCGGTCATGATGCTGGCCTCGGGCCCATTGGCGCGCTTCATCAACGCCCACCCGACCGTGGTGATGCTGGCCCTTGGCTTCCTCCTGATGATCGGCATGGTGCTGATCGCCGACGGTTTCGGCATCCATGTGCCCAAGGGTTACGTTTACGCCGCGATGGCCTTCTCGGCCTTTGTCGAAATCCTCAATCTCGTCTCGCGGAAGAAAAAGGCGAAAGCGGGCGACAAGCCGCCGTCAGTGCACTAGGCCGGGACGCCAGACCGGGAACGACGACTCAGCCGGGGAGATTGCCGTGAAAGCACTTGCACGTTTGGCCGCCTTGATGCTGTTGGCGCTCGGCCTGTGCCTGCCGGCCGCGGCGCAGCCGCCTCAGGAATCAGCCGCTCCTCCGGCCGCCGCCCCCGCTGCGCCTGCAGGGCCCGCCCAGGTGAAGATCGGCCTCTACGTCAACGACATCCAGTCGATCGACCTGCACAACTATTCCTTCGTCGCCGACGTCTATGTCTGGTTCCGCGACAGCGATCCCGAACTCGTTCCTGGTACGTCGTTCGAGTGGATGAACATGTTCGCGCCCGACGACCATGTGCAGACCGCCACCTACGAGACACCTCAGCCGCAGCCCGACGGGTCGCAATACCAGGTCTTTCGCCACCAGGGTCCGTTCGCCGCCAAGTTCTCGGTCAAGAAATATCCCTTCGACGCCCACGAGCTGACGATCGAGATCGAGGACAAGGCGTGGGACGCCAGCCGTCTGATCTACGTCGCAGACGAAGTGACCATGAACCCGGACATCGAAGAACTGCCCGGCTTCATTATCGGGAAGCCCGAGCTGAAAATCGTCAACCGGCCCTATACCACCGCCTTCGGCGACCTCGCCAACCCGCAAGCGGCGCCTTATTCGCGCGCCATCGTTTCGATTCCGATTTCGCGCCCCGTCCTTTCGGGCGTCACCAAGTCGCTCCTGCCGGTCTTTATCGTGGTCCTCGTCGCGGCTGCGGCGCTTCTCCTCAGCCCCTCTCATGTCGAAGCCCGCGTCGGCCTTTCCATCACCGCCCTGTTAACGCTGGTCGCCCTGCAGCTCAGCGCCACGTCGGGACTGCCGGAGGTCGGCTACCTGCTGATGCTCGACCAGATTTATCTGGCCTCCTACGCCTTCGTACTCCTGGTAGTGACGATGCTGGTCCTGACGACGGTCAAGGAGGACAAGAAGGCCCTGATCGCCGACGGCGCGCACGCCATCACCAGCGGCGGGCCGCTTGTGGCCTTCCTTGCCGTGCTGCTTTACGCGGCCGTCATCAGCCTGATCCTGTTCGTGAACCTCGGCCGCTAGAACCGCCAGACTCGAATAATCCTCGACTAATCCCTGTTTCGCCCCAATTGGCGCCGCTGCGGGGCCGCAATCGGCTGCGACACCTTGTCCATCGCGAGACTAGGGACTGGTCCCGCGACAGGAAGGGGACAGCCGTGACGACCAGCATCCGCCTCGCACTTACCTCCTTCGCGGTCGGCTGCATCACCCTTGCGGCCGCCGGAACGCCCCTTCCTTTCCTCGAGCCAGCTCATGAGGCCGCGGCCCGCCTTTCCGCGCCGCTGCCCCCCGCATCGCCCGACGGCCTGCCGCCGGACATGCCGCACGCCTCCAACTTTACTCCGCTTCGCCTGCAGTAGAGTCACGCCTCCTCTCAAACCCCTGGGAACCCAAATGAAACCCGCCCGCACCGCTCTCGCCGCCCTCCTGGCGCTTGCTGCGGTCCCGCTTGTCACCACCAGCGCCTCCGCCAAATCGCCCCGCCCGGCTTCGATCCATTCCTACATCCTGCTCGACCGCACCGGCTCGATGGAGCCGATCTGGTCGGAAGCCCTCTCCTCGGTGAACGCCTACGCCGACGGCCTCGCCACGCTCGACGGCGGACCGCGGGTCGACGCCGACATCACGCTCGCCGCCTTCGACGCCCAGGACGGGTTCCAGTTCAACGTCCTGCGCAACGGCGTCGACGCCGAACGCTGGCGCAAAGTCACCAACGATGAAGTGAGCCCACGCGGCATGACACCTCTCTATGACGCTATCGGCCGGATCGTCTCGCTGGCCGAGAGGGACCATCCCGAGAAGGCCGTGATCGTGATCATGACCGACGGGGAAGAAAACTCGTCCGAGGAAATGACCAAGGCCAGCGCCAAGGCCGCCCTCGACCGCGTGCGCAAGAAAGGCTGGGAAGTCGTCTTCCTCGGCACGGAATTCTCGAACTTTAACGACGCCGAGGGCGTCGGCCAGAGCTCCTCGCGCAACATGGCCGTCTCGAAAGAGCAGCTCAACGACTCGATGAACCGCCTGGCGCAGAAGTCGAAGGATTACGCCACCGGCGCCGCGCCGACGGTCGAGTTCAACGCCGAGGACCGCGCCGCCGCCAAGGAAGAAGAAGTCAAACAGCGCAACAACAATCGCTGATCTGATACCGACGTGACGTGGGGTGTACCAAAAGGACTCGCGCCCAGGCCCTCCGACCAGATCTGACGCGCGATCCTTCAAAACCGGCCAGCGGCGCATCTTCTCCCGCCGCTGGCCGGCCTCACGTCAGGACCCAGCTTGTCTTTCCCTGCGGTTTGCGCCTTTCTCGCGCCTTCTCCCGTGGATGAAGAGAGACACAACACATGCTCCGCTCCAGCTTGATTGCGCCCATCGGTTTCGCGCTGCTGCTCTGCGCCTGCGAACCGCAGGGTCTTGAGATCACCGAAGTGGCGCCCCCCGCTGCGGCCACGTCCAGCTGCGACGCTCGTGCAGAAAAACCGTGGGCGCCAGACGCCGCCCGCACTTTCACCGCCGAAGCAATCGCCTTCGGACCGGACTGCGCCAAGGCGGTCGTCACCCTGGTGGTGCGCTCATCGGACGGCGCGCCGGTCCTTGCCTGGTCCGCGAGCGCTCAGGACATCATCGGGCTCTATGACGCTGCCGACGCTGCAGCCATGAAGGCCGCGCTCGCCGACTGGATCGACCCGGCCAACAATACGCTCGACGCGGCTTCGTCCCTTCCCGCCTGGACCCAGGGCCGCGCCGCGCCCGGCGCCGAGGGCGAGGAGTTCCCCTTCCATCCGGAAAGCTGGCTGGACCAGCCGACTTACGAACAGATCCGCAAGGAGAACGCCCCGCTGTTCGCCTTCGCGCAGGGCCGCGAGAGCCTGGCCGTCTACCTGCTCCGCGGCGGCCAGCTTGAGCCCATCGGCGTGCAGCAGTTTCCTGGGTGAGGCGCGATCCCGAAGGGGCGATTTGATCCAGTGGATCAAATCGAGCGCCTTCAAAAATCGGCGCACGCACCCCGGTCCGTCCGCAGCACCGCATCCTGCGTGAACGCCTTGATGTAGGCTTCGCGGATCGCCTCGATGTCCGACGAAGCAGCAGCCCCGCCATCATGGAACCGCACCAGCACGCGCGAGGGTTCGCGCTCGGTGATGCGCCGCTGTTCGGAATACCACAGGCCCTGCCCCTGCAGGATGGTGTAGCCCTCCTTCCAGCGCGGCGTGACTTCCGCCTCGATGAAGCGCGTGAACTCCTCCTCGCTGACCTGCCCGCCGGGCCGCGCCATGCCGAGGAACAGCATGGTCTCGACCATCGGCTCGCCTACAGAGCAGTTCGTGGCCGGCGCCCGTAGAGATGTTTCCGACAGGCTGACGCAACCTGGCAGGATGACGAAAGCGGCGGCAAGCATTGCACTGCGCATGAAACTCCTCCGGTTCAGAACCATCCACTATTGCGGAGCGCCATTGCCCGTCGCCTTGCCGGTCATCCGGCCCGCTTCAGCGGCGGACCGGAATCCGCTCGGATCGGCCATGGTCGGAAACAGCAGGTGCGTATCGCCGCTTCCCCGGATGGTGAGCCGCCCAAAGTTGAAGATCCGCCCGATGGGGGACTGGTCGACATGCGCGCCTTCGATCGAATTCAGCGTCACCTCGTCGACATGGACGGCAAAGAACCCTTCCTTCAGCACAACACGCCGGTTGGTGACCATGAACTCGGTGGTCGCCAGGCGGAACATCTCGCGTATCCAGATGACTATCCCGACCAGCACAACGCCAAGCAGGACCAGCAGCGCCCAGGCGTAGAAATGCTGCATCCAATGGAACCGGCCGGTGAAGACGATGGTCTCACCCGGCGCGAGCCGCTTTGCGAGATAGCCCACGCAGCCCTCCATCGCTTTGCCTTGCCGCCAGACTAGCGACCGGCCGCGCCTCCCGCCACCGTCTTCCGGCGCCTGCAGTCGAGCGGTTCACACCGCGCCGTCAATGTCCTAGCGTCGCCCGCATACGATTTGGGGACGTGGACCATGCAGATGCGCCCTGTCCTTGCCCTTGCGGCCTGCCTTGGGCTCGGAGCCTGCATCGCCGCTCCGCGCATCGGCTCGGCCTCGCTGTCATCGAGCCCCAGCCCGCATCTCGAACCGCGCCCCTACCAGCTCATCGACGCGCAGCTGCACCATTCCATCGTGTTTTCAGAATGCGGCGCATCCAACGCTGCGCCCGGTCCCGCGTCCAACCTCGACGCCTCGCTGATCCCGTCCGACGAATACGTCCAGAACGGACGCCGCGCTCAGGCGCTGATCCAGCCCTATCGCTTCTCGATCGATCTTTCGAAGGGAGCCCTCAAAGGCTCGACGCTGGCCGTCACAGTGCCTGCCGGCTTTGTCTCTGACTTCCATTCGATGCCGGACTCCGCCGCGGGCCTCACCCTTTCAGTTCGCAAGGCGCTCGAGGCGGCCGTTATCCATGACTGGCTCTACGCCGTCGGCGCGCCGGGCGACGCCGCCGAAAAGGCGCTCGCCGACCAGATCTATTCCGACATCCTCGCGCACTATGGCGTCGAAGGTTTCACGCATTGGGCAGTCTCGTCGGGTGTGCGCATGGGCGGAAAGAAGAGCTTCGGCGCTCCTGTCGAACTCCGCTTCTACAACAAGTGTTTCTACCGGCAGTGCCCTGCGGGCGCCGCCGACGGCTGGCCTGAGCTGGCGAAGAGTCCGGTTGTGGCCCTGAAGCCCGATCCCCTGTTGCGCGAGCGGCTGTGGAATCTCACGGTCTGCATCCGCTACCCCGCGGCCGCTGGCGAACTGGCGTCCCTGGAGCGCTGATTAAGCGCTTGCAATCAACCGGGCCGCGGCTAACTGGCGGCCACTCTCGCTTTCTTCATAAAACCCCTGTATTGCGGCGCACAAATCGGCCCCTCCCCAGTCCGAAAAGCCCGTCCGCGACCCAATGCAGCTGCGCAACATCGCCATCATCGCCCACGTCGACCACGGCAAGACCACGCTGGTCGACTGCCTGCTGAAGCAGTCCGGCTCCTTCCGGGATAACGAAGCCACGACTGAAAGGATGATGGATTCCAACGATCTGGAGCGCGAGCGGGGCATCACCATCCTCGCCAAGGCGACTTCCGTCCTCTGGCACGACATCCGCATCAACATCGTCGACACGCCTGGCCACGCCGATTTCGGCGGCGAGGTCGAGCGCATCCTCAACATGGTGGACGGCGCCATCGTGCTGGTCGACGCCGCCGAAGGCCCGATGCCGCAGACCAAGTTCGTGGTCTCCAAGGCGCTGAAAGTGGGCCTGCGCCCCATCGTCTGCATCAACAAGATCGACAAGCCGGAAGAGCGTCACGTCGAAGTGGTCAACGAGGTGTTCGATCTCTTCGCCAATCTCGACGCCACCGACGAGCAGCTCGATTTCCCGATCATCTACGGCTCGGCCAAGAACGGCTGGATGAGCACGGACCCGGCGAAGAAAACCACCGACATGGCGGCGCTGTTCGAGACCGTGCTTAGCCACGTCCCGCCGCCGCGCGTCGATGACGGCCCGTTCCGTATGCTCGGCACGACGATCTCCGCTGATCCCTTCCTCGGCCGCATCCTGACCGGTCGGATCGACTCGGGCGTAGTACGGCCGAACCAGACGGTGAAAGTGCTCTCGCGCACCGGCGAGCTGATCGAACAGGGGCGCATCTCGAAAGTGCTGGCCTTCCGCGGCCTCGTCCGCACGCCGATCGACGAAGGCAGGGCTGGCGACATCATCTCGATCTCCGGCCTCACCAAAGCGACCGTCGCCGACACGATCTGCGCGCCGGAAGTCACGCAGGCCATGCCGGCACAGCCGATCGACCCGCCGACCCTGTCGATGACGTTCCGCGTCAATGACAGCCCCCTTGCCGGCACCGAAGGCAAGAAAGTCACCAGCCGCGTCATCTGGGACCGGCTGGTGCGCGAGGCCGAAGGCAACGTCGCCCTCAAGATCTCGCGCGCACCCGACTCGGATGCGTTTGAAGTCGCCGGCCGCGGCGAACTTCAGCTCGCCGTGCTGATCGAGACCATGCGCCGCGAAGGCTTCGAGCTCGGCGTGTCGCGCCCCAGGGTGGTGATGCAGAAGGACGAAACGACAGGCGAAACGCTGGAGCCCATCGAAGAAGTCGTCATCGACGTCGACGATGAACACTCCGGCGTCGTCGTCTCGAAACTTTCCGAGCGGCGGGCCGAGATGGTGGACATGCGTCCGTCCGGCGTGGGCCGGACGCGGCTCGTCTTCCACGCGCCGACGCGCGGCCTTATCGGCTATCAGGGCGAGCTCCTGTCCGACACGCGCGGCACCGCAGTGATGAACCGGCTGTTCTACCAGTACGCCCCCCACAAGGGCGAAATCCGCGGCCGCCACACCGGCGTGCTGATCTCCAACGGCGCGGGCGAGTCGGTCGCCTTTGCGCTGTGGAACCTGGAAGACCGCGGCCCGATGATGATCGAGCCGGGCATCAAGGTCTATGAAGGCATGATCGTCGGCGAACATACGCGCGGCAATGATCTCGAAGTGAACGTGCTGAAAGGCAAGAAGCTCACCAACGTGCGCGCTTCAGGCACGGACGAGGCCGTGCGCCTTACCACCCCGATCCGCATGACGCTCGAAAAGGCCCTGGCCTACATCCAGGAAGACGAACTGGTCGAGGTGACGCCGGAGAACATCCGCCTGCGCAAGACGCTTCTCGACCCGAATGACCGCAAGCGTTTCTCCCGCGCCGCGGCAGCCGACGCGTAGGAACCCGCCGTTTTGATCTGCGCCAATTGATCCGCCCTGCTCCTGCGCTATCAAGGGCCGGTATTCAGGAGGCGCGTCATGAAGATTCGCGGAGCCATCGTTCTCGCAGGATGCCTTGCGCTGGCCTTGTCCGCCTGCGGCGAGAAACCTGCGGCCGTCGTCGAGGCCCCGCCGCCTGCCGTCGCACCCACCATCCCCCCGCCGCCGCCCGAGCACCCGCTCGAAGTAGGCTCGCAGGACGCGAGGGACGATCTTTACTGCGCCGCCGTGATCTACGCCGAGAACCCCGATCCGCCGAACGCGCTCAATCCCATCGATGAGGCCCTGCTGCGCAAGGCGCAAATGCTGGGCTTCGCCCTGGGCGAGTCGGGCATCAACAAGCTCGTGGCCGAAAAGGCCGCCCACGCCACGCATGGCGCCGTGATCTCGGACGCCTATGCCGAGCAGGTCGCGAAGGACGCTGCCGCAGGCAAGACGCGCATTTCGCTCGACGACTGCAACGCGCGCGCGAATGCCCTGCCGCCGGTACAGTAGGAGGACTCAAAAGGGGACGCCATCGTGAAGCTGCAGCCGACGCAAATCGTGGGCCTTCTCGCCGTGCTGGGGTTCGGCGGCTATCTCGTCGTCCGGATCATGCAAGGCCCGCAAGACCCCGACGTGCTGCCGAGCGGCGTCAGGATCAGCGATCTCCCCTCGCCGTCGATTCCCGAGCCGACATTGCCGCCGCTTGAACTCTCGACGACGCTCCCCGCCGACCCGCTCGATGCCGGCTCGCAGGAAGCGCGAGACGATCTTTATTGCTCGGGCCTGATCTATGCCGAGCATCTGGCGAAGCCCGGCGAATCCGCCGAGCAAACGCAGAAACAGCTCAACGCCATCCTGTCTCTCGCCGCAGCCGGAACCGGCAAGCTGAAAGCCGAGGGCGTTGCGACGGATGCAACTACCGCGGCCATCGCCGACGCCCACACCGACAAGGCCGGCGCCGACTATGCCGCCAAGACGCCGCGCATCTCGCTCGATGCCTGCATGGCGCGCGCAGCCGCGCCGCCGGCGCCGAGCCCGAACTAAAGCGGTTCTGAAGAGACAAGGCGCTAGCGCCCGCGCCTCAGTGAGGCGGGACAAACGAGGGCGGATTCTGCTCGTGGCGCTCGCGTTGAGCTTGTGTCCGCGGATCGCAAACCCACAAGGCGGCCGTCACATCCGCGAGCTGCCAGGACTCAACGGACTTCCCGCTGAACCGCTGACACCTTTCGGGAATGGGCCTCGCCAGTTCCGGGTCTGCCAACGCCTCCGTCGCCTGCCTCAGCGCCTCGGCATAGCCAGCTGTGTAGATCGCATCCAGCAGCATCACGCCGCCATCCGGCGCGGCAATCTTGAGGCCCAGCGTCTCGCCGGCTCCGATCG
>Ga0210377_10000748_pt1 | contig 31087 bp, 20 predicted proteins | sample PLM4_65_b1redo_FD_155480 | JGI IMG/M metagenome (GOLD analysis project Ga0210377, IMG submission 155480) | Groundwater sediment microbial communities from an aquifer in East River, Colorado, USA - PLM4_65_b1 redo | ecosystem: Environmental > Terrestrial > Soil > Riparian zone | place: USA: East... | reverse complement strand
ACGTCTCCCTGTTGAAGTGGGGCCAGCCGCAGTTCCGCGCGGAGCTTCTGGCCCGCCACGGCGTCGACTACGCGTTGACTCCGGCCGAGGACTTCGCAACCGGACTCGTCACTTTCCGGAACCCCGAAACCCGGCAGCTCGTGAAGGGCCAGTTCACCGTGTCGTGGATGTACGACAAGCAGGGCCTGCGCCTCCTGCTCGACGGCATCGGTCCTGGCTACGCGCTGGAGTCGAACTCGCTGCGCTCCCCGCTGGAAGTCTTCGTGTCCGACGCCGCCGCAGCCGCGGTGGGGGACGCCGAGCTCGCGCTCGAGAAGGCGCAGGCGACGCGCGGTCTCCTGGCGGTGCAGCCGAACGAGCCGGACCTCTACGGCTACACCGACGAAAACGTCGACGCGCTCGCCGCGTTCGCCGCCGGTCGCAGCGCGCTGCTCGACTTCGAGTACGGCGTCGAGATCGTGCGCCTGGTGATGGCCGCGTACCTCTCGGCCGAACGCCGCGCGCAGGTCGACCTCACCGATGCGAAGACACTCGACGAGCTCGAGCGCTACGTGCCGCTGATCCAGCAGGGCAGGGGTGCAGAGGTCCTCGGCTGATCAGCGCTCCTTGACCCGGAGATCGTTCCGCACGTCCTTCACGCCGTCGACGGACTCCGCGACCTGCTCGGCGACCGAGATCGACTTGCTGTCGTCCACGAATCCGCTGAGCTGCACGACCCCTTCGTAGGTCGACACGTCGATCTGATAGGCCTTGGTCGTCGGATCATCGATCAGCGCCGCCTTGACCTTCGCGGACACGACCTTGTCGTCGACGTACTCACCGGTCGACCGCCGAGTTCCGTCGGCCGCGCAGGCAAGCGACGCTGCCAGCGCGAGAGTCAACAGAGCGCTCTGCGCCCTTCGCAATCCGTTCATGTTCCCTCCGAGTTGCGATCGACTACATCTGGCGATCGCGCATCGTCTCCGCGGCGCGCTTCGCGGCCTCGAGCTCGGCTTCCGCCGCTTCCTTGCAAGCGCCCTGTGCGTCCGCCATGAGAGCTTCGCAGCGCTCGACGGCGACCTTGTAGGCGCCCTCGGCGTTCGCGATGGCGACGTCGTACGCGCCCTTCGCTGCGGCTTCGTTCGCGTCGTCGCGTGCCTCAGCCGTCTCCTCGGCTGCTTCTTGGCGCGCTTCGCCGACCTCCTGAGCCGCCTCCTTGCGCGCTGCGGCCACGTCTTCGCGCGTTTCCTGGCGGCTCTCGTTGCCGCAGGCGACCGCGGTCGCCACCACGAACAATGCTGCCAGAAGCGTCTTCGTCGGTTTCATCGTGCCCTTTCTCCCTCGCAGGATGCGAGCTGTGGAAGGGGGGTTGTGCAACCCGTGTGCCGTGCGCGTCTATCGGGATTTGGCCGTTTGGAACCCGAAGCAGAGGCGAGTTCTACAAACGCGCCCTGCGAGCTCGTTCACGAGATCGAGAACCGACGCCGGGGCTGGCCTCGATCTTGCTCCCCCGCGCTCGAAGGAGGAACCCCATGAACGGCAAGGTGCTCACGGAGCTCTACTACCAGGCGCTCGAGACGGAGCTGGGCGGCATCGAGGTCTACGAGACCGCGCTGCTGTGCGTCCTGCGCGAGGATCTGCAAGCGGAGTGGAAGAAGTATCTCGAGCAGACCCGCCGCCACCACGAGATCGTGCTCGGCCTGCTCGAGGAGGAAGGTCTCGATCCCGAGACGGACACGCCCGGACGCGACGTCGTGCGAGGCATCGGCGCCGCGCTCGTCAGCTCGATGGAGCGCGCGCTCGAGTACGCGCCCAAGGCAATGGCGCAGATCGTCGCGGCCGAGTGTGTCGTGCTCGCGGAGACGAAGGACCACCTGAACTGGGAGCTCCTCGGCGAAGCCGCGAAGAAGCTGGGCAAGACCAAGGGCAAGAAGCTCCAGGCCGCGGTCGACGAGGTCGAGGACCAGGAGGACAAGCACCTCTTCCACACCGCGGGCTGGCTCCGCGAGCTGTGGATCGAGGCGCTCGGCATGCCCGCGGTCCTGCCGCCGCCCGAAGAGGAGAAGGACGTGTCGACCGCGATCGGCGCGGCGCGCGCGAAGCAGCAGCGGGAGGAGGAGCTCTAACCGTTCAACAGCGCGAACAGCCGCCGGCGCGAGAGCCCCATCGTGCCGCCGCTGAGCGGAGGCACCGGCGCCGCAGCGTGCAGCTTCGGGAAGCGCTCGAGGAGCGTGCGCAGCGCGACCCGCGCCTCGAGCCTGGCCAGGTTCGCGCCCAGACAGAAGTGCGGTCCCCAGCCGAAGCCGAGGTGCGGATTCGGCGCGCGCTCGAGATCGATCTCGGCGGGCGCGGCGAAGACGCGCTCGTCGTGATTCGCCGCCGCGATCGCGAGGAAGACCGTGTCGCCGCGCTCGAGCGCGTGTCCGCCGCGCACGTGCGGGACCGAGACCTTGCGCGCCATCGTGCGCGCGGGGCCGACCACGCGCATGAACTCGTCGATGGCGGTGTCGAAGATCTCCGGCCGTGCGCGCAGGGCCGCGGCGAGCTCCGGCCGCTCGAGCAGGATGCCCAGCGCGTTGTCGATCAGGTTCGTGGTCGTCTCGTGTCCGCCGAACAGCAGCAAGGTGCACGCGCCCACGAGCTCGATCGTGGACAGGCTCCCCGCGTCGCCGTGCACGAGCGCGGACAGCACGTTCCTCGACGGCTTCACGCGCTCGCGCTCGATCAGGCGCGTGAAGAAGGCGACGAACTCCTGCGTGGCGCGCACGATCGGTCCCTCGTCGACCTCGCCAGGCGCGAGCGAGAAGACGATCGCGCCGAGGTCGTCGGACCAGTCCTGGAAGCGCGAGCGATCCGCCGGCTCGGCGCCGAGCATCGCCGCGATCACGAGCGCGGGGATCGGCCGCGCGAACGCCTCGTAGAGCTCGACCGTGTCGCTGTCGAACGCCGCGATTGTGAGCTCGACCGTCTCGCGGACGTCCTTCTCGAGCGCGCCGACCGCGCGCGGCGTGAAGGCCGCGCGAACCGGCTCGCGCAGGCGCTGGTGCACCGGATCGTCGCGAAAGTTCATCCAGCCGCCGAGGAGCTCCGCGACGATGCCGAACGCCGGCGAGTGCTTCGCGGCGGCGCGCGCGAAGATCTCCGTGCGATCCGCGGAGAGCGTGGTCACGTCGCGAAACGCGGCTTCGACCTCCGCGTGCGAGAGGACGACCCACGCGCGGTGTACGTCGCTCCACTGCACCGCGCCCGCGCGCTCGCGCGCCGCCCGGAAGTACCCGCTCGGATCGCGGATCGACTCGCCCGAGCCCAGATCCACTTGCGGCGCGCTCGTCTCCATCAGCGCTCCGCGATCGGCATCATGTTGACGATCTCGTCGCCCTCGAGCAGGACCCACGCGGGCGCGACGTCGTAGCCCTTCGCCTCGCGATAGCGCTCGAAGGCCGGGTTCACGCGCAGGTACGAGACGACGAACGAGAGCGGCATGCGCCAGGGAAAGCGCGCGACCAGCCCGCGCTCGGCGATGAGCGAGCGCGCGCGCACGTCCGCGAGCGCAGCGACCTTCTCGGCGCCTTCGCCCACCGCGACACCGATCTGTGCAGAACCGTCGGGCGAGTAGACCCCGAGGGGCTGCACCCCGGTGACGCCGGCGGCGGCGAGCTCCGCGATCAGCTCCGAGGTCACGCGACCGACGTCTGCGGGAGATACTTCCGGGAGGTCGCGATAGACGAAGATGAACGGACCGATCGGTCGCTCCTCGATCACGACGCTCGAGAACGCGCCGAGCCAGGCGAGAAACGCGGCGCAGATGAGCGCGAGGGCGATGAGCGCACCGAGAAAGAGCCGTCCCACGCCGACCTACCTCCTCGTTTGGAAGTATACTCGCACGATCCGGGGGTTGGTCACGCACATGCCGATTCGGATCGGGGTCCTCGTGCTGCTGATGCTTGGGGCCGCTGCCCCCGGACACGCCGAGCCCGCCCTCTGCGGCGACGTCGACGGCGACACGTTCCTCGCCGATCCGGACGTCGCGCGCTTCCGAGACGCACTCGCGCATGCGGGCACGCCGCTCTCGATCGGCGAGGAGCTCCGCTGCAACGCGACGATCGACTCCTCGCTGCCCGGCGGATCGACGATCAGCCAGGCCTTCGACGACGACTGCACGATCCTCGACGTCGCGATCGTCCGGCGCTCCCTCGCGGGTCTGTGGCCCGAGCCGCAGGCGATCTGCCCGGGCGGGTCGTCCGGTGATTGCTGCAGCGCAGGGACGGGTCCGGGATGCAATTCGCCCGAGGTCGCGGCATGTGTCTGCGCGGGGCTGCCGGAGTGCTGCGCCGCGCAATGGACCGCGGCGTGCGCGGCCGCGGCTACGACACAGACGTGTGGCGGGAGCTCTCCCGGCACGGCGGTCTGCGACGCCGACGGCGGCACACCGGTGACGCAGACCTGGCTCGCCGACTCCGAGTTCAAGACGGCCACGGGCTGGTGGAGCACGGCGACGAACCGCCGCATCCTCGTCGGCGACGCGAGCGGTGATGCCCGAGCGGACCTCGTGGGGATCGCGTCCGACGGCGCCGTCTGGGTCGCGGTGTCGACGGGAGCGGCGTTCGAGCCCGCGGTGGTCTGGGCGGAGGCGACGCTCTTCAGCGTCGGGAACGGCTGGTTCGACGCGGCATTCTGGGACCGGCTCTGGCTGGCCGACGTCACCGGTGACGGCACGGCGGACCTCATCGGGATTGCGAACAACGGCGACCTGTGGATCGGCGAGTCGACCGGCTCGTCGTTCAACGCGCCGCACCTCGTCGCGAGCTCGGTGTTCGCGACGCCCGCGTACTTCGCGCGCACGCACCAGCACCGCGTCTGGGTCGGCGACGTGAGCGGCGACGGCAAGGCGGACGTCGTCGGCATCAACGCCACGGCCGCGGTGTCCGTGGGTCTCGCGACCGGAAGCGGAGTCAGCGCGAGCTTCGCGGCGTCCACCGTCTGGCGCGTCGCATCGGTCTTCAATCAGTCCTTGGATTGGTTCAACCTGACCTCTCAGCCGCGTGTCTGGCTCGCGGACGTCACGGGCGATGGCGCAGGCGATCTCGTCGGCGTCGCGATCAACGGCGATCTCTGGGTGTCGGAGTCCGTGCCCGCCTCGTCGATCTTTGCCGTCTCGCATCTCGCGGGCGCCTCGAATCTCCGCACCACCGCCGACGCGGCCACGAACTTCTTCGATCCCGCCCTGCGCAGCCGCGTCTGGGTTGCGGACGTCACGGGCGATGGCAAGGCCGACGTCGTCGCGGTCGCACCGCCGAGCGTCGGCGACGGCGACATCTGGATCGAGCGCGCGGGTGGAAGCGCGAGCGTCGCGGCCTTCACGGAGCGCATTGCACTGCGCGACTCGATCTACAAGACGGGCTTTGGTTGGTTCGCCACGGCGCAGCAGTCTCGCGTCTGGGTCGTGGACGTCACGGCCGACGGCAGAGCGGACTTCGTCGGCATCGCGAACAACGGCGACGTCTGGGTGGCTCGCTCGACCGCGGAAGAGGCGTCGCCCACGGCGCCGGTCCCCGCGCGCGGCACGCGCGACTTCTTCCAGCCCTCGATGCGGATCGGGTCGTCGATCCTCTCGTCTCCGAACGCCTTCCTCTCCCCCTCGAGCCATCCGCACGTCTTCACCGCCGACGTCACGGGCGACGGCGCGTCGGACCTCGTCGGCGTCTCGCCCGGAAGCGTCACCTCGGCGGACGGGAACGTGCACTGGCGCATGGCCGTGCCGGCGGCGGTCGTCCAGTCGAGCGAGCTCACGAAGGAGGCGATCGACTCCGGCCTTCCGGTGGGGGTGACCGTGCAGCTCTCGCGCTCGATCGACCCGACGACCGTGACGTCCGACGCGCTGCGCGTGCGCGAGAACGGCAGCTTGATCGCGCCGACCGGCATCAGCGCGGTGGGGAAGACCGTCTCCTTCGAGGCGACCTTCGCCGCGACGGGCGGGCAGTCGGCGAACGTCGAGCTCGCGCTTTCGACGGAGATCCGCGACCTCTGGGGCCAGCGGATCGACGGCGACGGCGACGGCTTCGCGGGCGGAGCTTTCGAGCGCGTACGTCACTGGAGCCCGAGCTTGCTGGTCGGCCAGGCGAAGGTCGACCTCACGACCTATCCGTTCATGGCCGGTCTACCTGCGCCGAGCGGCTACGGATACTGTCCGGCCCCGATCGATACCACGCTTCCGCGCGGCAACCCGCCGCACGCGCGCGTGCTGGTGCTCGCGGGCGGAGCCGCCTGCAGCGCGGATCTCGACTGCCGCGCGGGACAGACCTGCGTCGCCTCCGTGTGTCGGGAGCCCGACGGGTCCGATGCGGATGATCCGCTCGTGCTCGTGAGCGTGGACCAGGTCGGCTTCAATCCGGGGCGCGCGCGCGATCTCGTGGCGGCGCGAACGGGAATCCGCCGCGAGCGCATCGTGATCGCGGCGACGCACGCGCACTGGACGGTCCGGAACATCCGGCTCTTCGTCGCCCCGTACGCCGACGACCGCTACGCGAACAGCGCCGATCTGCCGTACCAGAGCTGGATCGAGGATCGCATCGCCGACGCCGTCGCCGAGGCTGCGCGCGGGATGCTGCCAGCCGAGATCGACGTGGCGTCGGGAATCCTCCCGATCGGCTTCAACCGGCGCGGCTCGAGCATCCCCGCGGACCACGAGACGCGCGTCGTGCGCTTCCGCGTCGCGGGCGGGCGCGTGCGCGCCGCGCTCGTCAACCACGCAGTGCACCCGGTGGCCATCAGCTCCGGCGATGGGCTCGACGCCGACTTCCCCGGCTACATGGCGCAGGCCTACGAGGCTGTGAACTGCCCGAGCGGGGGCTGCACGGCGCTCTTCATGAACGGCGGCGCGGGCGACATCAACCCGGTGGGCGCGGCGACCACCACCGGCGCGCAGCTCGCCGACTTCGCGGTGACCGCGTCGGCGGCGTTCGAGCCCACGGACGGAATGCAGATCGCGGTCGAGCGCGAGATCCGCGGCTTCACGCAGGGCATCACTTCGTGCCACAACTGCGCGCCCGAGCCTCTCCACAACGACGGTCGCGCAGCGACCTGGGACGCCGAGGCCACGGCGGCACGGATCGGTGTGCCCGGCGCCGTCACGCCCGCGCTCGTGTTCGGCACGCTTCCAGGCGAGGCCTTCACGCAGCTCCAGCGGCGATTGCGCACGAACCCGACGACGGCGGTGCTCTTCGGCTACACCGACGGCTATCTCGGCTATCTGCCCGACGACAGCGCCTTCGGCGACGGGCATGGCATCTACGGCGTCGAGCCGTGCGCCGACTCGCTCGGCAGCTACATGAATGGCCCGTCGTTCTTCGTGAACGCGTCGCACACGCCGGGTGAGACGCTGGTCGACGACCTGCTCGACGCGATCAACAACCGGCTAGGCGACTGACTCCGGCGTGAATCGCACGGGCATCGACTTGATGCCGTTGATGAAGTTCGAGCGCAGCCGCGCGACGGGACCCGCGAGCTCCAGATCGGGAAGGCGCCGGAACAGCTCCTCGAACATGATCCGCATCTCGAGCTTGGCGAGGCTCGCGCCGAGGCAGTAGTGCACGCCGATGCCGAAGCCGACGTGCGGGTTCGGATCGCGCTCGACGTCGAAGCGCTCGGGGTCGGTGAATACCCGCGCGTCGCGGTTCGCGGAGCCGTAGTAGATCACCACCTTGTCGTTCTCGCGGATCTTCTGTCCGCCGAGCTCGAGGTCGCGCGTGGCGGTGCGGCGGAACTGCATGACCGGAGTCACCCAGCGCACGATCTCGTCGACGCCCGTCTCGAGCAGCTCCGGCCGCGCGATCAGCTTCGCGCGCTGGTCCGGGTGCTCGCACAGCGCCTGCATGCCGCCGGAGATCGCGTTGCGCGTGGTTTCGTTCCCTGCGACCACGAGCAGGAAGAAGAACATGTTGAAGTCGAGGCCGCCGAGCTTCTCGCCGTCGACGTTCGCGTGCACGAGCGCCGAGACGATGTCGTCCTTCGGGTCCGCGCGGCGCTGATCGGCGAGCCAGGCGCCGTACTGGAAGAGCTCCATGATCGCGAGCTGCGCGTCGACCGGGCTGCCGTAATCGGGATCCTCCGCGCCGATCAAACGGTTGCTCCACGAGAAGAGCTTCCAGCGATCCTCGCGCGGCACACCGAGCAGCTCCGCGATCACCAGCAAGGGGAGCTCGGCGGCGATGGCCGTGACGAAGTCGCACTCGCCCTTCGCGGCGACCTTGTCGACGATCTCGCGCGCGAGCTCGCGCACGTGCGGCTCCATCTGGCCGATCATGCGCGGCGTGAAGCCGCGGTTCACGAGCTTGCGCAGGGTCGTGTGCCGCGGCGGATCCATGTGGATCATCTGCTGGCGGATGAGCTGCAGCTCCATCTCGGGCATGTCCGCGTTCACCGCGCTGCCCCGCTCGGACGAGAAGAGTGCGTGGTTCTTCGAGACGTGCACCACGTCCTCGTAGCGGGTGACCGCCCAGAAGCCGCGCTGGTACGGCTCGACGCGGCCGGGAAAGAGCTCCCGACCCGGCCGGCCCGCGTTCCAATGGACCGGGGCATGCTCCCGCAGCCACGCGTAGAAGCGGTGCGGGACCCCGGATTCAAAGGTCTTGGGGTCGAACAGGTCGACGTGGGGTGCGGACATGCGGCCTCCCTTGCGGCGAAGTGTAACCAGACGGGGGTCTCGATGTACCTAAGGAGCGAGTCCCCACACGGCCCGTGCGCAGCCGCTCCCCCTCCCTCCATAAGTCGGCTGCGCCGGGCATCCCACCCTGACCCCCAAGGGCTCCTCGCGGGCAAAATCCCGCGGGGAGCACGGGGGGCCAGGGCCTGGATTCACCCCGGCCGCTAGCGACAGCGGATCGTGAGCGCGATGGCCTCGTGGTCCGAGAGTGCGGTGCCGATTCGCGGATCGACCGCGTCGATCACCTCGGGCTCGCTGACCTCGAGCCCCCGCGTGAAGAACCAGTCGAGCGCGAGGACACCGCGGCGCGAGGCTTCGCCCCGCGTCCGGCGCTCCGTGGACGACCCGACCGCGTTGCAGCCTCGCCATTCGAAGCCGCGCGCCTCGGCGAGCGCGAACAGCGGCTCATGGAGGATCGGCTCCGCCAGGCGCCGCGGGTCGGCCTCCAGAGCTCGCGCGAGGAGTGCCCGGTCGGCGAGCTCCGCCCGCCCGAGCGAGTGGGTGTTCACGTCTCCGCCGACGAGCGCCGCCGCGCCCGGAGCGAACGCGTCCAGGGAGTCGAACACGGCCGCGAGCTGCGCCGCGCGCTCGCCCGGGTCCGAGTGGCTCTCGAGGTGGACCGAGGCGAATGCCACCTCGCCGCTGCCCACCGGCAGGCGACCCAGGACGGCGATCCGTCCGCCGACCCGACGCTCCCCGAGCGCGCCGTCGAACCAGCGCCCGCTGCGCTCGAGCCGCACCAGCGCGGTCTGCGTGAACGCGCTCGGGGAGAGGATCGCGCCGCCGTGATAGCCCACCGCGTTCTCCGCTCCGGCGTGCGCCTCGCGCTCGCGCACGTCGCCGAGCCCGAGCTCGAGGAACTCGATGCCGAAGGCGTATCCACAGCCGAGCCGTGCGGCGAGCTCGCGGGTCGCATGCCGCTGGCCGGAGCGGGCCATGCCGTGATCGAGCTCCGACAGGAGGAAGACGCGCGCGCCCGTCGCTGCGAGCATCGCCGCGGAGGCCCCCGGATCCCGCGCTCGTTGTGCGTTCCAGGCGACCACCCGAAGTGGCTCCGCGAGCGGCTCCGGCTCCCCGCGCGGCGGCGGTGAGATCTCGAGCGCGGCGTCGAAGCCGAGCTGGGCGAGCAATCGCGGGTGAGCCTCGTCGCCGGTCTCGAGCGCGAGAATCTCGCGCCGCCGCGCGAGTGACACTTCCGGTATGCTGCCCATCATGGAGACCATCAAGCGAGACGTTCCGAACGGCAAGGTCGAAGGCACCTGTGACGCGCGCTTCATCGCCGTCGCGGACGAGTTCGAGAAGAGCTTCCGCGAGCGCGACGAGGTCGGCGCGTCCGTCTGCATCACGCACGAGGGGCGCACCGTGGTGGATCTCTGGGGCGGGCTCGCGCGTCCCGCCGAAGGCGTGCCCTGGGAGCGCGACACGGTCTCGATCGTGTTCTCGTGCACGAAGGGCGCGACGGCCCTGTGCGCGCACGTGCTCGCCTCGCGCGGCAAGCTCGACATCGACGCGCCGGTGGCGAGCTACTGGCCCGAGTTCGCGCGCAAAGGCAAGGAGCACGCGACGGTCCGGATGATGCTCGATCACTCGGTCGGCCTGCCCGCGTTCAAGACGCCGCTCCGCGCCGGCGGCGCGACCGACTGGGACTACATGGTGGAGATGCTCGCCGACGAGGAGCCGTTCTGGAGCCCGGGGACGCGCAACGGCTACCACATGATCAACTTCGGCTGGACGGTGGGTGAGCTCGTGCGCCGCGCCTCCGGCAAGTCGCTCGGCGCGTTCTTCCGCGACGAGATCGCGAAGCCGCTCGGCGTCGAGTTCTGGATCGGCACGCCCGAGGACGTCGAGCCGCGCGTGGCGCCGATGATGATGTACGTGCCCAAGCCGGGCGAACCGATCGGCGAGTTCATGATGAAGATCATGACGGACCCGCGCTCGACGCAGGCGCTCTCGCTGCTCAACAGCGGAGGCTTCGATCCGAACAGCCGCGCGTGTCACGCGGCCGAGATCGGCGGCGCGGGTGGGATCTCGAACGCGCGCGGGCTCGCGGGGATCTATGCGCCATTCGCGAACGGAGGCGCGCTGCGGGGGGTGCGCCTCGTCGACTCGACGCAGCTCGTGCGCATGGGAGAGGTCTCCGTCGCGACGAACGAGGACGCGACCTTGCTCATTCCCACGCGTTTCGCGCTCGGCTTCATGAAGTCGATGGACAACCGCCGCCGGCCGCGCGGCGACCGCGACTCCGCGATCCTGTCGTCGGCCGCGTTCGGTCACGTCGGCGCGGGCGGCAGCATCGGCTTCGCGGATCCGGAAGCCGGCATGTCCTTCGGCTACTCGATGAACCGCATGGGTCCGGGGCTGATGCTGAACGAGCGCGGCCAGTCGCTCGTCGACGCCGCGTACCGGGCGCTCGGCTTCAAGTCGAACGAGAGCGGGGTCTGGGCGCGCGCATAGGGGTTCCGCCGATGGGAGCAGCGTGAGCGAACCGATCCACAGCGTGACGGTCGCGGTTGACGCGAGCGACCCGCCGCTCCATCCGCTCGCGCTCGCGCTCCTGCTCTCGCTGCTCTACATCGTGCTCTGCGGCACGTACATCGTCGTCTCGGGCATGCTGGCGGCGGGGCTCGCCGAGACCGTGCGCGATCTCGAGCGCCTCGAGATCGCGAAGGGCCTCGTCTTCGTGCTCGCGACCGGCGCGCTCTTCTTCGTGTCGTCGTGGGCGATGCTGCGACGGATCTCGCTGCAGGAGATCCGCGTGATCCAGCAGAAGAACGCGCTGATGGAGTCGGAGCGCCGCGCGATGGTAGGGCTCTTCGCGGCATCGATCGCGCACGACATCGCGAACATCCTCGTCGTCGCGCGCGGCAGCCTCGGCTTCCTCGAGCAGGACCAGCGCGCCGAGGGCGTGAAGTACGACGCGGTCACGACCCTGCGCCGCTCGCTCGAGGAGCTGAAGGTGCTGACGCGGCGGCTCGTCTCGATCGAGCACGAGCGCATCCCGAGCGAATCGACGGACTTCGAGCTCGATCAGCTCGTTCGCGAGGTGATCGCGTTGGCGCGCAGTCACATGAACGTGCGCAGCGCGACCTTGCGCGTGACCGTGAACGATCCGGTCACCATCCACGGCAATCGCTCGATGCTCGGCATGATGCTCCTGAACCTGATCCTGAACGCCGCCGAAGCGACGCACGGCCGCGGACGGATCGATGTGAGCCTGCGGCGCCGCGAGGAGCTGGCGGTCCTGGAGGTCCACGACAACGGGCCGGGCGTGCAGGCGGAGAAGCGCGCCGCGATCTTCGAGGCGTTCTATTCGTCGAAGGCGCACGGCACGGGGCTCGGCCTGCTCACCGTGAAGGTGACCGCGGAGGAGCACGGCGGCACGGTCGAGGTCGTCGACTCCGAGCTCGGCGGCGCGTGCTTCCGCGTGACCTTGCCCCGCAAGGGGCCAGGGAACGCCGATCCCCTGGACTAGGTCAGGCCAGGTCAGGCGCGTTGACGCGTGGCCGATACGGGTGTTACTTGGAAGGCATGGCGATCCGACGGTCTTGCGCACGTGGAGCGGTCGCGCTCCTGCTGCTCGCGCTCTTCGCGACGCCGATCGCGCGCGCTGCGATCGCCGTTGCCGGTCCGCACGGCTGCTGCCCCGAGGGCGCTCCCTCGGCCGAATCGCCCGTACCGTGCCAATACGTCGCACCGCTGGGCTGCTGTGGACAGCTCGCCGTTCCGGCGACACAGACGGGTGACGCCGCCCAGCTCGAGCTCCTCGGCGGCGCTCTCGCCGCGGCTGCGCCGCTCGTTCCGCCTCCGCTGGTCCTGACTCTCGCGCCCGTTCGCGCCGAGCACGGGCCGCCCTTCAGCGTTCACCTGCGCACGACCGTCCTCCGGCTCTGAGCCGGCTCCTCTCCCGGTACTCGGGCGTTTCGTCCCGTTTTCCGTGACCGCGCGGTCACCCGACCGCGCGCGCCGAGCGAGGAGATCGACATGTTTGGATGGACCGCGCGCGTCTGCGCGGCGGCGACCGCGCTTGTGGTGTGCGCCGGGTGCGCTGCACCGGCACAGCACGCGCGCTACCGCGCTCAACGCGAGGTGGCGCGCGCAGAGAGCTCCGCGGCCACGGCCGAAGAGCGCGATCCGTTCGTGCGCACGGAGGCCCTCTCGCGGCGCGCGCTCGTCGCAAGCGTGCTCGAGCGCAACCCCGGCCTCGAGGCGGCGCGCGCCTCGTGGCAGGCGGCGCTGGCCAGATACCCGCAGGAGATCGCGCTGCAGGATCCGAGCTTCGGCTACGGCACGCGCCCGCGCTCCTTCTCGTCCGACGAGGTCGATCCCGCGCACGACTTCGAGCTCTCGCAGGCGTTCCCGTTCCCGGGCAAGCTCGGCCTGCGCGGGGAGATGGCGCTGGCATCGGCGGATGCCGCGGGCGAAGGCGTCGCCGCGGAGCGTCTGCGCCTGGCGGCGCTCGCCTCGACCCTCTTCGACGAGTACTGGCTGGCGACTCGCGCACTCGAGACCAACGCGCAGCACCAGGCGCTGCTCGACGAGCTGTACGAGGTCGCGCTCTCGCGCTACGCGGCGGGCAACGGATCGCGCCAGGACGTGCTGGCGGCGGAGACCGAACGCACCATGCTGCTCCACACCGGGATCGAGCTGGCTGCGGACCGTCGCATCATCTCAGAGCGGATCAACACGCTCCTGCACCGCGCGCCATCGGAGCCGCTTCCGGCACCGGAGGACGCGCTCGACGCCTCGCCTGCGCACGACCTCGATGTCGCGGCGCTGGCCGAGCAGGCGCTGTCGCGCCGGCCCGACCTGCGCGCGCGCGCCGCGCAGATCCGCGCGCGGGAGGCGGCCGTCGCGCTGGCGGAGCGCGAGTTCCTGCCCGACTTCCGGCTGCGCGGTGGGTACGAGGGCTCGTGGCAGGAGACGCCGCTGAAGCCCTTCATCGGTGTCGAGCTGAACCTCCCGATCCAGCTCGAGCGCCGGCGGGCCGCGCTGGACGAAGCGAACGCGCTGCTCGCGCGCGAGCGGAGCCGCAGCCGATCGCTCGAGGATCGCGTGCGCTTCGAAGTGACCGCCGCGGTCGAGCGGCTGCGCGAGGCGCAGCATCTGCTCGAGCTCACGCGCGAGCGCTTGCTTCCGGCCACGCAGGATCGCGCCGCCTCCGCGCGGGCGGCGTTCGAGACCGGACAGGCGAGCTTTCTCGAGCTGGTCGACGCGGAGCGCGCGCTGCGCTCGGCCGAGTTCGGCGAGCGCGAGGCGCAGGCGGCCGTGTCGCGCCGGCACGCGGAGCTCGCGCGCGCCGTTGGCGAGACGGTCGCGGTCGGGGAGGGGCAGCCATGAGGATGCGAGTCGTTCGCAGGTCGACGCTCGTGCTGCTCGCGACCGTGGGGCTCGCGGCTTGCCAGCGCAGCGATGAGGGGGCCCCGGGTACCGTGGGATCGTTCGCCGACGGCGGGCTACACGTCGAGGTGTCCACGCCGGCCGGCGACGTACGCGAGGGAGCGAACGAGCTGCGCATCGCCGTTCGCGATGCGGCAGGGGCGCCCGTGAACGACGCGCGCGTCTCGGTGCAGTACAGCATGAGCATGGCCGGCTCGCCCTCGATGGGCGGTCGCGTCGTCGCCGAGCCGATGGGCGACGGCCAGTACCGGGCCGAGGCGACCCTCGAGATGGGAGGCACCTGGCAGGTCGTGATCTCTGCGGAGCGCGCTTCCGGCGGGTCCGCGAATGCCCAGGGGACGATGCGTACCGGCGCGCCGGGCGTGCGCATCGGCCCGAGCGCCGCGCCCGTCACCGAGTCCGAGACCAAAGCCGGGACCGTTCGCATGGACCCACAGCGCCTGCAGAAGATCGGCGTGCGCTTCGCCGAGGTCGAGCGCGCTCCGCTCACTCGGAGCGTTCGCGCGCTGGGGCGCGTGACCTGGGACGAGACGAAGCTCGTCGACGTCGCGCTGAAGGTCCGCGGCTTCGTACGAGAGCTGCGCGCGGACGCGCTCGGGGCAAGGGTAGAGAAGGGAGAGCCACTCTTCTTCGTGTACAGCCCGGAGCTCTACGCGGCACAGAACGAATACCTCCAAGCGCTGCGCAGCAAGAACGAGGCGGTCCGCGTGGCCGCTCGAGCGCGGCTCCGGCTCTGGGACATCGCCGACGGCGACATCGCCGCGCTCGAGAAGCGCGCTGCACCGTTCGAGATGCTGGCGGTGCGCTCGCCGTCGAGCGGGGTTCTGGTCGAGAAGAACGTCGTCCAGGGGGCGGCATTCGAGGCGGGCGCACGGCTGTTCCGGATCGCTCCACTCGAACACATGTGGGTCGAGGCCGAGATCTACGCGTCCGATCTGGCGTTCGTCTCGGTCGGCCAGTCGGCGACGATCAGCGCGCCGTACCTGCAGGGCACCTTGGAGGGGCGCGTCGCCTACGTCCTCCCCGCGCTCGCGAGCGAGACGCGCACCGCGCGCGTGCGGCTCGAGATCGAGAACGGCGATCTGGCGTTGCGACCCGAGATGTTCGTCGACGTCGCGCTGCACGCGGATCTCGGCGAGCGCGTCCTCGTGCCGGCCTCCGCGGTGATCGTGGCGGGCGACCGGCGGGTCGTGTTCGTGGATCTCGGCTCGGGTGTGCTCGAGCCGCGCACGATCAAGATCGGAGTCGCAAACGAGGAGAAGGTCGAGGTCCTCGAGGGACTCGAGCCGGGTGAGCGCGTGGTGGCGTCGGGGAACTTCCTGATCTCCGCCGAGAGCCGGATTCAATCGGCGCTGGAGCAGTGGTGAGCGAGCCGCACGATCCCGGCGCCGGCGCTGTCGCACGGCTCATCGCGCTCAGCGCGCGCAACCGCGTCCTGACCTTGATCGGCGTGGCCGCGGCGTTCGCGTGGGGCGTGTATGCGCTCCGACACACGGCGCTGGACGCGATCCCCGATCTCTCCGACGTGCAGGTGATCGTGTCGGCCGAGTGGCCGGGCCGAGGCCCGGACCTCGTCGAGGACCAGCTGACCTATCCCGTGTCGACGGCGCTGCTCTCGGCGCCGCGCGTTCACTCGGTCCGCGGCCAGTCGTTCTTCGGGCTCTCGCTCGTGTACGTGATCTTCGAGGACGGCACGGATCTGTATTGGGCGCGAAGCCGCGTGCTGGAGTACATGGACGCCGCGAAGGCGCGCCTGCCGGCGGGAGTCACGCCCACGATCGGGCCCGACGCGACGGGCGTCGGCTGGGTCTTCGAGTACGCGCTGGTCGATCGCAGCGGCAGGCACGACCTCGCCGAGCTTCGCAGCCTTCAGGACTGGAACGTGCGCTACGCGCTCGCCAGCGTCCCGGGTGTGGCCGAGGTCGCGTCGATCGGCGGGTTCGTGCGCCAGTACCAGGTCCAGGTCGACCCCGAGCGGCTGCGCGCCTACGGCATTCCGCTGCGCGACGTCATCACCGCGGTCCGCGGCTCGAGCCAGGAGGTCGGCGGCGGAGTCCTGGAGATCGCGGGCCACGAGCAGGTCATCCGCGGCCGGGGCTACGTCCACAAGCTCGAGGATCTCGAGCAGGTGCCGTTGCGCGCCGAGATGCGCGGCGCGCCCGTGTTCCTGCGCGACGTCGCGACGGTCGCGTTCGGTCCCGACATGCGGCGCGGGCTGGTCGAGCTCGACGGCGACGGCGAGGCCGTCGGTGGGATCGTGGTCATGCGCTGGGGCGAGAACGCGCTGGCCGTGATCGACGCGGTGAAGGCGCGGCTCGTGTCCGTGCGCGAGGGACTGCCGGAAGGCGTGGAGATCGTCACGACCTACGACCGCTCGGGGCTCATCCGCGCGGCGATCGCGACGCTCCGCCACACGCTGCTCGAGGAGATGATCGTCGTCTCGGTCGTGATCTTCGTGTTCCTGCTGCACGCGCGCAGCGCGCTGATTCCCATCCTGACCATTCCGATCGGCATCGCGCTCGCGTTCGTGCCCATGCTCTACCAGGGGCTGAACGCGAACATCATGTCGCTCGGCGGAATCGCGGTCGCCATCGGCGCGATGGTCGACGCGGCGATCATCGTCGTCGAGAACGCGCACAAACGGCTCGAGGCGTGGGAAGCCGCCGGGCGACCGGGCGATCGTCAGGACGTCATCTTGCGCGCGATGCAGGAGGTCGGCCCGAGCATCTTCTTCGCGCTGCTCGTGATCACCGTGTCGTTCCTGCCGATCTTCGCGCTCGAAGGAACGGAGGGCCGGCTCTTCAAGCCGCTGGCGTTCACGAAGACCTATGCGATGGGCTTCGCGGCCGTGCTCTCGGTCACGCTGACGCCCGCCCTCGCGGCGCTCTTGATTCGCGGCAGGATCCGCGGCGAGCACGACAACCCGATCAACCGCTGGCTCGTGACGGGCTACACCCCGGTCGTGCGCGCCGTCGTGCGGCATCGGCTCGCCGTCGTCGGCGCAGCGCTGCTTCTGCTCGCGTCCGCGGTGCCGCCGTTCCTCTCGCTCGGATCCGAGTTCATGCCGCCGCTGAACGAGGGAACGCTGCTCTACATGCCGACGGCCCCGCCCGGCGTCTCCATCGCCGAGGCCTCGCGCATCCTCCAGCTCATGAACCGCGAGCTTCGGGAAGTCCCGGAGGTCGAACGCGTGTTCGGCAAGGTCGGCCGCGCAGAGACGCCGACCGATCCGGCGCCCCTCTCGATGATCGAGACGATCGTGCAGCTCGCGCCGAGAGAGCGCTGGCGACCGGGACTCACCTGGGACTCACTCGTCGCGGAGCTCGACCAGAAGCTCCAATACCCGGGGATGCCGAATCTGTGGTGGATGCCGATCCAGACGCGCACGGAGATGCTGGCGACCGGTGTGCGCAGCCAGCTCGGCGTGAAGGTGTTCGGGGACGACGTGAACGAGGTCGAACAGGCGGCAATCGCGATCGCCGCGGTGCTGAAGGACGTTCCCGGCACGCGCAACGCGTTCGCGGAGCGCGCCACCGGCGCCTTCTACCTGGACGTCCGCACCGATCGCGCACGGGCCGCCCGCTACGGCGTGCTCGTCGAAGACGTGAACGCCGCGCTCGAAGCCGCGATCGGCGGCATCACCGTGGCGCAGACCGTCGAGGGGCGCGAACGCTACGCGATCCAGGTGCGCTACGCCCGCGAGTTCCGCGACGATCCGGACGCGGTCGGTCGCACGCTCGTGCCGACGTCGAGCGGCGCGCTCGTGCCGCTTCGCGAGGTCGCGGAGCTCGAGTTCACGAACGGTCCCGACATGGTCCGGAGCGAAGCGGGGAAGCTCGTCGGGCTCGTGGCGGTCGACGTCGCGGACCGGCCGATCGTCGACTACGTGAACGAGGCGCGCAGGGTCGTTTCGGAGCGCGTGACTCTTCCCGCCGGAACGCGCATCGCGTGGGTCGGTCAGTTCGAGTACTTCGAGCGCGCGAAGGCGCGGCTGCAGCTCGTGCTTCCGCTCACGCTCGTGCTCGTCGCGTTGCTCCTCTACCTGAACACGCGCTCCGGCGTCGAGACCGCCATGGTGTTGCTGGCCGTGCCGTTCTCGCTCGTCGGCGCGGTCTGGCTGCTGTTCGCGCTCGACTACAACCTGTCGGTCGCGGTCTGGGTCGGGATCATCGCGCTCGCGGGCCTCGACGCGCAGACTGGCGTCGTGATGCTGCTCTACCTCTCGGTCGCCTGGCGCGAGCGGCGAGATGCCGGCCGCCTGCACGACGCCGCGGACCTCGAGGACGCGATCGTCGAGGGCGCGGCGCGGAGGATCCGACCCAAGCTCATGACCGTGCTTACGATGATGCTCGGTCTCGTGCCGCTCCTCTGGAGCGATGGAACCGGTGCGGACGTGATGAAGCGAGTCGCCGCGCCGATGGTCGGCGGACTCGTGAGCTCGTTTGCCCTCGAGCTCTTGGTGTACCCCGCGCTCTTCGCGTTCTGGAAGGGGCGGGGGCTTTCCCAGCAAACAAAGATGGAGACATGACGATGCGTCGACTCATATTCCTCAGTGCAGCGATCGCTCTTCTGGCAGGTCCGTTCGCCCCGCTTGCGGCCGCGGCCGACCCGAGCCTGGAGGAGGTGCTGATCGAATCCGCCTCGACTCCTCAGCAGCACGCGGCGCTCGCGAACTACTACGCCGGGAAGGCGGCCGACGCCCGCAAGGAAGCCGAGTACCACCGCGCGATGGGCAAGGCGTACGGGGGGGTCAAGGCATCGCAGCTCGCGATGATGAAGGACCACTGCGACAAGCTCGCGACCCTCTACGACGCGGAAGCCAAGGAGTTCGACACGATGGCCAGCATGCATCGGGGCATGGCGAAGTAGCCCTGTGCCGGCGCGCCGGGCTCCGCGAACGCGGGTGAGTCCGGCGCGCCGCTAGCGCGTCACTCGACGCGAATGCGGTACTGGATCGTGAAGCTCGGGCCGGTGATCCCGATCTTCGCCGCGAACGCGCCGGCCGGTGCGATCCGGAGGTGGGTCACCGCCGTGTCGGTGCCGTTGCCGTCGGCGGTCGGGAGGTAGGTCCACGTCGTTCCGCCATCGCTCGAGAACTCCAGGCTGTCCGCGAGGTCCGCGAGCGACGTGAACGTGTAGGTGAGGCCGCTCGTCGGCGCGCCCTGGGTGAACGCCACGGGACCGCTCCCGGGTCCGCCGATGTCGGTCACGACCAGCGCGCCCGTCACCGGGATCGGATTGGAGAGGCGGATCGTGTTCACGTCCGAGGCGCCGGCGCCTTGGTTCGAGACGACCTGCGTGTATTGGACGAACGCGCCCGGGATCGCCTTCGGATTCGCGACGCCGTTCACGGGGTCCGAGATCGTCAGCACGGACCCCAGGATCACCAGGTTCACCTTGACCAGCGTGAACAGCTGGTCGTCGACGTTCCAGAAGTTCGCCTGGCTCTCGGGCGTGTTGGGGAGCCCGGAGCGGTGGACGTGTCCGGCGGTCGCGCCGATCGTGCTCGACGAGCCGTCGCGCGCGTAGACGCGCACCAGCCAGCTCACGCTCTCGGCGTCGCCCGCGCCGAAGGTGTAGGTCGGGTTCGCGACGATCGAGCCGTCGTTGGTGAAGATCCGGTCGCCTGCGACGGCGTCGCCGTGCGTCGCATCGTCGTAGAGCACGACCCCGGTCGCGACAACGGTGCCGACGGGGTTGATCACGTCGGCGCGCACCGCCGACGTCGTGGCCTGGACCTGGGCGCGGATCGTGATGCGCTGCGACGCGGTGTAGATCGATGCCGTGGTGACGCCCGTGTCGTTGGGCGCCGTGACGTTCGCCCCGAACGCCTCGACGAGCGTGTTGGTGATCGTGCCGTTCTGCCGGCTCCACTCCACGTCGTCGAGCTTCACCCACGACTTGTACTGGTCGTCGTTGTTGAAGAAGCGCATCGTGAAGCGCAGCGTGACGGTCGTCCCCTGGAAGGCCGCGAGATTCAACGTCGCGGTCCGCCACCCGGCGTCGAGCAGCACCGGCCCGAATGCGGGATTGCGCCCCACGCCGAAGGTCTGGATGTTCAGCTCGGCGCCCGGGTTCGCGATGGCCAGGGTCGTGTGGTTCACGAGCGTTCCGCCCACGTCGAGCGTCATGTAGTCGTACTGGCCGGAGGCCGCCATCGAGTCGAAGGCCTGATAGCGGAACCGGTAGACGAAGCTTCCCGCGGCGGCGCCCGCGGGAACCGCGACCTGACGCGAGATGCGGATGAACTCGGTCGTGTTGCCGGGGCTGTCCTCGCAGCGCGAGCGATAGCCGAGCAGGAACCAGGAGAGTCCGGTGTCGGCCGCGTTGTCCACGCCGGCCGTCGCGTTGTCGGTGCAGCCCGCCGGCAGGTTCACGGTCGCGGCCGCGGGCGGGCTCGTGATGACGGTGGCGTCGTGGCCGCCGTTCGAGCCGGTCGTCGCGATGGTCCAGTTCGTTGGGGTCGCGCCGCTCGAGTGCTCGAAGTTCCCGTTGATGCGCGTGTTGAGGGCGGTCGCGGCCTTCGCACCGTTCTGGGTGATGTCGAAGTACAGCCAGTAGGTCTGCGCGCCCGCGTCCTGCGCGATGAAGCGGATCTCTCCACGCGCGTTGGCGGCGGCGTCCGTGACGCCCGCGTACTTCACGTCCGTGAACTCCTGCGTCGTCACGACCGTCGTGCCGTTGGCGCGCGTGACGCGGGGCGAGCTCGTGTCGAACGTGCCGCTGATCCCGAGCTGTGTGAGGAGCGCCGCGAAGTCGGCGTCGACGACGATCGTGCTGTTCACCGCGGAGCCCGCGGGGATCGAGACGGGCACGCGGTAGTGCCAGGTCGGGTCGTACCAGGCGGGCGCCGAACGCAAGTCGGCCCGAGCGATCCCGCTCACAGCGAGGAGCAAGAGCGCGAGCCACGCGCGTCGCATGTCGATTCTGAAACGGGCTTTCGGGGCGAGGACTTGAGCCGTCGCCCTGCTAGCATCGGCGGGCGCATAGGGCTGCGCGTCCGAGGACCGGCAATGAGCGACGAAACCGAGACGATCGCGGCGCTGAAAGCGCGCGCGTTGCGCTTCCGGGACGAGCGAGGCTGGCGTCCGTTCCACAAGCCGAAGGACCTCGCCCTCGCGCTCGCGGCTGAAGTCGGCGAGCTCTGCGAGCTCGTGCTCTGGAAGGAGCACGCCGAGATCGAAGCGGAGCTGCGCGACGAGTCGTCGCGCGCTCGCTTCGCGGACGAGATCGCCGACGTCCAGAACCTGGTGCTGTTGCTCGCGGACGCGCTCGAGCTCGATCTCTCCGACGCGGTCGCGCGCAAGCTCGAGGCGAACGCGCACAAGTACCCGATCGCAAAGTCGCGCGGCCAGGCGCGCAAGTACACCGAGCTCGAGTGATCCGGGCGGGACTCGGCTAGCCGGGCTTCGCGAACGCGAACGCGTGCTCGCGCCGGTTCGTGAGACCGGCGTGCTCCGGCCGCTCGACCGACGCACCGGCGACGAGCGCGAGACCCGCGCGCGCGGCAGCGTCGAGCGTCGGCTGGGCGGAGTCGACGACGCCGCTCGGCAACAACCCGTCGCCGATCACGACGACCAGCTGTCCGCCTGGGGCGAGCGCCTCCGCGGCGTTCCGCGTCCACAGATCGGTGTCGCGGCGCCAGATTTCCCGCGCGCGGCGCAGACCGCCGCGCCAGAGCCGCCGCGCGCCGATCTCGCGCGAAGCGTCCGGGCGCTCGCCGAGCCAGACGTGGCGCAGGTGCTGCATCGGCAGGTAGTCGTACGTCGACGGATAGGGCGGCGACGTGAGCACCAGCGCGACCGGCTGCGTCGGACGCGCCTCGCGCGCGTCGGCCAGCGCGATCTCGGCCTCCGGGGTCCCGGGCGGAACCGCTTCGCGCAAGCTCGTCATCTGCCGGGCGAGCTCGCGCGCCTTCTTGTGGAAGAGCACCGCGGTGGTGCCCGGCGGGCGCTCGTGCTTCTCTCGCACGGCTTTCGTGTCCGAAGCGCGCCACGAGACCTTGACGATCAGCGACGAGAACACCGCTTCGAGCCGCGCGCGGACCGCCGGATCGGAAGCCGCGATCCCCGCACGCAGCGCTTCCAGCTCGCGCAGGACGTGCGGCGCGAACCAGCGCTCGACGACCCGCAGGATCTCGTCCTGCGGCATCGCTCCGCGCGAGGACGCCGCGCGCGCGAGCTCGGCGAGCTTGCGCGCGCGCGAGCGGAAGGCGGTCAGCTCCGCTTCGTCGGGAGTCGCGCACCGCGCGCGCGCCACGCGCACCGCGACCGGCGATACGTCGCAGCCGTGCGCGCGGCGTCCGGCCGCGCGGGCTTCGACGAGCACCGTTCCGCCGCCGCAGAAGGGGTCGAACACCGAGTCGCCCGGGAAGAGCGCGACCAGATCGCGTGCGGCGTCGGCGTGCATGCCTGCGGGGTAGGTGTGAAACGCATGCGTGTAGCGCTCGACCTGCCCGCCGTGCGCGAGCGCCGCGCGCAGCCCCTCGGCGAGCGCGGGATCGCCGCGCAGCGCGCTCGCGAGGGCGGGGCGATCGTGGGCAACGCGGTGGCGGCTGGCCATGGGAGCGCACACCCTACACGCGGCCGACCCCGTCGCCACTTTACCTCGGCCGGGGCGCTGTCAAGGGCCCGAAGCTGCAGCAAAAAGAGGCCCCGCCGTTTTGGTCGGATCGAATAGACAGCGCCCCGCCGGCGTATATAATCGCGCCCCGTGTGGAGATCTTGTTGGCGTTGGCAGACCGGCTGCGCGGTGCAGTCCGGTCACCCACAACTGACGCCGATTCCCTCCGCAAGCCAGTTTTCGGACTGGTCAAGAGACCGCCAAGACAACCCTCGCCTCCCCTAGTTCGAGTCCCAACACAGGTCTTGAGCACGCCCGCCGAGGATTGAGACGCGAGTCTCCCGGGAACGGACGCCGCGCCTGACGTGTGCGCAAGGCAAGAGCTCGGCACGCGAGCGGGGCGTCAAAACCCTATGCGTCGCTCCAGCATCACGATCCTGTTCCTCGTTGCCGTTGCCAACCTGACCGTCTTCGCCCTCCTGAACCGACCCGTGGAGCCGCCTCCCTGGGACGGCCGGATCGAAGGCGTGTCGTTCGCCCCGTACCGAGCGGGGCAGGGACCGATCGACAAGGTCTTCCCTACCGAAGCCGAGATCCGCGAGGATCTCGAGCACATCGCGCCCCATGTGCGCTCGGTGCGCAGCTACACGTCGCTCGACGGCATGGACCAGATTCCGCGGCTCGCGAGCGAGTTCGGGTTGTCCGTCACCGCCGGAGCGTGGATCGACGCGGACCGCAAGAAGAACGAGCGCGAGATCAAGAGCCTGCTGGCCAGCGTCGCGGCCAACTCCAACGTGAAGCGGGTGATCGTCGGCAACGAGGTCCTCCTGCGCGGCGACATGAAGACGCGCCAGCTGGGCGGCTACCTGCGCCGCGTGCGCGCCCAGCTCAACGTTCCCGTCGGCACCGCGGAGCCCTGGCACGTCTGGCTGAAGCACCCGGAGCTGGCGCGCGACGTCGACTTCATCGCCGTCCACCTCCTTCCCTATTGGGAAGGGATTTCGGCCGACGAGGCGATCGCCTACGTCGAGGACCGGCTCGCCCAGGTGAAGAAGAAGTTCCCCGGCAAACCCGTGATGATCGGCGAGGTTGGCTGGCCCTCGAACGGCCGCATCCGGCGAGGAGCGGTGCCGTCGCTCGCCACCGAGGCGACCTTCCTGCGCGAGTTCCTGAACCTCGCGAAGCAGAAGAACCTCGACTACTTCATCATGGAGGCCTTCGACCAGCCGTGGAAGATCCCGGTCGAAGGCGGAGTCGGCGCGTACTGGGGCATCTGGGACGAGGCGCGCAACGCGAAGTTCGCGTGGACCGGTCCGATCGTCGGCGTGCCGAGCTGGCCGCTGCTGTTCGCGATCGCGACCCTGGCTCCGCTGCTGCCGCTGCTCTGGTTCCTGAACCGCTTCGAGCGCTTCCGGCCGCGCGGCAAGATCTTCTTCGCGGGGCTCGTGCAGGCGGCGGCATCGCTCTTCGTCTGGGTCACGTACCTGACGGTGAGCCAGTACCACAGCCTGTACTCGGCAACCGCGTGGGTCGTGCTGCTCGGCGCGCTCGGCGGACTTCTCGTGATCGGGATCACGGAGGCGTTCGAGCTCGTCGAGCTTCTCTGGCACCGCAAGCTCGCGCGACGCTTCCGCGCGGTTGCGCCGAAGGGCCTCGATCCGCTGCCGATGGTCTCGCTCCATCTGCCGATCTGCAACGAGCCTCCCGAGATGGTGCGCGAGACGCTCACCGCGCTCGCGGCGCTCGACTACCCGAACCTCGAAGTGCTCGTGATCGACAACAACACGCAGGACCCCGGGCTGTGGAAGCCCGTCTCCGATCTGTGTCAGATCCTCGGCGAGCGCTTCCGCTTCTTCCATCTCGACCACGTCGAGGGCTTCAAGGCGGGCGCGCTGAACTACGTGCTCGGCCTGACCCACCCCGCGGCGGAGATCGTCGCCGTGATCGACAGCGACTACGTCGTCCGCCCGGACTGGCTCGCGAACCTGGTTCCGTACTTCGCCAATCCGAAGATCGGCATCGTTCAAGCGCCGCAGGACTACCGCGACCGCAACGAGAGCGCGTTCAAGGCCATGTGCGGCTGGGAGTACGCGGGCTTCTTCCACATCGGCATGGTCCACCGCAACGAGCGCAACGCGATCATCCAGCACGGCACCATGACGCTCGTGCGCCGCGACGCGCTCGAGGCGCTCGGCGGCTGGGCCGAGTGGTGCATCTGCGAGGACGCGGAGCTCGGTCTGCGCATGATGGAGGCCGGCTACGAGACCGCGTACGTGAATCAGTCGTACGGCCAGGGTCTGATGCCCGACACGTACACTGCCTATCAGAAGCAGCGCTTCCGCTGGGCGTACGGCGCCGTGCAGATCCTGAAGGGCCACTGGCGCGAGCTCGTGGGGATCACGCCGTCCAAGCTCACGCGCGCGCAGCGCTACCACTTCATCGCGGGCTGGGCGCCGTGGTTCGCCGACGCGCTGAACACGGCGGTGACGGTGCTCGCGCTCGTCTGGACCGCGGGCCTGGTGACGTTGCCCAAGATCTTCGAGTTCCCGCTGCGCTTCTTCCTGTGCGCGTCGCTCGGCTTCTTCGCGCTCAAGGTCGGCAAGACGCTCTGGCTCTACTCCGCGCGCGTGAAGGCCACCCCGGGCCAGAACCTCTCGGCGGCGCTCGCGGGCCTGTCGCTCACGCACACGATCGGGAAGGCGATCTACTCGGGGTTGTTCACCGACGGCCGTCCCTTCATGCGTACACCGAAGTGCGAGGACCAGCCGGCGTTCGTGCGCGGCCTGCTCGCGGGGCGAGAGGAGAGCACGATCCTGGCGCTGCTCGGCCTGGGCGCGCTCGCGATCTTCTTCCGCTACGGCAGCGACGACGTCGAGGCGCTGCTCTGGATCGCGCTGCTCGGCGTGCAGTCGCTTCCATACGTGTCGTCGTTCGCGACGTCGATGGTGAACGCGCTGCCCGCGCGCTCGGTCGCGCAGACGGTGCCGCAGCCGCTACACCCGCTCGTCCCCGCAGAGTACGAGTCGGTCATGTCGCGTGTGGTAGGCGGGAACGACGTCAACCGGGTGTAGGGACACCGGGACCTCCGGAACGCGCGCGAGGCGCCACTACTCTCAGTCTCCGGAGGACTGGACGATGCCGATCCCGGACCGCGACGCGCTGCGACGCAGCAGCCTGCTCCTCGCGCTGGCGGCCGCGCTCGCTTGCGGCCAGCGCGACGCCGCGGTCGAGCCTCCGCCGATCGAGGTCACCGTGGCCGAGGTGGAGAAGGCGGCGATCCCGATCTACCTCGAGCACGTCGGCAACACCGAAGCCCTGAAGACGGTCGAGATTCGCGCGCGCGTGCGCGGCATCCTCGAGAAGGTGCTCTTCAGCGAGGGCGCCGACGTAGACGAGGGTGCCCTCCTGTTCGTGATCGAGCAGGCGCCGTATCGAGCGGCGCTTGCCCGGGCGAAAGCCGACCTGCAGCGCGCGCGGGCGACGCTCGAGCGCACGGAGTCCGATTTCGGGCGCACCTCCGAGCTCGCGCGCAAGCAGGTCGCGAGCCAGTCGGATCTCGACCACGCTCGCGCGGCGCGGGACGAGGCCGCCGCGAGCGTCGCCGGCCTGCGCGCCACGGTCGAGCAAGCCGAGCTCGACCTCTCCTACACGGAGATCCACGCGCCGATCCCCGGCCGCATCGGGCGCATCCTCGTCACGCAGGGAAATCTCGTCGGCGGCGCAGAGGAGACCCCGCTCGCCACGATCGTGCAGCTCGATCCGATCCACATCTACTTCAGCCCGAGCGAGAAGGAGCGGCTCGACGTGCTGCGGCTGCGCAAAGAGGGACTGTACGTGGCGCGAGACGAGATCGAGGTGCGCGCGGTGCTCGCGGACGGAAGCGAGTACCCGGACGTGGGCCGCCTCGACTTCGTCGACAACACCGTCGATCCGAACGCCGGCACCGTGCGCGTCCGCGCGGTGTTCCCGAACCCGGACAAGACGATCCTGCCGGGTCAGTACGCAAAGCTGCGCGTGCTGGTCGCGCGCGACGTTCCGGTGCTGCTCGTGCCGGAGCAGGCGATCGTCGAGGACCAGGGCGGCAGCACCGTCTGGCTCGTGCGCGACGACGGCACGGCCGAGCGGCGCAACGTCGTCGCGGGCGGATCGAGCGGCAGCAAGCGCGTGATCGACTCGGGGCTCCAGCCCGGCGAGAAGGTGATCCTCGACAACCTCGGCAAGCTGCGCCCGGCGATGAAGGTCAAGATCCGGGAGACCACGGCGCCCGGCTGACTCCGCTCGGCACGTCGCCACTCAGTGACGTCGAACCAGGAGACGGCCGAGCGCGAGGCCGCCCTCGAGCTCGGCCGCAAGCGCCGCAAAGCGGCGCGCGCCGCGAGGCGCAGCCGAGCGAAGTCAATCAGACACGAAGCGCTCGCGGATGCGCTCGATGACAACGAAGAATACGGGCACCACCGCGAGTGAGAGAAAGGTCGCGAGCAGCATTCCGCCGAAGACCGCCGTGCCGAGCGAGTTGCGGCTCGCGGCGCCGGCGCCGCGAGCGATCACCAGCGGCACCACGCCGAGGATGAACGCGAACGACGTCATCAGGATCGGGCGCAGCCGCACGACCGCGGCGTGCAGCGCCGCCCGCTCGATCGACTCGCCCTGCTCGCGCAGGTCCTTCGCGAACTCGACCACGAGGATCGCGTTCTTGCTCGCGAGCCCCACCAGCATCACCAGCCCGACCTGGCAGAAGACGTCGTTCGCGAGCCCGCGCGCCGCCTGCGCGAGCAGCGCGCCGAGCACCGCGAGCGGCACGACGAGCATGATCGAGAACGGCAGGATCCAGCTCTCGTAGAGCGCGGCGAGACACAGGAACACGACCACGAGCGCGAGTCCGAAGAGCACCGGGGCCGTGCCGCCGGCGCGCAGCTCCTGAAGCGAGAGACCGGTCCACTCGTAGCTCGTGCCCTCGGGCAGGACCCGGTCCGCGAGCGCCTCCATGTCCCGGATCGCCTGACCGGAGCTCCGTCCCGGCGCGGCCTGGCCGGTGACGGACGCGGTCCGGAACAGGTTGTAGTGCGCGATGGTCTGCGGCCCGACGATCGGCCGCACCGAGGCGATCGTGGAGAGCGGCACCATCTCGCCGTTCGAGCTGCGCACGTAGAGGCGCGTCGCGTCCTCGGGTCTCGCGCGATTGTCCGGCTCGGCCTGCACGAAGACGCGGAAGACGCGGCCGAAGCGGTTGAAGTCGTTCACGTAGTAGCCGCCGAGATAGGCCTGGAAGGTGCCGAAGACGTCCGAGAGCGAGAGACCGAGAGTCTTCGCCTTGGTGCGATCCACATCGATCGCGAACTGCGGCACGTTGACGCGCATCGCGGTGACGAGTCCCGCGACCTCGCCCGACGCGTTGCCCTCGTCGATCAGCCGCGCGACCGGTTTCGCGAACTCGGCCAGGCTCTCGCCCGACTCGTCCTGCACCTGCATCTGGAACCCGCCGGTCGTCCCGAGCCCGCGGATCGGCGGCGGGTTGAACGCGACGACCACCGCGTCCGGAATCGCGCCGAGCTCGCGTCGCGCCTTCGCGAGAATCGACGGCAGCGAGAGCTCTCCCGTCTTGCGCTCGCCCCAGGGCTCCAGGATCACGTAGCAGGCGGCGGCGTTCGACGCGGCGGTGCCCGAGAGGAAGTCGTTTCCGCCGTTCACGACCGCGTTCGCGATCCCCGGGATCACGAGCAGCTTCTCGACCACCTGTTTGGTCACGGCCTCCGTGCGCGCGAGCGACGCGCCGTCCGGGAGCTGCACCGAGACGATGAAGTAGCCGAGGTCCTCCTCGGGCAGGAACGCCGTCGGCACGGTGCGATAGAGCCAGATCGTCAGCACCACCAGCACGCCGAAGACGCCGAGCACGGTCGTGCGGTGCGAGACGGCGAGCGCCCCCACGCGCGAGTAGAACGTGGTGAAGCGCTTGAAGCCGGTGTCGAAGGCCCGCAAGAGCCGCATGGGCTTGCGTCTGCGGGCGCTGAGGAGCAGCGCGCAGAGCGCCGGACTCAGGGTGAGCGCGTTCAGCGCCGAGATCGCGACGGAGCAGGCGATCGTGAGCGCGAACTGCTGGTAGAGGCGCCCGGTCGTTCCGGGCAGGAACGCGACGGGCAGGAAGACCGCCATCAGCACCAGCGAGATCGCGATGATCGGGCCGGTGACTTCGCGCATGGCCAGCTTCGTCGCCTCGCGCGGCTCGAGCCCGCGTTCCTCCATCAGCCGCGACACGTTCTCGACCACGACGATCGCGTCGTCCACGACCAGCCCGATCGCGAGCACCAGTCCGAACAGCGAGAGCGTGTTGATCGAGAAGCCGAGCAGCGCCATCAGCCCGAACGTGCCGATCAGCGACACGGGCACGGTGATGGCCGCGATCAGGGTCGCGCGGAAGCTCTGCAGGAACACGAACACGACCAGCACGACCAGCACCATCGCCTCGGCGAGCGTCTGCAGGACCTCGCGGATCGATTCGGTGACGAAGCGAGTGGGCTCGTAGACGATCTTGTACTCGACCCCCGACGGCAGGCGCGGCGCGATCCGCTCCATCTCGGCGTGCACGGCGCTGGCCACGTCGAGCCCGTTCGCGCTCGGCAGCGCGAAGACGCCGACGCCCGTCGAGGCGTCTCGCCCGAGGCGGCTGAACGCGCCGTAGCTCTGCGCGCCGAGCTCGACGCGCGCCACGTCGCCCAGCCGCAGCACCGACCCGTCGGAGCGCGTGCGCACGACGATCGCCTGGAACTCCTCGGCCGTCGCGAGCCGTCCCTTGGTCGTCAGCGCGTACTGGAACGGCGTGCCCTCGGGCGTCGGCGGCTGGCCGATCGCGCCCGCCGCCACCTGCTGGTTCTGCTCCCGCAGCACCGCGATCACGTCCTGCGCCGACACGCCGAGCGTCGCCAGCTTGTCCGGGTCGAGCCAGACGCGCATCGAGTAGCGCCGCTCGCCGAAGACGCTGACGTCGCCCACGCCGGGCAGGCGCTTCAGCCGGTCGCTGATGTTGATGCCCGCGTAGTTGGACAGGAACAGGTCGTCGCGCGAGCCATCGGGCGAGATCAGGTTCACGACCAGCGTGAGGTCGGTGGACACGCGCCGAACGGTCAGCCCCGCGCGCTGCACCTCTTCGGGAAGCTGGGGCAGGGCGACCGCGATGCGGTTCTGCACGTCCACCGCCGCGATGTTCTGGTCGTAGCCGACCTCGAACGTGACCGTGATCGTCGAGCTGCCGTCGTTCGCGCTGTTCGACGAGATGTAGAGCATCCCCTCGACGCCGTTGATCTGCTGCTCGAGCGGCACCGTGACGCTGTTCTCGACCACCTCCGCGCTCGCGCCCGGATACGACGCCGCCACCCGCACCGTGGGCGGGGTGATCTGCGGATACTGCGCGACCGGCAGGAGCGGAATCGAGACCGCGCCGGCCAGCGTGATCAGGATCGCGAGGACCGACGCGAAGATGGGCCGGTCGATGAAGAAGTCGACCACGGTGCAAGAGTAACCGACGGAGCGGGCTAGAATCGCGGCGTGGGGGTCTTCGTGTCCATCGAGCTCATGCCTTGGCTGGTCGCGGGCGGCGCGATCGTCGCCGTGTCCCTGGTCGCGGTCTTCGTGGTGCGCGGCTCCAGGCGCGCGCTCGCCGCCGCCGAACGCGCAGTGCGCGAAGAGCAGCGGACCGGGCGCGAGGAGGCCGCGCGCGCCGCACGCGATCTCCGCGACGAGCTCGCCCGCGGCACGGCCGCCAACGTGGAGACGACCCGCAAGACCCTCGTCGACCTGGGCACGCTTCAGGCCACGCAGCTCGAGGGCGTGGCGGCGCAGCTCAAAGGCCTCACCGACTCGAACGAGCAGCGGCTCGAGCGGCTGCGCGCGACGTTGGCCGCGCAGCTCGAGAAGCTCCAGGAGGGCAACGAGAAGAAGCTCGACCTGATGCGCCAGACCGTCGACGAGAAGCTGCAGGGCACGCTCGAGAAGCGCCTCGGCGAGTCGTTCAAGCTCGTGAGCGAGCGCCTCGAGGCGGTGCAGCGCGGGCTCGGCGAGATGCAGGGCCTCGCCACCGGAGTGGGCGACCTCAAGCGCGTGCTCACCAACGTGAAGACACGCGGCGTCTTCGGCGAGGTCCAGCTCGGCGCGATCCTCGAACAGATCCTCACGCCCGATCAGTACGCGCGGAACGTGCAGCCCAAACCGGGCTCACGCGAGATCGTCGAGTTCGCGCTGCGACTGCCCGGACCCGAAGCTGACCCGAGCGCGTGTGTCTGGCTGCCGATCGACGCGAAGTTCCCGCACGAAGACTACGCGCGGCTCGTCGACGCGGCAGAGGCGGGCGATGCGGACCTCGAGCGCGCCGCGTCGGCCGCGCTCGCGAGAGTCGTCCGCACGTTCGCGGCGAGCATCCGCGACAAGTATGTCGATCCGCCGCACACGACGGACTTC
>Ga0210377_10000747_pt1 | contig 31089 bp, 34 predicted proteins | sample PLM4_65_b1redo_FD_155480 | JGI IMG/M metagenome (GOLD analysis project Ga0210377, IMG submission 155480) | Groundwater sediment microbial communities from an aquifer in East River, Colorado, USA - PLM4_65_b1 redo | ecosystem: Environmental > Terrestrial > Soil > Riparian zone | place: USA: East... | reverse complement strand
TTGCGACCCTTGGTCTCGATACGAGCGAGAGGAGCGCTCGCTCTACTCGACCAGCGGGAAGCGTATATGGAGGTTTAGTTCAATTATTCCAACGGGCGGATGCTCGTTACAATTCGGGGCTGTTCCACTTCAAAGAGGAGAAAGAGCAATCCAGCGCGGCAGATAGCCTGACCCTGAGTCTGAGCGTGGATGATAAAGTCCTGCAGGATATCCTGAAGAATCTGTATTATCCAGAGAGTCCGTATGTCTTTCGGGAAATCCCATCCGATATTTTGGGACAGGTGTACGAGCGGTTTCTGGGCAAGGTGATCCGGCTCACGGCGGGACATCAGGCAAAGGTGGAAGAGAAGCCTGAGGTGCGTAAAGCGGGCGGAGTGTATTACACGCCGACGTATATCGTGAATTACATCGTGCAGAATACGGTGGGAAAGTTGCTCGAAGAGAAAACACCCAAGGATGCGGCACGTTTGAAGATCCTTGACCCTGCCTGCGGTTCAGGGACGTTCCCCCTGGGCGCGTATCAATATTTGCTGGACTGGCATTTGAAGTGGTATATGGATAATGAGCCGTCAAAATGGCTGACGGGGAAAAATCCGGTGATGTACGAATCGAAAGATGGATATTTCTTAACCACGGCGAAGAAGAAAGAGATTTTGCTCAACAACATCTTCGGCGTGGACATCGACGCGCAGGCCGTGGAAGTGACGAAACTCTCGCTGCTCTTGAAGGTGTTGGAAGGCGAGAACCAGGAGACGATTGGCTCGCAGTTGGCGTTATTTCAGGAGCGCGTCCTGCCCGACCTGGGACGCAACATCAAATGCGGTAACTCGTTGATTGGCTACGATTATTTTGAAGGGCGCATGTTGGTGGAGCAGGAGGAACGCGAGCGCGTGAACGCCTTTGATTGGAAAGCCGAGTTTCCACAAGTGTTTGCGCGAAGCGAGGGTGGCTTTGACGCGGTATTTGGCAATCCGCCATGGGGTGCTGAATTTTCTGATGATGAATTAGCATATTTAAGAAAAAAACACCAAAGAGTTATATCTAGAACTATCGACTCTTATATTTACTTCATTGATAAATCTTTCTTGCTAGCAAAACAAACATCTCCTGTTGGATTTATTATTCCAAGCACAATCCTTAATCAAGCAGACACAAAGCCTGTCAGGTCTGTGCTTTTGGAGCGAGGTCTTACACATTTAATTAGTCTTGGAAAAGACATCTTCGGAAAGAAAGTCTTAAATACATCAACAATTTTCATTAGCGGCAAAGATAAAGAAGATTCTATAGTCATTCAAAACTTATCACAGCTTCCACTTCATGAGCGAAAAAATACGCTAGGAATACAAGCGCCCAAGGAATGGAAGATTTGGAAAGAACTAGTTGGACAAGACCCACATCAAACGTTTTTTGTAAGCGACTCAGGAAGCGTTAGTATTTTAGACCGCGTTAGAAGAAATAATATTCTTCTGCAAGATATATTGCAAGGAGAAATTCAAAGAGGTATTAGCCCAGATGTTGCGGCTGCTCATGTAGTCTCTGAAAAAGAAGTTTCAAATCTTGAAAGTGACCTTCTTCGCCCAAGTGTTAGTGGTTCTCAAATTAAGCGCTATAAACCTTGGAAGATTGATCAGTATCTTATATACACAAGTCGTTCTACAGATTTAAAGAAATATCCTAAGATAGCCAAGCGATTGGAACAATTTAGGCACTTAAATACTTGCCGTGAAGTTTTAGAGGGTAAGCATCCTTGGTATTCGTTACATCGACCACGTAATTCAGAGATATTTACTTCACCAAAATTTATTGGTCTCACTACAGCAAAAACGATAGAGTTAATTTATGATGAGAATGATTCTCTCCTTGTTACTGATGCGATGTATGTATTCAATATTAAGCCCATCTATAATCCCTTGGTTTGTATGGCTATATTATCTTCCAAGGCTTTTCTATTCTTTTATCGTGTTGCCAATCAAGGCGAATCACGAGTAATTCCACAAGTAAAAGCAACAAAGCTATATACGTTACCATATCCGAAATTCAATATAGATACCAATAAAGTACAGCACGATAAGATAGTCTCACTGGTCGAGCGAATGCTGGAGTTGCATAAGCAGAGTCCACGCACACCGCAGGAGCAGGAGATGGTGAAGCGGGAGATCGAGTCGACGGATAGAGGGATTGATAGGTTGGTCTATGAGTTGTATGGGTTGACGGAGGAAGATGTTAGGATCGTGGAAGGCATATAATGAGCAGAGCATTAAGACAACAAGACATGTGGCCCGCTAGTTCATATGCTCGGTTTCTATGGCTTTCTTTTGGTCTTTGGGAAGATATTCACGCTTTGGTTGATGTTTATAAAATATCTGATCAAAAAGAGACACGATTAGTAATAGCCCGCCATGCAATAGTTGATTTTGACTCACTAGATGAACTTATCAAGGAATTTCATGAACACGTCAAAAATGAAGAGTTTAGCAGACTAAAACTAGATGACCAAGAAAAGATAACGACTGCTTTTAAAAATTACCATCGTACTGTACAGCCACAAAGAGAATTGCTCAAGAAGATTCGGAACTATCTCGGCTCGCACAGGACAGGTATGCCTTGGCTAAAAGCTCCACAAAGTGGAGTCACATCACCTGATGAATGGGGAAAATGGGAGCAACTTCTCTCATCTCTGGAAGATGAATGCGATTTGACTAAATGGAAAGATATATTCAACGCTGCTTACGTATTACTAAACATATTGAAAGACTTTAATCTTGATGCATGGTATAGCTGGCCTGACGGTGGAGAGATACAATTTTACATGCCGATTTTGCCGCCTGGGTACTACCCTACGAAAGAAACTTTTGACAAAGAATAGTACGATTATAAGAGGGCGTCCAGTGCTGGTCGAGCGAATGCTGGCGTTGCATAAGCAAAGTCCGCGCACGCCGCAGGAGCAGGAGATGGTCAAGCGGGAGATCGAGTCCACGGATAGAGGGATTGATAGGTTGGTGTATGAGTTGTATGGGTTGACGGAGGATGAGGTGAGGATTGTAGAAGGAAAATGAACACAAAAGAAAAAACGATCCTCCTCTGCACTATTGGCAGCGCAGGCGATGTCAACCCATTTATTGGCATCGGACAGCAACTGAAAAAACGCGGGTTTCGCGTCGTCCTTATTACCAGCCAGTATTTTGAATCCCAGGCGCGCAGTGCTGGGCTGGAATTTTTCGGTCTCGGCAGTGCGGAGGATTATCAAGCCATCATTCAAGACCCCGACCTTTGGAGTCCAGATAAAGGTTTCAAAGTCTTTGCAGATCGGGTTGTCTTTCCAATTATGGAGCCCGCGTATGAGATCATCGCAGGCTTTGACCCATCCGAAACAATCCTCGTTGCCCAGGGACAATTCTTCGCGGCGCACATCGCACATGAAAAAATAGGCTTCCCCTTCATCACCATCCATTTACAACCAGCCGCCTTTCGCAGCGTTTATGAATTTCCATTATTGCCTGTAAGGCTACCTCCACTTTTGATACGCGGATTGTTCAGCCTGATCGACGCCTTCGTGCTGGATAAACTGTTTGCGCCAAATATCAATCGCTTCAGACAACGTCTCAACCTGCCAGCCATCAATAAAATTTTCGGCGGCTGGATGCACTCCCCGCAAAAAAACCTTGGCTTATTTCCCGATTGGTTCGCCCAGCCCCAACCCGATTGGCCCCCGCAAACCCAGTTGACCAGCTTTGTCTATTACGACAAACAAAACGGGAACGAAGAACTTCCCAAGGACCTGGAAACATTCCTAAGCGCAGGCAGTGCTCCGATCATATTCACAGCAGGCACCGCCATGAAACATGCCGATCAATTCTTTCTGGATTGTATCGAAGCCTGTCAACTGCTGGGTCAGCGCGGCATCCTGCTTACACAACATCCCGAACAATTGCCATCTGAACTTCCGCAGGACATTCAACACTTTGCTTATGTACCTTTCAGCGAGGTGTTACCGCGCGCGCTGGCGCTTGTCCACCACGGCGGCATTGGCACAACCGCACAGGCAATTGCTGCAGGCATCCCGCAGGTGATACGCCCCATGGCACACGATCAGCCCGATACCGCCGCCCGCATTGAGAAACTAGGCATCGGCGCAACCCTAAGTCCGAAAAAATTCAATGCCGCATCCCTCGCCGAAAAACTAAATGTATTAATCACATCACAGCTTGTTTTGGATCGTTGTAAATCCTACGCAGAAAAAATATACCCTGATCAAGCGCTCAATGAAACATGCACGATCATTGAAGATTTTTCCCACAGCCGCTTGTAAAAATGGACTTGCTTGGCGATTGGACAGTCAAGGCGGATAATGTTATCGTCTACTAACGTATGCTGGCGTTGCACAAGCAAAGTCCACGCACGCCGCAGGAGCAGGAGATGGTCAAGCGTGAGGTTGAGTCCACGGATGGTCAGATAGATAGGTTGGTGTATGAGTTGTATGGGTTGAGTGAGGATGAAATAAGGATTGTGGAGGAATAAATACTATGTCTAATCAGCCTGAACATTTATATCCAAGAAAAATTGCTTTGCGCACTCAACGTTTGATACAAGGCACTTTATTCTACAATGTACTTGCAGATACAACCATCGGAATGTATTTTAGTGAAGTTCCTGACGCGGTGGAAAAGGTGAAAGGGAAATTAATTAAGTCTGGTTGGAGTGAAGATACCTACGAAATTAGTTGGTCATGCTTTGAAGAATATATCAATGAGTTCAAAAATCCGATATTTCAACACGCAATCTATTCTATAATCGGCCATTGGGATTGGTATATTTCTAATTTAGGGAAATTTATTTATTTCGCAGAGGAACATATTTCTCCTGATAAGAAAAAGGACAAAGATTTGCTAAAGTTAAGTAGCAAGCCTTTTGCGAAACAAATAGACATAATAAAAAATCAAACAGGAATTACGTTCAAGATAAAAGACGAAGATATAGATTTGATTGAAGAAATGCATTTGGTACGAAATTTAGGTTTGCATAATCAATGGGAAGTTGATGAAACTTATTTGAAAAATACCAAAGCTAAAAACTTTGAGGTTGGAAATAAGAGATTGATTGAGACTCCAGAATTAGAAAAATGGCATTCTGCTTTTGTGAATTTAGTTCTTGAAACATCATCTCAGTTAGCCGTCCTTTACACGGGAGTGCCAAGCTATGATTGAAATATTTCCAAGGTTGAGCGAATGTTGGCGTTGTACAAGCAGAGTCCGCGCACGCCACAGGAGCAGGAGATGGTAAGGCGCGAGATCGAATCAATGGATGTGAGAATTGATCGTCTTGTGTATGAGCTATATGGGTTGACGGAGGATGAGGTCAAGATTGTGGAGGGTGCAAGGTGACAGTCACTTTTAAAGTGACTGTCACCTGTGTCGCGCCGCAGGAAAAGGAACGCGTGGCACGTGAGATCGAGCCTTCGGCGGACGGGGCGATTGATCGTCTCGTGTATGAGTTGTCCCCTGAAGGGGATGATATATGGGTTGAGTGAGGATGAGGTTCGGATTGTAGAATCGTAAATTGTGGATGTGTATAACACCCCGCACCGGGGTATTTTACAACAAATCGTCGCTTAACACATAGTTAAGCGTTTAGCGAAACCCATCGGAAAGTCAGATCTGTACGATAAGGAGACTTTATATGAGTTTAAATATTGATCAAATTGCAGAAGCGTTCTGCAGCTATAGATTCGCCGTGACATACCCGTACATGGCCGACGAAATCAAATGGAGCATCGTTGGCAAGGAAGAACTTGTGGGTCGAGAGGCGGTCATCGATAGATGCGACAAGTCGGCGAAATTCCTTGAGACTGTCTCTGCCACCATTACAAAGCTGAAAATTAACCATGCGGAGACTTTTGTAGTTGTGGAAGGCGCTGCACAATTTCAAGATCAGGAAAATCAAACCTCAAGCGTGGCCAGCTGTGATGTCTTTCAATTTTCGGATGGGCGACTTGTTGAGATTACATCATACGTCATTGAATTGAACAAACCGTAGTTACATTCCAGGCGTTCGCTGGGCTGAATTTGGGTAAAGTACGTTTTCTCAGTTAGGGGGTCTTGACAAAACTAGAAAATATGTTCTACTATCCACTAAAGGAGAATTACCATGAGAAAAGTTATTGTGCTTGAACATATCTCCATTGATGGTGTCATACAAGCCCCAGGCGGGCCAGAAGAAGATACCAGCGGCGGCTTCGCGTATGGCGGCTGGGCAGGGCCCTATTCCGACGAGATTCTTGGAACGGCTCTGAGAAAGCAGATGAACTCGCCGTTCGACCTGTTGTTAGGGCGCAAAACCTTTGACATTTGGGCGACCTACTGGCCTAAACATGCGGACGCATGGCCGGGCGTCAACACGGCGACCAAGTACATCGCCTCGAATACCATCACTTCTCACGAATGGCAGCCGTCCGTGTTTTTAAACGGAGATATTGCGGAAAAGGTCGCCAAAATCAAGGGACAGCAAGGACTGGATTTGCACGTTTGGGGAAGTGGTAATCTCATTCAGACGCTGATCAAGCATGATTTGGTCGATGTGTTCTGGCTGATGGTATATCCGATCACGTTGGGCGGTGGAAAACGGTTGTTTGCCGATGGCACGATCCCGGCGGCGTTCAAGGTGACGGAAAGCAAAGTCGGCTCGAATGGCGTCATTGTCGTGAATTACGAGCGTGCAGGCGCAATCACAACCGGAAATTGATGAATATTCGCGCCGTGTCGGGCCTCTGAAGGCAGAGCCAGGGTGACACATTTCGTTCTCATAAAGGTACGTACAGATCAGCAGTAAAAGGTGTGCGGCTTATAAACAGATACGCAAATATCACCCCAAGAGTGGAATCGTAGATTGTGGACAACAAAATCCCAATAATGCTAAGTATTGCTCTGCTTGTGGGGGAGCATTGCAACCACCGCGCTCCCTCGAGGGTGTGCGATGGCAGGAACTATTGTGATAGGAGGAGCTGTGGCTAACCATATGCGGGTGACGCTGGAAATCGGACCGAAGGGCAAGAAGGTGGTGACGGTGGCACCGGACTGGCCCGGTCTGGAGCGCGGGGCAAAGACCGAAGAGGCTGCAATTGAACGCTTACTCTCCTACGTTCCACGTTATGCAGCAGTGACGAAGCTGGCTGGGATGGAGGCTGCGTTTGCAACCATACCCGTCGTCGACGTGGTCGAGCACTATCCGGGCACGGGCTCAACCGACTTCTGGGGTATCTCGTTCGCGTTTTCGAGCATCGACCAGCAAGCCATGTCGGGCGCAGCATTGGAGCGAGAACTGACGCTGATGCGGGCGTGCTGGGGGTTTTTCGACGATGTGCGTTCGCACGTGTCGGCTGAGATGCAGCCGGGTCCGCGCGGCGGAGGGCGAGATCGGGACCGCATCGTCCATCATATTTTTGCCAACGAGCAAGACTGGGCGAAGAAACTCGGCGTGCTCACGCCTGATGAGGCGATGCTGACCAACGAGGGAATGAACGCGCATCGCGAGTCCTATTGCAACGCAATTCGGGCGTTTCATTCCCAGAGCAAAATGGCCCGCAATTGGCCGCTGCGGTACCTGATCCGGCACACTGCGTATCACACGCTCGATCACGCCTGGGAAATGGAAGACAAGGATCTGACTGCCAAACGAGCGTGAGTCCGCAAACGTGTGGAACTCCCTGCTTATACATATATGAGTTGTCCCCTAAAGGGGATGATATGGATTGACGGAGGATGAGATAAAGATCATAGAATCGTAGATTGTGGACATGTATAATGCTGTCCATAGTCTGTTGGGCATAGTTTTCTCTCCACAAACTGCACCTGAATTATGCCTGTTTTCGTGTCTAAATTTCCTTATCCAAATAACGGAGATACTACGATGAAAATTGATGAAATCAAACTGCTGTATGATTACAATGACTGGGCGGATGCGCGCATCCTGGCGGCCTGCGCTAGGGTGAGTCCGGAGCAGTACGCCGCCCCGGCATCCTATGGGCGCGGAGGGCTGCGCGCCATTATGGTCCACATACTGGACAACCTCTGGCAGCAGCGGATCACACTCCAGGGGTATTACCAGGAACCTCTGGCAGACGAGGCAGCCTATGACGCGACCGAGCTTCACGAAGACGCCTTTCCGACACTCGCCGTGCTGCGAGAGCGCTGGAGGATAGAACAACAGGAGATGCGGGCGTATCTCGACAGATTGACCGAGGAAACGCTGAACAGCACGATCCGCTATGTCATCCCCGGTGCGATACGCGAGCGTGTCGTGTGGCACATCCTGATGGAGGTCATCATCCATGCCACGCAGCACCGCAGCGAGGCCGCCGCGCTCCTGACCGGCTATGGTCAATCGCCGGGCGACTTCGACTTCTTACCATTCCCTGATGAGCGCGCTTAAGGAAAATCCTGATCTGTTTCAACCCTGCACTAGAAATTATCTCTTCTCTAAGTCAGAATAATGAATTCCGAGAAAGGCAATCTTGTTTGCGAACCCGAATGGGTTGATTATGATGACCCTCGGCGGACAGGAGGATTGATCGTCTCGTCTATGAGTTGTATGGGTTGACGGAAGAAGAGATAAAGATTGTGAAAGGGCGAGAGCAACAGTAGCAATGCACATTGCCATTATATTCATCCTGGTTCTAACGAACGCCTTCTTTGTGGCCTCTGAATTTGCGCTTGTCTCCGTGCGTAAGACACGTATCGACCAGCTGGCTGCCGAAGGCAACAGCGCAGCCGTTGTGGTTCAGCGTGCTGTGCGTGACCTTGACCGCTACATTGCAGCTACTCAAGTTGGGATTACCATCGCCTCCCTGCTGCTGGGCGGCCTGGGTGAGGATGCACTGGAACCCCTTCTACAGCCCCTCTTCGCCTGGATACCTGAGAAATGGCTGGGCGTTACCTCTGTGGGTCTGGCGGCGGGCTTTGCTTATTTCATTATGACGGCGCTGCATGTCATCATTGGCGAGTTGATGCCAAAGTCCATCGCGCTCCAAAAGCCGGACATTACTGCACTTTGGATTGGCCGTCCCATGTTGTTCTTTGCCATCATCTTCTCGCCATTGACCTGGCTGTTGAACGGCATAGGTAACTTCCTTTTACGTCTCATCGGCTTTCATCGCGCCGAGGGCCACAGCCAGGTGCATTCGCCCGAAGAACTCGATATGTTATTTACAGAGTCACACGAAGGCGGTGAAATCAATCGAACCGAGTTCGAGATTTTACATCGCGTCGTTCGGTTTTCAGACACTACCGCGCGCGCCGTGATGGTTCCGCGTTTGGAAATGCAGGCTCTCCCGGCGGCAATCACACGCAGCGCATTAACAGATTTTTTACAAACTCGCCCTCATACTCGCATTCCGGTCTATCAGGATTCGTTGGATGACATTGTTGGCATCGTCAACTCCAAAGATCTGGAGCATCTGAACTATCGGGAACTTTCTCAAGAATTGGAGCAATTGAAGAGAGGCGTTCCTGGCAGGCACGACGGTCAGCGCTCACTGGATGCCAGCCAGCCAACGAATGAGAAAATGCTGGATTTGAAACCGTTGGTGTTTGAGGCGGCTTTTGTGCCTGAAACGCTCAGGGTGGATAAATTGCTTACAGGGTTCAAGAAACGCCGCCAGCAGATAGCTATTGTCGTGGACGAATACGGAGGCACGGCCGGGCTTGTTACGCTGGCAGACTTGCTGGAACAGGTTTTTGGAGACTTGCCTGATGAAGCCAATGAATCAGAACCAGAGATTTTGGAGCGACCAGATGGCAGCATACAAGTGGCGGGGCGTGTCAGTATAGACGAAATGAATGAACTTTTTGGCTTTGGCTTTCCCACGGATGAGGCTGTTACGATGGCTGGCTTGGTCCTGCATGCTTTGGACCGAACAGCCTCTGTTGGTGATGAAGTGGAAATCAACAGTCTTCGGATACGTGTTGAGAAAGTTGACCGTTTTCGTATCGCTACCTTGTGTCTATCCTTCCCAACGGGCAAGTCCGCTGAAACGTTACATTCTGATCCATGAATTGTATAGTTTGACGGAGGAGGAGGTTAGGATTGTGAGGAATGATATGACGAACTTCCTGGAGGATCGAACGAGGCCGTATTTTGTAAACAGATGAGCAGTCACTGTTATCATTAGAGGTAAAAATGGAAAACAAAACACGCCGGGAACAGATTTATCATACCAGGGCGGCCACACGGTGCGGAGGATCCAATACATGATTAAAAAAATATTCCAGTGGGTGTTTCCATCCATAGCCCAAATTGGTTCTGACCCAAACGACGATGATGACACCCGCCTGCAAAAATCGTTACTGGTTGTATGCGCTTTCCCCTTTATGGTCGCAGGGGTGGCGTGGGGCTTGATGTACATACTCTTCAGCGAACCGCTGGCCGGGGCAATTCCTCTTTCCTACAGCATCATATCGCTTCTCAGCATCATCAACTTTGGGCGGACGCGCCAGTATCGCTTTTTCCGCTTCAGCCAGCTCGCATTGATTTTGCTGCTGCCCTTTTTTCTGATGATGGCGCTGGGTGGCTTTGTCAACGGCAGCGCCGTTGTATTGTGGGCATTGATCTGCCCTTTGGGCGCATTACTCTTTGATGAACCCCGTCATGCTCCGCGCTGGTTTCTAGCCTTTCTTGTCCTCGTTGTTATTAGCGGGTTTTTACAGCCCTATGTACGCATTGCCAATAACCTGTCTTCGGTGCTGGTGATTTTCTTCTTTGTTATCAATCTCATTGGGGTCGGCTCGCTTGTTTTCCTGATGGTTTCTTATTTTGTCGGCCTGAAAAATGCGTTTCAGGAGAAATCTGAAACGTTGTTATTGAATATCCTGCCTAAAGAGATCGCCGCAATTCTAAAAAACGAAAGCCGCACGATCGCCGATCATTATAATGAGGCCAGCGTCCTGTTCGCAGACATGGTGGGCTTTACCCCGCTTTCTGCGGAGCTGCCTCCTGTGGAAATGGTCGAATTACTTAACGAGGTTTTTTCCTTTTTCGATTCACTATTGGATAAATACGGTGTGGAAAAGATACGAACAATCGGCGATAGCTACATGGTGGCTTCCGGATTGCCGCGTGGCCGACCCGATCATGCCCAGGCGCTGGCGCGCATGGCGCTGGACATGCGCGATTACATTTCCACCCACACGTTTCATAACGGTCACCGCGTGAGTTTTCGCATCGGCATCAACTCTGGTGCGATGATCGCGGGTGTGATTGGACGTCGCAAGTTTGTTTATGACGTATGGGGCGACGCGGTAAACGTTGCCAGCCGCATGGAGTCGCATGGTCTGGGCGGCGCAGTACAAATTACGCAAACCACTTATAATTTAATCAAGGATGAATTTGTGTGCGAGCCGCGCGGCACGGTGAATGTGAAAGGTAAGGGGGAAATGGAAGTATGGCTGGTAATGTCGGCGAAGAATGTTCGTTAGGGGATCGCGAATGTATGGAATGCAGGAATTTCGATGAACTCAACAGAAAAAACAATCCTCCTTTGCACTATTGGCAGCGCAGGCGATGTCAACCCATTTATCGGCATCGGAGGGCAACTAATCAAGCGCGGCTTCCGCGTTGCCCTGATTACCAGCCAGTATTTTGAATTACAGGCGCGCAGCGTTGGCCTGGAATTTTTCGGCCTCGGCAGTGCGGAAGATTATCAAGACATCATCCAGGACCCCGACCTTTGGAGTCCGGATAAAGGCTTCAAAGTCTTTGCCGAGCGGGTTGTGTTTCCGATTATGGAACCCGCTTATGAGATCATCGCAAGCTTCGACCCGTCCAAAACCATCCTCGTCGCCCAGGGACAATTCTTCGCGGCACACATCGCGCACGAAAAGTTGGGCTTCCCCTTCATTACCGTTCATTTACAACCAGCCGCCTTTCGCAGTGTTTATGAATTCCCATTACTGCCTGTCTCATTGCCTCCGTTTGTGATACGTGGCTTGTTCAGCCTGATCGACGCCCTCCTGCTGGATAAACTGTTTGCGCCAAACATCAATCGCTTCAGACAAAGCCTGGGCCTGCCAGCCATCCATAAAGTTTTCGGCGGCTGGATGCATTCCCGGCAAAAAAACATCGGGTTATTTCCTGATTGGTTCGCCGCGCTCCTGCCAGATTGGCCTCCGCAAACCCAACTGACGGGTTTCGTTTATTACGACAAACAAAACGGGAATGAAGAACCACCTGACGGGCTGAATAAATTCCTAAATGCAGGCAGTGCACCGATCATATTCACAGCGGGTACCGCCATGAAACATGCCGATCAATTCTTTCTGGATTGTATCGAAGCCTGTCAACTGCTTGGTCAGCGCGGCATCCTGCTTACAGGACATCCCGAACAATTGCCTGCTGAACTTCCTCAAAACATTCAACACTTTGCTTATTTACCTTTCAGCAAGGTGCTTCCGCGTGCGCTGGCGCTCGTCCATCATGGCGGCATCGGCACAACTGCCCAGGCAATTGCCGCAGGCATCCCGCAGGTGATACGGCCCATGGCGCACGACCAGCCCGATACCGCCGCCCGTGTGGAGAAACTGGGCATCGGCGCAACCTTAAGCCCGAAAAAATTCAACGCTGCATCCCTCGCTGAAAAACTCCACTCACTGATCACATCACAGGCGGTTTTGGAGCGTTGCAAATCCTATGCTGATAAAATAGATCCAGACGGAGCCCTCGGCGAAACCTGCACGATCATTGAAGATTTTTCCCGCAACCGCCTGTAAAAATGGTAATGGAATTTTTGAATGAAGGCAGATTCGATGGAAACAAAAAAGTACCTGTTCGTCATTAACGACGCTCCCTATGGCAATGAACGTCCCTACAACGCCCTGCGCCACGCCATGAATTTGGTGAAGCGCGAGTCTGTAGAAATAAAAGTATTTTTGGTTGCTGATGGGGTCTACTGCGCCCGCCAGGGGCAGAAAACGCCTGAGGGATATTACAACATCGAACGCATGGTCAAGTCACTGGCAAAGCGCGGTAAAGTTGCCGTCTGAGGGACATGCAGTGAGACCCGAGGTCTCGGGCTGGACGATCTAACGGAAGGGGTCGGGATGGGCAACATGGATTTATTGGGTGATTGGACGGTGGAGGCAGATCAGGTGATGGTTTACTAGCGCCTCTGTTTGAGATTGAGTCTGCGGCGGATGGGATGATTGATCGTCTAGTTTCCCCTTTCGGGGACGATTTATGTGTTGATGGATGAGTAGGTCAAGGTGTGAAAGGGAAGTAAAAAACATGATGGAACTGAGCGCAATCATCACCTGCCCAAAATGCGGATTTGCAAAAGCCGAGCAAATGCCGCCCGACACTTGAGTCATTTTTTACGAATGCGCCAGTTGTGGTGTAGTCCTTCGTCCCAAACCGGGCGACTGTTGTGTCTTTTGCTCATTTGCAGATAAACACTGTCCGTCCAAACAGGGGGAAGAAAATGAATTTAACGAAGCCAGGACCTGATATATCTCCGCAAAACCTTTCCCGATTCGCGTCGCTATCCACGCAGGAGTTCCAATCAACTCGCACCACCAGGAGACATGTCAGACGTGGGCTATGGAACGTAATACCATCGCCTCTAACCTCATCTATTCAAATGAACAACCTACGAACCATCTCCCAAATAATCGAACCACAAAATACCATTGATGGCGCAGGTGCGGTGTTGCGCCAATCCATTTCACCTCATTTACAGCAACCCCATTATAAGATCCCGTCTGTTTATGGGTGATATCTTTATCCGATCATATAAGGAGACTTTATGAGCACCCAAAAACCCTATGCCATAAACATGGAAGCGCGTTACACTCCGCTTGAACTCGTTGATCTTCAGGTGCTTGTCAATGCGGCAACAGATCCCTGGTATAACCAAACACTATGCCGGGTAAATGACTGCCTGGTAAGGCTAGGCGTCGTGCAGGGAGAGTTCCACTGGCACAAGCACGATGACGAGGACGAGTTCTTCTACGTGGTGGATGGACACTTCATCATCGACCTGGAAGACCGGACCGTTGAGCTTGACCCTCAACAAGGCTTTACTGTTCCGAAGGGTGTGATGCACAGGCCGCGCGCCCCGAAGAGAACAGTGATTCTCATGATCGAGGGAGCAGGGGTTATGCCCATAGGCGACAAATGAGTGTAATACTCTCCCCTCTCACTCATCCACGCGGCGTGAACAACCTTGGAACTATTTCCAAACGATCGTACCTCAATTCGTGATCGAAGGTGCGGGCTTCCAACTGTGCCATATCATTGCTTTATAAAAATCAAATGCCTCGCACCGTTTCCGATGCGAGGCATCCGTTGAAGTTTGTTTACTTCATCTTTTCCATGTTTAGCTGTTCAATGAAGTGCGTGACTTCTTTTTCAGCCTGATCTCTGGTATAGCCATAGCGTTCCTGCACTACACCAATCAGTTCATCGAAGCGGCCACTGATACGGTCAAGATCGTTATCGGTCAGTCTTGCCCACGTTTGTTTGACCTTGCCGCGCACCTGTTTCCATTTACCTACCAATACATCCCGATTGAAAGTTACATTCATGGTTATCTCCTTCATTTGACTCAAGCCAATATTCGGACGAAAAATCGTCCTCGCAAAACACAATCAGTGTTCTGCCCGATGTGACATTATACGATTTCAACAAGGCGATTTGCCGTTAAAATTCCCAGTCTAACCGATCTCTAACCCATATCTGCGTTTGATGGAGCTCGATAAGGGAAGAGCGCCCATATGTACCGGAGAATTTCCGTTTCTATTAGAATCCCGTAAATTACACCTCGTAACCGTAATACCCTACGGTCTCGTCTCATCTACACGACATGAACAACCTTAGAACCATATCCCAAACAATCGAACCTCAATTCGTCATCGAGGGCGCGGGTGTCAAATTGCGCCGCTCCATCTCGCCGCGCGTCAGCAACGAATTCGACCCCTTCCTGCTCTTCGACCACTTCGCCTTCAACGATCCGCTCGAAGGACCCTTGCGCGGCTTCCCCTATCATCCGCACCGCGGCATCGAAACCGTCACTTACATGCTCGAAGGTTCCACCGCCCACCGCGACAGCCTTGGCAACGAGGGTCTCATCGGTCCCGGTGATGTGCAATGGATGAGTTCCGGACGCGGCATCCTGCACGAGGAAATGCCCCGCCGCGGCGAGAGTGGAAACATCTACGGCTTCCAACTCTGGGTCAACCTCCCCTCGCATCTCAAGATGTCCGAGCCGCGTTATCAGGAAGTGAACGCATCGACGATTCCCACCTATGAAAAGGATGGAGTCAGGATCCGCGTTGTCACCGGGACTGTGGACAACGTGACTGGTCCTGTCGAGGATATTGCCGCTTCGCCTCTTTATCTGGACGTTCAACTTGCTCCCGATATCGAATGGACTCAACCCATCCCCAGCGGACACACCGCGCTTGCGTACGTCTTCGAAGGCGAAGGAGTCTTTTCAGGCGAGACAGTCGAAGCCGTGAAACTCCTCAAGTTCGCGGATGGCGATCACATCACCGTCAAGACGGAGAACAACCCCGTCCGCTTCATGCTCATCGCAGGCGCGCCGTTCAAGGAACCGATCGTGCCATACGGTCCCTTTGTGATGAACACCATCGAAGAAATTCAAGGGACATTGAAAGAATTACGTAACGGAACGTTTATAAAATAACCCAACGCTCGTGTCGGGGCCTAGGCCCCGACACGAGCGTTTTATTCACGGGAGGTCTTTATGACACAAATCCTTTACGGTGACCGGTTAGGCAAACAAGGCAAAATTCGACTCGGCTGTTCCGCCGCGATCTTCGACGAGCAGCGCCGCATCCTGCTCACGCGTCGTGCGGACAACGGTCAATGGTGCCTGCCAAGTGGAGGCATGGAGTCGGGTGAGTCCGCGGCTGAGGCGTGTGAAAGGGAAGTTTTCGAGGAAACAGGCTTGAGTGTCCGCGTGAAGCGTTTCGTCGGCGTGTACAGTCATCCCGATCAGTTGATCGTCTACGCCGATGGAGCCAAATTCCAGATCGTCGCATTGCACTTCGAAGCAGAGATCATCGGTGGCGAACCCGGTTTGAGCGATGAAACATCCGACTTTGGATATTTCACAATGGACGAGATCGAGAAATTGGAGATGCTCGGGCGGCACAAGGAAAGAGTTATTGATACCCTTACGGCACAAAGCGAGGCGTTTATCAGGTAATTGTGGTTATAAAAACAACCAAGGAGGCATTCATGATGCTCAACAACATCTCACAAAAGTTTCACTCATGGACATCGGGCTGGCGCGTCATTATTCTGCTTATCGCGGATGCTTTGATGATGGGATATGTCATGCCGCTCGCAGGCGGCATCATGGCTTTAGCCGCCAACAACAGTGTGATGCCGCTGGACTTGATGTTCTTCTACACACCTGCGAAAGCTTTCGCCATGATCGAGAAGTATGCTGAGGCGGGGCGCGCCGTGTACTTGAAAATCGAACTCACTGCGGATATTATCTACCCGATCATTTACACACTCTTCTACGGTTTGCTCCTTTCGTGGGTCTTCCAGCGCGCGTTTAAATCCGACAGCAAGATGCAAAGATATAATGTTATGCCTGTTGGCGCGTGGTTCTTCGATCTGCTCGAGAACGTGGGCATCGTTTCCATGCTATCGATGTACCCATCACAGTCTGCCGCGCTTGCCTGGCTCACCATGCTCTTCGGCACAGGCAAATGGGCATTTGCATTTGCAAGCATTGGACTGGCTTTATTTGGGCTGGTCAAAGCTGCCATGAATGGATTCAAGAAACAAGCGTGATATAAAGTAGTCAAATATTCCTGAGAATACGCTCCTGCAGAGGGATGCACTCTGGTCATAATCTCCTTACAATCCAATACTGACAAACAGAATAGGGAATCAAGTATCCGCCTCTACAGTGGGTACTTGATTTATTTTTAGATGAAGAGGAGATGGTAATCAATGAATATCAGGAAGGGCTCACGAATTGCAGTGATCGGCGCCGGCATCTCGGGCATTGCGGCGGCGAACATCCTCAAGAAAAACGGATTTGAAGCGATCGTATTCGAGAAATCCGAGAAACTGGGCGGAGTCTGGGCAACGGCTTATCCGGAAGTCCATTTGCAGAATATTTACACCCAATATCATTTATCCGATTTTGACTGGCCCTTCAAGCCTGACCTTCATCCTACCGGCGAACAGATCATGAGATATCTTACAGAAGCTGTAAATTATCTCAAGCTTGATATTCGCCTGGCGCACGAAGTCCTTGAAATGAAAGAACAAACGGATGGCTGGTTGGTACGATACAGGAAGAATGATGGCGTTCACGAAGAAGCCTTCGAATACGCGATCCTTGCGGCAGGTCAATACACGGACGGGAAAAACATTCCGCAATTCCCTGACCAGGGACAGTTCAGCGGGAAAATTATCACTGAGCGGGATGTAACTTCATTGGATATCTTCAACGGCAGGCGTGTTGTAGTTGTCGGCTACGGCAAGAGCGCACTGGATATGGCAACTCTGACCGCAGAACGAAGCGCACAAGTACATCATGTTTTTCGCACGCCAAGCTGGCTGATCCCTGAATGGATCCTCGGTGCGCACTTCACGTATGCCTTGTTCACGCGCTTTGGCAACGTCATGATGACAAGCTGGGCGCAACCCACGGCGATCGAGCGGTTTCTGCACAACAAACTTGGCTTTGTCATATCCGGATTTTGGGATTTTATTCAGTCGATTGTCAAATTTCAGCTTGAACGGAATGGCAGGGGCAAGGATCAAGCCGCGCAGGACAGGCTGAAAGTCATTCAGCCAAAACACAAAATCCTGATGGATTTCCGTTCGTCAGGCGCGTTGAGTCCGGAGAACTATTATCCGCTTGTGGCGGATGGAAAGATCCTGCCATATCATTCCGAGATCGATTGTTTTTCACATGATTCGATTCAGTTAAAGAACGGCATTGTGATCCCCTGTGACATGGTTGTCCTGTCGGTCGGTTACCTCACTCCCACATTTCCCTTCCTGCCCACAAAATATCGGGAACTGCTCGAAGCCGAAAAAGATGGCGCACAACTGTACAGGCACTTGATCCATCCGCGCATCCCGCGGCTCGCCTTCGCCGGTTTCAATCATGGATATATGCACATGCCTACCGTTGAGATTGGAACGCAATGGCTGTGCGCCCATCTTCGCAACGAACTCAAGCTTCCCTCCGTTGAAGAAATGGAACGGAGCATAGAATACGTCCGCAATTGGAAGCGCGCAAACATCAAGTTTGAAAACGCGCGCGCGTGCGCGGTCAGCACCCGCTTCCAGCAATACATCGATATCCTGCTCAAAGAGTTGGATGTATCGCCCTATCGAAAATTGCCAAACGTTTTCGCTGAGGTCTTTGGCAGATACGAAGCCTCTGATTACAAAGGCATTTACGATGAATATGAGCGCAAGAAAGCAAAACGGACAAGTCCACTGCGGACTCTTCCGTTGGATACCTAACTCAGATTTGCTTCCACCACACGCCCGTACACTCAGGCAGGATAACGAGCCGCTTCTCGCGCACCCGATCAGCCATTTCCCTGCCGAAAAAGAATCCAGCCAAATCGGCAGCTTCGTCCAGCGACTCGAACTGATAATCCGTACGCATCCATTTGTTCTGAAATCCGTTCTCATCCAGCCATTGATAAGTGGATTCAATATGCTCAAGTCGCATCGGCGATTCATTCCCAGTGCCCAAAGATTCAAAGAGAATGATCATTCCATCTTTTCGCAGAACGCGCCGCATCTCAACCAGCCATGTATCCAGTTCGGCTTGCCCGTTCTCCTGATTCCAGACTGCAAGATAACTGACACTCCAGCCGGAGACAACCAGGTCGGCAGATTGATCTTCCACAGGCAAGTGACGATGATCCGCCTCATCCAGCTGCCAGTTGGATAACCCGCTCGCGACCAGTCTCTCACGGCAAACGCGCAACATCTCACCCGAAGCATCGAATGAACGAATGGATTTCACGCGCGGCGCCAGCAGTAGCGTGAGACGCCCTGTCCCAGCACCAAGATCGAGGACATCCAAACCATCCACTTTGATAATTTCATCAATCGCACGCGGGATATTCCCCTTATAATCTTCACGCGAAATAAGAGCTTCGTACCGGTCACCATCAGACTGATAAATCTTTCTTTGCTGGTCAGACATAACTCTCCTACAGAGTGCCGCACGCACGTCTGCCATGCGTATGTAAGCTTGAAGTTTAGACTTTGGCTTACAAAGCTATTCAAAAAGTTTACTTATTAATGAGACAAGCGGTAAAACAGTTCTCAGGAATGGCTTCAACAGAAAGTCGATGTGGTAGATTATAAGTTATTCCAATCAAGTTATGCTCTCAGCGCCGCCGAGGATGGCGGCTTTAGCACGAATTATTCCAATCCTGTGGAGGCATCATGGATGGCAACCCTGAAAATCAATTTGATTTCTGGCTCGGCGAATGGGATGTAGCCTGGGGAGAGGACGGCAAAGGTACAAATCATGTACTGCGAATCATGGATGATAAGATCATTCAGGAGAACTTTTCCGCACCTGATCTGAAAGGCATGAGCGTTTCATCCTACGATCCCGAACGGAAACTTTGGTGTCAAACCTGGGTGGATAATAACGGAACGTATCTCGACTTCACCGGGAATTTCGAAGACGGCAGGATGACTCTGGTCCGCGATGCCATCGTCAAAGGACAGGCATGCAAGCAGAGAATGGTTTGGTACAACATCGAAGTGGGTCAATTCGATTGGAACTGGGAACGCTCCGATGATGGTGGAGAGACATGGCGTGTACTATGGCAAATTAAGTACACGCGCAAAAAGTAATTGATACACAACACATCTCCTTCCCTCTGCCTATATATTTCAACAGGTTTCAGGGGGTGCCAGAGCATAGATGGGCAGTTGCCTGCCATCAAGAAGATTTCTATACCAAAAAATGATTTTTCCCTTGTGCTCGTATTCATGGAAAAAAGCCTCGAGACTCTCCCTGGAAACACCTACAAGTGATAACTCACTATCGGAGATATATTCGCTTGCAGCGGGAGTTATGAGGACCGTCCGATGATCACATAACGCCCTGTCAATTTCCATGCGGAGATCGTGAAATTCATCGGGAGAAGATTGACTCATCTGCAAGGACCGGTATAGGTTTACCGTCCCGGCTCTATTTCCCCAATACAACAATGCGGCACGAGGTCGCCAGCGGTGATCAGCACATCGTTTGGATTGGAATAGCCCAACCAGATGTCCATTGCCTGATGAAATGCAATATTATCCTCACTTTGATGGCTGTGCTGGCTCAACACGCCGGATCGCATATTTATCGAAAGGACAAGAATCCCTGCCAGCAAAGGCACGAACCTGAGGGCACGACTCAACCCATTACTGAATTTGACCTGCCGGTTTCGGAGGCTGTGTTCCACTGCTTCAAAGGAGAGTGCCAGGAAAATGACCCAGGGAACTAGTGTGAGCATCCAGAATTTCATATTCTGCGGTTCCCACCAAAGGATGAGCCCAGGTTGCAAAGCATTGTAAGGCGGAGATTTTCAATAGCGAGGAATCCCTTGCACGCAAATCCCTCCCTGAACCATTTCCGGGGCAGAACTGCGCCGGTTAGAATCAGCCCGCTTGTTATGAGCAGACTTTCCAGCAATGCAAAAGCCATCAGATAGGAAAGGACGGCTAGGATCTCGCCCACGTCATGATACAGGAGTAAGGAGGGGAACTGATGCAGGAAACCGCGCACAGCCCATCCATAAACAATAAAGACCACTCCGCCAAATACGTAAGTGATCTCCCTTTGTTGTGGAAAGCGTTCTCGAAAAACAGCCGGGATTCTTTTGAGTTCCATGCAAGTTAATCAACCTTATTGTTTTCAGCAGTTCCCGAATCCCTGGTGTTGAAAAAGGGGTGGCGGATCCGCGTGATACCAAAGTAAATTTTGCCCCGAAAATACAAATACAAGACCACTGAGAAACGTAATGATGGCGGCCAGCGTTTGGAAAAGTATGCCGCCATCATTTGGGTTAAAGTACAAATTAACCTCCTATGACTGACAAGTAATATCGACACCCACCTTTCCACTTATTTAATAACGATAACCACAATAGTTATTATTTTCTTTAAAAAGCCATTAAGGTTTAATTAGAGTTTCCGCATAGGGAGGATCGGCAACAGGTCAGCCATCCTCCCTCACTTGACGTGATAAACTTGTTATTATTGTGCCTATAATATTTTCGGAAGGTGACATGAATCAATCGCTCAGTTCCTCTGCTCAAAAAGTCCAGGATACCCTGCGAGCCATGGGGTACAGTTTTAATATCATCGAACATGCCGAATCCACGCGCACCGCGCAGGAGGCAGCTGACCGCGCGGGATGTGAACTCGGTCAAATTGTGAAGTCACTGATCTTCAAAGGGAAGGAATCGGGCAAACCGATCCTCGTTTTGACAAGCGGCGCGAACCGCGTGGACGAAAAACGGATCAGCGAATATGCGGGCGAACGCATCAGCCGCGCCGATGCCGATTTTGTAAGAGCAGTGACCGGCTTCGCGATTGGAGGCGTGCCGCCTGTCGGTCACATCCAAAAGATGGAAACGTATCTCGATGAGGATTTCCTGGGATATCAAACCATCTGGGCCGCGGCGGGCACTCCGAATGCCATTTTCGAATTGAAAACAGAAGACTTACAAAAAATGACGAACGGAAAGGTTGTGATGGTGAAATGAAGGATATTTATAACTATTTGTTCTTGAATGAAAAACTATCCAGCAGTGGAATGCCGACAACCGAACAAATGAATTCCGTTGCTGAGGCTGGTGTGCAGGTTGTGATCAACCTTGCGCCACACGATGTTCCAAATGCAATACCCAATGAAACAGAGCTTGTAGACTCGCTGGGAATGCAATACATCAATATTCCCGTCAACTGGAGCACCCCCACCAGGGACGGCTTGAACATATTCATGGATGCAATGGACGCCAACAAGGAGAAAAAGATCCATGTGCATTGCGAAGCCAATTTTCGAGCCAGCGCTTTCATATCCATGTATCGGATATTGAGATTGGGCTGGAAACCGGAGGACGCCTTTGAAGTGATGCACACGATCTGGGATGAAGACGCATATCCCGTCTGGAGGATGTTCATCGAAGACGCGATGAAGAGAAGTCAGGAAGGATCGTAAGACAATATCGATTGTTCACTTCATTCCCTCGGCGCAAAACTCAGAGTCTAAAGGAATAACGACCTTTAGGCTCTAAATTTTTATTTGCAATCAGACCTCCTTTGTCGTAAAATCTTCTCATCCCAACCAAAGGAGGCTGAATGGCTACAACTGTATCCAAACCCGCGAACGCGTCCCGCCCGATGACCGAGGAGGCGGATTTCCTGCAAATCAAATCCATTGACCACGTTCACTTCTATGTGGGCAATGCCAAACATGCCATGTACTATTGGTGGAAAGCTTTTGGCTTCAAGCCTGTGGCATATTCCGGGCTTGAGACCGGCAACCGCGCTTTTGCATCCTACGTTCTCGAATCGGGGCAGGCGCGCTTTGTTGTTTCTGCGGCATATTCACCTTCCAGCGAAGTCGCCGCGCATCACATGGTTCACGGAGATGGTGTAAAGGTCATCGCGCTGGAAGTGGAGGATGTCGAACAGGCATGGCAGGCCACCACTTCACGCGGCGGCAAATCCGCATGGACTCCGCGCGAAGAGAAGGACGATCACGGAATCTATCGCACGTCTGCCATTTACACATATGGTGAAACACTGCATGTATTCGTTGACCGGGGCGATTACAAAGGTGTCTTTGCGCCTACATACAAACCGATCAAATACGAAGCCGAGTCAACCGGGCTTGCCGCGGTGGACCATGTGGTTGGCAACGTGCAACTTGGCAAGATGAACACATGGGTCAACTTCTATCACCAGGTGATGGGGTTCCGTCAGTTGCTGCACTTTGATGACAAGGACATTTCCACAGAATATTCCGCGCTCATGTCGAAGGTGATGCAGAACGGAAATGGACGCGTCAAGTTCCCGATCAACGAACCTGCCGAGGGACGCCGCAAGAGTCAGATCGAAGAATATCTCGATTACTACCTCTCCCCCGGTGTGCAACATATCGCCATCATCACGGGCGATATCCTCAAAACCGTGGACGAACTCCGCAAACGCGGCGTTGAGTTCCTGCGTGTGCCAGATACCTATTACGAATTGCTCCCCGACCGCGTCGGCAAGATCAAGGAAGACATGAAAGACATTCACGATCTCGGCATTCTCGTGGATCGCGACGACGAGGGCTATCTCCTGCAAATATTCACGCGTCCCATCCAGGATCGACCCACGATGTTCATCGAGGTTATCCAACGACACGGCTCGCAGGGATTTGGCAAAGGCAACTTCAGAGCCTTGTTCGAATCGATTGAAATGGAACAGGAACGACGAGGAAATCTGTAGCGCAAATTGTCAATTTGCGCCACGAGAATCATTATGAAATTCGCAACCATCTCAACGCTTCGCCACACGTCCCAGCCTGCTCTCGTTATCGAGGACCGAGTCCACACCCTGCCCTATCCCGACATGTACGCGGTCATGGAAGTCGGCACGGGGAAAGCTGCGAGCAAAGCATCGAAGGATTCATTGTCCATTGACGAGGTCAAATTCCTTTCGCCGCTCAAACCCAACACTTTGCGCGATGGTTATGCCTTCGAGCAGCACGTCAAAACCGCCAACAAGAATCGCGGACGTGAAGTGCCGGAAGAGTGGTATCAATTCCCTGTCTTCTACTTCACGAATCCAAATGCAGTTTTCGGGCACGATGACGAGATTCCCTATCCTCCTTATACCAACGCCATGGACTATGAACTTGAGGTGGCAGCAGTGATCGGCAAAGGCGGCATGAACATCAAACCCGAAGATGCGCCTTCGCATATTTTTGGCTACACAATCTTCAATGACTGGTCGGCGCGTGATATCCAGCGCAAGGAAATGGCGGTGGGACTCGGTCCCGCGAAGGGTAAGGATTTCGCCTCGTCTTTTGGACCAGTTATCGTCACGCATGAAGCGCTTGCCGATAAAGCGGATGGCCGCCCGGGCGTGTACGATCTATCCATGGCGGCGAGAGTCAACGGTGTGGAATTCTCCAGAGGCAATTTCAAAGACATGCACTGGTCGTTCGGAGAGATCATCGCGCGCGCGTCCGATTCCGTGATGCTGTATCCCGGAGATGTGATCGGTTCGGGAACGGTCGGCACGGGGTGTCTGCTTGAACTCACCAAGTTCCAGGGGCCGTGGCTCAACGAAGGTGATGTGGTCGAACTGGAGATCGAGCGCATCGGTGTTTTGAGAAATACTGTTGGCAAAAAGTAAGTCGTGCTTGAAGCAGATATTTTGGAGCAAACTCATGAATAATCAACTCACGCATGAAATTGAACTGTATTCACTTGAATCATTCAAAACCCTGTTGGATCATGAAGTCAATCGTTCGCGGCGTTATAAAACGCCATTGACGCTCATCCATTTGGCGATCGAAACAGACCCTGATTCTCCAGACATCCAACACAGTGCTGAGATGTTCATCATTAATATTCTCGATGTGCAGCTCCGTGATACGGATATTCCATGCCGTAAGGGTAATGAATTTCTGGTCTTGATGCCGGCCACATTTGAAGCCGGCGGTCGCATTGCCTGCGAACGCCTGGCAAAATTATTCAACGTGCCACATCAGACCTATGACCGTGTATCCTTCAATCTGGTGATCTATGTTGGGATGTCATCCATCCCGGCAGGGTCGTCACTAACTAGCGACAATCTTTTGCAGCAGGCTGCCAAAGCCATGCAGTATGCCCGCGACAACCACCTGACAACCGCGGTGATATATTCTGAAATCACATAATAAAAACAAGGAGTCATGTATGCCCTTCTATCACAAACTTGGACATATCCCCCACAAACGACATACACAATTTAGAAAACCAAATGGTGAACTCTACCGTGAAGAATTGATGGGATTGGAGGGATTCTCATCGCTTCAATCGATCCTGTACCACAACTTCATTCCGCCGCGCGTCAAACAAACGGAAGATCTCGGTTCGCGCCTGCCCGAAACTGTGGACTTTGGCCCCATTCGTCACCGCGCATTCAAAACCACTGACGCTCCACTTGGAACGGATCCCGTTTCCGCACGCATTCCTCTTCTTGCCAACAAGGACGTGATCCTTGGCGTCGCGCGCGCTTCAAAAAGCATGGATTATTTCTATCGCAACGCGCAAGCCTACGAGACCTGGTGGGTGCATGAAGGCAGTGGTGTATTGAAATCACAGTTCGGGAATCTCAAATTCCGCACAGGCGATTACATTGTGATCCCGTTTGGAACGACATGGCAGATGCACATCGACGGAAGCGAAGCGCGTTTCTTCACCATTGAAAACCCGTCACAGGTCGAGGCGCCCAAACGCTATCGAAATGATTTTGGTCAAATGCTCGAACATGCCCCCTACTGCGAACGCGATGTACGTGTTCCGGATGAACTGGAGACCCACACCGAACGCGGCGATTTTGAAGTGCGTGTGAAGGTACGCGATAGATTGAGCAAACACGTTCTGGATTATCATCCCTTCGATGTCGTCGGCTGGGATGGATATTTGTATCCCTGGATATTCAACATCGAAGACTTTGAGCCGATCACCGGACGCATCCACCAGCCACCTCCCGCGCACCAAACGTTTCAAGGACATAACTTTGTCGTTTGCTCCTTCGTTCCACGCCTGTTTGATTACCACCCGCTTGCCATCCCCGCGCCGTACAATCACTCGAACGTGAATTCGGATGAAGTGATCTATTACGCGGAAGGCAACTTCATGTCCCGCAAGGGAATTGACCGTTGCGACATCAGTATGCATCCCTATGGCTTGCCACACGGTCCGCAACCGGGAATGACGGAAGCATCCATCGGAGCAAAAGAGACGAAAGAACTGGCCGTGATGGTGGATACGTTCTATCCATTGCATCTCACGAAGGACGCGCTTGAGTTTGAAAAACCTGAGTACATGTCCACGTGGCTGGAAGGCGATGGAGAATAACAAGCAACAATAAAATTGAATAATCCTTGAGTGTTATCCTGGCAGTAAGAATCTGGAGGCTAGACCGTCCGTGTATACAATACCTCAATGACTGATTTGATTCCTTTTCTGACAAGTTTGATTGGTCTGCGTGACGCCCACGGAAAAGGGCATTCTGACCATGTGATGGAACTTTCCTCTGACATGGGTCAGAAAATTAAGCTGCCATCAGCACAATTAAATCTGCTTCAATTTGCCGCGCAGATCCATGATATAGGCAAGATCGCCATCAACGAATTCATTGTGAATAAACCGGGCCGCTTTACCGAAGCCGAACATCTCATGATCCAGCATCACACACAGTTGGGAGCGACTCTGATCGAAAAGTTAAATCTTGACCCCCTTATCCCCTTAATTATTCTGCACCACCACGAGAATTTTGACGGGTCCGGTTATCCGCATAAACTCAAGGGCGATCAAATCCCCTTGGAATCGAAGATCATTCGGATTACCGACACCTACGATGCTCTTAGCAGTAACAGAGGCTATCGCCCTGCCTACACACCCAAAAAAGCGCTTTCGATCATGGAACAGGATCAACATTGTTTTGACCCGGAATTACTTGAGATCTTCTTCAAAATGCAACGCGGCAAAAAGCACTAACGAAACGATCTATTCCCTTTTGCATGGATCGATGCCCTGGCGTCAGCAATCCTGGTCTTGCTTTCAATACTCCAATTGGCATAAAATGAAAGTAATCAATCAACGACGGATGCGGAAACCCGTCGTTTTGCGGAGGGCACATGAGAACCAAGGTCGATGATAAGAATTTCAAGAGGATGTCGCAGAAGATCGTTTCCGAAATGAAGCGGCTGAATGTACCCGGGGTTGCGATTGGCATCTACCACAAAGGTGAAGAGTTCAGTACAGGCTTTGGTGTGACAAGCATCGAACACCCACTACCTGTCACACCCGATACGCTCTTCCAAACAGGCTCGATCAGTAAAACATTCACGGGTACTTTGATGATGATGCTGGCCGAACAAGGCAAAGTTTACCTGGACGCACCCATCCATAAATACATCAAGGATTTCAAACTGCGTGATGAAAGCGTGGCAAGGAAAGTCACCATCAGGCATTTACTGACTCATACAGGTGGATGGGTCGGTGATTATTTCAATGACTTTGGCAATGGCGATGACGCCCTCGATAACATGGTGAAGGATATCGCCAAACTTCCGCAGATCCAACCGCTTGGGACAATCTGGTCTTATAACAACACAGGTTTCAATGTGGCTTCACGCGTGATCGAAATAGTCACCAAAAAACCTTACGAACAAACATTACAGGAAATGTTGCTCGACCCGCTCGGTCTGGATATGACTTACCTGTATCCGAGCGACATTCTCTTCACACACCGCTTTGTTGTCGGACATTATCGCAAGGAGGACAAAATTCAGGTGGCGCGTCCGTGGGCAATTGGACGGGCAGGCAACGGTGTAGGAGGCGTCATCAGCACAGTCAAAGACCTGTTGAAATACGCGCGCTTCCATATGGGGAATGGTGATCGCATTGTCATGCGTAAGAGTCTTGAGGCAATGCGAAAAGTTCAAGTCAGTGCAGGAGGACGCGGCGACATGGGTATCACCTGGTTCATCCGCTACGCTGATGATCTCAAAGTTTACGCACACGGCGGCGCAACCCTTGGCCAGCGAGCCTATTTCTTTTATATTCCCGAAAAAGATTTTGCACTTGCCATCCTGACAAACAGTGACGATGGTGGGATTATTGCCACACAAACTTTTGACTGGGCGCTTGACCTTTATTTCAACATAAAACAAAAATCTCCCAAACCCATCAAAACGACTCCGATGGAACTGAAGGAATACGTCGGACGTTATAAGATTGGAACGGAATGTTTCGATATCAGAGTCAACGGTGAGCATCTTGTGTATCACCACATCCCGCTTGGCGGATTCCCCAGGCCTGATACGCCTCCGGGTCCTGCCATGCCGCCCATGCGATTTGCACTCTATGAAAAAGATAAAATCGTCGGATTGGATGAGCCCTACAACGGCGCGCTTGGTGATATTATCCGTGATGAAAATGGACATGTGCGATTCTTCCGGGTTGGAGGACGCGCACACCTCAAGATCAAATGAAAGGTTAATATGCAAACCAAGGAACATCTGGTTGATATTGGCGATACCCGCCTGAACGTTGCCGAACGAGGAGATGGATATCCGCTGATCGTTTTGCACGGCGGCCCGGGACTGGATCATCACGAGTTTGGGGATTATCTCGATCCGTTGTGCGATCAGTTCCGCCTCATCCTCGTGGACATGCGCGCCCAGGGAAAATCAGAGATGTGCCCTGAAACCACCTGGACACTGGAACAAATGGCCAAGGATATCGTTCTGTTGGCAGATGCGCTGGATTTGCAAGAGTACGCTGTTCTCGGACATTCATACGGCGCGTTCGTAGCGCTTCAAAACGCGGTGGATTTTCCCGGTGCCGCTTCACAGACCATCGTTTCAGGCGGCATACCGTCGGCAAGATTCCTATCGGTTGTGCAGGAAAATCTTCAAAAAATTGAACCAGCGGATGTTCGGGAAAAGGTGATCGCTTCATGGGATCGCGAAGCACGCGTCCAAACTCGGGAAGAGTTTGCAGAATTGATGCGCGATCAAATGCCCTTCCATTTCGGGAATCCGCTTGACCCGCGGCTGGCTGAATATGATGCGCGTACAAAAGATACAGTCTACGCCCCGGCAATGCTCCGCCATTTCTCACAAAACGATTATGGCAGCATTGAAGTGGAAGACCGACTCAAAAATGTAACTCAGCCGGTGCTGGTCTGCACTGGACGCCTGGATCGAGTCTGTACCGTGGGTGCGGCAGAGGCGATGGCAAAAGGATTGCCGCATGCAGAACTGGTCATCTTCGAACAAAGCGGGCACATGACTTTCGTGGAAGAGCCTGAACGCTATCTGCAAATCGTCCGTGATTTTCTCAGCCGTACTATGGATTGAACCATGAAACATATTTCAAAACAGGGGCTGGCTGGCATCTTGTTAATCGCTGCGATACTCGCCTGCAATCTCCCCACAGAACAAACGACCCCTGCGCCAGAAGCGCAAACGGCCGCGGCGCTGACAGTGGAGGCGATCCTGACAATTCCGGTCACAGCGACTTCCACAAAGCCACAATCGATCATCGCTGTCACAATATCGCCAACTGGCACAGCGATCACTGCCACGATCACACCGACTTTTTCCATGCCCATGCTCACCGTGAAGGAGCAGACGAATTGTCGTAAAGGACCCGGAGAGGATTATGAAGTCTTGTTCACATATCTTTCCGGAAAAAAACTTGAAATCCTTGGCCGTTATGACCCCGGAAATTTCTGGCTCGTGAAATCAGCCGAAAGTCCGACTGGTCAATGCTGGTTATGGGGAGAGTATGTGGAATTGGCAGGAAGTTATTGGGTTGTCCCGAGTGTCACTCCTCCACCCACCGCAACCAATCCAGCGCCAAATACGCCAACTTTCCAGAAATGGAATTACTCTTGTACCTACAATGGAACCAACAGCGATCTGACCGTGACGTTGCAATGGACCGACCACGCAGATAATGAACTTGGCTATCGCGTCATCCGTGACGGAGTACAGCTCGCCGAACTGCCGCCAAATTCCAACGCCTACACGGATACTGTTGCGTTGGATACAGGTGAGAGTGCAAGTTATCGGATCGATGCTTACAACGCGACAGGCACCTCCAGTACATCAACGATATCAGTCAAGTGTGAGTAAAAAATAAATCGGCACATCAACTTAAAGCAAAAGGTCTCGGATATTATTCCGAGACCTTCCATTTACAAACCCTAACGACTTACGCCTCTTCCAACAACTCTTTTGCCTTCTTCGTTTGCTTGCCGCGCTCATCAGTATTGAGAATTCTCTTGCGAATGCGATACGATTCAGGTGTGACTTCGAGCAGTTCGTCGTCAGACAGATATTCGACCGCTTCGTCCAGAGACATGCGTCGGGGCGGAGTGAGGCGGATTTCCATGTCCCCACCGGCCGAGCGGATATTTGTCAAATGCTTCTTTTTGCATACGTTGATGGGCATATCCTGTCCACGTGCATTTTCACCGATCACCATGCCTTCATAAACTGCAACACCAGGGCCGACAAATAAAGTACCGCGCTCTTCGGCATTCTTCAGCGCATATGCTGTTGTGTCGCCTGCCTCCCACGCCACGAGCGAACCGGTCTGACGTGTGGACATGGGTCCCGCCATTTCATCGTAGCCGTGGAAGATGGTGTGCATAACACCTGCACCGCGGGTGGACGTAAGGAACTGGTAACGGAAGCCGAGGAGACCGCGCGTGGGTGCGATATAGACCATGCGCGTCATCCCCTGACCCGCGTCATGCATCTCAGTCATGAGCCCTCGTCTCACCCCAAGCATTTCCACCACCACGCCGACGGTTTCATTGCTCGTTTCAATATGGACTTCTTCAAACGGTTCGAGCAACGCGCCATCGTCTGCTTTGTGGAAGATAACCTCGGGACGAGAGACCTGGAATTCATAACCTTCACGTCTCATTGTTTCGATCAAAATTCCAAGATGCAACTCACCGCGGCCTGAGACGAGGAAATTTTCAGCCGATTCAGTTTCTTCAACGCGCAAAGCCACGTTCGTGCGCAGTTCATCGAACAGACGCTCACGCAACTTGCGGGAGGTTCCCCATTTCCCTTCCGTACCTGCGAACGGCGACGTGTTCACGCCAAAGGTCATGCGGACAGTGGGTTCCTCCACTTTGATGGTCGGCAATGCAACTGGATTGTTGGGGTCGGCAAGCGTTTCACCGATGCCAATGCCTTCGAGCCCGGCAAATGAAACAATATCACCCGCGCTGGCTTCTTCGATCTCGATCTTGTTCAATCCCTGGAAGGTGTAAAGATATTTGGCT
>Ga0210377_10000746_pt1 | contig 31103 bp, 33 predicted proteins | sample PLM4_65_b1redo_FD_155480 | JGI IMG/M metagenome (GOLD analysis project Ga0210377, IMG submission 155480) | Groundwater sediment microbial communities from an aquifer in East River, Colorado, USA - PLM4_65_b1 redo | ecosystem: Environmental > Terrestrial > Soil > Riparian zone | place: USA: East... | reverse complement strand
CCTCGAATTCACTTTCAAATTTTTCCCCTTTATTTCAACAACATCATCTTCAAACCCGAAGAACGTCCAAAAGGTGACTTGAGGTTGATGCGCTTCCAGCATCACGGAAATGGCTGGTTCCTTGTGACCATAATAGCGTGAGCGCCATCCGCGCGTGGAGTTGGGGTCAGCACGGACGATGGAGAAGTGTCCATTGCTTTCGGTCATTCCCAATTGAATCAAAACTTTGGAGTCGGACAACTCGCTATCCGAGGGTTTAAGCCATAATCCATGTGCAGGAGCATACCCCTTCGGGGCACTTAGCTCCTGTCCTCCAAATTCACCATCACAGAGCAACCAATGAAGCGCGTAATGATGAGGTCGGTTGGCAACGAGATTATCAACAACCAGCCAACGGTTATCTTCGAGCATCATGACGGTTCTTTTATGGGACACGGGCTTATAGCCATCGTGCTCACCCTGCCAGAGATTCTTATCGTGCTTGAGAACTTTTCCCTTTGACCAATTCGTCCACGTGAAGCGACTGACCATCGTCATTTGGTCTTTGCCATCGACAGTCACCGTGTTGTGTGCGGATGTGTGAGCGAGGCCGTTGCGCCAGACTCCTTCGCCACTGTAGAGATATGTCCCTGCATCGCAGGCGATATTATGACCATGAATCCACAAGTCCACATGGAGTTGGTCGGCGTGGGAGGGACGGGCGCGGAAATCCGTGCAACGGATGATGGCTTTGCTGTTTGTGTTGCGGAGGATATATGTGCCGCCGTAAGGGAAAGAGGATTGGGATTTCTCCCTCACCCTAGCCCTCTCCCGCTGGGAGAGGGGACTCATACCATATAACCAAAACACATCTTCATCCCAAGCGCCAGGTTCAAATAAAAATTCTTTTTTGGTAATATATGAACCCAACTGCAAAAGCGGACGGTAGTCGGTGAAGTCGCAATTGTTGAGGGGCAAGACTAATGCGCCGTCGTTCGAGCCGTAGACTGGCATTTGCCCGGTTTGTGGGTCAATGAGTTGGGAGAGATAATCAATGGAAGATTCAACGGAATGATATACGAGACTGGAGATCGGAGACTGGTTTAACTCGCCCAGTCGAATCATGTAAAGATAAATATGAAGAATGAAGCGATGGTAGTTAAGCGAATACATAGAGTAACTACCGTCAGGGAAAATCTGGGCGGTGGCTTCGCGTTCTAGTAGTTTGCGTCCGAGTGAAAGATATTTCTCTGAGTCTTTCACTTCAGGGAAGAGCAAGCCGATGAGCCATAATCCCATCGCTTCGCTGATGGTGTGATTACTGCGCGTGGAGATGGCGTAGTCTATGTTCTTATATATCCGTTCAGCCTGGGCAGCGACAAATTGAGTGAATTGGGCTATTCGTTGAGGTGTGGAAGATGGAGAATTGAGGAACGCATAGTAGCCAAATATCCATGCCATGAGACGGAGGGAGATTTCCTGTCCATCCATCCAGTTCACGCCCGTGTTGGGAGGGTTATGCTCCGCCCAGTCGAGAATGGATTTCCAGAAAGCTTCGGCGTATTTTTCATCTTGGGTAGCGGCAAAGGCACGGACGAGGGTGTACACCATGCTAAAACGATTGGCTTCCCAGATAAATTTGATATCTATGTTGGAGTCGTCGGAGATTTGTGACCAGTGTTTGGTTGAATCCCTCGACGCCGGGGACGGCGTCGGGAGCATACTTGGAATTTGATGCCAGTTGGGAGGGAAGCCTGTCTGTTGGAAGTCGTGTGCGAAATATTTTATTTCGCCGTTCAAAATTCTATCAGCCTCATCAACTGCAATCTGTTTATTCCAATGCGCTTCGTCTTCGCTATCGCTCCGCTCAGCGCGAAAGGAGGGTGGTGAATTTTCTTTACGCCATTGAATGTATGCTTCAGGCATGGATGGAATGTTTTTCTTCAGCCACGTTTCAAGCGGACGATCTGTCCATTTGTATTGCGGCATTTGCAGGCGGACGAGTCCTGTGCGGAGGCGAAAGGCGTAGGTGACGCGAAAGGCTGACCAACGCAGACCAAGTTCCCGGTAGAGCGAAGCGAATGTCCGGAGTTTAGTCAACATTCTTTAGTCGGGAGGCGTAACGGTATAGGAGAATCCAAATAAGCGGGAGTCCCAAAATGATTAACGGTGGAACGATTTCACATCCGCGCGCCCAGGCAAGCGAGAGGAATCCGGCAAGAAGGGTCAACAAAATGTACAAGGTACTGACCGTTGCGTGTTTGTAACCGCCAATGACCAGGCGTTGATATACATGCGTGCGGTGCGCGGAAAAAATCTTCTCGCGCCGGATCGCCCGCCGAATGAACGTGACGCCCGCGTCCATGATGAACGTCCACATCAACAGAGTACCGAGCATCAACGCGTCGCCACCCTGGTCGGCAGAGAGCAACGGCAGGACCGCAAAGGTATAACCGAGAAATGTGCTGGCAACATCGCCCATGAAAATTTTGGCGGGCGACCAGTTGTGACCGAGAAAACCCAAACTGCCCGCGGCGATGGCAAGCGCGATCCAAAACACGAACGTGTTATGCATGTTCGAGGAAAGCATCATCCAGCCCAGCGCGCCCGACAGCGCCACACCACCCGCGATGCCATCAATGCCATCCATGAAATTATAGGCATTGGTCAAACCGACGATCCACAAAAACGTGATGATGATTCCCACCACGCCCAAATGCAACTCACCAAACAACGGAATCGTGACGACCTTGAAATATCCCAGCCCATAGATCGAGACCGCCGCGACAAGTCCCTGCACCCCAAAACGGACGCGCATCGAAAGCGAATGGACATCGTCGCGCCAGCCGAGCCATGCGATGACCAAACCGCACACAAGATACACCAGACTGCGACTCCAGCCCGCTTCGCTCGCGAACCATAAGCCTGCTCCTGTTACGAGGACGACGATTGCCAGCCCTCCCCCGCGCGGCATGGGCATGGAATGCGAACTGCGTTCGTTCGGATGATCTATGATCTGACGATGCTCTGCATAACGCCGAATCGAGTAGACTCCGATGTAGGAGAGGATGGCAAATATGGAGAATGCAACAATGGAGGACATTATGAATGATTTTAACGGAGAATTGCGCTTCACGCGCCGCTGGAAGTTGATTCTGTTTCGATAGGCTATATCGCGTTTCATTGCCCCGCCCCGACGTCCCCATTCGGGGATAATATGAACGTCAAGGCGATCCATACGGAACCCGCTACCCACAGGGTGCTTCGCGAAAGCGGACTGGCTCACAGTGTTGCATTGTATAAATACTCATGCTATCCTTGAGATTATTGGAGCGACAATGTCTACTTTACACGTTCACGATTTTCCTGACGATCTGTTTCGGCAAATTCAACGACTTGCGAAGGCACAAGACCATTCATTCAACGCACAGGTCATTGTTCCTTTGACTCAAGCACTACAACGTGAAAAAGAAAAAGATCGTAAAGTTCAGGTGAGTGCTTTAGCTTCCATTCGCCAAAGGCGTTTTATCGCTCCCAAAAATTCACCTTCGAGTCTCACATTATTGCGTGAAGACCGAAATCGCTGACTGATTCTAAATCCCCAACTCCAATCCTATCCCCTCCTCAAACGACAACAGACTAAACCCAAAATCCTTTTGTGCGTCTATGTAGGAAAAATCCTTATTCTCGTCGCGGAGCAAGCCGCAAGACCTGATCGGCTTTGATGGGGAAAGTGCGAAGGGTTTTTCTGCTAACAGCCCTTGAAAAAATGTTAGCATTGTGCTAACATATCGTTGTGTACAAAATCTCCTACTCCAAGGAAGCCGAGAAGTCATTGTTGAGGATGCCGCGTAACACAGAGAAGTTGATTCGAGAAAAGTTGGAAGCAATAGCCGTCAATCCATTTGCAATCCATCCCAACGCGAAAAAACTACAAGGCAGAGAAGGTTACCGCCTTCGAGTCGGAGATTGGCGAGTCATTTACAAGATACAAAATGAGCAGTTGGTTATTGTCGTGTTGAAGGTCGCTTCACGCGGAGAGGTTTACAAATGAAAGAAGAAATTCAAATCATCGAACGGGATGGCAAGCCAGAATGGGCTGTCCTTCCTTATGAAGATTATCTGCAACTCATCGAGCAAGCTGAACTCCTTGAAGACATTCGGGATTTCGACAGAATCAGTGAGGCAATTGACAACGGCAAGGAAGAGTTGATTCCTTCTGAAGTAGTTTACGCCATTCTAGATGGTGAGAATCCCATCAAAGTTTGGCGCGAATATCGCGGACTGACCCAGCAACAACTGGCAGATATGGCGGGAATCAGCAAGCCATATATCTCGCAAATTGAAACAGGCAAAAGAAAAGGGACAACTGAAATCCTATCCGCGATTGCGAAGGCATTGAATGTGTCATTGGACGATGTGATAGAAAGAGAAAAAGAGTAATAACTGGCGGCAAAATTAGCCGCCTTTTTATTTGGGTCAACGAACTTTGCCCAACTCCAACCCAATCCCCTCCTCAAACGACAGCGGACTGAACCCAAAATCTCTCTGCGCATCGGCGTAACTGAAATCCTTGTTCTCATTCAGCCGCAAGACCTGCTCGGCTTTGATGGGAAAGGGAATCCGCAGCCGCTCGAAGAGTCCCAGCAGGGAGATGACAGGCTTCGATGGCACATGGATCTTCCAAACGCGCTTGTTCACCCCTCTCGCAATCGTATCAATGACGTCATTGTACGTCAGCGGATACCTCCCTGCGATGTTGTAACTCTTGCCAATCGTTACCTCATTCGCTAGGCAACTCACCAGCGCCTGCGCGACATCGTCCACGTAGATGGGTTGTTGCAGGTACTTTCCATCGCCGAAGATAGGGACAATCGGAGAATATCGCATAAAACGAATCAGCCACCACATGTTGCGGTCGCGTGGACTTCCATAGATCATTGTGGGACGCAGGATGGTATATTTTAGTCCGCTGGTTTCGATGGCAAGTTCCGCCGCAACACGGACTTTCTTACTGCTCGCGTTGAGTTGCGTGAAGATGGCTGTGGTGCTGATGAAGACCGCGCGCTTGACTCCTGCCTTTGTCGCAGCGCTGATGATCGAGTCCGCGTGACCGAAGCCGAGAGAGGCGATGTTGATGAGGGCGTCCGTCCCTTGCATGGCGGAGGTCAATGATTGAGAGTCGGAAACATCACCTAAAACCCAATCAATTTTAGAATCAGAAAGAAATGAACGATCGCTGGAGGCACGATACAGGCAGCGGACTTCGTATCCGTTTTTCAATATTAGAGGAACGACACGCGAGCCAGTAAATCCTGTCGCGCCGGTGACAAAGACTTTCATCCCTTCACCAGCTTCGTGAGAAGCGCGAGCGTTTCATTCAGCTTGTCATGGCGGTCGAGGTGTTTCACCAAATAGTCGCGGGCGTTCTGTCCCATTTGCTGAACGCGTTTAGAGTCCTTCGAAAGTTCAAGGATTGTCTTCGCGAGCAATTCGTCATCGCCAGGTTGCACATACACTCCCCCATTCGACGACTCGATCAATTCACGCGAGACGCCGTCAATGACCAGTACGGTCGCGCGTCCTGCCGCCATGTAATCGAAGACTTTGTTCGGGTACGTAGTGCGGAACATCGGAATATCTTGAAGGATCGCAAGACACACATCCGCAGAGGCGACGACCAGCGGCATATCCTTTTTCGCGCGCACGCCCGCAAAGATGACGTTCGTTAACTTCATCCGCTCCGCTTCACTTTGCAAGCGTAGACGCTCCTTCCCATCACCGAACAACACAAAACGGATTTTGTCTTCACTGTTCAACCGTTGCGCCGCGCGTAAAATCGTGTCGATGTCATTCGCCTGACCCAACGCGCCTGCATACAGCACAACGAATTTATCCTCCAATCCCAATTCACTGCGAATCGACGAGCCATCCACCTGCGGGTTGAACATGTCCACGTCCGTGCCGTAGGCGATGTACGTGATCTTTTTCTCAGGCACGCCTTTGCCGATCATATACTCTTTATACGCGGGCGAGTTCACCAGAATATGCGTCGCCCGCGCATACAAAAATTTCTCCAGCCAGCGTCCCAACGCGATCAGCACCGGGTTCGTCAACACGCCCATGCTCACGCCGAACTCAGGCCACAGGTCGCGCACTTCCAACAAAAACGGCTTGCGCCGAATCCATGCCACGAACCACGCCGAGACCGCCTGAAAGATCGGCGGCGTCGTGCCCATCACCAGATCCACATCCTTTACTTGCAGCGCTGTCCACACCGAACTGAACATAAAACTAAAGAATGAAATGATCCGCCAAAAATAACTGCGATGCAGAGCAGGATAAATATAAGAACGCAAGATCCGCACACTATCGATCACCTGGTCGGCAAAGAGTCCCTTGCGCGCCACCGTGCGCTGTCCGGTTTGATAATTCGAATCGCTGGCAACAATGACAAGTTCATGTCCATGCCCTTGCAAAAATTTTGCCATCTCAAAATGGCGCGTATGCCCTGGCTCATCGGGCGAAACGAAGGCTTGATTGATCAACAGGATTTTCATCGGAGGATGATTATATTATGGATTATTTGCCGGATGACTTTCGGTCGCTTCGTGCCAAGCCGAAAACTGGCCTATGGACCCTGACATATCCTCCCCTGAAACCGACTCAGCAAATGCGCGGGAGCATTTCGCCTTGAAGCATATCGATCAGACGAGTCCCCCCGATGGCAGTGCGCATTCTCACCTGCGCCTTCTTCGCATCAATAACCTTCCCAATGACTTTGGCATCCTCGCCATATTTTGTCCAATGCATCGCATCAAGGATCTTTTCAGCATCATCGGGTCTGACAAACGCGACCAGTTTCCCTTCATTCGCTACCTGCAACGGATCAAAACCCAGCATCTCGCAGGCGGCATGCACCTGTGGTTTGACGGGAATTTTCGTCTCCAGCAATTCAATCGTCACATTGGATTGTTTTGCAATTTCATTCAACGTGGTCGCAAGTCCGCCACGCGTGGGGTCGCGCAGGACGTGTACTTCACCTGCTTCGATCATTGCTTTGACCAGATGATTCAACGGAGCCACATCGGACTGTAAATCCGTGGTGAATCCCAGCCCTTCCCGCGCAGACAAAACCGCGATTCCATGATCCCCCAACGTACCAGAGACAAGGACAACATCACCGACCCTTGCATTCTCTCCTGAAATATCCACGCCTACATCCACCGACCCGATACCGGATGTGTTGATAAAGAGTTTGTCCGCCCCGCCTCTTTGAACCACTTTCGTATCTCCCGCGGCAATGAATATACCCGCTTCCGCCGCGGCATCCCGCATGGACTGTACGACGCGTTGTAGAATCTCAAATGAAAGTCCTTCTTCGATCACGAAGCCACAAGTAAGTGCGATTGGCTTCGCACCGACCATCGCCAAATCATTGACCGTTCCACACACTGCAAGGCGACCAATATCGCCTCCAGGAAAGAATAATGGAGAGACGACATGCGAGTCGGTCGTGATCGCGAACCTTTGACCATTGACATTGATCAGTGCGGAATCATCCAACACGCGCGGCGCGGCTTTCCCCAACTCAGGCAGAAAGAGGCGATTGATCAAATCATGACTTAATCGTCCGCCAGAGCCATGACCCAATACAACCGTATCCTTTGGCTGAATGGGAACCGGACAGGTATAACCTTCAAAATCCAACTCGTTATCCATTGGGAACCAACTCGCGATGATAGCGATAATACGCAGCGCACGTACCTTCCGCCGAGACCATCGGCGCGCCAAGCGGACTTTGCGGCGTGCATTGATTTCCGTACGCGGCGCATTGTGGTGGCTTCTTTATCCCTTGCAGAATTTCGCCCGCGATACACAGCGGCGATTCCTGGGTGACGAGCTCACCAACAGAAAATCTTTTTTCAGCATCAAACGCTTCAAATTCAGGGCGCAGACCCAATCCACTCTGCGGGATCATCCCGATGCCGCGCCATTTACGGTCCACCGGCTGAAAGACCGTGTTCATCACGTTTTGCGCGGTCTGGTTGCCCTCAAAGGTCACCGCGCGTTCGTAGGCATTTTGTACTTCAGCTTTGCCCGCTTCCAGTTGCCTGACTGCGGCCAGCACACCGACCAACAAATCCACTGGCTCAAAACCTGTCACAACGATCGGCACTTTATATTTTTCAGTGATCGCTGGATATTCGTGATATCCCATCACCGCGCAGACGTGTCCCGCGGCAAGAAATGCCTGCACGCGATTTGTCTTTGATGAAAGTATTGCTTCCATCGCGGGGGGCACACACACGTGCGAAACCAATACGGATAAATTCTTAATGCCGCGTTGTTTTGCCTGCAAGACCGCCATTGCGTTGGGAGGCGCGGTCGTCTCAAAGCCGATGGCAAAGAAAACGACCTGCTTCTCCGGGCTGGTTTCAGCGATCCTGATCGCCTCCAGCGGTGAATAGACCACTCGAACATCTCCCCCATTTGCTCGAATATTGAACAAATCCATCGTGGAGCCGGGCACGCGCAGCATATCGCCATAGGATGTGAAGATCACATCGGGTCGTGTGGCAATTGCCAATGCTTTATCAATTTGTTCCAACGGAGTGACGCACACTGGGCAGCCCGGTCCGTGAACGAGTTCGATCCCGCCGGGCAACATTTCGTCGAGACCATGATGCAGAAAGGCATGCGTTTGTCCCCCGCAAATTTCCATCAAGACCCATGGACGAGTCACCTGCTCGTCGATCTCCCCCAGCAGACCCCGAACCTTTGCAGGGTCGCGATATTCGTCAACGTATTTCATGCACTACCAGGTTCTTCTTCAAAGCTCTCGATCTCGCGGATCAGATTGAGACGCTCCTGCGCTTCCTCCTCATCCAAAACGCTGATGGCAAAACCAACATGGATCAGCACATATTGTCCCACTTTCGCCTCAGGGACATAATCCAGACAGACCTCCTTGAGTACGCCGCCGAAATCCACCATGCCCATGAGGAGCGAATCCTGTTGTTTGATCTCCGTGATCCTTGCGGGAATACTAAGACACATGCGCAACTCCATTCTGCGCCTTGAAATTGGCGATTGCCGCCTGCCCCAATGCCAGACCACCATCATTGGCGGGCGTCTTTTGATGAGTGAACACAACGAAATCATTTCGCGACAAAGCAACACGTGCCATGTCGAGCAGGGTTTGATTCTGCCAAACGCCACCGGAGAGAATAACCTCATTGACTCCAGATTTTTGGTGTGCGTATTTACTGGCTTCCAATGCCATCATACAAACTGTCTGATGAAAACGCGCGCCGATCAAACTGGCCGACTTATTTTCCCTGAGGTCTTCGATCACACGCTTAAGCAATTCCCTGACCCGGAACACTCCATCTTCGATCTCAAACGGATATGGACTCGCGGCCATCAGGGATGGCTTTGACAAAACTTCAAGCTCCATCGCAGCCTGCGCCTCATACGTGACCTCATTCCTGATCCCCGTTAAAGAAGCGACGGCGTCGAACAGGCGTCCCATGCTCGAAGTTTCCGGTGTATTCAATTTCTTCTGTACCTGCTTGCGGACAATCTCCACAGCTTGAGAATTCACAGAACCCAGGAAGGGCATGCCATCGACGTCCAGCCCGAGCGCTTCGGCGTATCCCACCGCGATGCGCCAGGGATTGCGCGTGGCAGCATCCCCGCCCGGGAGTGGAAGATATTCAAGGTGGGCAACCCGCTCAAAGTCTGCGTAAGAGGCGAGTAACACTTCCCCACCCCAGATCCTGCCATCCAGTCCGTATCCGGTTCCATCAAAGGATAAGCCGATCACTTTGCGGTCCGTCAGGCCGTTATCCGCCATGCACGCCGCGACATGCGCATGATGATGTTGAACAGGGATGCGCGGAACATCAGAGATACCTTCCGCATATTTGGTCGTGAAATAACCGGGGTGCATATCGTGCGCGATCAACTCAGGCTTCACGCGGAATAAATGACTGAGATGCTCAATACCCTGCTCAAAGGATTCAAAGACCTCCGCATTTTCCATATCCCCGATGTGATGGCTGAGGAACGCGTAATGACCGCGCGTCAGACAAAACGTGTTTTTAAGTTCTCCCCCCACAGCCAGGGAGGGTGTGGCGTTGAATGGCAACGAAACCGGATACGGCGCATACCCGCGCGAACGCCGCAGGTAAATGACCGGCGTCTGACGGGTCCCGGCCTTTTTATTGTTTTGCGAGTGGTCCACTCTCACGACCGAATCATCGCAACGGGTATGGATTTCACGATCATGCAACAGGAAGGCATCAGCCAACGGAGCAAGCCAGTTGAGCGCGTCCTGATTTTCAGTTGCAATTGGCTCTTCGTTGAAATTGCCGCTCGTCATCACCAGCACAGCCGGCACTGGTTCGCGCGCCAGAGTCTGATCGGTTTGATTTAACAACAGATGATGCAAAGGTGTATACGGAAGCATGACACCCAATGTGTCCATCTCTGGTGCAACCGAGGGAGCGATGGTTGTTCCGGTTCTACGGTTCAACAACACGATTGGTTTTTCTTGTCCTTTCAATAAGGACATTTCAACCTTGCTCACGATACAGAATTGGTTTACCGTATTCAAATCTGCGAACATCAAGGCAAACGGCTTGCCTGCCCTCCCCTTCCGACGGCGCAACTCTGAAACGGCACTTTCATTGGTCGCATCGCACGCAAGATGAAATCCGCCCAGTCCCTTCACTGCAACGATACTGCCCTCCCGCAAAAGTTGACGCGCCTTCAAGATCGCGGACAACCGCAGGTCAATTCTTGTCACCGATGATGGATGGCTGGAAGAATCTCGAAGCTGAACATACGGTCCGCAATCGGGACACGCGACCGGCTGGGCATGGAAGCGCCGATCCAGCGGGTTTTCATATTCCGCACGGCACGCGTCACACATTGGGAAATCCACCATTGTGGTTGCGGGTCGGTCATAAGGCAGATCCTTGATGATGGTAAAGCGCGGTCCACAGTTCGTGCAATTGATGAATGGATATAAATAGCGGCGATCATTCGGATCGAACAACTCGCGCTCACAATCCGCACATAAGGCGACATCCGGAGAAACAGGCTGGAACGCGCCTTCGATTATTTCGGACTCTCTTATTACGAAGCTTGAAAATTCCTCTCCCGCATCATCCCAAGCCGATACCTGATCGATGCGAGCGAGAGGCGGCGCGTCAGCTGAAAGCGACTCAATGAACGCGCCTACGCTGGTCTCTTCCCCTTGCACAACAATATCAACGCCCGCGGAGGTGTTACAAACCCAGCCGCGCAAATTCAGCCGGTTCGCCAGTCCGTACACAAATGGACGGAAACCAACTCCTTGAACAATCCCATTCACATGAAGGCGCTTCGTTATTTCCACAAGTTACTCTTCTCGGTCTTTATTTTTTCAACCAACCAATTTGTCCAGTCATTCATTCCTTCGCCCGTCCTGCAAGAGACGGGGAAGGTCACTACACCCGGGTTGAGAATCTCAACACCCTGTTTGAAATATTCCATGTTGAAGGGAACATACGGCAGAAGATCGACCTTGTTGATGATAAGCACCTGCATGCCGCGATACATGCCGGGATATTTATAGGGTTTATCGTCCCCTTCCGGGATGGACGCGATCAAAATATTCAAATGTGTACCGATCTGAAAGTTCGCGGGACAAACAAGGTTGCCTACATTTTCAACGATCACAAGGTCGAGTTCGCTTAATGGGAGTGACGGCAACGCATCAGACAGCATGGACGCATCCAGATGGCATCCACCACCTGTATTTATCTGCACGGCAGGCAATCCCGCTGCCGCGGCTTTTTCTGCATCGATGGAGGTAGCCAGATCACCCTCAATCACACCGAGTCGCAAACGTCCGTTCAATGCCTCGAGAGTCTTGAGGATGAGGCTGGTCTTGCCTGCACCGGGAGAGGCCATGATATTGATGGCATACACACCTGATCGGTCGAATACAGCGCGGGTTTGCTCTGCCACACGGTCATTGGCAGAAAGTATATTTTCGACGATGGGAATGCGTGTTGTCATCAACTCTCCAATAAATCATTCAACGTCAATGCTGTCCACTCGAAACTCTTCACCTTTTGTAATGTTCACGTACGAACTGGAACAGAATGGACATGAAAAGGTCCTGTCTGTTGGACAAAAAATATGCCCGCAATTTCTGCACGTCATCTCGCCCGGGATACGTTCAAAATGAAGAGACGAGCCTTGTGCAATGGTATCCCTCGAAATCATGTCCCAATAAAACTGGACCGAGTCATCCACGATGGATGAGTACTGACCGATCACCAGGTTAATATCCGTGATCCTTTTTGCGCCCGCCTCCTTGGCCTGACGCAAAGATATGTCTAAAATACTTTGGGTAACCGCCAGCTCATGCATTAATTTCAATTTAATTAAACGACTATTCAGACCAATCATTAAGTGAGGAAAGTCACCGCATTTACGGATAACTTTCCTCCCATTTAGGGAGCTTACAAGGCTGTAATCCAGTCTGATAGTCTTTGAGAGTCCCGCGGGATAGAATTACACGTGTAGAAAGGAACTCACACATGGAAATTCCGAGACATTGGAGACTCAAAAAACAACGTTATGGGCTGGTCGGCGAAGTCTGCCCCCATTGCGATTACAAGATCTTTCCCCCGCGCGATATTTGTCCGAACTGTGGAGATCAAGCAAAGGAGCTTTACACCTTCAGCGGCAAAGGCGAAGTGTACTCGTACACAACGGTCTACGAAGCACCCAGCGGATACGATGCCAACGCCCCTTACACGGTTGCCCTCGTCAAATTAGACGAAGGTCCCATGGTCACTGCACAATTGACCGATGTTGACAACAACGCTGTTGAGATCGGCATGCCCGTTGAAATGGTCACGCGCAAAATGCGCAACGACGGCGATGAGCGCGGTCTGATTGTGTATGGGTATAAGTTTCGCAAAATAACGTAGGCGGCACGTGGGCGGCATTCAAACCTGAGACGAGCGGCTACCAGCCGTAATAGGAAACAGGATACGTTGAGAACGTATCCTGTTTCCTATGTAGGGTCCATCTGAAACTCCACATATCGTTCTTTAATCCATTCAGTTCCATTTGAGCAGGTGATGAACGGATTCATCGTAGAGGGGCCCCGATAAAGCTTATTCTGGTTTTTTGGCATATTTATTTAACATTTAGTGTTATCACTTTATCAGCGAGTCCTTCCGCAGAGAAAGTCACTTGGACTTCTCATTTTTCGAAACCGCTCCTGACAACCAAGCTTTGGCTGCCTGTGAAATCACCTCGACCGCGTCCAAACTGCCTTGCGCCTCGCTTTTCTCAAAGTCATTCTCAACATTGCCCATCCGGTTGGTGATGTGAGCAAAGCAAATCACTGGATGTCGTTTTGCGTCAGCAAAGGCATAGAGGGCAGCAGCCTCCATCTCCACTCCAAGAATTCCTTCTGAATGGGAATAGCTGATCGCCGTCTCTGTTTCTCGAAACGGTGCATCCGTTGTCCAGGTTGCACCGCGGAAGACCGGAGGTTGTGATTTTTCAAAAACACCCTGCAAGTCTGCCAATAATTTCGGATTGACTGTACTGAATTGGGCAGGTGGCAGGTAATGGTAGCTGGTTCCTTCATCCCGTAAGGCTTTCTCGATCAATACAAAATAAGGAGGAGATCCTTTCGACACGATTTGACCCGCCGAGGTCATGCTGATCAGCAACTCACACCCACACGCAAACATTTCTTCGGCTACGAGTACCGCGAAGGATGCGCCAACTGCGTTTCCAACAATGCCAAACTTAATTTCTTCATAGGTGAAGTCATACATGTCAGTATGGTAACAAGCCCAATGACGATTGCGTTCTGCCAGCCCACTGGATGCCAGATTTTGAACAATGTCGCCGTCCGGATCCAGGATGCAAACCTTTGGAACATTTCCTTCGAGAATGGATTTTTGCCTTCTCGCCTCTCGCAACAGGTTTTCAGGTGTAAAGACGGAAGGTAATAAATGATCTTTATGGGCGATGATGGGAGTATCGTTTTGATCTGTCATGATTTTCCTGGGATTTTAGTTTGTATTCAGGGTTATGGTTTCTGACCCACCATGCCATAATGGAAGGGCGGAAAATTAATGTACGGTTTGACTAGTTCAAAACCTGTTGCTTTGATCCATTCCTGGCATTGCTCTGGTCGTGGTCGGATATCCAACGATGGACCTCTCGGAGTCGTTGGATCGTAATTCCAATGGATAACGCCTGCTCTTCCGCCATGGGTCAGGATTCTTTTTGCCTCGGCTAATATTTTCAATGGATCTTCTGCATGCAGAAGATTGAAAAGCATGACATATTCACAGTTGTTATCAGACAGGCCGCTCCCTTCCATCATGAAATCCTTTTGGACGGCAAGTATGTTTCTCAACCCGGCTTCACTTGCTTTCTTTTGAACAACCCGGATCATTTCCTTCTCAATGTCCAAAGCATATATCATGCCCTGATTTTTTCTGGCTGCTGGGATGGAAAATGTTCCATAGCCACAGCCCACATCCACAATATTCCCGGAGAGATCATGTATCCCCAGCCCATCAAGAATGACATCTGGATCAAAGAATTGATCCCACATTTGTTCATCAGGCATTCCACTTTCTCTTGCTTTCATTTTTACCTTTCGTGTAAATATCAACAATAAAGCGTTCTCTGATAAAAGTATTGGCAGGATTCGCTTGTCGAATCCTGCCAATACATGAAATCCTGGGTTAGTACGCCAATACTTTATCTGCTGCCAGTGTCCAATCGGTGAGCAACTCCATGCTCCCATGTTGAACATTTTCTATCAAGGAGGCCTGCCTGAGACCTCGGGCTTTTTGGCATGACCCTCAGGTGGCGACTTCGCCGTGACGCAAGACAGAGGTCAACATGCGTTCTATGTTGTAATAGCCTTGCGGTGTGTCCTGCCCTTTGACGGCGCACTGGATGCCATCGCCCATCAAAAAGACACGCACGTAGGTCTCCTCACGTTTGGCAATATTCATAGCGAGCCGCAGCGCGTTATAAGGTCGCTCGTTTCCATATGGACCATCGTTGATGATCAGCAAGTAATTTGTCTTGTTGTTTTCAGTCATGAAGTGGTCTCCCTTTTCACGGCTTGTTCATGGACCAACGTGGCTCCATTGGATATTGATCCATGCGTTTCACGCATCACCGCTGCCACGATAGTCCCCGATACAAATGTGAGTGCGCCGATCGCAGCAATTGCGGTCAAGCCGCCGAACGCGTCGGCCAAGAGTCCAGCAGTCAACGCCCCCACAGCATAGCCCGCATCGCGCCAAAGCCGGTATACACCCACTGCTGAGGCACGCCAATTGGGATGGGCAACATCGGAAACGGCGGCCAACAAGGTTGGATAAACCAAGGCGGTGCCAATGCCCAACAACACTGCACCGGCAAGCCACACCCGAAATCCGCTGGCAATCACGAACAGTGCGATACCCATTGACTGTATCCACATCCCAACAACGATCATCCATTTGCGACCCCAACGGTCGCTCAATGCACCAGTGATAAGTTGACTCACGCTCCATACGCCTGGATAAACAGCAGCGATCAAGGCGATCTGTTCTACAGATAAGCCCGCGCCAACCAGCAGAATGGGTATCAATCCCCACACCATGCCATCGTTCATGTTATTGACCATCCCGGCCTGGCTAACGGAAAATAAGTTCCTGTTTTTCCAGCTGGTCAACCAGAATATTTCACTGAATGAGGGTTTCGAACCAGAGCTTGAAAGGAACAGATCTGATTGTGACACTGAAGCTTGCGCTTCCTGCTTTGCATGCGCGTGCGTTTCGTGAACAAAGAAGACTGATAGGATCAGTCCGGACAAGGCAAAAACAATCCCTGGCAAGAATGGCACAGGCCGTAGTCCATAGGTTGCGGCTAAATACCCTGTGGCTAATGCCGAGAGCGAGAGCGCCAAATAACCAGCAAACTCATTCAAGCCCATCGCAAACCCGCGTTGTTTCGGTCCAACGAGGTCGATTTTCATGATTACAGTTGTCGACCAGCACAGGCCCTGGTTAACCCCTAGCAGCAGATTGGCAAGCACGATCCAACCCCAACTTGGCGCAAATATGATTAAGAAGGGAACAGGCAGCGCGAACAACCAGCCGACGACTAAGATTTGCTTGCGCCCAATCCGGTCGGAAAGCCGCCCGGCGAATAAGTTGGCGAGCGCTTTGACAATTCCAAAGCTGACGATAAATGAAAGCGCCAGCGATTTTGAAGTGAGTCCGAAGTCGGCCTGAGCGATGAGAGGGACAACGGTACGCTCCAGGCCCACCATCGCGCCCACAAACGCATTGACAATAACAAGCAGAGTGAACTGCTGCCAGTTTGCCAGCAAACCAAGCCGAAGGGAGTTAGCTGCCGGAATTGAAGTTGATGGTATCTGGACGTTGGCTTTACGAGATCCCACAGTTATTCGCTCCCGCTTCCAATTTGATCGGGTTCTCGATCCAGCGACCGGCTTCGTTGAGTTCAATGATGTGCTCATGATTCGGGGGTACGGGTGGGATTCGAGCAACCAAAGCATCAACGAATTCTGATTCGGAAAGCCGGAGCAGTTCCACCTTTTTCCACAAATCACCAATTGTGGCTGTCAATGGAATTTTGTCGAACGGTGTAGGAGAATTGGTGTGGCCTGGCAGGACAAGTGTGCGTGCTGGCAACAACAACAAGTGATGATGTAGCGAGTGGTGAAGCAGCTCAGCATGTGAGCGCGTTCCCTCCGTAGTGGCGTGTAGATCCGGGCGTCCGACTCCCTGCAAGAAAAGAGTGTCACCGGTGAATAAAGCCTGCCGATCCAGAAGATAGGACATGCTTTCCGCCGTATGACCAGGAGTCTGTATCACCATCAGCGAAGCTTCGCCGACCCTGACGATTGCACCATTACGGAGGGGTGTGAAGGCATACGTCACACGCTCTTGATTGGGCAGATACACGGTTGCGCCACTTTGTTCAGCGAGAAGACGCGAACGCGACAAATGGTCTGCATGAATATGGGTATCCAGAACAGCAGTGATGGACCAACCATGGCTGCGGGCTATATTTAGATACACTTCTGGTTCCAACGAGGCATCAATTACAACCGCTTCTTTCTCAGAGCCAATGAGATACGACAAACATCCTTTGCCCACTCTGCGGATCTGGATCACTTGAGCCTTGCTGCCTGGCAATGGAACGTCTGCTGTGTTCCAGGACAAGCTCCAGGCGCGCATGCCTCCCTCAAGGGAGCTGGCCGCTATGCCTCGCGCTTGTAACTGCTCTGAAGCGATTTGGCTAACCTGACCAACGTTGCAGACCGTCACGACCGGAACATCAGCAGGCAGAGATATGCCATCCAGGGCATGAGGATTATGAGCTTTCAATTCAGCGTAGGCATCTACGTGCAAGCTTCCAGGTATCGCCCACGTGGCGCGGTCGGCGGCTGAACGTATGTCGAGAACAGTGACTGGCTTACCTTCTTCCAACCAACTTCGAAGGGTCTCGGTATCAATTGTGCTCATTCGTTTTTCTCCATCAGACTTTCAACGGGTAAATTAAGGGCCTGCCAATCCGGTAGACCTTCGATGAGCCTGCGGGCGCGATATCCATGATTCTGCAGCAACGTCACTGCCTCGTCAGCAAATACGCAATAGGGGCCGCGGCAATAGGCAATGATCTCTTGATCACGCGGTAGTTCGCCAAGGCGCGTTTCCAATTCATCAATCGGAATTGAGCGCGCTTCTGCGATATGACCAGACTGATACTCCAAATCTGGTCGAACATCCAGGATCACAACATCACCTGCTTCCATCCGCTCAAGCAACTCCACAGCGTTGATCGATTGTAAAGGTCCGCGATCCTCCAGGAAGCTATGAACCAGGCGACTGACTTCTGCCAGTTGGAGATCCCCTAGATCCCGCAAGGCTTGCCACACTCGAAACACGCGCTCGTCGCTCAGGCGATAATAGGCGTACAAGCCATCTCGCCGAACATCCACAAGCTGAGCTGCACGCAACACCTGCAGATGTTGGGATGCGTTCGCAATAGGGAGGTTTGCCTCAGAAGCTAAGTCTTCTACCGTACGATCACCCTGAGCCAGTAACTCCAAAAGCTCCAGCCGATGTGGATTGGCGAGTGCTTTCCCAATCCGTGCAAACTGCGCATACAGCTCGTCTTTAAATTGGCGTTTGGTATTTATTTTCATATTCAATATAATAATTGAATAGTCCGCTCCAGTCAATACCCCACAAAAAAAGTAACAGCCGACACAACACCTACTTGGTGCCTCCGGAATTTTTCGGAGACACTTGTTAAGTTCCAAGCGGAAACCTACCTCCTATCTTCAGCGCTGAAGTGCGATGCACACGGCGGACGCATTTGGGCCGAGTCATTGGCAAACTAAAAATGAAGTATATTCATTTCACTGCACCGATTACAAAATAGAAACAACCTCTTGAATCCAATCGGACGAAGGGTATATAATTCCGACAACAGTTGTCCTTTTAGCAAAGAGAGGTACTATGGACCGTTATCTTATCGAATCACCCCACACCATCAAAGACTGTGACCAGGCAGTGAAAGAGATCCATGCGGCTGGGTATCTGCATTACTTCGAATGGGGGTGTGATGCTGGAGTCCATACAGGATGGGCAATTGTCGAAGCGGAAAGTCTTGAGCACGCGAAGCAAATTGTCCCCTGGAGGTTCCGCGAGAAAGCTCGAGTTGTCAAACTCGTCAAGTATGAGATCGCGGACAAACTCCATCACGAGGAAAGCAGTTAACGAAAGTATCCACTCGTTGACAATTCTCTCTTCCACTTATGGCTCATAAACTCGCACTCATCGGCGGAGAGGAGTTTTCAGATGATTTTGAGGATATGCATGTTGGTCTGATTGCCCCTTTAGGACGAAAACCGCGTGTGGCATTTCTTCCAACCCCCGCGGCAAATGATGGAATCGAAACCGTCGAACACTGGTGTTCCCTGGCTCACGAAAAATTATCATCTCTCGGAGCCATCGTTAATACCCCGCGCGTCGTGGATCGCGAAAGTGCAAATGACCCGCGTCATGCTCAACAGGTTGCCGAAGCGGATTGGGTCTATCTCGGCGGCGGATATGCACATGTCGCGCTCCCGATTTTGCAAGGCACAAAAGTGATGGAGGCATTGCTCTCCGCCAAGGAACGCGGCGCGTTGATCAGCGGCGCAAGCGCGGGCGCGATGATGATGGGAACGCAGGCAATTGTGATTACGCCTGAATTATTGGAAGATATTGGCAAATACTGGGAGAGCGGCGCGCCGTCCGAATGGAACCCGCCCATGCCACCCTTGCTCCCTGCACTGAATTGGCTGCCACAAACGATTGTCGCTCCGCATTTTGACCGTCCGTGGTTCTCGCGTAAATGGCTCGACCGCGATTTTCTTCCCGCTGAATTCACCCTGATCGGCATCGATGAGCGCACTACCCTCGCGCAAAATAAGAATGGCACTTGGGAAATGTTCGGACGCGGTTCTGTCACGCTCTATAAACAAAGATGGGAAATCACGCGCTACGTTGTTGGCGATACTTTTACAATTTGAAACTCTTTCCATATACAGTTGCGTTTTCTCACCCTAGCTCTCTCCCAATAGGAGAGGGAACAGATGGCAGAAAGAGGTCAATATGACAAACCAACTCAAACTCATGTGTGTGCTCGCTCACCCTGATGATGAATCGCTTGGCATGGGCGGCACGTTGGCGAAATATGCCACAGAGGGGATAGAGACCTATCTGGTCACTGCCACGCGCGGCGAGCGCGGCTGGTTTGGTGATGAAAAGGATAACCCTGGTCTCGAAGCGCTCGGCAAAATGCGCGAAGTAGAACTGCTGAATGCCGCAAAAGAACTGGGCATCCGCGAAGTGAAGTTTCTCGATTACATTGACGGCGATCTCGATCAAGCGGATCCCGCAGAGGCGGTGGCTAAAATCGTTGAGCATATACGGCGCGTTCAACCGCAGGTGGTCATCACCTTCGACCCCAACGGCGCGTATGGTCACCCCGACCATATTGCCATCTGTCAGTTTACCACTGCCGCGGTGCTTGCTGCGGCGGATCCAAATTACTCCAATTCAGCCTCCCCGCACAGTGTCCGCAAACTTTATTACATGGCTTGGCCCCACGGCAAATTTGCCGCGTATGAATCGGTCTTTGGCGAGCTTACCATGCATGTTGATAATGTAACGCGTCGCACCACTCCGTGGTCCGATTGGGCTGTCACCTCTATCGTCAACACCGCCGAGTACTGGCCCACCGTATGGAAAGCTGTCTCATGTCACAAAACTCAACTCGTCGCGTACGGTCAGCTTGAACACCTCTCGCCCGAACATCATAAAGCGCTGTGGGGCACGCAGGAATATTACCGTGCCCTCAGCCTGGTCAACGGCGGACGTGCGAGAGAAACAGATTTATTTGAAGGACTACGCCAGGAGGCACGATGAATAAGAAGCGCACCGCGCCAATTGAAATCAAAGCCGATAACTTCCGCGCGCTCGGACATCATCTCGTGGATCGAATCGCAGACTTTTTGGATGCGCTCCCCGCACATCCCGTTACGACTGGAGAATCACCATCTGAGATTCGTGAAACGCTGGACTCATCTCGCCTCTTACCCGACCTTGGAACTGATCCCGCTAAATTGATTGACCGCGCCACTGATCTTTTGTTCGACCACTCGCTCTTCAACAGTCATCCGCGCTTCTGGGGATACGTTACCGCGCCTGCCACGCCGATTGGAATCTTAGGCGATCTACTCGCCTCGGCTGTCAACCAAAACACTGGCGCGTGGTTCCTCTCACCGATGGCAAGCGAAATCGAAGCCCAAACCGTGCGTTGGATCGCGGAACTGCTTGACTTTCCTACAACCTGCGGCGGCTTATTGGTCAGCGGCGGGAACATGGCGAACATCGTCTGTTTCCTCGCCGCGCGTCAAGCCAAAGCAGACTGGGATGTACGCACCGCGGGTCTGCGTGAACATCAACGGTTGCGTGTCTACTGCTCAAAGGAGACTCATACCTGGGTTCAAAAAGCTGCCGATATGTCTGGGATTGGAACCGACAACGTCCGCTGGATTCCAACGCGAAAAGATTTGAGCATGGACACCGTCCAATTGCAGAATCAAATTCGGGTGGATAAAGAAGCGGGTGATCGTCCGTTTATGGTGATCGGAACGGGAGGTTCTGTCAGCACGGGCGCGATTGACAACCTGCCTGAAATCGCAAAGATTTGCCGCGATGAAGACTTGTGGTTCCATGTGGATGGCGCGTACGGCGGCTTCGCGGCGATGTTGCCCGATACGTCAGCCGAGTTGCGCGGTTTGAGCGAAGCGGATTCGGTCGCAGTGGATCCGCACAAGTGGTTGTACGCGCCTCTCGAGGCAGGCTGCGCGCTCGTGCGCGATCCCGAAAAGTTGCGCGAGGCGTTCGCCTATCATCCGCCGTATTATCACTTTGGCGTGGAGGCGATCAACTATCTCGATTATGGTCCGCAGAATTCGCGTGGCTTCCGCGCGCTGAAAGTCTGGCTGGCGTTGCAACAGGTTGGACGCAAAGGATATGAGCAAATGCTCAGCGATGATATTCGACTGGCGAAAGAACTTTATGAACTTGTTACGAAACAACCCGAACTGCAAGCCTTCACACATTCTTTGAGTATCACGACATTTCGCTATATCCCATCTGATTTGAAATCGGGTTCTGAGAAAATTGAAGAATATCTGAACCAATTGAACACCGAATTACTCACACGTTTGCAAAACAGCGGAGAGGCGTATATCTCGAATGCAGTGATCGATGGGAAGTTCGCCTTGCGCGCCTGCATCGTCAACTTCCGCACATCGCTGGCAGATATGGAGGCACTACCAGAAATTGTGTTGCGCATTGGTCGCAAGGTGGATACGGAATTGAGACCCGAAGGACTTCACATCAAAGGTTGAGATACACATGGACTACGACGTCATCATCGTTGGCGCACGCGTCGCAGGCTCCGCGCTCGCCGCGTTGCTCGGTCAGCAAGGACACCGCGTACTTCTACTGGACAAGGCACATTTCCCCAGTGATACGCTCTCCACACATTTCTTCCGCGCGCCTGCCTTGCGTGTCTTTGAGAGGCTGGGCGTGCTTAATGAAGTGAGATCCGCCGCACCAGCTCTGACCGTGCTGTGGAATTACATTGACGGTCACGTTCTCAGTGATCCTGTGGAAGCGCCAGAAGAGCATTTGCGCTATTTCCTCTGCGAGCGGCGCATCACACTGGATTGGATTCTTTTTCAACGTGTGGAGCGCGAACCGAATGTCGAAATCCGTCAGGGCGCGCATGTCAAGGAGTTAATCTGGCGCGATGGAAGCGTGGCAGGTGTTCGCTGGAGCGAAGCGGATGGGATCAATGAGGCAATCGCGCGGGTCGTGGTCGGCGCAGACGGTTTTTACTCAACGCTTGCCAAAGCCCTCGAGCCAGCCTACGAGACTCAATTTCCTGTGCACCGCTGCATGTACTACACCTATTTTCAAGGCATCGAGCCGCTCGATGAAGCACCATTTGCTGAGCATCATTTCGTGGGCGATACATTGACCTATGTCTTCCCCACCGATGCCAGCCTCACGCTGGTCGCGGTCACTGTGCCAATCGATGAATTTGCTTCGTTCAAAAAGGAACCGCTGAAGCGACTGCGCACGCATCTTGATTTGCTCCCTCTGCTTGCACCGCGGCTTCGTCATGCTGAGATTGCCGCGGAGGTCAAAGGTGCGGGCAACATTCCTTGTTACCAACGCGTACCGTACGGTCCAGGCTGGGCGCTGGTCGGCGATTCGCAACAGATCATGGATCCGTGGAGTGGGATGGGCATTGATCACGCCACGACTCACGCGTCCCTGCTTGCGGATTCGCTCCACCGCTTCCTGCACGACGACGCGGCCTGGGAGGCGACCATGAACGATTACCACTCCCAGGCACGCCAGTGGAGCGAGAAGACCTACCGTCGCACCTCCACCTATGCCGCTGACCTGCGCCCCATGACCCGCGCAGCACTTGCACGACGGGGGATGGGCAATCATTGATTTATGTTTCCGAACGTGCAATAATGTCCACATCCATTCGCCAAAGGAGAAAATGCCATGTCCGTTCAAGGTAACATTCGTGAATCCATGCAAGGGGTGATTGAACACTACACTCAAAATCCGGAAAAGGCTTTGGGGCCAGACTCAGAAGCGATTGCCGTGATTGAAGAAGGACTACGCGTTCGCGCCTCGGGCCCTAATGGGCAGTCACTTGTCTGTGATATGCCCAAGGGACTGGGTGATGGAGCCACAGCCCCATCTCCCGGCTGGACGATGCGTGCCACACTTGCCAACTGTGAGACCATCATGATCGCCCTGCGTGCCGCGCAACTTGGCATTGAATTAAAAACGCTTGAAGTCCACGTGAATAGCATTTCCGACGATCGCGGCATGTTGGGCATAGACGACACCAAGCCGGCGGGCCCCATGAATATGAAGGTAAGCATTCGCGTCGGGGCGGATGGGGTCTCTGAAGAAAAGTTGCATGAGATCATCGAGTGGGCGGAAAAACATTCGCCAGTTGGAGAACCGTTGAACCGAGTGATGCCTGTTGAATACGCGGTTGAGGTGGTTGAATAGAAATTAATTGGACCTTTGAAGTAAAATCAAAAAAACACCTTGTTCAAATATGCCACCTGCGGACGCGGCAAGCGACTGCATATTCAGGTGAACTCATGAATCACCCTTCGATAAACTCAGAACAACATCTTCCATCGGGAACCGTCACCTTCCTCTTCACCGACATCGAAGGCAGTACTAAACTTGCGCAACAATATCCAGATGAAATGCCATCCCTGCTGGCGCGGCATCATGAAATTCTGAATCGGACAATCGAGGCGCGCAACGGCAATGTCTTTCAGATTGTCGGCGATTCTTTTTCAGCCGCATTTCACTCCGCCAGCGATGCGTTGAGTGCCGCGCTCGACGCGCAACGATACTTGCAAAATGAAACATGGTCGCCAGCGCCCATCAAAGTCCGCATGGGATTACACACTGGCTTTGCTGAAAGACACGCGGATGGCTATCGAGGCTACCTTACCCTGGCTCGTGTTCAACGTGTGATGTCTTGCGGACATGGCGGACAAATTCTGCTCTCGCTCGACATGACAGAGCAAGTGCGCGAACAACTGCCGCAGGACGCGGGGTTGCGCGATCTGGGTTGGCATCACTTGAAAAGCATCAGTCAGGCTGAGCATCTCTTCCAACTCGTCACAGACGATCTGCCTGCGAACTTCCCTCCGCTGAAATCCACACCGGTCGCGCCTTCCATGCGAAAAGAAGTCTTCTCATTGCTCGATCACATCGTGCGCGGACAATTGATCGGTCGCGAGAGCGAGATCTCTGAACTCGAGGGATTCTGGAATCGCGCTGAGCGCGGCGAGGGTCACCTCGTTTTACTCTCAGGTGAGCCCGGAATAGGCAAGACTCGACTCGTGGAGGAACTCACTGCCCTCGCAACTCTACGCGGCGCGCTGGTTTTGGAAGGACATTTCCATCCCGAACTCGGTGTTACCTACCTTGGATTGCGCGAGGCCTTGCAGGACTACCTACGTTCACTCCCAGCCGATCAGGCGCGCGCAGCAATCGGCTCCACCGCCCCGGAACTTGTTAAGTTGGTCCCGGAAGTGGAAGCCATCGTTGGAAATATCACGCCGAATCCGCCAATGGGTGAATTGGAAGCTGAACGCCTGCGCCTCTTCGATCACGTGACTCAGTTTCTGATTCGCCTGACAAAGAAGACACCCATGCTATTTGTGTTGGAAGACCTGCATTGGGCAGATAGACCGAGCCTGTTATTTTTGCATTTCCTGCTACGCAATACGCGTCAGGTTCCAATTCTCGTATTAGGCACGTATCGCGAAACAGAACTTGATCCGGTCAGACCGTTCTATGAAACACTGCTTGGGCTGAATCGGGATCGGTTGTATACGCGCGTGGCACTACATGGCATGAATGCAAAGAGTGTCGAAAAACTGGTACGCACGCTATTGGATGGACCAGTAGAGGTAGGACTGGTCAAAGCCATCACGCGCGATACGGAGGGAAATCCATTTTTCATCGAAGAAGTGGTGAAAGGCTTGGTTGAACAGAGCAGACTACGCCAGGAAGCGGGTGTCTGGAATCTGATGGAAGAGGTTGAACACTTCATACCGCAGAGTATTCAGATCGCTCTTGGCAAACGACTGGAGACGCTGTCCGAGGATGCGCGAACTGCACTATCGCTTGCCGCCATTCTGGGACGTGAGTTCGATATGGATGTATTGTTGAGCATGTCCGAATGGGACGAAGACCGCCTGTTGGACGCGCTGGATGAAGCCGTCAAAGCTCAACTCATCACTGAATTGAGAATGCACGGAAAGGAAACCCATCGCTTTGCCCATGCATTGCTGGCACAGGTAATCTACGACGCGATCAACACGCGGCGGCGGGCGCGCTTCCACCAGCAGGCTGGCGAGTCGTTGGAACGCGTGTACGCTCGAAAACTGGAGGAACAGGTTGAAGCGCTGGCGTATCATTTCTCGCGTGCGTCATCGAACGCCGCCGATAAAGCCGTGACTTATGGTCTGCGCGCCGCAGAGAAGGCAGTCGCCGTGTATGCGCACGATCAGGCCATCCGCTATTACACTGAAGTTCTGGAGGCGCTGCACGATCTCGATGACTCCCAAACCGAGGTGCGCGCCTGGGAGTTGATGGGCGATGCAAAGATGAGACTTTACTACGTGAAGGAAGCAATTGCGGCTTACGAAAAAGCGCTGGTTGTGCAGGAACGGGATGCGCTTACAGAGGCACAAGACCATTGTCGCCTGTCTTTAAAACTGGGAGAGTTGATCATCAAGGAGCAGAGAGATCCTCTACGTGCGCGTCAATACCTTGAGCAGGCATTGGCAAGTTCTGCCGCGCCAGCCGGAAGCCCTCAACGCGCCAAATGCATAGCTGCGCTGGCGATTTGCCTGGTCGAGGAAGGCCGCCTAGACGAAGCGTTTGAGCAAGCCCAAAGCGCGCTGGAACTCGCCGAAGGACTCGCTCATGCAGATGGGATTGCAAGCGCTTGCGGCGCCTTGTGCTCGGTACATGAGGCGCGCGGTGATTTGGTATCGTACGCTCAAGTCTCCGAGCGGCAGGTAGCCGCGCTGGACAAGTGTAACGATTTCTCTGGAATCTTCGAGGCATACTCTCACCATGAATACACCAGCATCATACGCGGCGACTATGAACAAGCCAAGCGGGTGGATTTGGCAGGCCTGGAACTTTGCCAGAAGTTCAACGCGCCCGGCTGGGAGGTAAGAATGTTGACCGGCTATATTTGGGTACTGGATAAACAAGGCCTGTGGACGGAAGCACTGGAGCATGGCAGGCGCGTTTCGCTGCTCGCGGATCGCGTGGGTTGTGACATGTGCTTTTCTTACATCTACATGGCTCTGGCTGATATTGAGGCGAAACTCGGTCATCGAGAGCAATCCCAGGGATGCATTGACAGTGCTCTTTCCATAATATCGCAACTCCCCCAACCGCCAATGCAAACAGTCCGTTGGCGTTTCTTCAGCCATGTGTTTCTTGAAGAATGGAAGGATGCTTGGGCGGTCGTGGAGGAAGCCCGCGCGCTGGCTTATCCTGATATTGCTTCAACTCCTTTTGCACGATTCAATTGGAGCCTCATGCTGCCGGAAGCCGCCACTCGCGCGGGTCACTGGTCGGAGGCGGAACGTCTTGCAGGTGAGACATTGGCTTTCTTCGAGAAACAGGGATCTCCTTTAGGTGTGGCAAGTAGTCACTTCGCACTCGGGCTCAAACATACAGCGCAACAAAAGTGGGACGCGGCATTAACTGAGTTGGAGCAGGCACTGAGTGGCTATCGGACTCTCGGACACGCTTGGAATATTTCCAACACCCAATACGAGATGGGATTGGTTCATGCCACGCGTAGGAACGATGGTGATGAGGCTAGAGCGCGTCGGCACTTCGAAGAGTCATTGACCGGCTTTGCGGCACTGAATGCCAAGCCTGGGATGGATAAGGTCAAAGCCGCCCTGGAAGAACTTGCATAATAAATGTTGCCCAAGATGAGAATTGAATGAAGGGTTTACCAACCGGCATTGTCACCTTCCTCTCCTCGCAGGAAGCGGAGGCAAACTCGCTCCCCAAAAAGAGGAACGGAGATAGATACTGTGCGAGAGGCAGTCCGCAAGAGTGGACATGTGATTGTCCAACCTTTGCCTCCGATGGACCAGATCATTGCAGTAGACTGGAGGTGGTACGCTATACTTCAGAACACCTGGATGATCAATTTGGCGAAGGTTTTAAAATTGTGGACATCACACATGAAACGCATCATACTCCCTTTGGAACTGAACAAAAGTTCGTTTCCTGTTTCCGCTGCAAGGATTAAACAACAACAATTCATTATCGGTGCAAAAGAGGAAACCAGGTGATTCAAAAATTACTCCAGGATGCGTTGTTATTCATATACCGAATTGGTTCTGACCCAGACGACGATGATGACATCCGCTTGCAAAAGTCGCTACTGGTGGTGTGTGCTTTTCCATTTATGGTCGCAGGCGTGTTATGGGGCATGATATATATCTTCTCCGACGAACCCTTGGCTGGGGCAATTCCACTCTCTTATTCCTTTATATCCCTGCTCAGCATTATTCATTTTGGGCGGACGCGCCAATATCGTTTCTTCCGTTTTAGCCAACTTGCCTTGATACTATTGCTGCCCTTTTTTCTGATGGCAGCCTTAGGTGGATTTATCAACGGCAGCGCGGTCATTTTGTGGTCGTTGATTTGTCCCTTGGGCGCATTGCTCTTCGACGAACCCCGCCATGCGCCACGCTGGTTTCTAGCCTTTATCATCCTCGCTGCGATTAGCGGTTTCCTGCAACCGTATATGCGTCTTGCCAACAACCTGTCTCCAGTGCTAGTGATTTTCTTCTTTGTTATTAACCTTGTCGGTGTCGGCTCACTCGTTTTCATGATGGTTTTTTATTTCGTTGGTCAGAAAAATATGTTCCAACAGAAATCTGAAACACTATTACTGAATATCTTGCCTAAAGAGATTGCTGCGATTCTAAAAAACGAGAGCCGCACGATTGCCGATCATTACAATGAAGCCAGCGTCTTATTTGCAGACATGGTGGGATTCACTCCGCTTTCGGCGCAATTGCCTCCCGTGGAAATGGTCGAACTACTTAACGAGGTCTTTTCTTTTTTCGACTCGCTATTGGATAAATACGGTGTGGAGAAAATCCGCACGATTGGTGATAGTTATATGGTCGCTTCTGGCGTACCGCGTGGACGTCCCGATCATGCACAAGCACTGGCACACATGGCATTGGAGATGCGCGATTACATTTTCACACATACATTTCACAATGGTCATCGAGTCAGTTTTCGTATTGGCATCAACTCCGGTTCGATGATCGCGGGTGTAATTGGTCGTCGTAAGTTTGTTTACGATGTATGGGGTGATGCAGTGAATATTGCCAGCCGAATGGAGTCGCATGGTTTGGGCGGTGCTGTGCAAATTACGCAAACCACGTACGAGTTAATCAAAGATGAATTCGTGTGTGAACGACGTGGTACGGTGAATGTAAAAGGCAAAGGGGAAATGGAAGTATGGCTGGTCATGTCTGCGAAATAAGGCTACAGCAGGTAACAAATGCCCTTCTATAAAGACTATATCTATCCCTATCTTGTGGATACTTTGGGTGATCCAGCTCCTATCGTAAAAGTTCGTCAACAGATCATTCCCTTAGCTCAAGGAATAGTTCTTGAGATTGGTGTGGGTTCCGGTGCAAATTTTGTTCATTACGATTCCACAAAGGTTAGTAAGCTTTATGCACTTGAGCCCAACCCGGGAATGATTCGGCTGGCAGAACGAACACAACTCAAAACAAAGTTGAACATCGAATTTATTGGTCTGCCAGGTGAGCGCATCCTCTTGAAAGATGACAGCGTTGATACTGTTGTTAGCACGTTTACGTTGTGTACAATTCCCGGCATCGTAGATGCCATTCAAGGGCTTGCACGTGTCTTGAAACCAAACGGCAAACTCATCTTCTTTGAACTTGGACTCTCACCCGATGTTGCCGTACAACGCTGGCAAAGGCGATTGGAGCCAGCTTTCCACTGGATGTTTCAGGGTTTGTATCTGACACGGGACATTCCAGCTCTACTTGTGCAAGGCGGTTTTCAGATTGAGCAGATGGAGGCAGGCTATTTAGCCCAATTTCCCAAGTCATCATCATTCTGCTGGTGGGGAACTGCGGTCCTGCAATCGTGACGTAGCAAGGTAATCGTGACTATCTCGACGCAGCCGACAAGGAACTCATTGCTCCCACTGTCGAGTCAATAATTAAACTCTTGTAGACTTTTCCCATCTGCGCTGGTGCGGGCTTCATGTTATTGTCCAGCCACCATTCGATGAGTGCAAGCAGGGAAGTCGCGATGTGATTCGACAGAATGGCGGTTGCCGTCTGGTTGCCCGATCTCGCCAAAGGCAGGCAGGATTTTTGGAAAATGGCGGCGATGTTCTGCACAACCTTCTTGCGGACACGCGTCACGCTTTGACTCTTGAACAGGATGCGAAAGAGATCGGCTTTTTGCCCGATATATTCAAAGATCAGCCTCCCTTCCGTTTCAAGGGCAGAAGTTTCAGACTGCTTCGCCAGCGTCTCGATATATCCCATCAATTCAACCAACCCTTCATCCAAAACTTCCATCAGCAACTGATCAAGACTCTCGAAATGCCTGAAAAAAGTTATGTAGGCGATTTCGGCGCGTTCTGTGATCTCCTTGATCGAGATGGATGCGAAATCCTTTTCCAAGATCAATGAAACCAGCGCGTCTCGCAGCAGGCGGCGCGTCCGTTTGACACGCGGGTCAACTTTTAAAGGGAGAGTTTTCTTTGGCATGGCCATCCACTTTTGTTACAAAATTCGGGTTTCTATAACTTATGTTACATCCAAGCCAGATCCGTTATTGACTTCAAATTTGATTTAGCTACAATACACAACATAAGTTATTCAGTATAACATTAAGGAGAACGAATGAAAACCATGATCAGTGCAGAACAAAAAGGAAAGACCTGTACCCCTCGTCGCATACCTCTCAGCGAAAAGATGACAGCCAGTAAACTTCAGAATGCATACGATGAAATTGCTGATCAATACGAAAAGAAAATTTGGTTCGACCAGCACATTCTCGGTGTGGCGCGGCTCAGGAAGAATCTACTATCAAAAGCAACTGGCAAAATCCTGGATGTGGCATGTGGCACAGGGTTGAACATTCCTTTGTTCCCAAAGGGCAGTGACATCACGGCTGTTGATCTGAGTCCCAACATGTTGGAGATTGCCCGCGCGAATGCAACCAAACATGGACTGAACGTGAATCTTGCGGTGATGGATGCAGAGAATCTCGAATTTGCAGATGGAAGTTTTGACACGGTGGTCTCCACACTATCCACTTGCACGTTTCCAGACCCAGTCAAAGCGCTACAGGAAATGAAACGCGTCTGCCGACCGAACGGTTTGATCCTGCTGCTGGAACATGGTCATAGCAGTTTGCCCTGGCTTGCAAATTTTCAAGACCGCAATGAATACAAACATTTCCAAGAACATGCAGGCTGTCGCTGGAATCAAGATCCGCTGGACCTGGTTAAATCAGCGGGCATAAAGATATTGAGAAGCAAGCGAAACATATTGGGCATGTTCCATTCTATCGAAGCAACTCCATAAGGAATTATTATGACACTAGGAAAAACGATCCTGCTCTGCACCATTGGCAGTGCGGGTGATGTCTACCCGTTTATTGGCATCGGACAGCAATTGAAAAAACGCGGCTTCCGCGTGGTGCTGATCACCAGTCAATATTTTGAAGCCCAGGCACGCAACGTTGGGCTGGAATTTTTCGGTCTTGGCAGCGGGGAAGATTATCAATCCATCATTCAAGACCCCGATCTTTGGA
>Ga0210377_10000745_pt1 | contig 31108 bp, 31 predicted proteins | sample PLM4_65_b1redo_FD_155480 | JGI IMG/M metagenome (GOLD analysis project Ga0210377, IMG submission 155480) | Groundwater sediment microbial communities from an aquifer in East River, Colorado, USA - PLM4_65_b1 redo | ecosystem: Environmental > Terrestrial > Soil > Riparian zone | place: USA: East... | reverse complement strand
CCACGGTGCGCCGGATCATGGGCGCCACCGATCCGGCGAAGGCCGACGCGGGGACGATCCGCAAGGACCTGGCCGCCTCGATCGAGGAGAACATCGTCCACGGCTCCGACGCGCCCGCGACCGCCGCCTTCGAGACCGCCTACTTCTTCAGCGCCCTCGAGATCCCGCCCCGCTGATCGAATGAAAGACCTGCTGCGGCTGGTCGGCTACGTCCGGCCCTACTGGCGCCGGCTGGCCGCGGCCGTCGTGGCCGCGCTGCTGGTCTCGATCTGCTACCTGGCGCTACTCGGCCTGGTGCAGCCCATCGTCGACGAGGTCCTGCCAAAGGCGGCATCGGCGCCGATTGCGACGGCGGGGAAATTCCAACTCATCGACCGGGCGCGCGGGGCGATCGACAGTCTCGGCGCCCTGTCGCCGGGCCTGGCCCGCAGGTTCGGGGGGCTCAAGGACGGCTCGCGCGGCACCGCCGGCCTGGTCGCCGTCCTGATCATCGCCATTTTTGCCCTCAAGGGCGTCTTCGCCTATCTCACCGGTTACCTGACCCGCTGGGCCGGTCTTCAAGTAGTACGCGATCTGCGGGCGGATCTCTATGCCCGCGTCCAGCGCCAGTCGCTGGCGTTCTTTTCGGAGCACTCCACCGGCCACCTGATCTCGCGCATCCTCGGCGACGTCGGCCGCCTGCAGCGCATGGTCGCCGGGGATCTGGCGGAGATCTTCCGCCTCGGGGCGGTGGCCATCGGCCAGGTGACGTGGCTGTTTTACCTGAACTGGCGCCTGGCCGGCTTCTGCCTCGTTCTCCTGCCGCTCATCGTCTACCCGGTGGCGCGCATGGGCCGGCGTCTGCGCGATGCCAGCCGCGGCAGCATGCAGAAGATGGGTGACGCGTCGCTGGTCATGAAGGAGGGGATCGCCGGCACCCGCATCGTCCAGGCGTTCGGCATGGAGCAGTTCGAGATCGACCGCTTCACTCGCGCCCTCAATCGCGTGCAGCGGTCGGAGAAGCGGGCGGCGCGCATCATTTCGATCATGCCGCCGGTCCTCGAGTTCGTGGCCGCCTGCGGCGCCGCCGCGCTGTTCGGCTACGCGGCGCACCGCATCGCCGCCGGCAGGCTGTCGGCGGGCGAGTTCGTGACCTTCGTGGCGGCGCTGTTCGTCATCTTCGCGTCGCTGCGCAACCTGGTGAAGATCAACAACGACGTCCAGCAGGCGGTGGCGGCGGCCGCCCGGGTGTTCGAGATCATGGATCAGCCGACGCTGGTGACCGAGCGGCCGGGTGCGGCCGCGCTGCCGCCGTTCGCGGAGCGGATCGAGTTCCGCGGCGTGTCGTTCGCGTACGGCGGGACGCCGGTACTGCACGGCCTCGACCTGACGGTGCCGCGCGGCCGGATGGTGGCCCTGGTCGGCAGCAGCGGCGCCGGCAAGTCGACGCTGGTCAATCTGCTGCCGCGCTTCTACGACGTCACCCAGGGGGCGCTGCTCATCGACGGCCACGACGTGCGCGATGTCAGCCTCGCCTCGCTGCGGGGACAGATCGGCCTGGTCACGCAGGAGGTGATCCTGTTCGACGACACGGTCCGCCGCAACATCGCCTACGGCCGGGCCGACGTTCCCCATCAGGCGGTTGTCGACGCGGCGCGCGCCGCCTACGCCCACGGCTTCATCGAGACGCTGCCCAAAGGCTACGACACGCCGCTGGGCGAGGCGGGCCACCGGCTGTCGCAGGGCCAGCGGCAGCGGCTGTCGATCGCTCGCGCGCTGCTCAAGAACTCGCCGATCCTGATCCTCGACGAGGCCACCTCGTCGCTCGACACCGAGTCGGAGCGCGAGGTCCAGGCGGCACTCGAGAACCTCATGCAGGGACGCACCGTCTTCGTGATCGCGCACCGGCTGTCGACGGTGCGCCGGGCCGACGTCATTCTGGTCCTGGAAAGCGGTCGCATCGTCGAGAGCGGCACCCACGACGAGCTCCTGGAACACGCCGGGTCGTACGCGCGTCTGCACGCGCTGCAATTCAGAGACGAGGCACAGGGGCCCCGGGCCTCGGTCCGGTGAGAGCGGCGGCCCGGCTCTTTGCTTCCGATCGCGCCTGCCTCCTGGCGGTGGTCCTGGCCGGTTTGCTGCTTCTGGTTCCCGGTCTCGGCTCGCGCGACCTCTGGGATCCCGACGAGCCGCGCACCGCCGCGGTGACCGCCGCGATCGTCTCGGGGGAGTCGTGGGTCGCGCCCCGGCTCGACGGCCGGCCGTGGCTCGAGAAGCCGCCGCTCTACTACTGGGCCGCAGCGGCGGCGGCGCGCGCCACCGGGCGGGTCGACGAGGCGACCGTCCGCCTGCCGGCGAATGTCGCCGCCGTCCTGTGCGCGGTCGTCGTGTTCCTGCTCGGCCGGTCGCTGTGGGGACGGCGGGCCGGTGTCCTGGCCGCCGTCGTCCTGCTGACCACCTTCGATTTCGCAATTGAGGCCCGCTGGGCGCGGCCCGACATGCTGCTCGGCCTGATCCTGACGTTCGCGGCGCTGGCGGCGTGGAAGGTGTGCGAGCGTGAAGTCCTGCCCCGGGCGCGGTCGGCATGGGCCGCGGCCTTCTGGGCCGCGATCGGTCTCGGTCTCATCGCCAAGGGGCCCGTCGCCCTGTTGCCGATCGCCGGTGTCCTGGTCTTCGCCGCCGCAACGCGGCGCGCCGCGGTGCTGCGGGCCCTCGGCGCCGGGTGGGGCATGGCGGTGGCGGCACTGCCGATCGCCGCATGGATGCTGGGGTGGAGCGTGGCCACCGGCACGCCTTTCCCGGCCGCCGCGGTGCTGGGCCGGTTCGCGCAGCGGCTCACCGAGGGGATCCATCACGCCCGCCCGCCGCTGCACTTGTTGACGACCCTGCCGCTGGCGCTCGTGCCCTGGGTCGCCCTGCTGCCGGCGGCGATCGCCGAGACCTGGCCGCGGCGCGAAGGCAACCGCGACGAGCGTGCCGTGTTCATCCTGTCCCTCGCCATCGCCTACCTGGCGCTGTTCGCGATGTCGGCGGAGAAGCGCGGCGTTTACCTCCTGCCGGTCGTCCCGTTGTCGGCGATCCTGATCGGCCGGCTGTGGGACGTGCGCCTCTATCCCTGGCTCCCGCCGCCGCCGGCGCGCGCCATCGCGGCGGGGCTGGCGGCGTGGCTGCTGGCGATCGGTGCGGCGGCGGCATGGGTCCTGGCGCGTCTCCCGGCCGAGGCGCCGGCGCTGATGCGCCCGGCGACGCTTCTGGCCGGCGCCGCGCTCCTCGCGGCGTCGGCGCCGCTGGCGCTGTGGCGGCGGGCCGGGACGGGCGGGGCCATCGGTTTGTTCGCCGCCGGCGCGGCGCTCTGCTCGCTCCTGGCGACGCACGTGGTGCTGCCGGCGATCGAGCCGTACAAGTCGCCGCGCGATTTCGGGCGTCGGGTCGCCGCGGCGGCAGGCCCCGACCCGGTGGGCATCTTCCGCGACCCGCACCGCGGCATCGCCTGGTACGCGGGTCGTCCGCTCGAGGTCCTGCCCACGACCGCGTCGCTGGCGGCATTCCTGTCGGGGCCGGCGCGGGCGCTGGTGGTCAGCGAGGCGCAGGCGTGGGAGGCGGCGGCGCCACGCGCCGGCGCCGGCGCGCGCATCGTCGAGCGCGGCCGCGTCGGGCACCGGGTGTTCGTCCTCGTCGAGCCGGATCGAGCGGCGGGGGCGGGGCCGTGAGGGCGCGCGGCGCTCCAGCGGATCCCGGCCCGGGGTCGCTGGTCGCGCGCGGCGTGCCGCGCCGGCTCCTGGCGGCAGTCCTGCTCGCCGGCGCGATGTCGTCGGCGGTCGTCGCGCAGGGCACCGCCGATGTCCCGGAACCTGCGCCGGCCCCCGAACCGGCGCCGATCGCGCCGCCGAGCCCGCCGCCGGCCGCGTCCATCGAAGCGGCGATCCGCGCCATCCGGCCGCCGGATGCGCCGCTGACCTGGGCGCAGACGGGGGTTGACGCGAAATACGTCTTCGGCCGGCCGGCACATCTCGACCGCGCCGGCTGGGCCAGGCTGGCCGCGGCGATCGGGATTGGCGGGGCGCTCTACGCCGTGCGTGACGATGTGCGCGACTTCTCGCGCGACCACTACGACCAGACACCCGGTCAGGTCCTCGACGGCGCCCGATTGATGGGCCGCGCCGCCACGCCTCTCCTGGTGGCCGCCGGGTTCTACGTCGCCGGTGCCGCGGGCAGGTCCGCGTACCGCAAGGAAACCTCGGTCGTCCTGCTCGAGAACCTCTTCTTCGCCTCGGCCATCACCGGGGTGGCGCAGCGCGTCCTCGCGACCGAGCGGCCGCGGCGGGGCGACGACATCGAGTGGTTCGGCACCGGCGGCGGGCACAGCGTGTCCGGCGACGTCACGGTCGCCGCCTCGATGCTGGCGCCGATCATCGATCGCCATCTGCAGATCGACGCCGATGACAGCGGTGCGGTGCGCGGCTGGAAACGGTTCGGGGCATGGAGCCTGTACGGCACGGTCGGGCTGGTGGCGTTGCAGAGGATCCACTCCGACGCCCACTACCTGCCCGATGTCTATTTCGGCTACCTCAACGGTCTCGCCGTCGGCCGGATGATCGTCGACAGCCGGCGCGGCGGACGCGCCTGGCGCGACGAGCGGCGGGCGCGGCGGGTCGAGGTCGCGATCGGCCCGGCCGGGGTCACCATCGTCTGGCCGTGATCCGCGGCCACGCCCTGCCCGCGTTCCGCGCCGCCTGTCGTTGACCCTGCCGCCCGAGTCTGTCACGATGCGCGGCCATGCGCCTCCTGTGCGTGCTCAACGGCGGCGATGACCACCCCTCGACGCGCTTCCGTGTCCTGCAGCACCTCCCGATCCTGGGCGCCGGCGGCGTCGAGCCCGATATTCTGATCGCGAAGCGCGACGCGGGGTATGGGTTTCTCGACCTGCGCCGGCGGGCACGCGCCGCCGATGCGGTCCTGATCCAGAAAAAGCTGCTCGCCGCCTTCAAGGTGGCGCTCCTGCCGCGCCGGGTGCCGATCCTCTACGACTTCGACGACGCCCTGTTCGAGATCAGTCCGGACGAGGAGGATCGCTTCGGTCGGGAGCGCGCCGCCCGGCGGATGCGGTCGCGCCGGGCGCGGCTTCGGGTGACGGCGCGGCGGGCGCGCGTCGTGATCGCGGGCAACCAGTTCCTGGCCGAGTGGGCGCGCGCCGCGGGGGCGCGTGTCGAGGTCCTGCCGACCGGCGTCGATCTGGCGCCGTTCCCGGCGCAGGTGCTTGCGGAGGCCGCGGCGGCGCGCCGCTCACGCAGCGAAGCGCGCCGTATCGGCTGGATCGGCAGCCGTCCGAGCCTGCGCTACCTGGCGGCCCTCGCCGGGCCGCTGCGCGCGGTCTGCGCGCAGTTCCCGGGCGCCCGTCTCGTGCAGGTGTGCAACGAGTTCATCGATCTGCCCGGGGTGCCGGTCGAGAAGCGCCCCTGGAGCGCCGCCACCGAGGCGCGCGATCTGCTCGACTTCGACGTCGGCTTGATGCCGGTCGACGACCATCCGTTCGCGCGCGGCAAGTGCGGCCTGAAGATCCTGCAGTACCAGGCCGCGGGTGTCCCGGTCGTCTGCTCGCCGGTCGGGGCCAACGCCGACATCGTGCGTGACGGGGAGACCGGGCTGCATGCCACCGACGACCGGGCGTGGGCCGCGGCGATCGGGCGGTTGCTCACCGACCGCGACGCCGCGGCGCGGATCGGGGCGGCCGGCCGGGAGCGCGTCGCGACGACCTACGCGGCTCCGGTGATCGGCCACCGGCTGCTGGAGATCGTCAGCTCGGCGGCGAATGCGCGATCCGGGCGCGGCGCCGGAGCGACAGGGCGAGCGGCGCCGTCAGGCGCCGATCTTCCAGGCGAGAAAGGCGAACCCCACCAGAAGTCCGAGCATCACGAACGGCTCCTGGTTCCGGACCATCTGCGCCAACGACCAGCGCTCGCTGCCGCGTCCCGGGTAGGGTCGCAGTGACGGGAAGAGAATCGGCACGCCGCGGCTGTAGCGCGTGAAGGCCTCGCCGTGGATCTTCTCGAGGCGCGCCCCCTCGACCCGCAACTTGCGGGGGATGTAATAGAGGAAGAAGATCGCGTACCCGGCCAGGAGCGCCAGCCAGTTCAGGCCCCACTCGTTGCGGGCGGCGATCCCCAGACCGGTCAGGATGAGCAGGCGCCCGAGGTAGAGGGGATTCTGGGTCCAGGCGTACGGTCCGGCGGTGGCCAGCCGCACCGATTTGCGGAGGTGGCCGGCGGCCCAGATGCGCACCGCCTCGCCGGCGACGGCGAGGGTGGCGCCGGCCGCCAGGAGCGCCGGTGTGGGCCGCGCCATCACGATGAGCGCGGCGATGAAAATGTAGACACCGGCGAGGCGGAGACGTCCGAGGATGGGGCTGCGTTCGGGCACCGGCGCGACCTTTCGCAAGGAGGCGGAATCCTAGTGGACGCGGCACACCCTGTCAACGGCGGCGCCGGCCCATTGCGCGGCGCGCGGGCGGCGATCCTGCTCGTGCTGCTGGGTGCCGTGCTGTTCGGCTGGCGCCTGGGCGGGCACGACCTCTGGCCGACCGACGAGCCGCGCTTCGGGCTGGTCGCCAAAGAGATGCGCGAGCACGCCGACCCGGTCGTGCTGTCGCGCAATGGCCGCCTGTACGTCGAGAAGCCACCCCTGTTCATCTGGGCGATCAACGCCGCGGCCATGTTCACCGACGGCGTGGACGAACGGGCGGCGCGCCTGCCGTCGGTCCTGTCCGGGATCCTGGCGATGCTCCTGATCCTCCACCTGGGGGAGCGGTTGTACGACCGTCGCACCGGTTTCACGGCGGCGGTGGTCTTCGCCACCGGCGTGCAGATCCTCGAGCGGGCGCGCTGGGCCTCGATCGACATGACACTGAATCTGTTCGTCCTGGCGGCGATCGTCATGCTGCTGCGCGCGGCCGAGGGCGGCGGGCGGTGGTGGGCGCGGCTCGCGTGGGTGGCGATGGGGCTGGCGACGCTTGCCAAGGGGCCGGTCGGCCTGGTGCTGCCGCTCATCGCCACGGTGCCGGCGGTGATCCTGCTGTCGGGCTGGCGCTCCGTGGCGAGGCTGATGCCGCCCACCGGCGTGGCGCTCTACCTCGGTGTCACCCTCGCCTGGTTCGGACCGTTCGCCGCCCGTCTCGGCGTCGATCGGGCCATCGCCATTCTCACGAAGGAGACCGTCGATCGCTACGTCGACGCCTGGAATGTCCGGCACCCGGCCTGGTTCTATCTGTGGAATTTCCCGGCCGGCTTTTTCCCGTGGAGCCTCGCGCTGCCCTGGGCCGTCGTGTCGGCCGTGAGCGCGGGGGCTGCCGATGCGACGGACGCGGCGCGGCGGCGCGAGCGCGCCGCCGGGATCGTCCTGGCGCTCTGGGTGGCGGCGATCTTCGTCTTCTTCTCCTTCTCCACCGGCAAGCGCGGCGTCTACATCATCCCGCTCTATCCGGCGGCGGCGCTTTTGGTGGCCCGGCTGTTCACCCGCGCGCAGAGCGAAAGGGGCGCCGCGCTGACACGCCTGCGCCACGCCTGCATGGCCCTCGCCGCGGTCGCGGTCTCCGCGGCGGCGGCTGTCGCCGTCCTGGTGCCGCGGCGGTATCCCGATCTCGCCGGCGCCGCGGCGCTCGCCGCCGTCCTGGTGGCCGCGGGCGGCGTGGCGGCGGGGTGGCTGGCGCGGCGCGGGCACGCGCTGGCGGCGGCGTGGGCGCTGGCGGGGGCGATGGGGGGACTGCTCCTGGTCACGACGGAAATGGTCTTCCCGTGGGCGAACGATTACCTCAACCTGCGTGGCTTCGCGGTCGCGGTCGCGGCCCGCTACCGGCCGGAGATCCCGATCGCCGCTTCGAAGGAGAAGCGCGAGGCGTGGGTGTTCTACGGCGGGCGCATCGTCGAGCCGGTCGACACCGCGGCCGAGACGATTGCGTGGATGCGCCGGCCGGGGCCACGCGATCTCCTGATCGACGAGGACCTCCTGGGCGAAGTGCGCGGCGACCTGCCGGAGGACGTCGTCGAGGTGTACGCGGGCCGGGTATCACGGCAGACCTGCCGCCTGATGCGGCGGCCGGCGCCGGGCGGCGGCGCCCCATGAAGGCGGCGGCGCGGCTGCTGCTCGGCGTTCTGCTCGGCGCCGTGCTCGTCGGTTCGGCCTGGTTCGGCGGCTGGGTCGAGCCACCCGAGCCCCTGGCGCGGCGCGTCGCGGTCTGGGCCGCGATCTATCCGGGCCCGGTGGGCGAGGCCGAGGTCGAGCCGATCCCCTGCCCGCCGCTCGAACGGGTGCGACTCTACGTCGTCTGCACCAAAGGCTGCGAGGACGTCTGGCGGCTCATCCTGGTCAAGGGGCTGCAGGCCACGATGCTCGCCAACCTCGGCCGCATCCCCCCGGAAGACCTGGCGACCACCCGCAGGCGGATGAACGCGGCGGTGGGACGCGAGGCGCTGCGGCTCGACCCTGAAGGCGCCCGCGCCATGGTCGGCTGCTATCTGCGGATCGAAGGGCTGGAGCCGGGTCTGGTGCTCCCCGAAGGCGGGCTCGAGGCGGTCGAAGCGGCGCGTGCGGAAGGGGAGGAGGCGATGCGCGCCTATGCCATCGGTCTCGCCGGCGAGGGGGCGGTGGCGCGCATCCCGATCGAACCGACTGCGGCAGGGTTCGAGTCGGTGATGCTCTACTGGGACACGTTCCGCGACGGGCACCCCGTCCTGCGCATCACGATGCGTCTGGCGCGCGACGGCCAGGTGCGCCTGATGAGCGCCGAGCCGCTGGTTCCGTGACCGGCGCGGCCGGGGCGTCGGCCGCCGCCGGCCGGCCGGCATACTGGCGGCGGTAGTAGTCGAGGTACTCGCCCGACTTGATCGGCTCCCACCACGCGCGGCTGTGCCGGTACCAGTCGATGGTCTCGTCGAGCGCCTGCTCGAAGCGGGTGGTCGGCGACCAGCCGAGGGCGCGCAGCCGGGCACAATCGAGGGAGTAGCGCCGATCGTGCCCCGGACGGTCGGCGACCAGGCGGACGAGACTCGCCGGCTTGCCGAGCCGCTCGAGGATCCGGCCGGTCACGTCGATGTTCTGGCGCTCGTTGGCGCCGCCGATGTTGTAGACCTCGCCGAGGATGCCGCGTTCCGCGACCAGGTCGAGCGCCGTGCAGTGATCGCCGACGAAGAGCCAGTCACGCACGTTGCGGCCGTCGCCGTACAGCGGCAGCGGCTGGTCGTCGAGGGCGTTGGTGATGAACAGCGGCATCATCTTCTCGGGGTACTGGTGCGACCCGAAGTTGTTCGAGGCCCGCGTGATCAGGACCGGCAGCCCGTAGGTGACGAAATACGAGTAGGCGAGACGATCCGCGCCGGTCTTGCTCGCGGCGTAGGGATTCGACGGCATCAGGGGCGAGTCCTCGCGGCTCGATCCGGACGCGACGCTGCCATACACCTCGTCGGTCGAGACCTGCACGAAGCGCGCGATGCCGCGATCCCGGGCGGCCTCGAGCAGCGTGTGCACGCCGTAGATGTCGGTGCGTATGAACCCCTCGGGATCGCCGATCGAGCGATCGACGTGGGTCTCGGCGGCGAAGTTGAACAGCAGATCGATGCCGTCGCCCCAGGCGGCGTCGACATCGGCGCGGACGGCGATGTCGCCGCGCACGAAGCGGTAGCGCGGGTCGCCCTTGATGTCGTCGAGGTTCGCCAGGTTGCCGGCGTAGGTCAGTTTGTCGAGGATGGTGACCTGCCAGTCGGGATGGCGCGCGAGGGCGTGGCGGGCGAAGTGCGATCCGATGAATCCCGCCCCGCCGGTGACCAGGACGCGGGTCATCGACTCACCTCATCCCCGCCGTCAGGCGGTCGATCATCATCTCGCGCACCAGCTGGTTGGCGCGATACAGCGACTCGAAGGTGCCGGCGTCGGTCCACCAACCCTCGATCACGTCGTGCTGCATCACGCCCTGGCGGATGTAATGGTTGTTGACGTCGGTGATCTCGAGCTCGTTCCGGTCGGAGGGCTTCAAGGTCGTGATGACATCGAACACCGTGGCGTCGTACATGTAGATGCCGATCACGGCGTAGTCCGACTTCGGCTGCTGCGGCTTCTCCTCGATGGCGGTGATGCGCCCGCCGTCGAACACCGGCACGCCGAAGCGCTGCGGGTCGGGGACCTTCTTGAGGAGGATGCGCGCCCCCTTCGGCTGCTCGGCGAACGCCGCCACCTGCCGGCGGATGTCACCCTCGATGACGTTGTCCCCGAGCATGACGACGATGCGCTCGCCCTTGGCGAACGGCCGCGCCAGCGCCAGGGCGTCGGCGATGCCGCCCTCGCCCTCCTGATAGGCGTAGGCGATCTCGTTGAGACCGTACTCCCTGCCGTTGCCGAGCAGGCGGAGGAACTCGCCGGCGTGGTTCCCGCCGGTGACGATCAGGATGTCGCGCAGGCCGGCGTCCGACAGCGCCTTGAGGGGATAGTGGATCATCGGCCGGTCGTAGATCGGCAGCAGGTGCTTGTTGGTGATCTTGGTCAGCGGGAACAGGCGCGTGCCGAGCCCCCCCGCGAGGATGACGCCCTTCATGATCGGCTTTCTCCCGTGGTTTTGCGCGAGGCTAGCAGACTCACCACGGGGTGTAAAGCGGCGCGGCGCGGCCGGGGTCTCGGCCTCAGCCACGGCCCCCGAACAGGCGGCGCAGCGCGACCCCGAGCCGGAAGAGTGCGGGGCGCGGCGGCGGATCGGGGCTGCCCGGCGGCCCGAGCCGGCGGCGCAGCTTGGCGACCGCCCGCAGGTCGGCGCGGCGCATCTGTTCGAAGAGCGGCCCGCGCTCCCGCGCCGCGCGGGACGTCACCCACGACGTCGAGAAGTCGATGACGAACGGCTGCCCGCCGGGGCCGGCGATGACGTCGCCGTGATGCAGGTCGGCGTGGGCGACGCCGCGGGCATGCATCGCCGCGACCAGCGCCTCGAGCCGGTCGAAAAAGGCGGCATCGAGATCGCCGCGGCGCAGGTTGCGCAGCGGCTGGCCGGCGACATGATCGAGGGCGATCGCCCGGCGGTCGATGACCGCGATCAGGCGGGGGATTCCGGGGAGCCCGGCGAGCCTCCGGTAGGCGCGGACCTCCCGCGCCATCTGCCAGGGTCCGAGGAAAGTGCGCACCGGCCAGGGTCGCGGGGCGACGTCCTTGACGACGATCGCAACGCCGTCGATCGTGACCCGATCGACCACGGCCTTGGTGCGGTTGCGTCCGGCATGGATCCGACGACGGGGCAGGGCGGAGAGGGCGTCCCGCGTCAACAAGGAGGCCGCGGGGCCTGTGCTACCATGACTGGGCATCGCGCGCGGCGCAGCATAGCACAGGAGCAGGATGTGTCCTCGATCCCCCCGGCCCTTCCGGGGAGTCTCAACGTCACCGTCATCAAGCGCGGACCCTGGGGCAAGGCCGACATCCTGCACATCGGCCACCAGTCCGGAGAGGCCATCCTGAAGGACTACTCCGCCAGGTCGGCCCCGGTGCGGTGGTTCGGGCGCCGGCAGTTGCGCCGCGAGCGGCGCGCCCTGGCGCGCTTGCAGGGTTTGCGCGGCGTGCCGGCCGACCTCGGCGAGGTGGCGCCGTGCGGTCTCCTGATGGAGGCGATGCACGGCGAGCCGATCACCCGCTGGCGGCGGCGCCCGCCGGAGCAGATCGCCCCGCTGGTCGAGCGCCTCGGCGCGCTCGTCGACAGCATCCACGCCCGCGGCGTCGCCCACCTCGACCTGCGCAAGCGCGACAACATCCTGGTCGACGCCTGTGGCTGGCCGAGCGTCATCGATTTCAACGCCAGTGTCTGCTTCGATCCCGGATCGATCGGCGCGCGGCTCTTCTTCCCGCTCCTGCGCCGTGTCGATCATTCGGCGTTCCTGAAGTGGAAGTCCTTCCTGATCCCCGGCGGCTTGTCCAGGGAAGAGTCACGCCGGCACCGCCGCATGCGGCTCCTGCGCCGGTTCTGGATTTTCAATTGACCGGCACCAGGGACGAACTCGATCTGTCGCTTGTCATCCCGGTCTACAACGAGCGCGACAATCTCGCGCCGCTCGTCGCCGAGATCACCGCCAGTCTGCGTGGCGCCGGCTGGCGGTACGAGGTCCTGATGGTGGATGACGGCAGCACGGACGGGAGCGTCGACGCGCTCGTGGCCCTGCGCCGCGAGCACCCCGAGCTGCGGATTGTCCGCCTGGCCCGCAATGCCGGCCAGACGGCCGCGATGGATGCCGGCTTTCACCGGGCGCGCGGCGCGGTCGTGGTCACCCTCGATGCCGATCTCCAGAACGACCCGGCCGACATCCCGCTGCTGGTCCATGAGATGGAGGGCTGGGACGCCGTCGTCGGTGTGCGGCGCGTGCGGCGCGACAGCCTGGTGCGCCGGGTGTCGTCGCGGGTCGCCAACTACGTGCGCAACCGCCTGAGCGACGAGACAATCACCGACACCGGCTGCTCGCTCAAGGCCTACCGGCGCGAGGCGGTGGCGCGGCTGAAGCTGTACCGCGGGATGCACCGCTTCCTGCCCACCCTTCTCAAGATGGAGGGGTTCCGCGTGCGCGAAGTCCCGGTGGGGCACCGGCCGCGCGCCCATGGCCAGTCCAAGTACGGCATCTCGAACCGGCTGGTGCCGTCGTTCGTGGATCTGCTGGCCGTCCGCTGGATGAAGAAGAGGATGCTGCGCTACGAGGTGAAGGACGATGCTTGAGAAACTGCTCGATATCGACGCCTGGGTGGTCTTCGGGCTGCTCGGCCAGCTCTTCTTCACGGCGCGGTTCGTCGTGCAGTGGGTCGCCTCCGAACGCACCGGGCGCAGCACCGTGCCGCACGCCTTCTGGTACTTCAGCCTGGCGGGTGGATCGATCCTGTTCCTGTACGCCTTCTTCTATCGCCACGATCTGGTGTTCACGGTGGGGCAGGCCGCCGGCCTGTTCATCTACGCGCGCAATCTGGTGCTGATCCGCCGCGCCACCGGGGAGACGGCGGCGCATCAGGGGGCGCCCGGCCCCGGCGCGTAGTAGCCGGCGCGCGCCTCCACCGCCAGGCCCGGGCGCGCCACCTGCACCGCGATCCGGCGCCAGCGACCGTCGCGGGCGCTGTTGGTCGACACGTAGCCGAGGGTGTATTGCTGCCGCAGGTCGTCGGCGATGCTCCGGTAGACCTCCCTCAGGTCGCCGGCGCGTTCCGGGAACCAGGCGCGGCCGCCCGTCTGCCGGGCGAAGGTCTCGAGCAGGTCGGCTACTGTCCGCGAGCCGCTCAGGTCGGTCTCCCGATCGAGGTGCCTTCCGAGGCCGATGGCGTAGATCGCCGCCTCGGAGCGATGCGCGACCTCGAGCGCCTCTTCGAAAAGATGCAGGCTGCCGGGCTCGTTCTCGGTCAGCGCCTGGTCCCTGCCGTCGGACAGCAGGACGATGGCGCGACGGCCGTCGATCCCGGCGAGACGGGTGGCGGTGGCGTAGAGGGCGTCGTAGAGGGCCGTGCCGCCGCCCGGGGTGATGCCGCGGATGCGCTCCTTGATGGCGCCGCGGTCGGTGACCGGGGCGGTGTCGCCATGCAGGGTGTCGTCGAACCAGAACACCATCAGGCGATCGCCCGGTTCGACGGCGTCGACGAAGTCCTCGGCGCCCTTGCGCGCGTGGGCGATCCGGTCACCGAGCCGCATGCTGTTGCTGGCATCGACCAGGAGGGCGATGGTGATCGGCGTGCGCGCGGCGCTGAAGTGGGTCAGCGTCTGGGGCACGCCGTCCTCGAGGACGGTGAAATGGTCGCGCCCGAGATCGAGCGCCGGCCTGCCGCGCGCGTCGCGCACCGCCGCGTAGACGTTGACCAGGCGCACCTGTTCGACCTGGCCGATCGGGATGCGGCGCGCCAGCAGGACCGCCTCGGCGGAGCGGCCCAGCGAGTCGATCGCGACCGCCCGCAGGCGGCGCCCACCGAACACCGGACCGGCGTCCCAGGTCACGGCGTAGGGCGGCTTCTCGAAGATGGTCAGGACCTGCTTATCGACGTACAGCGTCACCGTGACAATGCGGGCATCGGGGGCGGTCGATGCTTCGATGACGATGCGGGTCGGCCCCTGCAGCAGCGCCGGCGGCGCCGGCTCGATGAAGCGGACGCTGACCGGCGAAAACGAGTCCGCCGCGGGCGTGTCGGCCGCGGGCGACCCGGTCGCGAGCGCCCCGGTCACGATGGCGCCGAGGAGCGCGGCCGTCAGTAGGCGCGGGCGAAGTAGACCCACTCGTGCGAGGCGCCGTTGCAGCGCAGGCAGCGCCCCTCCTCTTTGTTCCCCTCGAGCGGGATACAGCGGATGGTCGCCTTCGTGTCCTCTTTGATGCGCGCCTCGCAGGCCGCATCGCCGCACCAGTGTGCCCGGAACATGCCGCCGACCTCGTCGAGGGCCTTCTGGAAGGCGACATAGTCGCCGGCCTCGCGGGTGTTGGCGTGCAGGAAGGAGCGGCGCGCCTCGACCATGTCGGTCTGGATCCGGTCGAGGAGGGCGCCGACCAGTGGGACGACCTCGGCGAACGGCACCGGTGTCTTGCCGCGGTCGAGCCGGCGGACGGCGGTGAACTGCCCCGCCTCGAGATCGCGCGGTCCGATCTCGAGCCGCAGCGGCACCCCCTTCAATTCCCACTCGTTGAACTTCCAGCCGGGTGACATCTCGTCGCGCAGGTCGGCCTTGACCCGGAACGACTTCGACAGGTCCGCTTCGACCCGGCGCGCCACCTCGGCGATGCGCGCCTTCTGCTCGTCGCTCTTCCAGATCGGCACGATCACGACCTGCACCGGCGCCAGGCGCGGCGGGAAGCTGACGCCATTGTCGTCGCCGTGGGCCATCACCAGCGCCCCGATCAGGCGGGTGGAGACGCCCCACGATGTCTGCCAGCAGAACTCCCAGTCGCCGGCCGCGGTCTGGTACTTGACGTCGAAAGCCTTCGCGAAGTTCTGCCCGAGGTTGTGCGACGTGCCCGCCTGCAGCGCCTTGCCGTCCTGCATGAGCGCCTCGATGCAGTAGGTCCGCAGCGCCCCGGCGAACTTCTCGCTGTCGGTCTTGCGCCCGGTGTAGACCGGGATCGCCATGCAGTCCTCGGCGAACGAGCGGTAGATCTCGAGGATCTTGAGCACCTCCTCCTCGGCCTCGGCCTCGGTGGCGTGCGCGGTGTGGCCCTCCTGCCACAGGAACTCGGTGGTGCGCAGGAACAGGCGCGTGCGCATCTCCCAGCGTACGACGTTGGCCCACTGGTTGATCAGCACCGGCAGGTCGCGGTACGAGCGGATCCACTTCGAGTACATCTCGTAGATGATCGTCTCGGACGTCGGGCGGACGACCAGCGGCTCCTCGAGCTTCTTGCCGCCGCCATGCGTGACCACGGCGCACTCCGGGGCGAACCCTTCGACATGCCTGGCTTCGCGGTGCAGGAACGACTCCGGGATGAACAGCGGGAAGTAGGCGTTCTGGTGCCCGGTGGCACGGAAGCGGGCGTCGAGCTCGCGCTGCATCGCCTCCCAGACGGCGTAGCCGAGCGGGCGGATGACCATGCACCCCTTGACGGGCGAGTAGTCCGCCATCTGCGACTGCAGCACGACGTCCGTGTACCAGCGTGAATAGTCCTCGCTGCGCGGTGTGATCACCTTGGCCATGCGTTCCCTCTGTGACGGATTGTCCGGACGGGGGACCGGCCGGTCAGTGGCGCGGCCCGCGGGCCTCGCCGGTCATGGGCACGAAGCGCACCGGCAGCAGGGATTCGCGTTCGTATCCCTTTGCCGTGCGCGTCACCCGGATCAACTCCTGGGTCCCGGTCCCCACGGGGATGACGAGAACCCCCCCGACCTTCAGCTGGCCAAGGAGCGGGGGCGGCACCTCGGCCGGCGCGGCGGTCACCAGAACGGCATCGAAGGGCGCCGCCTCGGGCCAGCCCCCGAAACCGTCGCCGGTGCGCACTGCGACCTTCGCGAACCCGGCCGCCGCCAGCGCCTGCCGCGCCCGTTCAGCGAGGCCGGGGAGAATCTCGATGCTCATCACCTCGGCGCCGACCGACGACAACACCGCCGCCTGGTATCCCGACCCGGTCCCCACCTCGAGGACCCGATCGCCGGGTTTGAGATGCGCCGCCTCGGTCATGAAGGCGACGATGTACGGCTGCGAGATCGTCTGCCCATCGCCTATCGGCAGCGGCGCGTCGTCGTAGGCGCGGTCACGCAGCGCTTCGGGCACGAACAGGTGGCGGGGAACGGTCCGCATGGCCTCGAGCACCCGGGGATCACGCACCCCGCGACGCTCGATCTGCTCTTCGACCATCCGCAACCGCATGCCGGTGAACGGATCGACGGCCGCGTCCTGCGTTGCGGCGATGCCCGCGATCCGGCCTCCGATGAGGATTCCCGCCATCAGCGCGAGCCCGCGCCACGCCGCGATTCTCGAAGATCCCACGCGTCGGCGCATCAGCCCGTCCCGGGCGCGATTCTAGGTGGCCTCGATGGAAATAGCAATGCCGGCGGCGGTCGTGGGCAGGCCGCGGGCGAGGCGGCCGACGAGTCTGTCGGCCTGGCGTGTCGGCTCGGGAAGACGGAAGCCGCCGCCGCACGCAAGCACCCAGCGCACCGCCGCTTCGACACCGACGAGATGTCCAGGCGAGACGTACAGCGGCCGCACCCGGTCGCGCGTCCGCACGACCGCGCCGACGACGTGGCCGTTGAGCACGAGCGGCGCGCGATCGCCGCGCCGCGGACCGGGCTCGTCGTGCGTGCCGCACAGGCGGCTCTTGGCGCAGCCGATCGCCGGCACGCCGAGCAGCAGCCCGAGGTGCGCAGCCAGCCCGAGCCCGCGCGGGTGGGCGATCCCCTGGCCGTCGCACAGCAGCAGGTCGGGCCGGCAGCGCAGCCGCCTCCAGGCGGCAACGATCGCCGGCGCCTCGCGGAAGCTGAGCAGCCCCGGGATATACGGGAAGGTCACCGGCCGGCGCACGGCGCTGGTCTCGACGATCTCCATGCCGGGATGGCGGAGGATGACGATCGCGGCGACGAGCATCGTGCCACCCGCGGTGAATGCGACATCGGCGCCGGCCACCAGGCCGACGCACCGCGGACCACTGCGGATCTCGAGCCGCCCGGCAAGCCGCGACTGCAGGGCCGCCGCCGCGCGGGCGCTGCGTGGCCAGCGGTGCGCTGTGGAGATGACGGTGTCGTCCGGCACGGCGCTCTTGTACGCCGGGTGCCGCCCGCCGGTCAAAGGTAGAATCCACCACCGGGGTTGCCGCGGCGCGTCGCCGGCGGCGCGGCGGTGCGTGAGCCCAACACGAGGAGAGACGTCCCTGATGCGCGTGCGAGCCGTTCTGCCTGATGCCGCCGCCCTCGGGCGGCGGGTGGGGCGCGATGCCGACCGCCTGCGCGCCGCGTTCGGTCGCCCGCGGCCGGCGCGCGCCCTTCCGCCCATCGATGAGCTGGTCCTCACCATCCTGTCGCAGAACACCAGCGACACCAACAGCGCCCGGGCGTTCGACGCCCTGCGCCGCCGATTCCCAACCTGGGACGACGTCGCGCGGGCGCCGCGCCGGTCGATCGAGACGGCGATCCGGGCCGGTGGCCTGGCGCGTCTGAAGAGCCGGGTGATCCGGGAGACCCTGCGTCGTATCGCACGCGAGCGCGGCTCGTTCGATCTCGCCTTCCTGGAACGCCTGCCAGTGCCAGAAGCGCTCGCGTGGCTGCAGCGCTTCCGCGGCGTCGGCGAGAAAACCGCCTGCTGCGTCCTGCTGTTCGGCTGCCACCGGCCGGCTTTTCCGGTCGACACCCACATCCTGAGGGTCACCCGCCGCCTCGGCTGGCTGCCGTCGGCGGCCGACGCCGCCGCGGCCCATCGGCGGCTCGCGGCGCTGGTGCCGACGCGGCGGTACTACGAGGTCCATGTCAACCTGATAACGCTCGGGCGCCGCCGCTGCCGCCCGCGCCGTCCCCAGTGCGCCGAGTGTCCTGTCAACCGCGAGTGCCGCCACGCCCGGATTCCACCCTTGTAATCGCCCCCCGGGTTCGGGCCTCGCGCGGTGGCCGATCTCTCCGCCGTGCGCGGTTTCGGTCGCCGTGCGGGTGGCCCTCCGACCCGCGGCATCTATATTGGCGGCAGGGCCGGCGCGCTGCGCCGGCGCGTCCCGGAGGGCGGAGCCGCGCATGCGTCATGGCTTGAAGGTGGGGCTCGCCCTGGGGGGCGGGGCGGCCCGGGGGCTCGCCCATCTCGGGGTCATCAAGGTCCTCGAGGCCAACCGCATCCCGATTGACATGATCCTCGGCACCTCGGTCGGGGCCCTCGTCGGCGGCGTCTACGCCACCACGCGCGACGCCACCGCCACCGAAAAGCGCTTCCGCGAATTCATCTTCAGCCGCGCCTTCAAGCGGGCGCGGTTCGACTTCCTCAAGGAGAGCCGCGAGGCCCGCAAGGGTGTCATGAGCCGCGTCGTGACGCTTTTCAAGAAGGGCATCTTCTATTCGTTCTCGATGGCCAAGACCTCGTGGGTTTCGGCCGAGTATTTCGAGCACAACATCAATGCCCTGCTCGACGACGTGAGCGTCGAGGAAACCGTCATTCCGTTTCACGCCGTCTGCGCCGACATGCTCACCGGCTCCCCCGTGGTCCTCAGCCGGGGCCGGTTGCGGCGCGTGGTCAGCGCCAGCAGCGCCGTCCCCGGGCTCCTCCCGCCGGTATCGGTCGACGGCCGGATGTTGATCGACGGCGGCTGGGTGGCGCAGATCCCGGTGATCCCGGCGCTCAACCTGGGTGCCGATCTGGTGATCGCGGTGGATGTGTCACGCGAGCTCGAGCCGCTGACGGAGCGGGGCAGCGGCCTGAACATCATGGTGCGCGCCGCAGCCATCCGCGCCGAGGCGCTGCGCCTGATGCAGGGGCGCCTGGCGGATGTCCTGATCGAGCCGGACGTGGGGCAGGTGCACTGGGCCGATTTCTCGGCTGTCGAGGAGTGCGTCCGCCGGGGCGAAGAGGCGGCGACCGAACGACTGGATGAGATCCGGCACGCCATGCGCATCGCCCGCTGGCCGTCGTTCGTCGGTTTCTCGCGCGCCCGCCGACTCGCCCGGGTCCATCGCGACAAGTCGAAGGTCAAAAAGGTATCCTGAAGTATGGCTCTCACGCGTGCCTTCCGGTGGTTGCTCGCCGGGCTGGGGGTCGTGGTGGCGCTGCTCGCCGCCGCGGCGCTTCTCCTGCCGCTTCTCATCGACGTCCAGCGGTTCGCGCCGGTCGTCACCGGGCAGTTGCGCCGGCTCACCGGGCGCGAGGTGACTCTCGGGACGATCGCGCTGCGTGTCCTGCCGGTGCCCGCCGTGACCATCACTCCCGTGACTCTCGGCGAGGGGCCGCGCTACCCGGGGCGCGATGCCGTGCGGCTCAAGAGCCTGGCCGTCCGGCTGCGGCCGCTGCCGCTCCTGCGCGGGCGCCTCGAGTTCAGCTCAATCGTCCTCGAGCAGCCGACCGTCACCGTGATCCGCGATCGCCAGGGGCGGTGGAATTTCGACGACCTCATCGAGCGCGCGGCGGCCATGGACAAGGCCGCCGCGGCGGCTCCGGAGGCGGCGCCCCCCGCGGCGGCGCCGGCGCTCGGCGTGGCGCGCGCCGAGATCCGCGGTGGCCGCGTGCTGGTCTACGACGACGCGGTGGTGCCGGGCATCCGGTCCGAGGCGACCATCGGGCCGATCGACGCCAGCGTCGAGGGTTGGGGGCTCGGCGGCAGGACGACCATCGACATGTCGGCGGGTCTGGGGGAGAGCCGCCTCGCGGCGAAGGCGCACCTCGGCGCCCCGGGGACGCCGGCGGCGCTGACCGTCGATCTGCCGGGGTCGCGCCTGCAGGCGGCCGATCTGCGGCCGCTGTTCCCGTGGCTCGGCGTGGCCAGCACGGGTGGCCTCGAAGTGGGCGGCGGCATTCACGTGATGGGGCATGCGAGCCTGCCGCTCGAAGGGGTCGAGGCGGTGAGCTTCGAGGGGACCGTCGACGTCGAGGGGATGAGCTACAGGGACGCGACGCTGTCCCGCCCGATCGAGAAGATCGGCGGGCGCCTCGCGGTCAATGGATCGCGCGCCACCTGGGAGAAGTTCACCGCGTCGCTCGGCGCGTCGGAAATCCATGGCCGCCTCGAGGTCGAGGATTTCCTGCGCCCGCGCATCGGCTTCGCGCTCGAATCGCAACGCCTCGACCTGAACGACCTGGTGGCCGCCTTCCCGACCGGGACGCCGGCCGCCGGCGCGCCCGCCCCCGCCGCCGGCGGCGGCCCCGATACCACGGTGCTGCGGCAGATCACGGCGCGCGGCAGTCTCGCCGTCAAGGCGCTGCGCGTGCAGACCTTCGACCTGACGGAAGTGCGCGGCACCGCGGCGCTGCGCGACGGCGCGTTGAGCCTCGCGGACGCCGCGGCGAAGCTCTATGGCGGCAGCCTCGCCGGCGCCGCCGGGCTCGACCTCGCCCGGGGCGCTGCGCGCTGGCGCCTCGAGGCCACGGTCAAGGATGTCGATGTCAACGGGCTGGCTTCCGCCTACGACCCCGGGCTCAAGGACATCCTGCGCGGCCGTTTGACGGGACGCCTGGGTCTCGAGGCTGTGGGGGACGCACTCGACGCGATCCTCGGCACGGCGCGCGGGACGGCCCGGATCGAGATCGCCGACGGATCGCTCACTTCGATCAGCATGCTCAAGCAGCTGGCGGGGCTGCTGGAGATGGCCGGCGGCAAGGGCGTGGGCAAAGAGGAGACCCCGTTCGAAAGTCTCGTCGGGACCTTCGCGATTGGTGACCGCCGCGCCACGACCACCGACCTGGTGCTCGACTCCGCCGATCTCGACCTGGCGGCGAACGGCAGGATCGGGCTCGACACCAGGCTCGATCTCGGCGTCACGGCGCGCTTCTCGGAGGGAGCGACGCAGGGGATGGTCGCGACGACGCCACGCCTCAAGTCGCTGACCGACAAGGACGGGCGGCTCACGCTCTTCCTTGTGGCCGCCGGAACCCTGGCGCTCCCTCAGGTGGGGCTCGACACGCGCGCGCAGGTGCGCCAGGTGCAGGACCGGCAGAAGGAGAAGGTGAAGGAGCGCGTCCGGGGACGGCTCCTCGACCTGCTGGGTGGCGCGCCGAAGGAGACAACCCCGCCTCCCGAGCCGCCTCCCGAAAAGCCGCCCCGCTGACGGCGGCTGGTCCTACTGCACCCGCAGGACCTGCACCTTGGTGTAGGCCGACTCGACCTTCCGCCCGTCGCGACCCTCGACGATCAACTTGAACAGGTAGCTCCCCGGCTGATGCAGGGTGAGGGTCTTGGTGAACGAGGTGACGGCGACCGCCTCGCTCTCGGGATGACGGCAGGCGGCATCCTGGTGGTAGCGCATGGCGTCGTTCTCGCCGAGTCCGGGGTTGACCCGCACCCAGGTCACCGCCGGGTGGCAGAAGGCAGCGTCCGTCGGGCTGATTCCGGTGATCTGTCCGGTGAGGACGGTGGTGACCGGCGTGAAACCGACCAAGGGCTCGGCGATGAGCTTGATCTTCGGCTTGTCATGATCGTCGTCCCCTGCGAGCGCACCCATCAGCCCGGCGCCTGCGAAGAGAATGAGACAGGGGACGAGAACCGCCGTCCTGAAACGGTGGCGATCGGTCGATCTGTGCTCCCGGTGCGGCATCACGGCGAGTATAGGCCGTGCCACGGAGGAGCGGCAAGAAAGTCGACGGTCCCGGGCGGGCAACAGAGAGGAGCGCATGCCCCGGGTGCGGGACGTCGACCGCGTCCGGCGCTCCGTTGACCACCGTGGGGCCGTGTGATACACAGGCGCCCCGATGGCCATCCTGCCGATTGTCCGATACCCGCACGAGGTGCTGCTGCACGAAACCGAGGAAGTGCGCACCATCACCCCCGACGTCGTGCGGCTCGTCGGTGACATGATCGAGACGATGCACGCGGCGCCGGGTGTCGGCCTTGCGGCGAACCAGGTCGGGGTCGCGCAACGGATCGCCGTCGTCGACCTGACCGTGGGCGAGGACCCTTCGCAGTTGCTGGTGCTGATCAACCCGCGCATCATCGAGAACTCCGGCGGGTACGTCGAGGAGGAGGGCTGCCTCAGCCTCCCCGGATTCACCGAGCGGGTGCGCCGGCCCGATCACTGCGTCATCGAGGCGATGGATCTCGACGGGAGCACGCGGCGGCTCGAGGGACGCGAGCTCCTCGCCCGCGCCTTCAACCACGAGATCGACCATCTCGACGGGAGCCTCTTCATCGAGCACCTGAGCGCCCTGAAGCGACGGCTGATCAAGAAGAAGATCCAGAAGCAGTTGCGCGCCGGCGACTGGCAGCTCATCCCCGGCTGACCGGCGCCGATGCGCATCGTCTTCATGGGAACCCCGGAGTTCGCGGTCCCCGCGCTCCAGGCCCTGCCCGGGGCGGGGCACGACCTGGTCGCCGTCGTCACGCGGCCGGACCGCCCGCGCCGCCACGGCGGCGCCGCGCCGGAACCGTCGCCCGTGAAATCCGCCGCCGCGCGCCTCGGGCTGCCGGTGGAGCAGCCCGAGACGATGCGCGACCCCGCCTTCGTGGCCGCCCTGACGGGCGCCGCGCCGGAGGCGATCGTGGTCGTCGCATTCGGCCGGATACTCCCGCCCGAGATCCTGGCGCTGCCCCCGCGCGGTTGCGTCAACGTGCATGCCTCGCTCCTGCCGCGCTACCGCGGCGCGGCGCCGATCGCCCGGGCGATCATGGCCGGCGAGACCGGCACCGGGGTCACCACGATGCGCATGGAGCGCGGTCTGGACACCGGCGACATTCTCCTCGAGAGGATCTGCGCCATCGGGCCGGGCGAGACCGCCGGCGAACTCACGACCCGGCTCGCGTCGATCGGAGCGGATCTCCTGGTCGAGACACTCACCGCGCTCGCCGCGGGCGCCCTGACGCCACGCCCGCAGGATCATGCGAACGCCACCTGGGCGCCGCCCATGGGCCGCGCCGATGCACGCCTCGACTGGTCGGCGCCCGCGATGGCGGTCGCCGGGCGGATACTCGGCTGCAACCCGTGGCCGATCGCGGAGGCAGGGTTGCGCGGCGGGCGGATCCAGATCCTGCGCGCCGTCGCCGAGCCCGGCCCCGACCCCGGCGCGATGGCGCCCGCGGGGACGGTGCTCGAGGCGGCGGGGGAGAGGATTGTCGTCGCCTGCGCGCCCGCCTCGCGTGTGCGTATTCTCACGCTGCGACTGCCGGGCCGGCGATCGCTGTCGGCGCGCGACGCGATCAACGGCCGCATGGTGCGCCAGGGAGACCTCTTCACGCCGCCCCCCGGGAGTGCGTCCGACTAATGGCATGGGTCGGACACACTCCCAAGACTGAGACCGACCCGCGCGCCGCGGCGGTGAGCATGCTGGTCGCGGTCGAATCGGGGGCGCACTCCGGCGCGCTCCTGGCGGCGCTCCCGGCCGCCATGCCGGGGCGCGATCGGGCCCTCGCCACCGAGATCGTCTACGGTGTGCTGCGGCGGCGGGCCATCCTCGATCGGGCCCTCGCGGGGGTCGCGTCGCGCCCGCTGGAGCGCATCGACCCGCCGCTGCTGGCCCTGCTGCGGGTCGCCCTGTACCAGGTTCTCTTCCTCGATCGGGTGCCGCCGCCGGCCGCCGTCGACGAGGCGGTCGGCCTGGCGCGGCGCCGCTCGGGGCGCCCGGCGGCCGCGTTCGTCAACGGCACGCTGCGCGGGTTCCTGCGCGCCGGACGGCCGCGGCCCGGCGACATCGCCGGACCACGCCCCGAAGGTCTGCACGACGCCGGGCCGTTGCGCGACTGGCTCGCCTGTGACACTTCGTTCCCGAGACCGTTCGTCGACCGCGTTCTCGACCGCGAGGGGGTGGTCGGCGGCGAAGCCCTCCTGCGGGCGCTCAACAGCCCCGCCCCGGTCGCGCTCCGGGTGGCGCGGCGCGCCGGCAGTCCGGAGGCGGCGGTCGAGCGGCTTGCCGCCGATGGGGTGCGCGCCCTCCCCTCGCCGGTGCTGGCGGGGGCGTTGCGTGTCGTCGAGGGGACCGCGCCCGCCAGCGCCGCGTTCAGGGATGGATGGCTCTATGTGCAGGACGAGGCGTCGCAGATTCTCGCGCTCCTCCTGGCGCCGCTCGGAGCGGGGGTCTCTGTCATCGATTTGTGCGCGGCGCCGGGCGGCAAGACGTTGCAGATCGCCGACGTGGAGGATCGCCCGCGCACCCTGGTGTCCGCCGACGCCAGCCGGACCCGGCTGCGGCGTCTTGTCGAGAACGCGCGGCGGATGGGGATCGGCGGCATCCTGCCGGTCGTGATGGACGCGGCGGTGCCCGCCTTCAGGCGCCGTTTCGATCGCGTCCTGCTGGATGCGCCCTGCTCGGGCACCGGGGTCATCAGGCGCCACCCCGAGATCCGCTGGCGCGTGACCGAGATGGTGGTGCGGCGCTGCGCCGAGCGCCAGGCGCGGCTTCTCGACGCGGCCGCCGGACTGGTGGCGCCGGGCGGCAGGCTCATCTACTCGGTCTGCAGCCTGGAGCCCGAGGAGGGGAGCGGGCGGATCGACGCGCTGCTGTCCGATCGCCCCGGCATGCGCCGCGTCGATGCCCGCACGGTCCTGCCCGCCACCCTGCACCACCTCGTGGATGCGGACGGCGCCCTCGTCACCCGGCCGGGTCGGGACGACATGGACGGCTTCTTCGCCGCGATCCTGACGCTGTGCTAACATGCGCGCCCCGCCGGATCGCGCGTCCCGTCGCGGTTCGCCGGTGGAATCCCGATGAGAGAACGCACCGTGCGCGCGATCCGCCGAACCCTGATCGCCGGGCTTCAGGTGGTCGTTCTGGGGGCGGCCCTGGCCATCGTTGCGGCGGTCAGCGCCTACCTGACGGTCCGGCATACGGTCTCCGGCAGGGATGTCCTGGTGCCCGAGCTGGTCGGCCTGGCGGCTGACGAGGCCGACAGGCTTCTGCGCAAGCAGGGGCTGGCGATCGAGACCGTGGCCGAGCGCCACGACCCCACCGTCGAAGCGGGTCATGTCATCGCCCAGGAGCCGGTCCCCGGATCGAGCATCAAGGTCGATCGCAAGGTCAAGGTGGTGGTCAGCCTCGGAGAGAAGGGCGCCGCCGTGCCCGAGCTGCGCGGCGGCGCGGCCCGCATGGCGCAGATCAATCTGCAGCAGCAGGGTTACCGGGTCGCCGGCCAGGTCTACGCCTACACCGCCCGGGCGGAGGAGAACCTGGTGCTCGGGCAGGACCCGCTGCCGGGGGAATTCGGCGCCCGCGACGGCAAGGTCGGGCTGCTGGTGAGCCGCGGGCGCCGGCCGCCGGTCTACGTCATGCCCGATTTCATCGGGCGCACGGAGGACGAGGCGAGTCGTGTCCTGGCGCGCGCGGGTCTCCGGGCGGCGCCGCCGCGACGCGAGACCTCGCCGGCGGCCGCGCCGGGCACGATCCTGCGGCAGCGACCCGAATCCGGTTACCCGGTGCGCCCCGGCGACCTGATCACCCTCGTCGTCGCCGAAGCGTCTGGAGGAGAGGACCATGAGTGAGGCATCCGGGCTTGGTGCCGGGCCAACGCCGCGTGGCGCCGCCGCGCTGCCGCGCGGGGCGGCGCTCGCCCCGTCGCTGCTGTCGGCCGACTTTGCCCGCCTGGGCGAGGAGATAGCCGCCGTGCGCGATGGCGGCGCCGGCCTTCTGCACCTCGACGTCATGGATGGGCATTTCGTTCCCAACCTGACGATCGGCCCGCCGGTCGTCGCCTCGGTGCGCCGGGTCACCGACCTGCCGCTCGACGTCCACCTCATGATCGAGCAGCCCGATCGCTACATCGAGCGCTTCGTCGAGGCCGGCGCCGACATGATCTCGGTGCACCAGGAGACGGTGCCCCACCTGCACAGGACCATCGCCCTCATCCGCCAGCTCGGCGCCGCGGCCGGGGTCGCCCTCAATCCCGCGACGCCGGTCGGCACGCTCGAGGCGATCCTGCCCGACCTCGACTTCGTGCTGCTGATGTCGGTGAACCCGGGTTTCGGCGGCCAGCGATTCATCCCGTCGTCGATCGGCAAGGTGCGGGCGGTGCGGCGGATGGTGCAGGAGCGCGGGCTCGCCACCCGCATCGAGGTCGATGGCGGCATCGGGGCCGAGACCCTCCCGGCGCTTCTCGAGGCTGGCGCCGATCTGTTCGTCGCCGGATCGGCGGTCTACGACGGCCGCGACCCGCGCGCCCGGACTGCCGCCCTCGTGGCCCTCCTGTCGCCGCCCGGACGGCGGGGCTGAGCGGCACGATGGGGCGCGAGGCGACCACCCGGCTGCGGGTGCGCTACACCGAGGTCGACCGCATGGGTGTGGCCCACCATCGCAATCACTTCGTCTGGTTCGAGATCGGCCGCACCGAGTACATGCGCGATGCCGGCATTCCGTATTCCGGGGTCGAGGACGGCGGGATGTTCCTGCCGGTGATCGACGCGGCCTGCTCCTACCATGCGCCGGCCCGCTACGACGACCTCCTGCTGGTCCGCACGACGCTGCGCGACATGACGGCCGCGCGCGCGACCTTCGCCTACAGGTTGGAGCGCGAATCCGATGGTTTCCTGCTGGCCGCCGGCACCACGACGCACGCCGCGGTGGATGGGCGGGGGCGCCCGCGCCGCTTCCCGGACGACCTCCGGCGGCTGCTGACCTGAGATGACAGCCGGACGGCGCTTCGCGGCGTGCCTGGTGGCGGGAATCGTGCTCGCGACGGCGCCGGTGTCGCCGTGCGACGCCAAGGAGAAGCCCGACAAGAAGATCGCCAACCTCCCGCCCGAGGAGGTCTACGCCGAAGCACTCCGGAAGATCGACAAGAAGAAGTATTACAGCGCCCGCCTGATGCTGCAGGAATTGCTGCCGCGCATCCCACCCGAGGATCGCGACCTGCTGCCGCGCGTGCAGATGAGCCTCGGGGACGCCTTCTTCAGGGATGGCGGCCTGACCAACTACGGCGAAGCGCTCAACGCCTACCGCAACTTCCTGACCTACTTTCCGCAGAACGAGAGAGCCCCCTACGCGCAGCTGATGATCGGCCAGTCGCTCTACCGCCAGGTGCCCGCTCCCGACCGCGACCAGACGACGACGATGAAGGCGCTCGTGGAGCTGCGCAAGGTCGAAACGGCCTGGCCCGACAGTCCCTGGGCGGCCGAGGCGCGCGAGGTGATGGAGCTGTGCTACAACCGGCTGGCCGAGAAGGAGCATCTGGTCGGGCACTTCTACCAGCAGCGCAAGCAGTGGCTGGCGGCGCTCGACCGCTACCAGACGGTCACCAAGACCTACCCGCGCTACGACGACATGAGCCAGCTGCTTCTCGACCTGGGTCGCTGCCAGCTGGCCATCAACCACCGCGAGGAGGCGCAGGAGTCGTTCACGCGCCTGGCGCAGCGCGACGATTCGAAACAGCTGGTGAAGCTCGCGAACCTGGCGATGCGCAGTTACGACAGGCGCCGCGAGAAGGAAGGCGAACAGTTCTACGGCGATCTCGTCGATCAGGACGGCAAGAAGAAGGGAACGACCCCATGAGCGCCGGCGAGGCCGGCCCTGTGCCCGCGCGCCGCCCACTGACGGCCATAATCCCCACATTCAACGAAGAGCAGAGCCTCCCCGACTGCCTCGATTCGGTCTGTTTCGCCGACGAGATCCTGGTGGTCGACTCGTTCAGCACCGACCGGACGGTGGCGATCGCCCGCGAGCGGGGCGCCCGGGTGATCCAGCGCGACTACGGCTATTCGGCGCAGCAGAAGAACTGGGCCATCCCGCAGGCCGCCCACGAGTGGATCCTGCTGGTGGACGCCGACGAGCGGGTCACGCCCGAGTTGCGCGACGAGATCCTGGCGCTGCTCTCGGCCGGGCCGCGGGCCGATGGCTACTGGATCCGGCGGGCCAATTTCTTCATGGGACGCCACATCCGCCGGTGCGGGTGGGGCGGCGACACGGTGGTCCGTCTTTTCCGTCGTGACGTCTCGCGCTACCAGGACCGCAAGGTGCACGCCGAGATCGATCTCCAGGGACCATTGCCGGCTCTTTCGCACCCCCTCGAGCACCACACCTTCCGATCGTTCGCGCAGTACTGGCGCAAGCTCGACCTGTACAGCGACTGGGGCGCGCGCCAGATGTACCTCGAAGGGCGGCGGACCGGCGGGGCGGCGATCGTGCTGCGCACCTGCGGCCGGTTCATCCGCATGTACATCCTGAAGCTCGGGTTTCTCGAGGGCGCGCACGGCGTCGTGCTGTCGCTGTTCGGGGCCTTCACCGTCTACCTGAAATACGCGCGCCTGTGGGAGCTGCAGATCATGGGGAAGCGCCCCGACGCGGCGGCGGTCGGTCCGGCCGCGGACGTCGCCGGCCCGGGGCCCCTCGTCGGGGAGCCGGCGGGCCACCGGGAGGGCGGCGCGGCGCGGCGCACGTGAGGGAGCACACCGTCCTGCATCTGAACAGCGAGCGGGGCTGGCGCGGCGGCGAGGCCCAGACGCTGTTTCTCGCCGCCGGTCTCATGCGCCGCGGGCACGAAGTCCTGGTCGTGGCTCCGCCCGGCAGCCCGCTCGAACGGCGGGCGCGCGACTCGGGTGTACCGTTCGAGCCGCTCGCCATGCGCGGCGAATGGGACCTCGTGGCCGCGCGCCGGCTCGCCACCCTCCTGCGCGCGCGGCCGTTCGATCGCATCCACTACCACACCGCCCACGCCATCGGCGTCGGAACCCTTGCCTCCCTGCTGGCGGGACGACGGCCGGCGGTCGCCTCGCGCCGCGTCTCGTTCCCGCTGCGCGGCGGGTTCCTCGGCCGGCTCAAGTACACCTTGCGCGTCGATCGCATCATCGCCGTGTCCGAGGCGATCCGCCGCGGCCTCATCGCCCAGGGCCTCGATGCGGAGCGGGTCGTGACCGTGCACTCCGGCATCGACGTCGAGCGCTTCGCCCGCGGCGACCGGGCCCGCTTCAGAACGTCGATCGCGGCGGCCGGCTGGCCGTCCGGGGCGCCGATCGTCGGCACCGCCGGACACCTCGCCGCCCACAAGGGGATGGACCTGTTCCTCGAGGCCGCGGCCGAGGTGGCGCGGCAGGACCCGCGGCCGCGGTTCATCGTCGTCGGGACCGGCACGGAGGAAGGCCGACTCAGGGCCCGGGCGGCCGCCCTCGGGCTGGGCGACCGCGTGCTGTTCGCCGGCTTTCGCGACGACATGCCCGACATCTTCGCCGGCCTCGACCTGTTCGTTCTCGCCTCCCATTCGGGCGAGGGATCGCCGGCGGTGCTCAAGGAGGCGATGGCGGCCGGTGTCCCGGTCGCGGCGACCGCGCTTGACGGTGTCGGGGAGATCATCGAAGATTCGCGCCACGGTCTCCTGACCCCGCCGGGAGACGCCCCGGCCATGGCCCGGGCGATCCGGATTCTCCTGGAGGACGCGTCTCTGCGATCCCGCGTGGTGTCCGAGGCGCGGCGGCGCGCCCGGGAGTTCAGCGTCGACCGTATGGTCGAGAACACCGAATCCGTGTACGCGTCTCTCGGAGGCGTTTCGTGAGCCATCTGAAGATCAACAAGTACTACATGGACATGCCCGGCGACGGGTTCCTGGCCCGCATGCGCAACCGGGTCACCAGGCGGCCGATCCCCGATTTCCCGCGCACCCTCCAGATCCAGACTTTCACCGGCTGCAACGCCGACTGCATCTTCTGCCCCTACGGCGAGACCTATACCACCCAGCCGAAGGGACGCATGAGCATCGAGCTCTACCGCCGCATCGTCGACGAGGCGGCCACGCACAAGGTGCGGCGCATCAGCCCCTACCTGATGAACGAGCCGCTCATGGATCGGGATCTCTTCGACAAGGTGCGCTACATCAACGAGCGGATCCCCGATGCCAAGGTGGTCGTGACCTCGAACGGCCACTTCCTGACGCCCGAGGTCACCGACAAGGTCCTGGCGGCCGATGGCGGCATCCACAAGCTCTATGTTTCTTTCCAGGGCATCGACAAGGAATCGTACGAGACGACCATGCGCGGCAACATGGACTTCGACCGCACGATGAAGAACGTCAACCACTTCATCGACACGCAGCGATCGCGCGGCCTGACCCGTCCGCAGCTCTGGATCACGATGGTCGATACCGCGGTCATCGACGCGAAAAAGGCGGTGGCGTACTGGAAGAGCCGCGGCGTGTCATCGAAGTACACCACGCTCGAGAATCGCGGCGGCAACATCAAGGACGCCCAGACCTTCAGCCACGCCAAGGAGATGACCTACTTCACCACCTGCACGCGACTGTTCAAGCAGGCCTACATCATGTTCAACGGCGACCTTGTCCTGTGCTGCGTCGACTACAGCCGGGATCAGGTGCTCGGCAACATCACCGGCAGCAGCATCTCCGAGGTCTGGAACGGCCCGGTGGCGAAGGAGATCCGCCGCCGCTACCTGGCGCACGAGTTCGATCGTCTGCCATTGTGCGGCAACTGCAAGATCGACGAGGTGCGCGAAGTTTCGGTTGGCGCCGATGGACGCGAGACGGTCACCGAGTCGCTCGACGACTGAGCGGCTGCCCGGACACGGCCCTAATCGAACAGACGTCCCTGGCGCGGCCGGCCGCGCTCGTCGGGCCGGGCATGCGCGGCCAGGCCGCGATACGCGCGGGTCAACGCGGCCGGGGCCGCCACCCGCGTCTGCGACGCCATCGCCTTCAACATCAGGGCATTGGCGGGTCCCTTGCCGCGGTAGTGGTTGTTGGCGATGACGAATACCTCCTCCGCCCGCTCCGCCAGCCGCAGGGCGCGCTCGCTCCAGGGGCGCAATTCCTCCTCCGAATAGAGGTAGTCGTAGCGGGCGTGGGCGGGGCCGTCGCCCCGGAACCAGTGTTCGGCGTTGCGGCCGTGGAGCCGGATGTAGGCCACCTTCGCGGTGACATGCCCCGTCGGCCGCAGCGTCGCTCCCACCGGAGGCTGGTCGATGTTGCAGAAGCCGACCCCCAGGCCATGCAGGAAGCGCAGCGCCTCCTCGTGATCCCAGGAGCGATGCCTGAACTCGGCCACGATCGGCAACCCCTCGAGCCGGCGCGCCACCTGCTCCATGTGGGCACGCGAGGCCGGGTCGTCGTGGAAGCGGTGCGGGAACTGGGCGAGG
>Ga0210377_10000743_pt1 | contig 31180 bp, 28 predicted proteins | sample PLM4_65_b1redo_FD_155480 | JGI IMG/M metagenome (GOLD analysis project Ga0210377, IMG submission 155480) | Groundwater sediment microbial communities from an aquifer in East River, Colorado, USA - PLM4_65_b1 redo | ecosystem: Environmental > Terrestrial > Soil > Riparian zone | place: USA: East... | reverse complement strand
GGATCGGGAGATGACGACCTGCAAGTTCTGCAACGGCGAGATCGCAGCCAATGCCATCCGCTGCCGCCACTGCTCCGAGATCATCAACGACGATTTCTACCGCGAGCGCGCCCAACGCACGCGCGCACGCATCAACTACGCGAGCTGGGTTGCATACATCTTCGGTCTCGCGGCGCTGCTCGTCTTCCGACCCGTCGGAATCCTGTCGATTGCGGCCGGCCTCCTGCTCTCGATCCTCTACTACGCGATTCCGGTTGACCCGCCCTCGTCGCCGCGTGACAAGAAGAAGCGCAAAGGCATCCTCGCGACGCTCCGCTCCCAATTCCGGCTCGAGCGCGTCGCGATTCCGATCCCGAGCCTGCGCAACAAGAAGCTCGTGTTCGTCGGAACGCCGCTCGTGGCGGCACTCGTCGGTTACTCGGCGAATCTCTTCCTGCTTCAGGAGCCCATGAATCAGGTGTTGAAGCAGAACGCGGCCTTCCGCGGGATGGAGGTCTCGGCGCACTATCAATACTGGGTCGTGCCGGGGGTCGTCGTCTATGACCTCAAGCAGCTCTCCATCGAGCAGACGCCGATCGACGTCCACACCGCGTTCCTCGAGTTCGCGAAGAAGCTGCGGGAGAAGCGTTACTCGCGCGTGGAGCTGTCGTTCAAGGGTCAAACGAAGTTCTCGATCGACGGGGCGTCGTTCCGACGCGTCGGCAACGAGTACGCGAAAAAGAACTTCGACTATGTGCTGTACCGCATGCCTCACCTGCTTCGAGCCGAGGATGGCGCGAAGGCGCTGGACCAGAACGCCTCCGATCGCGATGCCCTCTTGCAGTTCCACCGTCAGTGGTACGGCAACGATCAGATGACCCGCACCGTGCAGGGCGGGATGTAGCGCATTCTCCCGCGCGCGTGAGTGTCGCCGGCTTACGCCGGCTCGTCTTCTGATCGGATTCACATCTCACCCCGGGCTTACGCCCGGGGCTACAAAACGCCGCGCCGACCGGGGTCTCACGCGGCGCGCACGCGCCGCGGCGACGCCGCGTAGCCCCGGGCGTAAGCCCGGGGTCGAGCGGATGCGGCCAACGCGACGAGCCCGCGTAAGCGGGCGACACAGTCTCGGGGTCTCACGCGGCGCACGCGCGCGGCGACGCCGCGTAGCCCCGGGCGTAAGCCCGGGGTCGAGCGGATGCGGCCAACGCGACGAGCCCGCGTAAGCGGGCGACACAGTCCCGGGTCTCACGCGGCGCGCACGCGCGCGCCGACGCCGCGTTAGCCCCGGGCGTAAGCCCGGGGTCGAGTGAACGCGGCCAACGGGACGAGCCCGCGTAAGCGGGCGACACAGTCCCGGGGCCATCCTCGCGATTCGAACCTGGCGAGGTTTCAGGTCAGCAGTCCGTCCGACTCCAACTCGTGCAGCAGCGTCGGCGCGTCACGGAACTGATACGCCGGCATGCCGATGCTCTTCGCGGCCAGCACGTTCTCGAGCAGGTCGTCGACGAACACCGCGTCGGGCGCCTTCGATCCGATCACTTCCAACGCGCGATGAAACAGCTCCGGATCGGGCTTCGCGACTTTGAATCGATGGGACAGCACGAACCGATCGTCCGGTCGGAACAGCGCCGCGAACCTCTTCGGAATCACCTCGGCGTGCACTTCATTCGAATTCGAGATGAACGCGATCCGGTAACGCTGACGCACCCGTTCGAGAATCTCTTCCATTCCTGGAATCGGCCCGTCGAAGAAATCCGACCAGAGCTCGTGAAAGTCGCGAAACGATCCGCGATAACCGGCGCGTTCGCGAAGGAAGTCGTGAAACTGCGCGAATGAGACGACGCCGCGCTCCATGTCGCGATAGCCCCCGCCCTCCTCGAACAGATCGACGAGTGCGTCCCGCGTGATGTCCGCCTCGCGGCAGACGTTCTCCAGCACCCGCTCGTACGCGAGCTTGATCAGCGTGTTGCCGAGGTCGAAGAGGAACCAGGTGATCATTGAGTTACCGGCAACTACATCCTGAACACTCCAAACCGCGGCGCCTCGATCGGCGCGTTGTAGGAGATGGACAATCCGAGGCCGAGGTAGTTGCGCGTTTCTGCGGGATCGATGACGCCGTCGTCCCACAGACGCGCGGTGCTGTAATACGGGCTGCCCTCCGTGTCGTATTTCTCCAGGACGGGTGCGGTGATGCTCCGCTCTTCTTCGGCGGACAGCTCTTTCCCTTCACGCGCGAGTTGTTCGCGTTTGACTGTCGTGAGAACGCCCGAGGCCTGTTCGCCCCCCATCACGGAGATTCGCGAGTTCGGCCACATCCAGAGGAATCGCGGGCTGTACGCGCGGCCGCACATCCCGTAGTTTCCGGCGCCGAACGATCCGCCGATCACGACCGTGAATTTCGGGACGGTGGAGTTGGCGACGGCGTGCACCATCTTCGCGCCGTCCCTGGCGATGCCGCCGCGCTCGTACTGCTTGCCGACCATGAACCCCGTGATGTTCTGCAGAAAGACCAGTGGAATGCGACGCTGATTGCAGATCTCGATGAAGTGCGTCGCCTTCAGCGCTGATTCGCTGAACAGTACGCCGTTGTTGCCGAGGATGCCGACCTTGTAGCCGAAGATGCGTCCGAAGCCGGTCACGATCGTCGCCCCGTAGCGTTCCTTGAATTCCTGGAACCGCGAGCCGTCTACGATGCGCGCGATCACTTCCCGCACGTCGAAGGAGCGACGAAGGTCGTGCGGGATGACGCCGTAGATCTCCTTTGGATCGTACGCGGGGTCTTCCGGCACGATGCGCATCTCGGGCTCGTGCTTCTCGAGGCGGAGGTTCTCGACGATGTTCCGCACGATTGCGATCGCGTCATAGTCATCGTCGGCGAAGTGATCCGCAACGCCGCTGATGCGCGTGTGAACATCGGCGCCGCCCAGCTCCTCGGCCGTGACTTCCTCGCCCGTAGCCGCTTTCACCAGCGGCGGCCCGCCCAGGAAAATGGTGCCGGTGCCTTTCACGATGACGGCTTCGTCGGACATCGCGGGCATGTACGCGCCGCCCGCCGTGCACGAGCCCATGACAGCCGAGATCTGCGGGATCTCGCGCGCCGACATCACCGCCTGGTTGTAGAAGATGCGGCCGAAGTGCTCGCGATCGGGGAAGACGTCGGCCTGCAGCGGGAGAAACGCGCCGCCGGAGTCGACGAGATACACGCACGCGAGATTGTTCTGCAGCGCGATCTCCTGCGCGCGCAGGTGCTTCTTGACGGTCATCGGAAAATACGTGCCGCCCTTGACCGTCGCGTCGTTCGCGATGATGAGGCACTCGCGCTGCTGAATGCGTCCGATGCCGGTGATGATGCCCGCGGCCGGTGCTTCGTCGTCGTACATGCCATTCGCGGCCAGCGGCGACAGCTCGAGAAACGCGGTATCGGGATCGAGCAGGGCGGCGACCCGCTCGCGCGGCGGTACTTTCCCCTGCTCCTTGTGCCGGGCCACGTACTTCGGCCCGCCACCCTCGCGCGCCGCGTCGAGCTTCTGATTCAGCTCGTCAACGAGCGCCTGCATCCGATCGCGATTGGCTCTGAACTCCGAGGACGATGCGTCGATGTGAGTCTCGAGCTGCTCCATGCCCGGCCGGAGAATACCAGTTACTTCGGCGTTGCGTCGTACGTGAGGTCGGAACGGCCGCGGCGAGCGTGGTGATCATCGGCGCACGAACTCAATCGCGCGGTGCCCGCTCAGGTCAAGAGCCGGAATAGAGCGCGTCCAGCAGCCGGGCCAGATCGACGAGTTGGCGCTGCGAGAGATTCGCCGAGTGGCACGATAGTTCTTTCAGGGCGCGGACCTTCTTCGAATCGAGCGATGCCAGTCTTTCGAAGTCGGCAGAGAAGTCGGTCGCAACGCGATCGACAAGACCACCGGCAAGCGCGTCCGACGATGAAAACACCTCATTCGCGATGAAGAGCCGGCGGGCGATCGCCGGGGAGACGACACTCCGCCAGCGTGAGGTGCCGCCGAATCCGGTGATGATGCCGAGGCGCGCGCCGGGATGCGCGAACCTCGACCGCGGCGTCGAGAAGCGCAGATCGAACGCCATCGCCAGATCGAGCGCGCCGCCGAAGCAATCGCCGTCGATCACCGCGATCGTCAGCATCGGCAACTTCTCGATCGCCGCGAACAGCTCCTGACCGGCGCGGCTGAATTCCTCCGCTTCACCTGGAGTGAACCGCTGCATCTCGGCCATGTCCGCGCCGGCAGCAAACAGGTTTGGACGGCCGGAGTTGAACGTAAAGAGTTGCCGGTCGCCGGTTGCCAGTGGCCGGATGAGTACGCGCAGCTCATCGATGGCGGCGCGAGAAAGAAGGTTCATTCCGCCGTCATCAAACACGATGGCGACGCGGCTGTCGTGATGGTCTGCTCTGAATCGACCTGGCATACGACGCCGGCAACCGGCAACTATTGCTTCACCGCGCTCCGGATCGCATCGACCGCAGCGGACGTCGGCGTGCCGGGCGGAAAGATCTCGCGGATTCCGAGGGCCTTCATCTTCGGGATGTCCTGCTCCGGAATGATGCCGCCCGCGAACACAATCACGTCGTCGGCGCCTTCTTCCTTGAGCAACCGCATGATCTCCGGGAACAGCACGTTGTGGGCCCCGGAGAGAATCGAGAGTCCGATGGCGTCGACATCTTCCTGCACGGCGGCCGACACGATCTGCTCCGGGGTCTGCCGCAGGCCTGTGTAGATCACTTCCATGCCGGCGTCGCGCAACGCGCGGGCGATGATCTTCGCGCCGCGATCGTGCCCGTCGAGGCCCGGCTTGGCGATCAGCACGCGAATCTTCTTGTCTGTCATCCCTCACTCCGGACCGGCAAGCTGATGACGTGCTCGCCGGCGATCATGAACCGCCGGCGCGCCTCGCGGGGCTCCGGCGAGAAATCTCGATCCGTCCGCATCGGGCGTGGATTATATGGGGGAGCGTTGTTTTGTGTCAGTGCACGGTGAAGCGCGACCGCAGATCCGGCGGCAGCATCGGGCACGCTTCGGCAGGGCGCGCGAACAGGCGATATCGCCACCGGGCGATCAGGTCGTAACAGGCGTCGCGCAAGCCACGAGGGGCGATTGCGAATACGGTCCCGAACACGCGCCACAGGCCGCCGAGGCGCCGCAGCATGTAGATGACGGCGTCGGATCGAACGAGCCGCAACCCGTCTTCCGTGCGAATCACAACGGACTCCTGCGGCTCGTCGGCCGGCAGGGGCTCGAATGAGAACGCGGCGTGCACATCCTCGGCCACGACGAATCGCACGGCGCGGTGACAGAGGCCGCACGTGCCGTCGTACAGCAACAGATCGCGCCGCTCCGGAGCGAAGCGCGGCACCCACGCCGGATCGAACGTGAAGAGATGCAACACGATCATGCCGAACGAGAGATCGGCGAAGTCGATGAAAGTCATGAGTGCGAGGTGCATCGCCACCGCTGCGCACCAGATCCACGGGCGCGTGCGGCGGAACAGAGCGAGCGGTGCGAACAGCAACTCGGTCGCCAGTGCGGCCCATGTCGCGAACGCGAGCAACACACTGGGTCGCGCCAGACTGACGAGCTTCGTGACGCCGCCGTAGGTGTGGCCGAGCGACATCACAATCCACGCGGCGGCGAAGATGCCAGCCGGCATGACCCAGCCGCCGCGAGGATCGATTCGTTTTCGCGCGGCGACCGACCCGTAAGGCGCGGGCGGAAGGAACACGTGCGCGAGCAGCAGCCCTCCGACGAACAGCAGCGAGGGGTTCGCGATCAGCGGATCGAGCCCGAACGTGCACGCGAGCACGAAGCAGAGCACGAGTGCAGCCGTGCGATCGAAGAGGCCGATCGCAAAGAAAATCGCCGCTGCGGTGGCGATGAGGAGCATTGCGGCCGTCAATCCGCTGCGATTGGAGAACAGCCCGGCCGCGAAGTGAAACAGTAGATACGCACCGAAGATGAATCGGTAGATGCTGTACTGGCCGCCCGTCCACCCGTTCTTCATCGCGCCATTCGATTGTACGGCTCGACGGTTGACGCGGGCACGCTCGGGGGCCGGGCTGAAGCCCGGCCTACGTCGTCCGCCCGCACGAGAGAACGTAGGCCGGGCTTCAGCCCGGCCCGCCCGTGAAGCCTCGCTCGAACCGCGTGGAGTACTATACGCAGCTCCTCGAAGTCGAAGACCTCGCGGGTTGGGACCGATGAGCCGATCAGGTTGATGAGTACTTCGACGCTTGACCCCGCGACGGCAAAGTCGATCCCGCCAGTCCACCAGCGCGCCATCATCGTCGACGGACACTGCGACACGCCCTACCGCATGCTGCGGCAGAACGTCCATCTCGACGAACATGACACGGAAGCGCACGTCGATCTGCGCACGTTGCGCGAGAGCGGCATCACCGCGTCGTTCTTCGCGGCCTATGTGCCGCCGTATTACGCGAACCGCGGCGCGGCCGGCTTCGCCTATCGGCTCATCGATCTGATCTACGCCGAAGTCGAGCGCAACGCGAGCGTCCTGGCGTTCCATACCGATTCGGCAGGCATCCGCAAAGCCAAGCGCGACGGGAAGGTCGGCATCATGATCGGCGTCGAAGGCGGCCACGCCATCGAAGACTCGCTCGACACGCTGCGCGACTTCTACCGCCGCGGCGCGCGCTACATGACGCTGACGCACGTGAACACGAACAACTGGTGCGACTCTTCCGGCGACGGCGGACGGCACGGCGGTCTCACCGACTTCGGCCGCGAGGTCGTGCGCACGATGAACGACCTCGGCATGATCGTCGACATCTCGCACGTGTCCGACGACGCGTTCTACCAGGTCGTCGACACGACGCGCGTTCCCGTCGTGGCGACCCATTCCTCCTGCCGCGCGCTCTGCCGCCATCCGCGCAACATGACCGACGACATGCTGCGCGCGCTCGCCGCGAACGGCGGCTTGTGCATGATCAACTTCTTCTCGGCATTCCTCAAAGACGCTGTCGCGGAAGTGCTCATGCGCGCGCAGAAGCGCCCGCGGAACGGTTCCGGCGGCACGGGCGGGCCCGAAGAGCTGCCCGACGATCGCGTCGATTGGGACAGCTATCTGGAGTGGTTCAACGCCCTCGGCTGCCCGAAGGCGAGCCTCGACGATGCAGTCGATCACATCTTTCACGCGGCCGTGGTCGCGGGGATCGATCACGTGGGCATCGGCAGCGACTTCGACGGCGTGCCGGCGCTCCCCGAAGGATTGCAGAACGCGGCGGCGATGCCGAACCTCACGGCGCGCCTCCTCGAGCGCGGCATGCCCGAGGCCGACGTCGAGAAAGTCCTGGGCGGCAACTTCATGCGCGTGTTCGAGCAGATCGAGGCGGGCCGGAGATAGTTCCGACGTCATCCTGAGCCGCAAAGACGGCGAAGGATCTCAAAATGCGCGATCGTCGCATTCTGAGATCCTTCCGCCTCGCTGCGCTCGGGGTCAGGATGACGTGGTCGCCATCTATAATTCGCCGCATGCCGACTGAAGTCGAACAGCTTCGCGAGCTCGCGCGCGCCTTCTGGGCCGGCCGCCACATCCCCTGTCCGAAACATCCGCGCGAGAAGATGGCGGGAAGCTTCGTCCGGACGACGTTCGCCGACCACATCTTCCTCACCTGCCCTGCCGGCAAGGAGACGGTCGCGATTCCGCAGCGGCCGAAGCAGGTCGAGTTTCAGCAGCAGCAGGTCGAGGGGTTTGTCGAGAACATCCAGCGCAGCGACCGCAACCAGTGCTACCGCTGCCAGTCCGACCTCGAATTGGACGCGAAGGAGAATCCCAACACCGGCGTCACCGACTACACGTTCACGTGCATCCGGTGCTTTTCCTGGGGCCGCTGGGTGGGTCACCCGGACTCTGCAAAGATCGGAGCCGCCCCGACTTCCGGGACGAGGAAGAAGTCGACCGCCTCGTAGCCCGAAGCGGTTCAGGTAGGGAATTCCGTCTTTCCGTCACTCCTTCTACAGAGACCGGGACCAGGAAGGAGCTCTCTCTCATGTTCGAATCCGCTGAGGCGGGCGCGGTGGAGACCCAGCCGTGGGTCGATCCCTCTCAAGCATCCAACCTCGTGGCCAATTTCGCGCGCGTACACATCCTGATATCGCTCTTCGACGGCGATCCCGACAAATGGATCAGCTTCATCCTGCGCAGCGGGACGGTCGCGGAGCGGCGGTGCGATCTGCCGTTCGTCGAGGCGCTGAAAGGGCGCCTGCCCAGCGAACCGCTGCTGATGGACGACCTGCGGCGGATCGTGCGCGAGTTCTCGACAATCGTCGATAGTTGATGACGTAGACTGCGCGGACATGTCACGCCTGCGCGTCGTCATCATCGGGTCCGGCTTCGGCGGTCTCTACGCGGCGAAATCTCTCGGCCGAGCTCCTGTCGACATCACGATCGTCGATCGCCGCAACTATCACCTCTTTCAGCCGCTGCTCTATCAGGTCGCGACCGCGGCGCTGAATCCGAGCGACATCGCGATGCCGATCCGCACGATCGTCCGCCGGCAGACCAACACCAACGTGATCCTCGGCGACGCCGTTTCGATCGACACCGCAAACAAGGTCGTCAGACTCGCCGATGGCGAGCTCGCGTACCACTTTCTCATCGTCGCGACGGGAGCGACGCACTCGTATTTCGGGCATCCGGAGTGGGAACGCGACGCGCCGGGCCTCAAGACGATCGAGGACGCGCTGGAAATCCGGCGCCGCGTGCTTTTGGCGTTCGAAGCGGCCGAGCGCGAGACCGATCCGAAGGTCCAGGCAGCGTGGCTGGCATTCGTGATCGTCGGCGCCGGCCCGACCGGCGTCGAGCTCGCCGGCGCGCTGTCGGAGATCGCGCGGCACACGCTGCTCCGGGACTTTCGACACATCGACCCCCGCAGCGCTCGCGTGATTCTCGTCGAGGGGCGCGACCAGGTCCTGCCCTCCTATCCCATCGATCTCTCGTTGAAAGCGCGCCGCCAGCTCGAGAGCCTGGGCGTCGAGGTCATGACCGGCGCCATGGTGAGCTCCATCGCCAATCAGGAGATTCACATCGGTGAGGTGACGATCGCCGCGCGCACGGTCCTGTGGGCGGCGGGCGTGCAGGCGTCGCCGCTCGCGCGCTCGCTCGATGCACCGCTCGACAAAGCCGGTCGCGTCCTCGTGCAACCCGATCTGACCATTCCCGGACATCCCGAGGTGTTCGTGATCGGCGACCTGGCGGCGATGGAGCAGCGGGATGGCCGGCCGGTACCGGGGGTAGCTCCCGCCGCGATTCAACAGGGAAAGCATGCCGCGGCGAACATCGAGCGGGCGATTGCGGGCCAGCCGCTGAGGGCATTCCGTTATCGCGACAAGGGATCGCTCGCCACGATCGGGCGGGCCGCCGCCGTCGCTGATCTCGGCGAAAACCTGCACATCAGCGGATTCATCGCGTGGCTCGCCTGGCTGACGATCCACATCTTCTTTCTCATCGGATTCCGCAACCGCTTCCTCGTGATCACGCAGTGGGCGTGGGCCTACCTGACTTATCAGCGAGGGGCGCGCCTCATCACCGGGGATGTCGAGCGGTTGCTTCGCGATTAGAAGGCTCTTAGCTCTTAGCTCTTAAGCTCTTAGCTCTTGGGACCGCCCGCCCCTGCGAGTGGGGCGGCTCGAACACGTAGTGCGACACGCCCCACTCCGTGCCGGCGCGATAACCCCACACCTCGGCGCACGCCATGAAGAAAATCCGCCAGTACGCGACGAACCGCGTCGCGTTCTCCGCTCCGTACGTGGCCTCTAAAATCGGCCGCACTTCGGCTTGATGGCGGTCCATATTCGCCAGCCATGCTTCGGCCGTCCGCTGGTAATGCTGCCCGTCGAACGACCACTGTTCGGTGAGGCGCAGATCGTCCTGGAACTGCGGCAACAGATCGTGGGAGGGCATCTGTCCGCCGGTGAAGAAATGACGCGCCATCCAGTCGCTCGGTCCGTTGTCTTCGAACAGGTATGCGTAACGGGCATGGCTGAACACGTGGACGAACAGAAGGCCGCCGGGCTCGAGCCAACTCGCGATCCGACGCATCAGCGCCTCGTAGTTGCGCATGTGCTCGAACATCTCCACGGAGACGACGCGATTGAATCGTTCGCCGGCGTCGAACGTCCGCATATCTGCCGTTCGCACTTCCACGTTCGCGAACCCTCGCGAGTCGATCCACCTCTTCTGCGTCGCCGAGCTCGACATCGCGACGATGCGGCTGTTCGGATATCGCTCCGCCATCCAGAGCGTGAGCGAGCCCCAGCCGCATCCGAGCTCGAGAATCGACTGGCCATCGCGGAGCCGCGCGCGCTCGCACGTGAGGCGAAGCATCGTCTCTTCCGCGGCGTCGAGCGATGTCACGCCGTCCGGCCACCAGGCGCACGAGTACTTCAACCGCGATCCGAGGACGCGCCGGAAGAATTCAGTTGGCACTTCGTAGTGCTGCTCGTTCGCCGACGACGTATCGACGGCGATCGGGCTGCCGCGCAGCATGCGCACGTACCGATCGCGGTCGAACCGGTCGCGCTCCTCGCGAAGGCGTGCGCCCACGGCGCGACGGATGCCGATCCGCACGAGCGCATCCGGCAGAAGGCCCGCCGCGAGCAGGCGATCGATCAGGCTGTCGTTTCGCGCTTCGGGAACCATGGGATGAACGGACTCGTCGTCCGCTGATATCTCCTGTACTCCTCACCTTTCGTCATCACCGCATGCTCCTCGGTCGCCGGAATGCCGGTGACTTTGTAGAGGAACCAGAGCATCAGCAGCGGACAGTAGATCGCGATCCAGCCGTATGGACTGCCGAGCGCGAAGAGAAGGTAGGCACACCAGATCAGCCACTCGAAAAAGTAGTTCGGATGTCGCGAGTAGCGCCACAACCCGCGATTCATGACGCGCCCGCGACTGGCGGGATCTTCTTTGAAGCGGCGGAGCTGCGCGTCGGCAAAGGTCTCGCCGGCGAGCGCAATCAGCCACAAGCCGACGCCGCAGGACTCGATGACGCGCAAACGCGGCTCTCGATTCAGACAGGCGAGCAGCACCGGCGCCGACAGCACGACATTCGTGACGCCCTGAAACAGGAAGAAGACGAGCATCCGCCGGTTCGCGTTCTCTCCCCACGACTCACGCAGCTTCGCGTAGCGGCCGTCTTCGGTCTCGATGTGCCCGACCACGCGCCGCCAGAGATGAATCGCGAGACGAACGCTCCACCCCATCATCATTCCGGCGGCAAGAACGCGCCGCGGCCAGAAGCCGGGCCCGAACAGGACGTCGATCAGCGCGATCAACCCGAAGTTCGCGGACCAGGCGATGTCGACGATGCCGGCGTTGTTCAACCGCACGCTGATCAGCCATACGATCGTCATGACGATCATGGCGACGGCAAACGCGGCGAGCAGCAGGACGAGAGCCGTCGTCACGCTGCCGGCCTCCACGCCGCAGCGGCCCGGCGAAGCGCCGGCAGCAGCACGCCGTACACCACGAAGGCACACGGGACGACGACGACGAACCAGCCGATGATGCCGTGCACGCCGGTCATGCCGAATTTCCGGAGAAACGCGAACGGGTCGGCAGCGAACGAGCCGACGATCTGCTCGACGCGAAATGACATCGGCCGCGCACCGACGAGCCGCTCACCGAGCCGGACGAAGAGATAGATGCCCGCGATCTGCAACGGATAGACGAGATAGTTGACGAGCTGCATCAGCGGCTGGTTGAGGCGCACCGCCACACCAAAGGCAAGACAGAGAAATGTGGTGGTACCGAGGAGAGGAAAGACGCCCAGGGCGGCCGCGGCGGCGATGGTGAGCGCGACCTTTTCGGGAGTGATCCCCTGCCGGAGCTGATCGAGCACCATCGCGCGGATCTTCTGAAACGTCTTCCTCAAGCCGGACTCCTGCGCAACAGCACTCCGTCGAGTCGCGCATCGGGCGGGACGCGAAAGAGCTGGAGCAGCACGTACGCCGACATCGCGATGTTGCCGAGAAGCATGACGGCGATGAACCAGACGACGCGTGCGGGCGTGGAGGTCTCCTTGTACGCGACCCAGACGAAGAACGTGACAAACCCGAAGTAGGCGTCGGCGAGCGTCATCACTCCCCATCGGTATCGAAGAATGTGCGAGCCGCCCTCGAACACGTCCTCCTGGAGCGTGGCCCAGATCGTCCCGATCAGCATCGTGGCGAGGATGACTGCAAAGAGGCACCGAAGGGCGATGATCACGCGCGCACCTCCTCAGATCAACTGACTGTTCGAGCGCGACAGCAGCATCTGCGCGACGGAGATGTGCCGCATCAGGAATGCCGCCTGGCAATACCGCAAGTAATAGCGCCACTTGCGGATGAATGACTCGTCGAAGCCGAGCCGCCGCACGGCGTCGAGATTCGCTTCGAATGCGGCCGCCCAAAGTTGCAGCGTCCGCGCGTACGAGTCGCCGAAGTCGAAGAGGTCGCGCACCGAGAAGTCGGTCGCGCCAGAGATCGCGCGGACCAGACATCCGATCGACGGCACCTCCCCTCCCGGGAAGATATGCTTCTGGATGAAGTCCACACCGCGCCGCATCGATTCACACCGCCAGTCCGGACACGTGATCACCTGCACCGCCGCCAGCCCGTTCGGCGCCAGCACCTCGGCGCATTTCGCGAAGAACACGCCGAAGTAATCGTGGCCGACGGCTTCGAGCATCTCGATCGAGACGATCTTGTCGAAGCGGCCGGTGATCCTGCGATAGTCGGCGAGGAGCAGATCGATCTGCCCTTCGAGGCGTTCTTCGCGACGGAGCCGATCGGCCCACTCGAACTGCTGCCGCGAGATCGTGATCGTCGTGACGTGACAGCCGTATTTTTTCGCGGCATACCGGCTGAATGCTCCCCATCCGCCGCCGATCTCGAGGAGCCGATCGCTCGATTCGAGCTCGATGAGGCGGCAGACACGCTCGTATTTCGCGATCTGCGCTTCATCGAGCGGCATGTCGGCACGCTCGAACCATGCCGACGAATACGTCATCGACGGGTCGAGAAACAGGCGGAAGAACGCGTTGCTGAGATCGTAGTGCGCGGCGATGTTCGCGCGGCTGCCCGACTCGGTGTTCGAGCGGAGACGATGGACGGCGTTGTTGAGCCAACCCAGCGAGTTGAGAATGCGCTTCGTGGTACGACCCGTCTGCTGTTCATCATTCAGAATGAACCAGGCCACCACCTCGGCGAGATCGTCCGTCTCCCAGTCGCCCACCACGTAAGACTCACCGAATCCGATGTCGCCGAAGAAGAAGCAGCGGCGGAAGAAATCGTAATCGCGGATCGTGAACGCGGCGTCGAGACCGTGGCGCGAGCCGCGCGGGTTCGATCCATCGCCGAAACGCAGGACCTCGCCATCCGGCATCCTGATCGCCAGCGAACCGTAGCGCATCGCCCCGAGCGATCGCAGGACAAACCGGGCCACACCGAAGCCGCGACGTCGTGTCCGCCGGCGCTCGACCGGCCAGATGACGTTCTCCGTCATGCGTTCTGCTTCTCCTCGATGCCTCGCTGCAGGTCGGCGCGGTCCGCCTTGCGATGAAATGGCACGCGCTTCCACCACAGCCGAAGCGCATGCCAGTGAATCGCGCCGATGATCCGAAGCGTGAGCAGCGGGTACTTCGCCGCGAACCCGAGAAGCCGCGCCGCGGTCAGCGCGGCTCGCCTGCCGATCATCGACGTGTGCAGCACGTGGCGGCCGTGCTCGAAGTCATCGATCACGAAACCGAGGCGCTCACCAGGGACGGCCAGGAGCATGCGCATGTCGCTGTCGAGCGAGACGAATGGCGAGATGTAGAAGTGCTTGCGCTGCGTGCTGTCGAACCGACCGTTCCGTAACGCCTGGCGCTCGATGAGATAAGGCTTCGTCTCTCCGAAGGTGTTGTTGACTTCGGCGACGGCGGCCAGCGGCCGGCCGTGCGCGTCGAGGCAGAAGTAGAAGGACACCGGATTGAACACGTAGCCGAGGATGCGGAGATTCGTGACCAGGACGATTCGCGACGCGTCGATCCCGCGGCTGCGTAACAGCGAGCGCACGTCGATGTGATCGCCATCGTAGTAGGAGAAGAGATTGAATCGATTCCGCGAGAGCCACGGGATCTTCGCCGCGAGCTCGTCGATCTCATCGAGATCGAGACAGAAGGCGAAGACGCGGTAGTCGAAGCGATGCGGTGCCGGCTCGAATCGCTCGTGAGCGACCCGGCACTCGTAAACCGACGACCTCAAGCGGCCGCCTCCGCCCAGACGGAGTCGCGTGCGATGGCGCGGCTCGCGGCGATCGCTGATACGAAGGCGTCCTCGTGAAAACCGTAGCGAAAGTACGACCCGCAGAAATACGTCGTCTGGTCGGCGCCCATCTGATTGAGCGACGGCAGCTCGCGCTGCGCCGCCATCGCTTCGAGCGTGAAGACCGGATGGTGATAGACGATCGTCTTCATCACTCGGACTGAATCGATGAGACCTGGATCGTTGACCGATACGAAGTAGTCGCGGCGATCCGACACGCGCTGGAGGCTGTTCATCCAGTAAATCGTCGACGCGCTGTGGCGATCCAGTCGGTAGTTCCACGACGCCCACGCGCGGCGCGATCGCGGCATCGGTGCCGGATCGGTGTGCAGCGCGGCCACGTTTTTCTGATAGCGGAAAGCGCCGAGCAGCCGTCGTTCTTCCGGAGACGCGTCGCCGAGCATCGCCAGCGCCTCATCGGCGTGGCAGGCAAAGACCACCTTGTCGAACGCGGCGCATGCTCCGTCGGCGAACCGGATCGTCACGCGACGCCCTGCGCGCTCGACGCGCACGACGGCGTTGTTCAGGTGAATGCGTCCGCGGAACGGACGCGTCATCTTCTCGACATACGTCTTCGCACCGCCCCTCACCGTCCGCCACTGGTGATGTCCGCTCAATCCGCCGAGGAGTCCGTGATTGCGGAAGAAGCGCATGAGCGTGGCGATAGGAAACGTTCGAACATCGTCGAACGGCGTCGACCAGATCGCCGACGCGATGGGCAGCAGGTAGAGCTGCAGGAGCTCATCACCATAGCCGCCGCGCCTGCAGTACTGCTCGAGAGTGTCGTCGGGCTCATCGCCGTTCGAGAGCGCCCGCAGCGCGTCGGTGTTGAACCGGCTGATCTGGCGGAGCGCGCGGAGAAAGAGCGGCTTCACGAGATTGCGCCGCTGCGCGAACAGACCATTCACGCTGCTGCCACAGTACTCGATCCCCGAACCGACATGCTGCACGCCGAAAGACATCGACGCCGGCATCGTCTCGACGCCCAGCTCCGAGAAGAGCCTCGTGAGGAACGGATACGTGACGTCGTTGAACACCATGAATCCGGTGTCGATCGGCACGGCGCGCCCGTCTTCATCGACGGTAACCGTGTTCGTGTGCCCACCGGCGTGACTGTTGCCGTCGAACAGCGACACCTCGTGCTCGGGATGCAGAAAGTGGCCGCATCCGAGTCCGGCGATGCCGGTGCCCACGATGGCGATCGACGTCATACCAACCGCAAGAGACTACGGGTGCCGCTGGACGGAGGATTGCCGGATTGTAAGTTGAAACGGACAGCCGGCGACTGATTCATGGCCGACGTCATCCTGAGGCGCGAAGACGCCGAAGGATCTCCGCGGCGCTGACCGTAGTTTGAGATCCTTCGCTGCGCTCAGGATGACGTGGGTCATCCCCGCTCCAACGGCACGCTTGCCGTTCCCACGCTCGGGATGACGTGAGTCCGGCTCAGGATGACGGGATCAGGTACCGGTCTTCGCCGCCGGCAACTTCACCGCGGGCACCTGCTGCTGCTGCACGAGCTGATTGAGCGCCGGCAGGTCTTTCTGCCAGACATCATCGAGCGCGCGAAGCTGCGCATCGATTTTTGCGACGAGCTGGCCATAAACCGTCTGGGCCTGAGCGGTCGGAGCGTAGTCGCCGGTGGCAACAGATTCCGCGACCGACGCGAGCTTGTCGTTCAGGCGGATCGGGAAGTTGAGCGGGTCCTGCCGGCTCCTGTTCTTCGTCTGATAGAGCGTCTCTTCGATCGTCGTCATCTTCTTGTCGAGCGCTTTCGCGGCATCGACGATCGGCTTCGCATTCGCGTCGTCGCCGGCGCGTTTGCGCAGATCGGTGAGCTGCGCGCGGACGTTGCGGATCCGCTCGATCTGTTCATGGATCTCCGACAGCTTGTCGTGAGCGCCGAGGAGGAGATCGAACTGCGCCTGAAGATCGGCCTGCGTCACCGCTGAGCGCGGGTCCTTCTTCACCTCGACGGGCGCGGTGACCGTCTGATCTCCGACCGTGAGTCGCACGGTGTAGGTGCCGGGGACGACGCGCGGACCATCGGTGCCGCCACCCCAGAGGATGAGCCCCTCGAATTTCTTCGCCTCGGGATAGCGAAGGTCCCACGCGTACCGATTCATCCCGGGCGTGACATCGGGCAGCTTGTTCTTCTCCTTCTCCTTGTCCGCCCCCTCCGCCTTCGGCTCTTCCTTCTCCGGACCGGCAGGCGTCGCTTCTTCCTTCTCCGCGCCCTCGCTCCTGATCCCGACTTTCTTCTCCGCGACCTTGGGCGGTTCTTTCGCCTGCTGCGCTTCCTTCTCGGCCTGCTCTCGCTTCGATTTTTCGACTTCGGCCGGCGTCTTCACCTCGCCCGTCAGCTCGCGGATGACCTTGCCGTCGGGCGTCAGGAAGGCCAGCTTCACCGGCGTGCCGGGCTTCGCGTCATTGATCAAGTAGTTGACGATGACCCCTTGCGGCGCGTTCTTCCCCTGATTGGGAGGAGTCTTCTCCGGCGTCGAGCCCTGCATCCGCCACGCCGGTCGCGGCGCGAAGACATACGCCGGTTTCGCCTGCAGATCGGCGTTCCACTGCTGCAACGGCGTCACGTCATCGAGCATCCAGAACGCGCGGCCCTGCGTCGCCGCGATGAGATCATCGTCGCGCACGGCGAGATCCGTGATCGGAACGACCGGCAGGTTGAGCTGCAGCGCCTGCCAGCTCGCGCCGTCGTCGAACGACACGAACACACCACGCTCCGTCCCCGCGTAGAGCAGTCCCTTCCGCCGCTTGTCCGAGCGCACCACGCGAGTGAACTGATCGTCGGGAATGCCGGCCGTGATCTTCGTCCACGTCACGCCGTAGTCGGTCGTCTTGTACAGATACGGACGGAAGTCGTCCGACTTGTACATCGTCGCCGCGACGTAGGCCGTGCCGCGGTCGAACGGGCTCGGCTCGATCGCGTTGATCATGATCCACTCCGGCATCGCCTTCGGCGTTGCGTTCGTCCAGCTCTTTCCGCCGTCGCGCGAGACGTGAATCAGCCCGTCATCGGACCCGACCCAGAGGAGGCCGCGCTCCAGCGCTGACTCCGCGATCGCGAAGATCGTGCAGTAGTACTCGACCGACGTGTTGTCCTTCGTAATCGGCCCGCCTGACGACTGCATCCTGCTCGGATCGTTGCGCGTGAGATCGGGGCTGACGCGCTCCCAGCTCGCGCCGCCGTTGGCGGAACGGAACAGATGCTGCGACGCCGCGTAGAGCGTCTGCGGATCGTTCGGCGAGATCATGAGCGGGAAGTTCCACTGGAAGCGCTCGGGCGCGTCGATCGCCCCGGAGCCCATCGGGTTGTCGGGCCACGCATTCACGTCGCGGAACTCGCGCGTGCGATGGTTGTACATAGTCAGGTATCCGTCATACGAGCCGCCGTAGACGATGTCGGGATTGCGCGGATCGGCAACGATGTAGCCGCTCTCTCCTCCGGCCGTCTCCTCCCAGTCGCGGATGTCGATTCCGTTTCCCTCGGACCGATGGCGAATGCGAACCGCACTGTTGTCCTGCTGCGCGCCGAGGAGACGATAGGGAAAATCGCTGTCGGTGGAGAGGCGATAGAACTGCGCGGTGGGCTGATTGAGCTGTCCGGTCCAGCTATTGCCGCCGTCGGTCGTCACGTTGGCGCCGCCGTCGTTCGATTCGATCATGCGCCGCGGGTCGTTCGCCGCGATCCAGAGATCGTGGTTGTCGCCGTGCGGCGTCGCGATTGTCGTGAATGTCTTCCCACCGTCTTTTGATTTGTGGAAGCGGACATTCAGCACATACACCGCGTCGTCGTCTTTCGGATCGGCGTAGATTCGGGAGTAGTACCAGGCGCGCTGCCGCAGGTCGCGGCTCTCGTTTGTCTTCTCCCACGTGTCGCCTCCGTCGCGCGACCGGAACACGCCGCCATCCTCGGCCTCGAGAATGGCGTAGACGTTCTGCGGATTCGACGGCGAGACGGTCACGCCGATGATGCCGAGCGCCTTCTTCGGCAGTCCCTTGTTGCGGCTGATGTTCTTCCACGTGTCGCCGCCGTCGGTCGACTTCCAGAGCGCAGATCCTTCGCCGCCGCTCTCGAGCGAGTAAGGCGCCCTGCGCACGCGCCACGTCGACGCGTAGAGGATGCGCGCGTTCGTCGGATCCATCACCAGGTCCACCGCGCCCGCGTTCTCGTTCGCGAAGAGGATGCGCTCCCACGTCTTGCCGCCGTCCTTCGAGCGATAGACGCCTCGATCGCTGCTCGGTCCGAACAGATGGCCGAGGACAGCGGCGTAGACGAGATCGGGATTGCGCGGGTGAATGCGGATTCGTGGGATGTGGCGCGAGCTCGGAAGGCCGGCCTTCGTCCACGTCCTGCCTGCATCGGTCGATCGCCAGACGCCGTCGCCGTGCGAGACGTTGCCGCGGACTGTGACTTCGCCGCCGCCGGCGTACACGACGTTCGGATCCCAATCGGAAACCGCGACGGCGCCGATCGATCCGCCGAAAAAGCCGTCCGAGACGTTCTTCCACGTCTGGCCGCCGTCGATGGTCTTCCACACGCCACCACCGGTCGCGCCGAAGTAGTACGTGTTCGGCTGCGAGATGATGCCTTCGACTGCCGCCGACCGGCCGCCGCGATACGGACCGACCTCACGCCACTGCATCCCTTTGAACTGGTCGGAGTTGAACGGAGCGGCGAAGAGCGGAATGGAGAAGAGCAGCAAGAAAGGACGAAGTAAGCGCAACATGCGCGCGATGGTATACGACTCTCGACGACGGTAGTCGTCCGCGACGACCAGTGGGGGCACCGGCGCCCACTAACGGCGGGACGCCCGCCCTCCACTCCGCTATCCTTAACATCTCCCCATGCCTGACACCAGCACCCTCGAAGCGCTCCTCGCGGAGAACGCCGCCCTGAAGGCTGAAATCGAGCGGCTGAAGAGGGCTGTGGCACCATCCGACGCCACGCCGAGTGATCACGAAACGATCGAGCAGTTACGGCGGCAGCTCGCGAACGTGCGCATGGCGGAGGACCAGCTGCGGCTCATCGGGAGCGTGGTGGAGACGTCGGCGGACGGCATTCTCATTCTGACGCCGGCGGTCGAAGAAACCGGTCCGCGCATCGCGTTCGCGAACGATGCGTTCTCGCGCATCACCGGCATCGCCCGGCGCAGGGCGATGGCGGAGACGCTGGCGGTGCTGAACGTGGCGCGCGGCGATCGCCCACTGGTTGACGGTCTCCTGGCGGCGATCTTCGCCGGCGAGCCGTTCGAAGGCGAATCACTCGCGTTCCGCGACGACGGATCCGAGTACAGCGTGGAGATCAAGGCGGTACCGATGCGCGACGCGATGGCGTACATCACGCACTGGATCGTGTTCGTGCGCGACGTCAGCGCGCGCCGCGAGCAGATTCTCAACCTGGAGCGGAAGGCGCAGATCGATGCACTCACCGACCTCCCCAATCGCCTGCTCCTGTTCGACCGCCTCGAGCAGGCCGTGCTTCTGCACCGCCGCAGCCAGAAACCGGTCGGGCTGATGATCATGGACCTCGATCGCTTCAAGGAAGTGAACGACGGCTTCGGCCATCACTACGGCGATCTGCTCCTCAAGCAGGTCGCATTTCGCCTGCGCCAGCTCGTCCGTCAATCCGACACCATCGCACGCCTCGGCGGCGATGAATTCGCGATCGTGCTGCCGCAGGTCGCCAGCGAGCACGCCGCGATGGAAGTCGCGCAGAAGATCCTCCGCGCGTTCGAGGCTCCTTTCGCGGTCGCGGACCGTACGTTCTCCATCGCCGCCAGCGTCGGCATCGCGCTCTGTCCGCAGCACGGCGAAGATGGCGCGACGCTCCTCCGGCGCGCGGACATCGCCATGTATCGCGCGAAGCAGAGCGGCAGCGAGTTCTGTCTCTATTCCGCCGAGCACGATCGCGATCCGGCCGGCCGTTACGAGCTCGTCGCCGGTCTGCGCGAAGCGATCGAGCGCGAGCAACTCGTCCTGCACTATCAGCCCAAGATCGATCTCCGCACGCGAACGCTCGGCGGCGCGGAGGCACTCGTGCGCTGGCGCCACCCAAACGAAGGCCTCCTCTATCCCGATCGCTTCATCCACCTCGCGGAAACGAGCGGACTGATGAAGCCGATGACCGCCTGGATCCTCAACGACGCGGTGCGGCAGATCCGAAAGTGGCGCGATGACGGTCTGCTCATTCAAGTGGCCGTGAACCTCTCGCCGGTGATGCTGCGCGACGCGACGGTCCCGGAGAACGTCGCCGGCATTCTCGAGAACTGGGACATCGCCCCCGAGTGGCTGAAGATCGAGATCACCGAGAGCAGCATCATGGCCGACCCCGCGCAGGCGATGGCCGTTCTCTCACTGCTGCGAACTCTCGGCGTCTCCGTCTCGATCGACGACTTCGGCACCGGCTATTCGTCGCTGGCGAATCTGCGGCAGATCCCGTTCGACGAGATCAAGATCGACAAATCGTTCGTGACGGACATGCTCACGAACGACAGCGACGCGGCAATCGTTCGCGCCACCATCGATCTCGCTCACAACCTCGGCCGTGAGGTGACCGCCGAAGGCGTGGAGAACCAGGAGACGCTCCGCCGTCTGGCCGAGTGGGGCTGCGACCTCGCTCAGGGCTACTTCATCAGCAGACCGATCGAGCCGCAGAATTTCATGGAGTGGGTCGCGCAGACTCGCACCGCAGGCGTGTCGTCGGTCGATTGAAGCGGTGGCCCGACAGCGTCGATCGCCGTCACTGCTCGCGGATCACCCGGGCCGTGACTTCAATCAGCTCGGCCGGCTCGATCGGCTTCACCAGATACTCGCGAAATCCGCTCCGCTCGAGATTCACGGCAGCCCGTGGAAATGCCGTCAGCGCGATGACCTTCACGCCGTCGAATTGCGGTCGCTGCCGCAGCTCACGAACGAACGCCAGGCCATCGACGTGCGGCATGGCGATGTCCGTGATGATGAGGTCCGGCCGGTGCTGCTCGAGCTCCGCGAACGCGTGCGCCGCCGAGTCGGCCACCGCGACGTTCGCGCCCGCCTGACGGAGCACTGCTCGAAGCATGTCGCGCGCCTCACGGTCGTCATCGACGATGAGGATCTCGCGTCCCGCCAGCTCGTTGCCTGCGATCTCCCGCCACATGACCTTCTCGCCTTCCAGCGGCGATGAGCGAGCCGCGGCGATCGAAGCCACCGGCAGCGTGATCGTGAATGTCGTGCCCTGGCCGCGCCCTCTGCTCTCGGCAGCGACCGTCCCGCCGTGCGCTTCCACGATGTAGCGAACGATCGAGAGACCGAGGCCGAGACCTCCATGCACGCGGGTGCTCGGATTCTCCGCCTGGCGGAATGGCTCGAAAATGTGCGGAAGAAAACCAGGTTCGATGCCTTCCCCGGTGTCGCTGACCGTGATCTTCAGTTTCGACTCGGTCACGAGCGCGCCCACGTGAATGCGTCCGCCTCGGGGCGTGAACTTCGCGGCGTTGGAGAGGAGATTCCACACGACCTGCTGAAGGCGCGTGGGATCGCCGAGGACCGAGCCCGCGTCGGAGCTGAACGATCTCTCGATCGTGATCCCTTTCGCTTCCGCTGACGGCTCCACGGTTTCGAGCGCGGCGGTGAGCGCGCGCGCGACGTCCACCTTCTCGAGGGACAGGCGCAGCTTCCCCGACACGATGCGCGAGAGATCGAGGACGTCGTCGATCAGCTTGGCCTGGAGCTCCGCGCTGCGGGCGATGGACGCGATCGCTTCGCGGAACATCGACTCGTCGACTGGCATGCTCGGCAGCAGACGCGCCCAGCCGAGGATGGCCGTCATCGGCGTGCGCAGCTCGTGCGAGAGCGTCATCAGGAATTCGTCTTTGGCACGGTTCGCTTCGTGGGCGACGCGCGATGAGGCCTCCGCGCGCCGTCGTTCGTCTTCCGCCAGGAGACGCGCTTCCCACTGATGCATGAGCGCGAGCGCGGTCTCTTCCGCCTGCTTGCGCTCGGTGATGTCCCGCGTCACCTTTGCGAAACCGCGCAGCGTCCCGTTCGGGTCAAACACGGCCGTGATGACCACGTTCGCCCAGAAGCGCGAGCCGTCCTTGCGAACGCGCCATCCTTCGTCTTCGAAAGCGCCTCGTTCTTTCGCGGTCTCCAGTTCCCACGCCGGCTTTCCCGCCGCAATCTCCTCGGGCGGATAGAACGCTGAGAAGTGGCGGCCGATGATCTCGTGCGGTTCGTAGCCCTTGATCCGCTGCGCCCCCAAATTCCACGTGACGACGCGGCCCTGCGGGTCGAGCATGAAGATCGCGTAGTCGCGCACCGACTCGACGAGCAGACGAAACGCCTCTTCGCTCTGGCGCAAACGCTCCTCGGTTACGCGACGTTGTGTCAGATCGCGCGTGATTTTGGCAAAGCCGATCATCGCGCCCGAGTCGTCGCAAAGCGCCGTGATCACGGTGTTGACCCAGAACCGCTGCCCGTCTTTGCGGATCCGCCACCCTTCGTCCTCGACGCGTCCTTCGCCAGCGGCGATCTCGAGCTCACGCGCAGGCTTTCCCGCCGCCACGGCTTCCGGCGGATAGAACGAAGCGAAGTTCCGGCCGATGGCCTCTTCTGCCGTGTAACCGAAGATCCGCGCCGCACCGCGGTTCCACGAACGAATTTCTCCCTCCAGTCCGATCACGAAGATCGCGTAGTCCTGGACGGCGTCGACCAGAAGACTCAGTTCTTCGGTAGTGGAGAGATTTTCGGAGTGGCGCGACCTGCCAGTCTGCACCTCCGCATTATCCGACATCCCCCGACTCAGCCGCCTTCCTCATCTGCCACAAGAGATGCGCCAGATGAGGCCGCCGCGACTCGCCCGTGGTCACGATCAGAAGCTTCGTGATCTTCAGCTCGAGCGGATCGGTGTAGAGAAGGATGAGCATCTCGCGGATGAAGCTCGTGTTGAGCGTGATGTCGTTGTCGGTTCCGACGCCGAGGCGCAGCCCCTTCTTCTCCCACCACGAGAAGGGATGATCGGCGTAGTCGGCGAGCGCACCGGTGAGCTTCTTGTTCGACGACGGCAGCGAGACGAGCGTCAGGCGTTTGTCGATCATGCGGTTGAGGACGTCGTGCTGATAGCTCTCGACCTCGACGGCGTGATGGAACTTCGTCTTCGTGGCGAGCGTCGCCTCCGCTTCGGTCAGCGGGATTCCGCGCAGCAGCTTCTCGAGCACGTCCTCGCGGCCGCTGGTATCCATATCCATCAGCTCCGCCTCCTCGCGCGAGCCGTGAGGCACGGCCTCACTTCGGCGGTTTGCGCGGAGCAGGCGCTGCAGCATGCTGTGAAAGTAGAAGTTCGGATTGATGCCCAGGCTCAGACCGTGCTCGACGGCGTCGACGTGCCAGATGTTCATCGCGTTGTCGACTGCCTGGATCCCGTGTCGCAACGTGTCCCACGTCTCGCCGTGATGGCTGCGCGTGCGAAGGCCGTGGGCCTGCAGCTTGCGCATGCCGACACGCATCTCCTGAAAGTGCGCCTTTCGATAGAAGCCGCGCTCATCGCCGACCGTGTCGACTTCCGTCACCACCTCGCGCAGCTCCGGATGGCGCTTCAGGATCTCGATGATCTGTCCCACCTGATCGTCGAAGCTCGCGCGCTTGGACGGATACCGCGACGCGTCGTAGAAACCCGCCTCCTTGCGGAAGCTCGGCGAGAGAATGAATCGGAACGCCGGTACCTCGTGCTGAAACGATCGGAAGCCTTCGTACAGGCCGAGCAGGGCGTCTTCCGGCGTGATGTGACGTTCGGGGATCTGTTCGGCCGGATCGGTGGTCTCGCGGAACAGCGTGAACTTCAATCGCACACCGCCGACATTCGACGTCCGATACAAGCGGCTGGCCATGTGATAGCCGGCATCGCGATGGGCGCCGCGCGACGTGAGGATCAGCTTCGGCAGATAGAGGATCTTCAGGTAGCGGTCGAAGAGGTCCTGGTCGGTCAATCGGATGAGCCGATCGACGTCGCGCACGCCTTTGATGGGCAGACTCTCCGGTCCGTACACCTCGGCGATCTTGCGTTCGTAGATCTCGCGATGCGGTCCCTCGAGCAGCGCCTGCAGTCGCGGGTAGATGAAGTCAGCGGACAGCGATCCGGTGAGATGAATGTGCTCGTCGCGGAACGGAATCGGAAACGCACGGAAGAATCCGGCAAGCCCATGCGACACGGGATGATCGAGCAGCGTCTCGATCGGGACGGCGTTCAGGCGGAAGCGGCCGAGAAGCGCGTGGAAGTCGCGAATCAGCTCCCCGAGTTGCGCGTCCGCCTCGACCTGCGCCGACTGCTCCGCCAGCATCAGCGTGTCGTCGATCGACAGACCGCTCGTCTCGCTGATGATCTGCGCGAAAAAGCGGGTCACCCGGGGAATCACATCCACGTGCATCAGTGTCATGCTATCCGCAGTGGCCCGGAAACCCCACGGCGGAGCCGATCGCATCTCGACGAAAGCCAAGCTGGCCGACGAGCTCCTCGTCCTCGGACGCGTCCTCGTGAACGCGCGTGAACGCGCCGGGCTCAAGCAATCCGAGGTGGCCGCACGGCTCGGCCTGCCGGCCTCTTACCTCTCGAAGGTCGAGAACGGAACGCGCAGGCTCGATGTGATCGAGCTCCTCCGGATCGCCGCGGCCATGGACACGGATGCGGCGCAGATCGTGCGCGAACTGCAGCAGGAATTGTCGGACGCGTCATCCCGGGCGTAGCCATCACACCCGGCAGCCGTCGATGCACACCCACACGTCGCCGTTCTCAACGCGAACGGCCAGACCCGCGCGCGCGTGCAGATCGTCCCACTCCGTCGACGAGCTCCCCGTCCCCGACGCGACGCAATCGAGCACGCGCTTCACGCGCGCATCCGCGGACGACTCGACGCCCTCCGCGAGGCAGGAGCCGTCGATCGCCGTCACCGCGTCGCCGTGACGGCGCAGCACGACAGTCGCCCCGGCCGCGCGGTAAACGCGGGGCCTATCCACAGGAAGGTCGCCGACGGCGGCGACTTTGTAGAAGCTGGAGTCGTAGGGCGAAGCCATGGCGCCAGTGTACCGGCATCCTTCTCGCTCCTGCACGAGCTGGTCGGTGAACGTCAGCGTGAGGCGTGCGGCCGCATGATGTCGCTCAGCAGATCGGGGCGACCGGCGATGCGCTCGAGATGCGGACTCGGCTTCGTCGTCCCTTTCAGCGCACGAATCCGGACGTGCATCGTAAGCCCGAGGAACGCCGCCGTCTCGGCGGCCGGCCAGAGACCGGCGGAGCAGCCGCCGGGACGGCGGCGCTCCTCGGAGAAGTACAATCGCGCGCGTGATCGCACCGCGCCGGAGAGCGCCCGCGGCCGGCATCGTCACGTTCATCCGCGCGGTGCCGTCGATGACGAAGGGCGAGACGATCGCGAGCATCGGCGTCCCCGCGAAAATAGCCGTCCTCAGTGTGGGGCCGCCGACCTCGGCGGCCAGGCGGCGCGGGGCGCCGCCGGCACGGGTTCCCCACTTCGCCGGATCAACCACTCCGCCACGACGAGGTTCAGCGGCCACGTGAGCAGGCCCGCGGTCGTGCCGGTCACGGGATCATCGAACAAGAACAGAAAGACCGGTGCGAGGAGTCGCGTCGTCACCGCGGCAAACGTGAGGCTGTAACTCCGGATCATCCACGCGCGATGCTCGTCGAAACGCCGCTGCCGCGCCCGTCGATATGCGGCGATCGTGACCGTCAGCCATACGACCGACAGCGCGAGGAATGCGATCGTCACCGGCATGAATCGCGAGCGGACATCGGCCGGAACGGCCGCGGGCATCGCGAGTGCGATCCGGAATCCGGCGACGCTCGCGAGCACAACCACTCCGAGATAGATGGTGCCGAGCGCGCGGTGCACCGCAGGACGTGCACTGCGCACCGACGCGATGAACTGAACGAGACCGAGCATCATGGCGATGCTTCCGCCGGCGATGTGAACGAGAAGCCAGCCGCGATGTTGCGCGTACAAATTCGGCGCAAGCTCGCGCGCCGCATCAGCGGCAGGTCCCTGCAGAAGGGCTCTCACTGCGGGTGGAAGCGGCGGCCGCAGCCACAGCGGAGGCACGAAGAAGTAGCGCGCCGCGAAAATCACCAGCACGAGCGCGAGCGCGCGCATGAGGGCAACACTTGTGGACCGCATACGAACAGATTAACGCAATGCAAGCGCCGCCGAGATCGGCGGTGCCACACCAGCAGTCTTCTTCGTCCCGATGATGATCGGCTACGCGACGTCGGCGACGGAGACAGCAGCCGGCCACCGCGCGCGAATCAACTCTGCCAGCAAGCGCCCCTGCCGCTCCACCGAGACGGACCAGTCCTCATAGATGAGGTGATAGAGATCGGCGAGCTCGTCGTAGAACTGCACGATTTATCGGAGGAGCACCATCGCCAGCGCCGCAATCGCGGCGATCAACGATGTGCCGGCCAGAGCGACCGCGAGGATGATCGCGCGCCGCCATCGCGCCTCCCCAGCACGCACGGCATCGAACGGACCGCCGGCATCCTCGTCGAAGAGCGACTGCTTCATCACCGCTTTGGACTCGATGACCTCCTCGATCGCGCGCTCGAAATGGCGCTGATGAATCCTCTTGCCGATGTCGGATCCCGTCTCAGCGGCGGCCGCAGCGGCGGCCTTGATCACCGCGTTCTTGATATCGCCGCCGCTCACGGTGAACCTCTCCGCGAGCTGGCGGAAATTGACGCCCGCCGCCAGCGGCGTCTTCTTCGGATGAATCTGCACCTGCCAGATGCGCTCGCGCTCCTCGACGCCCGGCATCTCGAATCGGACGTGCGTCCGGATGCGGCGTTCGAATGCCGGATCGAAATTCGCGGCCAGGTTCGTCGCGAAGATCACGATGCCGTTGAACGTCTCCAGCTCGCGCAGCAGCACGTTCACCGTCAGGTTGCCTTCCCGCTGACTGGGGAGACTGGCGCCGACTGAACGGCGGCCGGCGATCCCGTCCGCTTCATCGAAGAAGAGCACCGAGTTCTGATCGACGGCCGCGCGGAACGCGGCGACGACGTTCTTCGGCGTCTCTCCCACCCACATCGACTCCAGCTCGGCATAGTCCACCACCAGCAACTTCATCCCCAGCGAATGCGCAATGGCCTCGGCGCAGATCGTCTTGCCGGTGCCCGGCGGGCCGGCAAAGTTGAACGCCAGGCCGAGGCCGGACGCGTGCCGCTCGCCGAGGCCCCAGCGGTTGAAGATGAGCGCGTGATTGCGAACCTGCGCGAGCGCCTGATCCAGCGTCTTGCGCGTCTGCGGCGGGAGGATGACGTCAGCGAGCGTGCGCTCCGGCGTCACCGTCTCGACCGCGCGCCTGCCGCGGTTGGAAAAGAGAGAGAAGAGAGGAACGACCATTTCGGGTGCAGCGTACCCGAAATCCTCGGCGGCGCAGAGTCAGCGCCTGCGCCAGAACTCCCACCACCGGCGGATCGACTCCAGCGGTTGCGAAGCCTTCACCTCGTCGGCCGGCGACGGCAGCCATCCGAGGCCGCCGCACCAGCACACGACTTCCTGCTGAAGATACGGCGGGACGCGAGCGAGGCCGCTTCCGCCGCAAGAAGCACAGACGATCGCTTCGCTGTTTCTCACGGGCTCGAGATCGGAAAGCTCCGGATACTTGCGTGCACCTTGATGGAGCGCGAGCTTCCTCAAACGCACATCGGTCAACGGCTGCACGCTCTCCGGCTCGTCCCAGCGAACCTCGATCAGCTCACCGGTCGAACGGAGACCGTAGAACCCGCCCCCATCCGAATGCAGCGGAAGCGCGCGGACCTGGCGGGCCAGCGATGCCGCTTCGGCATTCTTCGGCTCGGCGAGAAATTGACTGATGAGCCGTTCGACGATTGCCGCGAGATCCATCGCCCTCAACCCGACGGCACCAGCACGAAGTCGATCTCGTGGTCACGGCAGAACGCGCGGAACGCCGCCATCTCCTTTTCGGACGAAAGGAGCGGCTCGCCTCCGAATCGTTCGCATCCGGGATTCCAGGTGAGCTTCGTTCCAGCAGGCAGCGTGGCAATGAACTTCTCGAGTGCCGGCACTGTTTTGAAGCCGCTGTTCCCGATCACCAGAATGAACTCCGGTCGAGGCGACTCGAAGATGTAGACGAGCTTCAGCTCATAGGTGGCGGGCTCAGCGGCTCCGGCGATCGCGGCCGCGAGAACAGCAGCCATCAGCATTCCGTGCATGACACATCTTAGACACGGTCGGACTTCCTCAGCGCAGGGAGGCGGTCATCGCGCTCTCGCATCAGCCAGTATGTGATCCCGAGGCCGAGAGTCACGGCCACGAGCCCGAGGAGATTGCCGCCGGCATAAATCAGCGAAGGATCTCGAGTGGCGCATTTTGAGATCCTTCGCCGTCGATGCGGCTCAGGATGACGTCCGCCATGAATCATCACTAGCCCTCGTCAACCCGGAAGTTGAGCGGATCGCGCAGATTCTGCAGCGTGCGATAGTAGAAGAGCGCGGTCGGATGTTCGGTCGTTGCGAAACGGATGCGGCGCAGGAAGCCGATCTCGTCGGTTGTCGCTCCGCCGCTCAGCGCGGCGTCGCGTAAGAACGCGCGCAGGCCCGGCTCGTCCGCGGTCCGTTCGTTTTTGTCCGTCTTCTGAAAACGGAACTCGCGTGTCGAGCCGGTCGTCAGTTGCACGGTGAGGACGAAGCGCTGCTCGTCGAAGTCCCACGATCGGACGAGAGGCTCGATGAAGTACGAGAAGTCGCCGACCGACGCGGCTGGGTCGCTGTCGAGCAGGTCGATCAGTCGCACGCGCATCTTGCGGTAACTCAGGGCGCTGTCTGCCGCGATCGACTGCAGCCACTTTTCGTCGCGGGCGTGATCGCGCGCCTCCTCACGAATCGATTCGATCAGGGTGCGGGTGATGAGACGCTCCACGTTCCCGAACGGCTCCTTCTCGAAAATCGCGCGCATCGCTGCCTGCGTTGCGGGACGGCACTTGCGCAGGACGAGCTCGCGCATCGGCCCGAAGAGCGGCTCGGGCTCCGCGCGCCATGTCCGGTCGAGCGCGTGGTGATGCTGCAGGGCCGCGAGGCGAGCCAGCTCATCCCGAGGCACCCTGAGAAGACGGCTCAGCTTGTCGTAAATGTCCGTGCGATTGGGGAGAGGGGGCAGCTTCTTGCGGCTCAGGAGTTGAGAGATGTACGACTCTGTCACGTCGGCCGCAAATGCGAGATCGCGCTGGCCGAGGGCGAGCTCTTCGAGGCGCTGGCGAACGAAGATGACGAAATCCATGACTTAACCAGAATGATTATATCGCTAAATAATTAGCTTGACACGTCGAAAGAACTGAACTATTCTGGCCAAGTCTAGGGCAAAGTCCTCGGACAGTCATGGCATCTGAACCAAGGCAGACCTCACGACTCTCACAACTACTTGGGCCCCCGAAAAGGAGCCACAATGTTTGCTCGTAACGTAACCTTCAGCGTCAAGCCCAATATGGATCATGAGTTCTCCGTCAAGTTCGACAAGGAAGTCCTTCCGATCCTCCGCAACGCCCAGGGTTTCAAGGATCAGCTCACTCTTTCCCGCGACAAAAACGAGATCGTCAGCATCTCGCTGTGGGACAAGCGCGAGCAGCTCGATTCGTACGCCAAGAACACTGACGCGCAGGTCGTGAAGATTCTTTCGCCCCTGTACACCGGTAGCCCGGACGTCCGTAACTACGAAGTCACGAACTCGACGAGCCACAAGCTCGCCGCCGCATAAGGCTACGATCCTCGGGCAGTAAGAAAGAGCGGCGCGAAGCCGCTCTTTTTCGCGTTCAGGGGAGGAAGGCATCTCCCCGGCCGGCGCGGTCAACCCGCGCCAGCGAGCCCTCAGTCTTCAGACGCGTGCGCTCAGAGCGACTTCAAATACTCGACCAGCGCGCTCTTCTCCTCGTCGCTCAATCCCAGATTCTTGAACGTGTCGTAATGATTCACGACCTCGAGCAGCGTGGCGAAGCGGCCGTCGTGGTAGAAGCCGCCCTTGGAATGCGTCCACAGCCCGCGCAGCGGCGCGGTTCTGTAGGTGCGCTCCGGCGAACGATTCGCCTGAAAGTCGTCGATCCCGATGTCGGCCGGCGGATGCGTGTTCCACCCGGGCTCGGTGAAGAGCGGTGGGACGTGGCACGTCGCGCACTGCGCCTTGCCGGCGAAGATCGCCGCGCCGCGCGCCGCTTTCGCTCGATCGAATGAGCCGCTCGGTGGTTGGGGAGCCGGCAACGCCAGTTGATAGAAATGCAGCGCGCCCAGCTTCGCGGTGACCATGTCCACTGCGCTGCGCTTGTTGCCGAAGCCGTTCCTCGCCGCCACCGGGTATTGATCGGCATTCATCAGTCGCCGATCGATGAACGTCCCCTGCCCTCCCATCTCCAGATTCGCAACGTACGCATTCCAGTACGTCACCGTTCCCCAGCCGCCGGTCCACGTGTGCATGTTGACGCCGGCCATTCCGAACGCCGGCGGAATCAGCGTGGCCGCGGCTTTGCCGTCCGGCCGGAAAGCCTTTCCGTCGACATTCAACTCCGCGTCAAACTTTCCAGGACCCCAGCTCGCCAGCACTTTGCGTGTCGTCGCGTCATCGACGCCGAGGAGCTTGCTGATGGCGTTGAGACCGGGCGAGAGCGAGATGATCGCGCCGGGATTGAGGTCGCGATTCGCCCAGCCGTCGAGCCGGCGGCCGATCCCGGGCGCGAAGGAGTCGTCCACCGTCGAATGGCAGACGGCGCACGTCAAGCCGATCGACTTCAGGCTTCCGTCCGCGTTGAACTTGCCTTGCACGCCAACGACAGCGTTCAGCTTGATCAGGGTGAGTGTCGTGGCC
>Ga0210377_10000742_pt1 | contig 31204 bp, 29 predicted proteins | sample PLM4_65_b1redo_FD_155480 | JGI IMG/M metagenome (GOLD analysis project Ga0210377, IMG submission 155480) | Groundwater sediment microbial communities from an aquifer in East River, Colorado, USA - PLM4_65_b1 redo | ecosystem: Environmental > Terrestrial > Soil > Riparian zone | place: USA: East... | reverse complement strand
CGCCGCCTCGCGACTGTTGGACATGCAGCCCACTTCGGCGAGGACGGCCGGCATCTCGGTGGCCACGAGGACGATGAACGGCGCGCGCTTCACGCCCCAGTTCTCCAGCCCCGCGTCATTGCGCCGCAGACCGCTGAAGAGCTGCGACTGCACGGCCGCGGCAAGGCGGTGCGATTCGTCGCGGCGGACGTCGGCGTAGATGCCGTCGAGCAGTCTGCGCATATCGGCGAGCGAGTATCCCGATGCCTGGTTCTCATCGGCCGCCAGTCGCGTCAGCGACGGATCGTTCGTCGGGCCCAGGTAGTAGGTCTCGATGCCGCGACTGGACGTGTGCTTGACGATCGAGTTGACGTGTATCGACACGAAGATGTCGCTGCTCGATGCGTTGGCGGCTCGCGCGCGATCGCGCAATGGCAGAAAGCGGTCGTCATCGCGCGTGACCACGACTTCGAATCCGCCTTGCTCGAGGAGCGCGCGCAGCCTTCGCGCGACATCGAGCGTGATCTCTTTCTCCGCCATCGGTGAAACAGGCGTCGTTGTTGCGCCGTTGTCTTTGCCCCCGTGGCCGGCGTCGAGGACGACGCGCCGCACAGAAAGCGGCAGTGCCGCCGCATCGACGCGCTGCAGTGAATCAATGGTCGGTGTCATCGCCGCCCGAACCGGCTGGACAACCGGCGGGGGCGCGACCGTCAGCTTCGCCGGAACGATGACATCCTGCGACGGCGCCGGCTTCGACACGAGGTATGTGGAGCCGGCAAACGACAGCGGAAGCAACAGAAGTCCCGCCCGCCGCATCCAGATGCGCATGATGCGCCGTCGTCGCTGCAGGCCTCGGGGCGGCAGACCCCGAATCGTATCGAGGTTCTCGGCCACGGCCTGTTCCAGCACCCGGCGCTTGACTCGATCGATGGTCGCCGCTCTCATACCCCGCTCTCACCCGATTCGTGTGGAGGACTCTAAACCTCAATTCTAGGGTATTTTGGCGCCGCCTGGAGGGATCGTATGGCGGACAACAAGACGTACAAGCTCGTGGAAGTGGTGGGGACATCGGAAGAATCCTTCGCGGAGGCCGCAGCGAGCGGGGTCGAGCGCGCGGCCAAGACGCTGCGCAACATCGACTGGTTCGAGGTGACGGAGCTGCGCGGCCGTGTCACCAAAGGCAAGGTCTCGCAGTACCAGGTGACCATGAAGGTCGGCTTCCGGCTCGAGGATTGAGCGGTCGTGTCATTCCCAGCGAGGAATCCGGGCGGCGGCCCGCCGGAACCCACGTCATTGCGATCATGTCCCAGCCGGTCCGATCGTTGACGACGTGGCAGCAATCGCAATGGACGCCGAGCGACGCGCATGAAATTCACCGTCCTCTGCACCTCAACGGCTGACGTTCCGGTCAGCAGTTTTGAATTTGCCGTCAACTCCGCCGACCGGACGGGTGCAGGGCGATACCGGGCCCCCGGGCCCGCCGTACCGAACTGAGTCAAGTACAATGCCGCGTTTGCCGATTCTTCCGCAGGAGACCTCACCGTCATGACCCCTACGCTCGAGATCACACATCAGTTCGACGCCGCCGTCTCGGCGGGGCGTCTGTCGCACAGAGTCCGCGATCTATCGCAGGCGACCCTCGGCCGCGCGGAGATCCGTCTGGCCGAGCATGAGATGCCCGGTCTGATGGCGATCCGCGATCAGTACGGCGCGCAGAAGCCGCTCGCCGGCGCACGCATCATGGGTTCGCTGCACATGACCGTGCAGACGGCAGTCCTCATTGAAACCCTCAGCATCCTCGGCGCCGACGTGCGCTGGGTGTCGTGCAACATCTTCTCGACTCAGGATCACGCCGCCGCCGCAGTCGTCGTTGGACGGCCGGAGACGGGGGGCACGATCGAGAATCCTCGCGGCGTTCCGGTCTTTGCGTGGAAGGGCGAGACGCTCGAGGAGTACTGGTGGTGCACGTCCGAGGCGCTGATGTGGCCCGACGGGAAGGGTCCGACGCTCATTGTGGATGATGGTGGCGACGCCACGCTTCTGGTTCACAAGGGAGCGGAGTGCGAGGGCAAGGCGCAGGTGCCCGAATTCAATCCCGCCGACGAGCCGGAAGAGTGGGGAGTCATTCTGGATCTTCTGCGGCGCGAGCTCGCCCGCGATCCGCAGCGCTGGACGCGTGTCGCCGCGGGCATCAAAGGCGTGTCGGAAGAGACGACGACCGGCGTGCACCGCCTCTATCAGATGATGGAGGCCGGAACGCTGCTGTTCCCCGCGATCAACGTCAACGACTCAGTGACGAAGTCGAAGTTCGACAACATCTACGGCTGCCGCCATTCCGTCATCGACGGCCTCAATCGCGCCACCGACGTGATGATCGCCGGCAAGCTTGCGGTCGTTTGCGGATACGGCGAAGTGGGTAAAGGATGCGCGCAAGCGCTGCGTGGCCAGGGTGCTCGAGTGGTCGTCACCGAGATCGATCCGATCTGCGCGCTGCAGGCTTCGATGGAAGGTTTTGAGGTGAAGCGCCTGGACGGCGTCGTCGACAAGGCGGACATGTTCATTACGGCCACCGGCAACAAAGACATCATTACGGCCGAACACATGTCGCGCATGAAAGACAAGGCGATCGTCGGCAATATCGGACATTTCGATAACGAGATCGACATGGCTGGTCTCAAGAAGGTACCCGGCATCAGGAAGGTGAACATCAAGCCGCAGTACGACGAGTGGGTGTTCGCCGATGGTCATAGTGTGCTGATCCTCGCCGAGGGGAGGCTGATGAATCTGGGATGCGCAACGGGTCATCCATCCTTCGTCATGTCGGCTTCGTTTACGAATCAGGTGCTTGCGCAGCTCGCCTTGTGGCGCAATCGAGGGGAGTACGGAAAAGAGGTTTATGTCCTTCCGAAGAAGCTCGATGAAGAAGTCGCCCGCCTGCATCTGGCGCACCTGGACGTCGAGCTGACGAAGCTGACACCCGATCAGTCGAAGTACCTCGGCGTACCTCCGGAGGGGCCGTACAAGCCCGACCACTATCGATATTGAGAAACAGTGACAGATTTTCGGAAACGGACGAGCGCCTGCTCGCCCGTTTTGTTTTTTGAGTCAGCATGCCTGTTATGATGCGCAGCGATTTGTGCGCTGAATGCGCGCATTGGAGGTTGAGCGTGCCAAGGCCTAGAAAATCCCAATCATCCGGCAGCCTCTCCCCGGGACAAGCGAGTTATGTTCTGGAGAGGCTGATTGCAGACCGCCGCATCTCGGCGGGCGAAGTCAATCGCTACATCGGCGACATGGGGCGCGAGATCAGTGACCTCGAGCGCCGTCTGCAGGCGTTGCGAGCGGCGACAGGCGGCGGAGCCGCCGCCGGTTCCGCGCCGCGCCGTCGCGGGCGTCCGCCCGGACGTCCCGCGGCAGCGGCGGCATCCCCGACCGCTGCGCCGCGGCGCCGCCGTGGCCGTCGCCGTCGTGGCGCCGCCATTACGGCGGAGCAGTTGGCATCGCGAAAGCTTCAAGGGAAGTATCTGTCGCTCATCCGGCAGATCCCGGCGAGCCGTCGCGGCCAGTACTCGCGTATTGCGAAGGAAAAAGGGCGCGAGGCTGCGATCCGCGAGCTGCAGAACGCGATCGGGAAATAATGGATGCCTGGGCGGCGGGCTCGCAGCCCGCCGCTCGCTTGACTCCAGCGTCCGGATGTTCCGCGACGACCCGGCGGATCAGGAAGACGTTGGCGCCGAATTCATCCGCGGCCGCGGCGGAGGCCTGATGACGATCTTCCGCGTGAGCACGGAATCCACAGGTGTCTCACTGCGGTGAGATCGTCGTGATCTGCTGGGTGTCGTTGTTCGTCACGTTGATCAGGGCGAAGTAACGGCTTCCGGCAGTCAATGGCTCGATGTCGACTCGCACCGCGGCGTCGTCGCCCGCTGAAGCGAGACCGTCGGCAAGATTGCCGCTCTGAGCGAATAGAGGCTCCTGCCGGAAAGTACCGCTCTCCGGCGATCCGGCGACAAGCGTGAGCTCCTCGAGGAGGTCTGCGGTCGTCCCCTCCTGCTGCGAATAGATGCGCACGCGGAACGCCGCCTCGAGCGATGCGCCGCCCGGCACCTCGCGCATGTCATAAATACGCAAGGTCTGACGGAAACGCGGGCTGATCGGTACGTTCAACAGCGTCGCAGGTGCGGTCAGAAAATCCTCTTCGCGCACGACCGGGACCTCCGTTCCACGGTTCGATGTCGAACGCGAGACGTCGAAGACGCGGAGCTGCAGAGCGACATTGTGCGCACCGTCGCGCGAGATGTAGATGAGACGCGCAGGGGTGGGCGGGTGTGGTGGAAACTGCGGGAGATTGCGCAGCGAGGCGCCGGGCTGCAGTGTCACGGTCAACGGAAAGACCGCCGGACAACTTTGTCCGGGCGGGCACTCGGCCGGCGCAATCGAAACGGGATTGCTGCCGCCGTTGCGCATCCAGAGCTCCGTCTTCCAGAGCGAGCCGTACGCGCCGGGCAGCGCGTCGTCGACATAGAGCGGCAGCAGAATCGTCTCGTAGGGAGCTTCGCCGGACGTGGTGAACGTGAACGCGTTGGAGACTGTGGTCGTGCGGCCGTCCGTGGTGCGGAGCTCGACGTCGACCGTTCCGGGGTCGTGTTTCGGCGCGATGACGACCAGCCGCTCGTCAGTCCACTCCTTCGTGACTCCTTCCACGCCTCCGAAGAAGACGCGCGTCGGACAAGGGAGGATGCAGGCGAAGTTCGGCGGAATGTCGAGATTGTGGCCCGTGATCGTCACGCTGAAACCGCCGGTCACAGGGCCGCTTTTCGGATCGATGCTCGACACGATGGGTGGGGCCGTGTCGGCAAGGGCGATGTTGGCGCATGATAGGACGACAGCGATCAGGATTCTCATCGAAGACCCCTCATTGTTTCTACAGCAAAGCAGCAGGTCGCGCCGCGCCGGCGCGGAGGTTTTGCGAGAATGTTGCCCGGCATACGAACGAACGTTCTCGCCGCATTTCTCTGCGTCCTGGTTTGCGGAAGCTCTCTCGCCGCGACCGATGTCACTCTTCTGTACTTCTCCGACTACCACTCACACGCCCTGCCGTTCTATTCGGAAGGCCGGCCGCAGCAGGGAGGGATCGCGCGCGCGATCGGTTATCTGCGGCGGGAACATACGCGCGGTGGCATCGTTCTGAGCGGCGGCGACATGATCAACAAGGGATCGCCGGCGTGGTCGGACAAATACCGCTGCGTCGAGTGGCCGTGGCTCAATGGCATCGCCGACGCGATGGCGTACGGCAACCACGACGCCGATTACGGCCCAGGCGTCTTTCAGCGCTGCGGCGCGTCGATCAACTATCCGATCGTCAGCGCCAATGTTGTCGACGGCAGCGGGAAACCCTTGTTCACCCCCTATGTGATTCTGAAGCGGCGCGGGATGCGGATCGGCATCTTCGCCGTTGCCGGACCCGATTTCGAGACGCTCGTGACGCCGGACGCCCGGCCGGTGCGCGATGCGCGCTTCACCGACAGCGTTCCCGCGGCCCGTGACGTGGTGCGGCGGTTGCGCGAGATCGAGCACGCGGATGCAGTGGTCATGATCGGTCACGAGCCCCGGGATGACGATTTCGCGCTGGCGCGTCAGGTCCCAGGCATCGACGTGATCTTCGGGACGCATTCCCATCGCAGGGATGAGCTGCAGAAGATCCCGGGAACCTCCACGTGGTTCATCTCCCCGTTCCAATATCTCGCCTACATCAGCCGCGTGGTCCTGCGATTCGAAGATCATCGTCTCGCTGGCGTGAGGGGCGGTCTCGTTCCCGTCGATGGATCATTGCCGGCCGACAAGCGCGTGAAAGCACGCGTGGCGCGACTTCAGCGCGAGCTCGAGCGCGATCCGGCTTACGCCGAACTGTTCCGTCCCATCGGGACGGTCGCCAGGACGATCGATGTTCCCGCACTTGGCGCGATGGCCGTTTCGCTCATGCGCCGCCTGGCGAACGCCGACGTCGCGATCTCGACAGCGAGCAGCTTCCGCCAGGCGATTCCCGCGGGCACCCTCACGATGGAAGTGCTTCGAAGCGCGCTGCCGTACGACAACGAGATCGTCGTCGCGGAGTTGAGTGGGGCGGCGTTACAGACACTGCTGGAGGTGGCGAAGAGCGGCGCCGACGGCGGCGTGTACATCGAGGGCGACGCGGCTCCCGACCCCGCGAAGCGGTATCGTGTTGCGACGACCGACTACCTCGCGCGCGTCGCCACGGCCTACCGCGACGCGTTCGCGGGAGCAGTGATCAACGCCACAGGACTCCGTGTTCGCGATGCGCTGTGGAAGTCGCTCTCCAGCGGTTAACCTTGACCTCGCTCTGATCCTCGATATGATTGCCAACCGATGGAGCCTGGCGCTTCCGCACGCGCGATCACTGCATCCGCGCTCCACGATCCCAGCGTACGAGGTGATGTCCCCATGACGTGGTTCGGATCGTTCTACCGTTCCGCACTCGGAAAGAAAGCGGTCATGGCCGTCACGGGGGTCTTCCTGTTCGGCTGGATCTTCGCGCACATGCTCGGCAACATGAAGCTCTACCTCGGGCCGGAGCATTTGAACGAGTACGCCAGGTGGCTGCGGGTCATGGGCGCTCCGGCGTTGCCGAACAGCGCGCTTTTGTGGATCTCGCGCATCGCGCTGGTCGTGGCGGCCTGGCTGCACATTCAGGCGGCCACCCAGCTCACGCTGATGAACCGCGCCGCGCGGCCGGTGCCGTACACCCGCCGCGACTACGTGGTCGCCACGTACGCGGCGCGGACGATGCGCTGGGGCGGCGTGATCATCCTGCTCTTCGTGATCTACCACCTGCTGCATCTGACGCTCGGGACTGTCCATCCCGATTTCATCGAGAACGATCCGTACCACAACGTCGTGCGCGGATTTCAGGTCTGGTGGGTGAGCGCGTTCTACATCATCGCGAATCTCGCGCTGGGCCTGCACCTGTACCACGGCCTGTGGAGCATGTTCAATTCACTCGGTCTCAATCACGCCAGATTCAACGCGTGGCGGAAGTACTTCGCCGTCGCGTTCGCGGTGATCATCGCAGGCGGCAACATCTCATTCCCGATTGCCGTCCTGCTGGGAATTGTCAGGTAATCATGGAACTGAACGCCAGAATCCCACCCGGCCCGATTGCCGAAAAGTGGAGTCACGCGAAGTCTCACTACAAGCTCATCAGTCCGGCGAACAAGCGCAAGTACGACGTCATCATCGTGGGCGCCGGTCTGGCAGGTGCTGCCGCCGCGGCATCGATGGGGGAGCTCGGCTACAACGTGAAGTGCTTCGTGTTTCACGATTCGCCGCGCCGGGCCCACTCGATCGCCGCGCAGGGCGGCATCAACGCCGCGAAGAACTACCAGAACGACGGCGACAGCGTCTATCGCCTCTTCTACGACACGATCAAAGGCGGCGACTATCGCTCCCGCGAGGGGAACGTCTACCGTCTCGCCGAGCTGAGCGCGGACATCATCGACCAGGTTGTCGCGCAGGGCGTGCCGTTCGCACGCGAGTACGGTGGCCTCCTGGAGAATCGCTCGTTCGGCGGCGTCCAGGTGTCGCGCACGTTCTACGCGCGCGGACAGACCGGCCAGCAGCTCCTCCTCGGCGCGTTTCAGGCGCTCGAGCGGCAGATCGGAATGGGTCGCGTGACGATGTTCCCGCGCCACGAGATGCTCGATGTGGTCGTCGTCGACGGCCATGCCAAAGGCATCGTCACGCGCAACATGGTGACCGGCGCGATCGAATCATTTGCCGCCGATGCCGTCGTCCTCGGCACCGGCGGCTACGCGAATGTCTTCTATCTCTCGACCAACGCGAAGGCATCGAACGCGACGGCGATCTGGCGCGCGCACCGCCGCGGCGCGTACTTCGCCAACCCCTGTTACACGCAGATCCATCCCACGTGCATCCCGCAGAGCGGCGACTTCCAGTCGAAGCTGACGCTGATGTCGGAGTCGCTTCGCAACGACGGCCGCATCTGGGTGCCGAAGGCCAATGGCGACAAGCGCAATCCGAAGGACATCCCGGAGAACGAGCGCGATTACTTCCTCGAGCGAAAGTACCCGAGCTTCGGCAATCTCGCGCCGCGCGATATCGCCTCGCGCGCCTCGAAGGAAGTGTGCGACGAAGGGAAGGGCGTCGGCGCCAGCGGCCGCGGTGTTTATCTCGATTTCAACGACGCGATCAAACGCCTCGGCCAGAACACCATCGAAGAGCGCTACGGCAACCTCTTCGAGATGTATGCAGATATCACCGCCGAGAATCCGTACGAGGTGCCGATGCGCATCTACCCGGCCCCTCACTACGTGATGGGCGGGCTGTGGGTCGACTACAACCTCATGAGCACGATCCCGGGACTCTACGTGACCGGCGAGGCGAACTTCTCCGATCACGGCGCCAACCGCCTCGGTGCGAGTGCGCTGATGCAGGGACTGGCCGACGGATATTTCATCGTGCCGGTCACGATCGGCGATTACCTGTCCACCCAGTCCGGAAAGAAAGTGAAGACCGACCGGCCCGAGTTCAGGCAGACCGAAGCGGATGTGGCCGATCGCGTGAAGCGGTTGCTCTCCGCGAAAGGAACGCGCAGCGTCGACTCGTATCACAAGGAGCTCGGGTTGATCATGTGGGAGTACTGCGGCATGGCGCGCAGCGCGGAAGGGCTGACGAAGGGGATCGCCATGATCCGCGACCTTCGCGCCCGGTACTGGAAGGACGTGAGAGTTCTGGGAGCGGGCGAGGAGCCGAATCAATCGCTCGAGAGGGCCGGCCGCGTCGCCGACTTCTTCGAGCTCGCCGAGCTGATGTGCATCGACGCGCTGCATCGGAACGAGTCGTGCGGTGGCCATTTCCGAGTCGAGCACCAGACCCCCGATGGCGAAGCGCAGCGCAACGACAATGAGTACCTTTACGTCGCGGCATGGGAGTGGGGTGGCGAGCGCGGCGAGCCGCGCCTGCATAAAGAACCGCTGGTCTACGAAGAGGTCCAGTTAGCAACGAGGAGTTATAAGTGAATTTCGAATTTCGAATTTCGAATGAAGAATTCCACGTGAACGGTGGCGGGCAATTCTGAGTTCTTCATTCGAAATTCGAAATTCTTCATTCGAGGCATCATGAACCTGACACTGCATGTTTGGCGGCAAGCGGCGCGGAGCGCCGAGGGGCAGTTCGTCACGTACGCGGCGAACGACATCAGTCCCGATGCGTCGTTTCTCGAGATGCTCGACGTCGTCAATGAAACGCTGATCGCGAAGAGCGAGGACCCGATCCACTTCGAGCATGACTGCCGCGAAGGGATCTGCGGCTCCTGCGGCATGATGATCAACGGCATCGCGCACGGTCCGCTCGGTGGCACCGCCACGTGTCAGTTGCATATGCGCCAGTTCAAGGACGGCGACGAGATCTGGATCGAGCCGTGGCGCGCGCGCGCGTTCCCCATCCTCAAAGACCTCATCGTCGATCGCAGCGGTCTCGATCGCATCATCGCCGCCGGCGGATTCATCTCCGTCAACACCGGCAGTGCGATCGAGGCAAACTCGATTCTGATCCCGAAGGCCGTTCTGGAACGCTCGATGGATGCCGCGGCCTGCATCGAGTGCGGCGCCTGCGTTGCGCAGTGTCCGAACGGCGCGGCCCAGCTCTTCACCGCGGCGAAAGTCTCCCACCTCGGGCTCCTGCCGCAGGGGCAGCCGGAGCGCTACGACCGCGTCCTGCGCATGGTCGAAGTGATGGAAGAGATGTTCGGAAGCTGCACGATGTTCCGCGAGTGCGAAGCGGTGTGCCCGAAGGAGATCTCCGTCGACTTCATCGCACGCATGAATCGCGACTACATCGCCGCGCAGTTGAAGAGCAGGAAGTTGGCCTGAGGGGAGTGACCGCGAGATGTTGGCAGCGTGTTCGTGCCCCACTCCTCGAGGTCCGGATTCCTGAGCGGCCGTCGATTCCTTCCTGACTCGGCAACGTCCTTCTCGCCTCCTTGACCATGCCCTCGACGTCCGGCCCGTCAGAGGAGTGCCTTGAGCACGCGACCGAGCTCGTCGTACTCGGCTTCGTTGTTGTACAGGTGCGCGGAAACGCGGAGAACGCGTTTCGGCGGCTGTGGCCACGGGACGATCGGCACCTCGATGTGGTGCTGTTCGAGAAGCACGTCCTGGAGCGGATCTCCGTAGAGGCTCGGCGCCGTGTCGGCGCTGCCGTCCGGCAGTTGCAGCGCCGCCATCGATCCGATCATGGCGTCCGGAGCCGGGGGAGCGATGCCGAGGTGAGCGGTGAGGATGTCGCGTGCGCGGAGGGCGAGAGCGCGGTTTCGCCGCATCACCTCCGGCCACCCGCCCTCGACGAGCGAGGCGATGCATCGGAGCGAGTCGGCCGCCGCGAGCCACGCCGTCGGATCGAACGTGCCCGTCCAGTCGAACTCGAGCCATAGGCGGCTGCGGTCTGTGCGCGTGGAGTTCGCGCCGTGACTGATCGCGATCGGCCGCACGCTGCGCCGGCGGTGTTCGTGGACGTAGAGAAACGCCGCGCCCTTCGGCGCGCAGACCCACTTGTGCAGATTGCCCGTGTAGTACGCGGCGCTGAGCGCGCGAAGGTCGAGAGGAAGCATGCCGGGCGCGTGCGCGCCGTCGACGAGCGTATCGATGCCGCGGCGGCCCATCTCCGCCACGAGTCGCTCGACCGGCAGAACCAGCGCCGTCTGGCTCGTGATGTGGTCGATCAGCAGCAGCCGCGTTCGATCGGTGACCGCGGCCAGAACGCGCTCGACGACTTCGTCCGGCGATCGGACCGGAAACGGGATGTCGATCGGGACGACCTTGGATCCGGCGAGCTGCGCTGCGTAGTCGAGTGCATTGCGCGACGCGTTGTACTCCTGATTGGTGACGAGCAGCTCGTCGTGTTTGTCGAGGTCGAGCGAACGGAGCACCGCGTTCACTCCCGCCGTCGCGTTCGGCACGAACACCAGTCCCTCGGCGTCGGCTCCGACGAATGCCGCGACCTCCCGCCGCGCCTGATCGAGAAGCGGCTCGAGCTCCCGCACGAGAAAGCGCACCGGCTCGCGCTCCATGCGCGCGCGATACGCCGTTTGCGATTCCAGAACGTCGCGGGGAGTGGCCCCGAACGACCCGTGATTCAGAAAGATGATGAACGGGTCGAGTAGCCAGTGCTCTTTCATATGGCGGCCGTCAGCCGGCTCACTCCGCTGGCGAACACCTCTCGCGGTGTCAGCAACGAAACGACGAGGTAGCCTTCCTGCGGGAAATCGAAAAAGTATCCGGGGTGCACGAGAACACCGGCGTCGAGCAGTCTCAGTGCCAGATCCTCCTCCGTTTCGATGCGCGGGACGCGCAACACCGCGGACCAGCCGCCCTCGACCGGCAGGAGTTGAATCGCCGGCCGGCTGGCAGCCGACGTCCGCAGCATCTCCAGATTCTGCCGGGTGCGCTCCTGAATCGCGGCGCGGATCGCCGGCGCGATGCGCAGCAGATCGGGGAGCGCGACCTGCACCGGAGTGGCCACGGACAGAAAGCTGTCGGCAATCAGCTCGAGCCCTTGGCGTGCTTTCTGCTTCGCCGCCGCCGGACCGGAGACGTGCACCCAGCCGAGCTTGTAGTGCGGCAGGCCGGCGGACTTGGACAGGCCGCCGAGTGTGAAGGTGAGGACGTCGTCGCGCGCGAAGGTCGTCCCGGCCGCCTGGAGCGGGTAATCGAGAAACACCTCATCCGAGACGATCGGCAGATTCAGCCGCGCCAGCGCGTCCTGCTCGGCTCTCGTGACGAACGAACCGGTGGGATTGTTCGGATTGACCACGATGATCGCGCGCGTGCGCGGCGTGACGGCTTCGCGGACGCGCGCGCCTTCGATTTCCCATCTCCTGTGCATCACGAGTGCGAACTGGCGCAGTGAGACCATCTCCAGCGCGGCGAGGTGTTCGAACAACGGATACGACGGCACGCCGGCGACGACTTCGTCTCCGGCGTCGCACAGCAGCTTGAACAGAAACGAATACGCTTCGCTCGTCGACGCAGTGATCACGAGATCGTCGGGGTGACACGACATCGAGACGGCGAGCGCCTCGCGCGCCGTCGCGAGACCGAGGGGATCGGGCCGGTAGGGCGCGCGCGCGGCGGGCGCCATCACGCTTGCGATCTCATCGAGCGGGTAAGGGATGCCGGCACGGGTCGGATTCGATTCCGTCAGATCGAGGATCTCGCGGCCGGACTGCAGCCGTTCCGCCCGCGCCAGTGCGAGCCGGTTCGGCGGCGCATCCCAACGCGTGCGGCGCGACAGCATCGCGCGATGCTACTTCACGCCCGCCGCTCTCACCCAGCAGGACTCCTCGCCTTTCTCCGCCTCGCTGCCGCTTCCCTCGACGCGCGCACAGAGGCGCGACGAGGCGGGCTGCCAGTAAATGATGCGTTTGGGAAAGTCGTGCTCCGGGTTCTCGAACACGACGCGCTTTCCCTGATGCGTCGTCATCTTGAACGGCGTGGCCGGCTTTCCGCCCGGCATCGCCATGTAATAGATGTTGCCGTCGTCGTGCCGCTCGATTCTGAGGAATTCGAACCAGCTCTTCTTCGACGGCTGAACGTCGCGGTGCATGCCGATCATCAGGTCGCCCTTCGCGCCGGTCCAGTGCTCTTCCATCTGGACGCCGCTCACCGTGGCGCGCCACGAGCCGGCCATCCACTGCGGGAAATCGGCGGCGCCGGCCGCCGCAGGTGCGATCGAGAGTATGAGGATGAGTAGAAATCGACGCATGCGCATTCCTTTCGTGGCCACGATATGAAGACGCTCGCCGCCTGTATTGAAGATTTGCGACATCATCCGAGAAAGATCTCGGTGAGCGAGCCCGGTCGTGGCAGGAAATCGCCGGGCGTCATTCCGGAGAACTCGCGGAACTCGCGGATCAGATGCGGCTGGTCGCTGTAGCCGGCGGCCGCGGTCACCGACTGCGTGCGCAACCGCTCTGCCACGGCGTGAAAGCGCACCACGCGCGCGAACGTCTTCGCCGGAATGCCGACTCCTTTTGCGAACTTCCGCTCGAGCTGACGGACGGAAAGCCCGACGCGTGCGGCGACGCATCGCACCGTCGCGGCACCGTTGGTTTTCACGATCGCGTCGATGCACGCATGAAGCGCGCGATCCTCGTCCGCTCGCGCGCTCATCCGCTGCAGCTCCGTCGCGACGAATGCCATCGAATCGGCCGATTCGGCGACGCGATCCCAGGCGCAGGCGGGCGTCAGGTCTTCCAGCGCGGTCGTGCCGTTTGCGATCGCAGCCATCGGCGTTCTGAAGCATCCGTACGCGCGCCCCGGCCGGAAGCGCACGCCGATGACATCGGTCCGACCGGCAGGCCGGATCGAAACAGGTCTGCGGATGTCGCCGACGACGAATGCGCGTGACTGTCGCGCCGGCGTCGTGCCGGCGCTTTGCATGAAGGGGTCGCCGAGGTGAAAGATCAATTCCACGGAGCCGTCGGGCAGGACGGTATCGAAGTTCTCCGATGCGCCTTCGCCGGTGAGGCGCCAGAACATGGAGACCCACGGCGCGAGCGATGCCGGCGGCGGGAACGCGCGAAAGTGCATCGCGCGTGATGGTACACGAGCGTCAACTGCGGCAGGTTCGCTGCACGTCAGCCAGACCGTTCTCGAGATCCCTCCGAGCGGAAGGTCGCGATGCCGGCACTGCATCGATGGCCTGACGAAACGTCGCTTCCGCTTCGGCGCACTCGCCCCGCGCGGCGAGGATGCGGGCGAGCGTATCGAGCACCAGGTACGAGTCGGTGGAACTGTGAGCGACTGCCCGCCGCGCGAGAAGCTCCGCTTCATCGAGGCGCTTCTGCTGATACAACAGCCATGCGAGGTTGTTCAGAGCGTCGCTCGATTGCGGACTGATCTCCAGCGCCTTGCGGAACGCGGTCTCCGCTTCGCCGGCGTGACCGAGCTGCGACTCGGCGTTACCGAGGTTGGTCCAGGCGACGACGGATTCCGGATGCTGGGCAAGAAGCTCGCGATACGTCGAAGCGGCGTCGGCGTACTTCCCCTGCCCCTCCAGCACCACCGCGGCGCGCAACGAGTCTTCGAGCACGTCGCGCCGGCGGATCAGGACCGCGGTGTGCGCGCCGCCTGCCCATGGCTTCTCGAGGCGGTCGAACGTCACCCATCGCGCCCCTCCGTCGCCGAACTGCGTGCGGATGAGCGAGCGCTCCGGGTCGATGCCGTCGGCGACGATGTAGTGAAAGAAGTCGTAGCCCTTGCCCGGTGAATCGATGACCTGCAGCATCAGGATCACCGGTCTGCCGGCGCGCAGCTCCTCTTCGACGACGCCGCGATTCCCGGTGACGAGACGGGCGTCGAATCCCTTCTGTCGCGCGGCGATGAGGAGATCGATGGTCAAGACGCCGCCGCGCGTCTTCGGCAGCGTCGCGTCCCACTGCTGCATCGTCGTCGTATCGCCCCAGTGCTGAAGGACGGTCGACAGCGAGCCGGCGCCGCACGACTCGATTCCCCACTTCTGCATCGGCATGTTGGGGATCGTGACTGCAGACGCGCTGGTGGGCTTTGAGCGGGGAGTCCAGGTGATGCAACCGGAAAGCAGAAGGCAGAAAGCAGAAAGCAGAAATGAGGTTCGTGAGATGGTCGAGCCCTGCACGATGATCATTTCTGCTTTCTGCCTTCTGCTTTCTGATCTACACAAAAAAGGCGAGCGGGGTGATTCATTTTCCCGCTCGCCGTGAGGATGCCCTGTTGCCGGGATGATTCGGGTCAACCGAGGGCGATGACTAGAATCAGCGCCGCCAGCGCGCCGACGCCGATCCAGATCCACTCCTGCTTCGTCAGGCCGGCGGCCTGAAGCTGGTCGAGGTTCTGGGCCAGCTGATGGAGATCCTGCGGTGAGAGCTGGGCCAGTTTCTGGTTGACCTGCTCCTGTGTGAAGCCCTGCGAGGCGAGCACCTTCGCCACCTGATCGTTGGCCGCGACGTCGCGAATGAGCGCCAGATCGGCGTCACGCGAGTCGAGACTCTGGTTGGCTGCGGTCTTCGACGGGACAGGGCCGGCGAAGGCCGGGATCGCCGCAAAGGCGAACATCAGGACGAGTACGAACAACACGGAACTGGAGAAACGTTTGGACACGAGTTACCTCCTTCTTCTTCTAACCCCGGCGTTCAGGGCCGCGTGCGCGGTACCTGCCGACGGCTTTCAATCGTGCGGGTCAGCAAGAGCCGCACCAGACGGTCGTTGACCGTTCACCGTTGAGCGTGGACAGGGCGGATTCCTGCCAGAACCGAAGCTCGTGACGCTGGCGAAACGCCGCCTCGACAACGGCCAACGGTCGACCGTCAACGAACGAGGAAGCTGCTACGATCACCACCTTGTTATCTGACGCGAACATGATCCGCTTCGAAGACATCCTCGACAAGGTGGAGAGCTACAACCCTGACTTCGACGAGGAGTTGCTGCAGAAAGCGTACATCTTTTCGGCCCGCGAGCACCGCGGACAGGTCCGCAGCTCAGGCGAGCCGTATCTCGTCCACCCTCTGAATGTGGCGTACATCCTCGCCGAACTGCACCTCGACGAGACTTCCATCGCGGTCGGCCTCCTGCATGACGTCCTGGAAGACACGCTGACGACGAAGGACAAGCTGCAGGAGACGTTCGGCGAAGACGTTGCGGATCTCGTGGACGGCGTCACCAAGATCTCGCGCTACGCGTACGTCTCGAAGGAAGAGCAGCAGGCGGAGACGTTCCGCAAGATGCTGCTGGCGATGGTGTCGGACCTTCGCGTCGTTCTGGTGAAGCTCGCCGACCGCCTCCACAACATGCGCACGCTGCAGTTCCTCCCGGACGAGAAGCGTCTGGCTGTCGCGAAAGAGACGATGGAGATCTATGCCCCGATTGCCAACCGCCTCGGCATGGGGAAGATCAAGAGCGAGCTCGAGGACCTGTCGTTCCGTCATCTCCATCCGCGGGAGTTCGAGGACCTGAGCCGAGCCGTGAGCGACAAGGTGGCGGTGTCAGGCGACGTCGTCGATCGGGTCAAAGAGACGCTCGCGCACAGCCTGAAGGAAAGCGAGATCGAGGGCGAGGTGTTCGGCCGCGTCAAGTCGATGTACTCCATCTGGATGAAGATGCGAAGGCAGGAGATCGACATCGGCCAGCTCTACGACTACCTGGCGTTCCGCATCATCACACCGTCGGTGAAGGACTGCTACGCGTGTCTCGGCATCATCCATCAGATGTGGCGCCCCGTGCCCGGGCGCATCAAGGACTACATCGCGATGCCGAAGCCGAACTTCTATCAGTCGCTCCACACGACGGTCGTGGCGGACAAAGGGCAACCGCTGGAGGTGCAGATCCGGACGAAGGAGATGGATCTCGTCGCCGAACAGGGCATCGCCGCGCACTGGAAGTACAAGGAGGGCCGCAGCAGGCCGTCGAACGACGATGCGAACTTCCTCTGGCTGCGGCAGCTCGTGGAGTGGCAGCACGAGATCAAGGATCCGCGGGTCTTCATGAACTCGCTGAAGATCGATCTGTATCCCGATGAGGTGTACACGTTCACTCCGAAGGGAGATGTGTACGCGTTCCCGCGCGGCGCGACACCGCTCGACTTCGCGTATCGCGTGCACACCGATCTCGGTCACCGCTGCGTCGGCGCGCGGGTGAACGGCAAGCTGGTGCCGCTGCGGACCGCGCTGAAGAACGGCGACATCATCGAGATCATCACCGGCGCGTCGCAGACGCCGAGCCGCGAGTGGGTCAACATGGTCGTGACCTCGCGCGCGCGGCACAAGATCCGTCACTGGCTCAACCTCGAGCAGAAGAACCGCTCGATCGAGCTCGGCCGCAAGCTGATCGAAAAGGAGGCCAGGAAGTTTCGCGTGCCCTGGCGGAAGCTGGTCGCCGAGAATGCGCTCGACGGCATCCTCACCGATTACGGGATGTCGCGCGTCGACGACCTCTACGCCGACATCGGCTACGGCAAGATCTCCGCGCGCTCGGTCGTCGAGCGTTTCATCACGGAAGAGCAGAAGGAGAAGGGACCGGCCACCGAACCGGGCGTGATTCAGCAGGCGGTCCGGAGGATCTTCCCGTTCTCGTCCTCAGCGACGATCAAGGTCAAGGGCTACGACGACCTGATGACGTATCTCGCCAAATGCTGCAACCCGCTCCCCGGTGAGGCCATCGTCGGGTACATCACGCGCGGCAAGGGCGTGGCCGTGCACAGCGCGAACTGTCCGAACGTGAAGAACCTGATGTTCAACCCCGATCGCGAGATCGGCGTGGAATGGGCCGATCAGCGGCAGAGCCAGTTCCAGGTCGAGCTGGAGATCGTGATGGAAGACCGGCAGGGAATCCTGGCCCGCGTCATCTCCACGATCTCGAATCTGAAGACGAACATCCGTCAGATGGAGACGCGCACCGGAGACGGAAAAGCGACGACCGATCTCGTGCTGGAGATCGCCGACCTGAAACATCTCGAGAGGGTGACGCGCTCGTTGAACGGACTGGAAGGCGTGCTGCGCGTCGATCGGAAGTACAACATTCGTCACGCTACCGCGTGAGCGTGATCTGGAGTGGGGCGGCCGCCGCCGCTCGGGTCCTGGCGCATGAAGAGCGGCGGCACGGCCGCCGCACTCCAGATTACCGCGCTGCTTTCTGGATCTTTCCCGTGCGGATGCAGCGTGTGCAGACGTTCATCCGCTTCACGGTCGAGCCGAGTTTCACGCGGACCCGCTGCAGATTCGGCATCCACCGGCGGCTCGTCACGTTATGGGCGTGGCTGATCCGGTTTCCGAAAACCGGGGCCTTCCCGCAAACCTCACACATCTTGGCCATCGCTAACTCCCTCAAATAAACGAAAGGCGTGGATTCTAACCGGGCCGCGAATCTGGTGCAACGGTTGGGGCCGGATTGCCCTCAAACACGCGTAACCGTTTCACTTATCTAAATCCTGTAGAGTTGACACCACTTATAAAACGTTGTAATTTCGCACCATCTTTTCACATCCGGAGCCAGCGAGAAGTGAGTGAGATGGATGGGGTGAGCGGTGTTCTTCTCAAAGAGCAAAAATGTCGTCGGCCTTGATATCGGCTCCTCAGCAATCAAACTCGTCGAGCTGAAGGAGAAGAAGGGCGGGACCTACGAGCTCGTCAAGCTTGGCATCGAGCGCCTCTCTCCGGAGGCCATCGTCGATGGCTCCATCATGGACTCCTCCATGGTGGTCGAGACGATCTCGAAGCTCAACTCGGAGAAAGGCGTCAAGAATTCCAACTACGCCACCTCTCTGTCGGGCCACTCGGTCATCATCAAGAAGATCTCGCTGCCGGCGATGTCGCCCGAGGAGCTGGCCGAGTCGATTCAGTGGGAAGCGGAACAGTACATTCCGTTCGACATCAACGATGTCAACCTCGACTATGTCCCGCTGAACACCGGCACCGGCGACAACGTGGAAGTGATCCTCGTCGCCGTCAAGAAGGAAAAAATCAACGACTATACGTCGGTGATCAGCCAGACGGGCAAGAACCCGGTCATGGTCGATGTCGACGCGTTCGCGCTGCAGAACGCGTACGAGTACAACGCCGATGGCGACGAGAACAAGGTCGTGGCGCTCGTCAACATCGGCGCCTCGGTCACGAACGTCAATGTGCTGTCGTCGGGCAATTCGATGTTCTGGCGCGACATCACCTTCGGCGGCAACCAGTACACCGACGCCATCCAGCGCGAGCTCAGCCTCTCGTTCGAGCAGGCTGAGGAATTGAAACGCGGACACGCCGTCGGCGATTACACGATTCAGCAGGTCATCCCCATCCTCAACTCCGTCTCCGAAGATTTCGCGGGCGAGCTGCGTAAGACCCTCGATTTCTTCACGGCAACATCGGGTGCGGACCGCGTCGACGAGATCGTTCTCGCCGGCGGTGGTTCGGGAGTGCTGAACCTCGACGCGATCCTTCGCGACAAGTTCGGCATTCCCGTCACCATCCTCGACCCGTTCCGGAGAATCACGGTCGACGAAAGCCAATTCAACCCCGAGGAACTGGCTGAGATTGCGCCGAGCATGGCTGTCGCCGTCGGCTTGGCCATGAGGAAGCTGGGGGACGCTTGATCAAAATCAACTTAGTGCGGGAAGGGCGGGCGGTCCGAGGAGCGGGAGCGGCTCCGGCGGCCGCGACGGCTGTCGCTGTCCCGGGCGGCGGCACGACCAACATCAATAATGTCCTCGTTCTCGGCCTGATGGTCGTCGGCGTTCTCATCGCCGCCGGCTACTGGTTCATCGAACAGCGGAAGCTCGCCGATCGTCAGGAGACGGTCAAGGTGCGCACCGCCGAAGCGGCGAAACTCGAGAGCGTCATCCGAGAGGTCGAGGCGTACCAGAAGCAGAAGGACAGCCTCCAGAAGCGCATCGATCTCATCAATCAACTCAAGCAGAACCAGAAGGGGCCGGTCCGCATCATGGATCGCATCAGCCAGGACCTGCCCGATCTCGTCTGGCTGGACAGGATGGGCGTTCAGAACGGCAAGATCACGCTGGCCGGTCGCGGTCTCAATCCGAACGCCATCGCCAACTTCGTCGAGAACATCAAGAACGATCCGTACTTCGAGGAGCCGCAGGTCAGCAGCGTATCGCAGGCCAGCGTCAAGCCGCTCGTGTACTCCTTCGACATGGACTTCTCGTTCTCATATCAGCCCAAGGTACCGGGAGCGGCGGGGACCACCACAGGAGCGACCACCACGACAGGGACCGCGACCGGCACCGCCGGATCCGCGACAAAGGCCAGGTAAGAGGAGCGCGGGGATGGCATTTCTCGACGACAAGCCCTGGTACTACGGTTTCGCGATCGGCGTGGTCATCGCTGTGGCTGCCGTCGCGGCGGTCCACTACCTGCGTGTCAAGGACATCGAGGTAAAGATCAAGTCGGCGGAGTCGCAGATCGCCGAGCTCGACAAGAAGATCGAGCAGGGCCGCGCGGCCGAGCGGAAGCTTCCCCAGTTCCGCGAGGAGGTGAAGCGCCTCGAGCTGGAGCTCGAGAAGTTGCGGCGCATCCTCCCGTCCACGCGCAATACCGAAGAGATCATCAAGAAGATCAAGTCGCTCGTCGATCAGGGCGACTTCACGCTGAAGCGGCTCACGTTCCCGCGCCTCTCCGATGCCAAGGGCGATGATCCGTACGTCGAGTGGCCGATCTCGGTCAGCGTCGACGGCCGTTATCACAACCTGGCGATCCTCTTCAATCGCCTCGGGAACTTCTCCCGCATCATCAACGTGGAGCAGATCGCGATCAACGCCATGGGCGCTCAGCTCGAAAAGACGATCTCCACGGACTTCGTGGCCAAGACCTTCGTCTATGTCGAGCCGAAGGAAGCCGCCAGCGCTGATGCGAAGAACGCCGCCGCAGCCAAGGGCGGGAAGCCGGGTGGGAAATGAGCCGACGGGATAAAGCAACGCCATTCGCGATTTCGCTGCTGATCGTGACGGCCGCCGTCGCAGGTGTGCTCATCGCGCAGACCACGCGTCCTGGTGGAACCACCACCACCGCGACGACCGCGACGACGTCGACATCCGCGACCACAACCGGCTCCGCGGTGCAGCAGAGTCTGCAGGAAATCCTGGAGGAGCCGTCGACCGGCGAGACCTACCGCTACGACCCGCAGGGGCGGCGCGATCCGTTCCAGTCGCTGGTCGGGCCGGCGCCGAAGCTTCAGCCGGGTCAGCGGCCGCCGGGCGTCCCCGGCTTCCTCATCGACGAAATGAAGCTCCAGGGAGTCGTTCGCACCAGGCAGGGGCTCGTGGCAATGATCAACGGGCCTGACAACAAGGGATATCTCATCCGGGTCGGAGACAAAGTCCTGGACGGCGAGGTCATTCGGATCACCCAGACGACGGTCGTGTTCCGCCAGGAAGTGAACGACCCGACGCGTATCGAGCGCTATCGCGAGGTGGTCAAGGACCTGACGCCGGAGGCTCAGAAGAAATAGAGCGCCGCAATGCAGGGGGGCTGCGTGGAGGGTCGTGAGATGGTGAAGGTGCGAAGTATGACAAACGCCGAGCGAATCCTGCTGATGGCCAGCATTCTCGTCATGAGCCTTGGCACAGCGAACGCGTCGCTTTGGCGCCATCGCAAAACGGAGAAGCCGGCCCAGGCGGCCGCTGCACCCTCCGCGATGTCGCTCAACGCGGTCGAGATCGATGGCTCCCGGGTGGTGCTGCACACCAGCGGAACTCCCGCATACACGTCGTACAGCCCGTCGCCAACGGTGTTCGTCGTCGATCTGACGGGGACATCGAAAGCCGCGGCTCTGACGATTCCTTCGACGCTTCCTCCCGGTGTCATCTCGTTGACGGCCGAAGAGGTCACGGAGATGGGCAGCCGGCTGACGCGCGTCACGTTCCGCGTCATGGACACGCAGTTGCCGCAGGTTTCGCCCGTGGAGAACACATTGATCGTGAACATGCCGGCGAGCGCCGGGCACGATGTTGCGCCGGCTGTCGCGGCGGCAGCCCCGGTCGTCACTGACCAGCGCGTCGCGAGGGTCGAGCCGATTCCGGAGCCCGCGCGGGTGATGCCGGAGCCGGTCACGATCGCGGCGGCTCCCGTTCCTGCGGAGAAGGCACGATTCATCAAAGCGGTCGACGCAACGGGGAGCGGTGATGCTCTCCAGGTCCGCATCAGCGGCGATGGTGCGATGTCCTACAAGGCATTCCAGCTCGCGAATCCCGCTCGCCTCGTCATCGACGTTGCGGGCGTGAAGAACGCCGTCAAGAAGACCAGCGTCGTCGTCGACGATGCGACCGTGAAGCGCGTGCGGGTGGCGCAGTTCAAAGGCGCGCCGGATCCCGTGACGCGCATCGTCGTCGATCTCACGTCGAAGTCCGAGTACAACATCAGCCCTGATGGCGCGCAGTTGCGCGTGACCTTCGGAGCGGGTGCGATCGCCGCGAAGGCTCAGCCTCCGGCCGCGCCGGCCACTCCGGTGACGATCGCCGAAGCACCAGCAAAGACCGAAGTCGCCACTGCCGGCGACATTCCCTCTCAGGTTCCGACAGTCGCGGAGAACGCGACATGGAAGATGCCGGACAACGCGTCGAAAGGGGCGAAGGCCGTCATCAACGCTTCCGCCGATCAGGCGCCGCCGACGCCACGTCCGCGGCAGCCGGCTACAACGACGCCCACGCCGAGCACGAACATCACGACGCCGGGCACGGCGGAGAACGTCTTCACCGAACCGGCGGCATCGGAGCAGGGCACCACCGCCGGCCGCGGACAGACGCTGACCGGCACGATGCCGAGCCGTACGCTCAGCCCCGGCCAGCGCGTCTACACCGGAGACCCGATCTCGCTCAACCTCAAGGACGCCGACATCAAGGACGTCCTTCGCACGTTCGCGCAGCTCACCGGACTGAACATCGCCGTCGATCCACAGGTGGGGGGCACTGTCACCGTCGATTTCGTCGACGTTCCGTGGGACCAGGCTCTCGATCTGATCCTCCGGCAGAACGGCCTGACATACGTCCTGGAAGGCAATGTGATGCGGGTCGGAACGATCGACCGCATCGCCGCCGAGACGGTGGCCACGCGGCGCCTGGCGGAAGAAGAGCGCCTGAATGTTCCGCTGCAGACGGTCATCTTCAAGCTGTCGTACGCCCGATCCAATGATGTGCAGACGCTGCTGCGCGAGCTCGCATCTCCGCGCGCGCGCATCATCGTCGATACGCGCACGAATCAGCTCATCATCAGCGAGATTCCGCAATACCTGCAGACGATGCGGAACCTCATCGACACGGTCGACATCCCGACGCGCCAGGTGGTCATCGAGGCGCGCATCGTGGAAGCCACGAAAGCGTTCTCGCAGTCGTACGGAATCGACTGGAACTTCAACGGAGCTTTCGATCCGGCGCTCGGCAACGGCACAGGGCTGATCTTCCCGAACCGCGTCGGCTTCACCGGCGGTCCGTTCAACTTCGGCGGTCCGGGGCCCGTTCTCGGCCTGCATCTCACCGACGTCCTCGGCACATTCAATCTCGACGTCGCGCTGAACGCGGCGGAGAACGAGAACCTGGTGAAGGTCGTCAGCGCGCCGCGCGTCATGACGCAGGACAACACGGCCGCGGAAATCCAGAGCGGCGTGCAGATCCCGTATCAGACGCGAGTCAATTTCACGACGACGGTCACTTACATCGACGCCACGCTCCGGTTGTCGGTCACGCCGCAGATCACCGAGGCGGGAACGATCATCATGGAGATCGCGGTGCAGAAGACGACGCCGGGCCAGCCGATCGAAGGTGCTGCCGGCACGCCGTTGAATACGCGCCAGGCGCGTACGCGGCTCATGGTCCGCGACGGCGGTACGGCGGTCATCGGCGGCATCTACCAGGTCACCGACTCGACGAACCAGAACCGGATTCCGTTGCTCCACCAGATCCCGGTGGTTGGTAACCTGTTCAAGTCACACAGCTTGACGTCCACGCACGACGAGCTGTTGATTTTCATCACTCCACGCATCGTCAGGGGATCGTAGGATCGGCGCGGAAGGCTGAGGGGGGACGAGAAATGATGACGAAACGATGGATCGCGATCGCTGCGGCAACTCTGATGCTTGCCACTGCGGCATGCAACACGAGCGACCTCGAGCGGCAGAACGCGCCGGTCGCTCTGATCGTTACCAACACCCAGGAACTGAACAAGATCGACCTCCTCGGCGGCACGGGCTGCGACACGGAGGTAGGAACGATCAATCTTCAGTCATTCGTTAAGAATCCGAATCCGAATACGGATATCGCCGTCAATCCGGCGCTCAACAACATCCGCGTCACCCGTTACCGCGTGTCGTATCAGCGGGTCGATGGCGGAACGCTCGTACCGGCGCCGTTTGTCCGATCCATCGACATCCTGTTGACGGTGGGCGGGACATCGAGCGGAAACCGGTTCACGATTTTCCAGCAGGACGCTTTTCTGCAGGCGCCCTTCGCCGCGCTTCTGGGCGGTACTGGTCGAGATGCGGAAACGAACCGCCCCACCGTGGTGATGGATGTGATCGTGGAAGTGTTCGGAGAGACGCTGGCGGGCGAGAACGTCAGCGGCACGACCCGCTTCCCGTTGGAGTTCTGTGCCAATTGTGGCGGCTGCGCGTAAGTCAGCGAGGGTGTGGAGAGAAGCTGAGGGGGACTTGAGATGAGAACACTGAGACAGCGAAAGTACCTGTTCGCGCTGCTTGCGATTCTGGCGCTGTTCGCCGCCTGTAAGGGAGAGTCGCCGACCGCTCCGCCGCTCAACAGCGGTGGCGGCGGGACACCGCCCGCCGGGGCGAGCGTGGTGATCACCGCGTCGAATCTCAATCCGGCGAGCGGCTCGGTCACCACGATCACGATCACGGTGACGCAGAACAACCAGCCGGTTGCGAATGGGACGGCCGTGGAGCTGTCGACGACGCGAGGCAATTTCGTCGATCTCATCACCGGCGCCTCGCTGGGCACCGCCACCGTTCTCACCACGAGCAACGGACAAGTCCAGGTCAACCTCACGTCGTCCTCGGCCGGCGCCGCGCTCATTCGAGCGGTCGTCAATAACGTCGCCGCTGAGCTCACCGTCACCTTCCAGGCCGGGCCTGTCGACGACGGCAGCGGAGACGGCACAACGCCGACGATCTCGAGCTTCGACCCGACGTTCGGGCGGCCCGAGGGCGGTCAGCTCGTCAAGATTTTCGGTACCAATTTCCGCGCGCCTGCGCGCGTGCTCTTCGACTTCGGCCCGCCGGTCGGAACGAAAGAAGCGTTCGTCGTCTCGGTGACGGCGAAGGAAATCCAGGTGCTCACTCCGGCCGTCGATCTGGCCGGTGCACAGGCCTTGCCGGCAACGATCAAAGTCATCGTCGGCGCGGGCGCCACCGGTGAGCAGACGGTCAGCGCAACGACGCCGTTCAACTTCCAGGCGCAGATCCTCACGCCCGTCATCACGACCCTGAGTCCCGCTTCGGGTCCCATCGACGGCGGGACGCGCGTCACGATCTTCGGCAGCGGCTTCCAGGCGCCGGTTCAGGTGTTTTTCGCATCGGCCGAAGCGCAGGTCCTCAATACGACGTTCAATCAGATCATCGTGATCAGCCCGGCGGGTCGCGACACGAACCCTGACGGGTCGGGTCCGGCTACCGGGCCGATCCCGGTGAAGGTCATCAACATCGGGTCGAGTACCAACGCCACGCTAGCCTCGGCGTTCCGGTACACGCCGAAGATGCAGATCACCGCGGCCGGACCGACTCAGGGTCCGTTCACCGGCGGCACGCGGGTCACGATTGACGGCATCGGATTCAACGATCCGGTCGCCGTTTCGATCGGCGGTGTGGCTGCACAGCCGATCAAGGTGAGTGGCACACAGATCATCGCCGTCACGCTGCCGCTGCAACTGACTTCGTGCGGCGGGGTGTCTGGTCCGATCAGCGTCACGAACGTCGACAACGGCGATTCGGCCACGGCGACGGGAATCACGTTCACGTACCAGACGCCGAACCCGACGATCGTGAATGTCAATCCGGCCACTGTCGCCGCAGGCGGCTCCACGACGGTCAGCGTCTTCGAGGCGCTGCCGGGCGTGAACAAGTTCACGGTCGGCGACAAATCTCTGTTCCCGACGTCGACGGTTCCCACGCCGAACGGTGTCGACACAATCGCCTTCGGATTGACGCTCCCGCTGAGCTTCACCTTCCCCAGCGCCGTGTGCACCTCCGGTGGGTTCACCGGAACACAGCTTCAGCCAATCACCGTGAGCGTGACGTATCTCAACGTAAACACGGGTTGTACCGATACGGCTTCGAATGCGTTGACCATCAATCCTGTCGTTACAGCGTGTGTCGTCCCGCCGTCGGCCACAGTGACGAACCCAGCGGGCGGCGCGTGCGCGGCTGCTGGCAGCATCGTGGCCGCTGGTGCGGTGACGGGCACGGCGACGATCACGATCGCGAACAACGCCGTAACGACGCAGAACCTCGTCATCAGTGCGGCGGCGATCACCGCGTCTACGAATGCGGCTATCACGATCCTGCCGGGCAGTGCGACGATCCCGCCCGCAGGGTCGGCGAGCTTTACCGTTACGATCGACCCCACCGCCCCGGGTGCGGTAACCGGTACGGCGACGTTCACGACGAACGATCCGGCGAGACCCACGGTAACCGTCTGTATCACGGCGACGGGCACTTAACCGGCGCCCTATGTGAACTTCACCTTGCGATGGCCGCCCTCTGCGGGCGGTCATCGTGTTTCAGGGAACTGGTTTAGGTTGCACCACTCGTTGTTTCAAGCAAGAATTCGAAGTTCGATACCATGGCGCAGCCCACGAGCAATCCGAAGATCGAGGAGCTTCGCTTCAAGGTCCGCACTGATCCCAAGTCGCGGCTCTTCTACCCGCTGGCGGAAGAGTTGCGAAAAGTCGGAAGGTTCGGAGAAGCGGAGGAGTTCCTTCGCGCGGGACTCGGCAACCATCCCACCTATCTGTCCGGCTGGGTGAGCCTCGGCCGAGTTCTCCGCGACCAGAAGAAGGACCGCGACGCGAGCGAGGCGCTTGCGAAGGCGCTGCAGCTCGATCCGGGCAATGTCGTCGCCGCGCGGCTGCTCGCCGACTCTTATCTCGCGCTCGGCGAGAAGGTGGAGGCGATCAAGAAGTACAAGCTCGTCCACGCGCTCCTTCCTTCCGATCAGGAAGTGGAGGCGATGATCGCGCAGCTCGAGCGCGAGTTGAATCCGATCACGCCCAGTCCCTTCGCCATGGCGGATGAAGTTGCCGCCGCGCCGCGTCCCACGCCGCCGCCCCCGCCGCCCGCACCGCCCCCTGCGCCCATCGCGCAACCCGTTCCGGAGCCGCCGGCAGGGAGCGAGACCGAGCGCGTATTCGACGACACCGCTTCCTCGCTGCTGCGCGCGCAGATGCAGGAGAAGCGCACCGGCGATTCCGAACCGATGAGTGCGCAGCAGTCCGAGAGTCCGTTCGACGAGCCTGCAGCCGACTTTGGCCACGGCAGCAAGGCCCTGGCTGTCGAGCACCCGCAAGGCATCCACATCACGGGTCCGCCGCTGACCTTCGACGTTCCCGAGCCCTGGGGTGAGCCGTTGCCGCCGGAGGCGGTGCCTGCGATCGCGCCCGAACCGCCGCTCGAAGCGCCGCCGGATGCTGCCGACGTGTTCGCGCCGACCGAGTCCGCGGCAACTGCAATGCCGGAAGATGTCACGAACACGCTGACCATGGCCGACCTCTACGTCCGCCAGGGTCTGCACGACGAGGCGCGCAGGATCTACGACAGCATCCTGGAACGCGAGCCTCAGAATGCTGCCGTTCGCTCGAAGCGCGATGCGCTTCCGGGCGGCGCGGCCGCTTCCGGCCAGCAGGGCGACCCGAAGGTGGAGAAACTGCAGCGCTGGCTCAGGAAGGTTGCGCGCAAAGAGGCAGGCGGTGTTTAAGGACGCATTGCGTCAGATCCGCGACCGCGTGGACGGCACTCTGGCGATCAGCCTCATCGGCCTCGACGGCATTGCAGTCGAATCCATCAACGACGATCATGTACCGCTCGACGTCCTCGGCGCGGAGTTCGGCGGGTTCATCAAGTCGATCAGACTCTCGAACACGGAACTGAACGCCGGCGAAGTCCTGCAGTTCTCTCTGATCACTGAGAAGTACATTACGTTTCTTGCTGCGATCACACCGGAGTACTACATCCTGCTCGTCCTCCGTCCCGACGGGAACTTCGGGCGCGCCCGTTACGAGCTGGCGCGGGCGCGGCATTCGCTTCGCGATGAGCTGATCTGAGGAGTGGCGTTGAATTTCAAGGAGATTCTCGAGCTGATCGACAAGGTCGCCGATCGCGGCATCGCCGGCCTGGAAATCGAACAGGCCGGAACGAAGATCCGGATCGAAGGCAAGACTGCAGGCCCGCAGGTGCTGCACGCCTATGCAGGCGAGCGCGGCGAAGGTCCGTCGCCGCCACAGACGGCAGGTGCTCCACCCGCCGCGCTGCCCGCGGTGCCGCCAGTCGAGGAAGACTCGGAGGCGGGGCTGCACATCATCACCGCGCCGATCGTCGGGACGTTCTATCGCGCTCCGAACCCCGAGGCCGATCTCTTCGTCAATGTCGGCGACCGGATCGGGAAAGGGGCCATTCTCTGCATCATCGAGGCGATGAAGCTGATGAACGAGATCGAATCGGACGTCGAAGGCGTCGTCGCCCGCGTCTATCCGCAGAACGGCCAGCCCGTCGAATACGGCGAGAAGCTTTTCGCGGTGAAAGTCTCGTCCTGACCTGAACGATGATCTCGAAAGTTCTGATCGCCAACCGAGGCGAGATCGCCCTTCGCATCATTCTCGCCTGCAGGGAGATGGGGCTGAAGACGGTGGCCGTGCATTCGGAGGCCGACCGCGACGCCTTGCACGTCCGCTATGCCGACGACGACGTCTGCATCGGACCGGCCGCGTCGCGGCAGAGCTATCTCAGCATCTCCAGCATCATCGCCGCGGCGGAGATCACCGGCGCCGATGCCATTCATCCCGGCTACGGTTTTCTCGCGGAGAACGCGCATTTCGCGGAGATCGTCGGCGAGTGCCGGATGACCTTCATCGGTCCGACGCCGAACGCGATCCGGCTCATGGGAGACAAGGCGAAAGCGCGCGAGACCGCGAAAGCGTCGGGTGTGCCGATTCTTCCCGGCAGCGACGGCCCGCTGCGGTCGATTGATGAAGCGCGCGAAGTGGCGCGATCCATCGGATACCCGGTCATTCTGAAGGCTTCTGCCGGCGGAGGCGGGCGGGGCATGCGCATCTGCAGCAACGATGCGGAGGTCGAGAGCGCATTTGACACCGCTCGCATGGAAGCGGAGCGCGCATTCGGCGTCGCCGATGTCTACCTCGAGAAGTACCTCGAGCGGCCGCGCCACATCGAGATCCAGGTCTTCGGAGACACCTACGGTCGCATTGTCTCTCTGGGCGAGCGCGACTGCTCGATCCAGCGCCGCCATCAGAAGCTCATCGAGGAGTCTCCCTCTCCGGCGCTCGACGAGACCATGCGCAGGCGGATGGGTGAAGCGGCGGTGAAGCTTTGCATGGCCGTCAACTACGTGAATGCCGGAACAATCGAGTTCCTCTTTCAGGATGGCGAGTTCTATTTCATGGAGATGAACACGCGCATTCAGGTCGAGCATCCGGTGACCGAAGAGGTCACGGGGATCGATCTGGTGAAGGAACAGATCCGCGTGGCGGCGGGTGAGAAATTGAGCGTGCCGGAAGGGGATTTCAGACTTCGCGGCCATGCCATCGAGTTCCGCATCAACGCGGAGGATCCGGTGACGTTCGCTCCGAATCCGGGGAAGATCCGGGAGTTCCATCTTCCCGGCGGACCGGGCGTTCGCGTCGACACGGCCGCGTACCGCGATTACGAGATTCCTCCGCATTACGACTCGCTCGTCGCAAAGCTCATCGTGCGCGGCAACAACCGCCTGGAGGCGATCGCCCGCGGACGGCGCGCCCTCGACCTCTTCATCGCCGAGGGGATCAAGACCACGATTCCGCTGCATCGCGCCATCCTCGATGACGAGCGGTTCATTGCCGGCGATTTCTCGACTCGCTTTCTTGATACTTTTGAGTGGTGAAGAGCTCTTGGCTCTTAGCTCTTAGCTCTTAGCTCTTGGGCCCACCCTCCCGGTTCCTGGCTGTCAGCTCTTAGCTTCTGGCCCCGCACTCCCAAGAGCTAAGAGCTAAGAGCTAAGAGCTAAGAGCTCCGAGACGCTTTCAACCAACTGATGAAGATCTATTTGATCGGCTTCATGGGTGCCGGCAAGACGACGATCGGCCGGGAACTGGCGACCCGTCTGGAGATCCCTTTCTTCGACCTCGACGAGCTGATCGAGGCATCGGAGAAGATGACGATCAAGGAGATCTTCGCCCAGCATGGCGAGCCGTACTTCCGCAAGCGCGAGCGTGATCTCCTCCGCTCCACCCGTTACCTCGAGCACGGAGTCGTCGGAACAGGCGGCGGGACATTCACGTTCGACGAGAACATCCAGTTCATCCAGACCGAGGGTCTTTCCGTCTATCTCTCGGCGCCGTACGCGCTGCTGCGCGCGCGCGCGAGCGCCAAAGCTGCCGAGCGCCCGCTCTTCCGCGACGACGCCGCAACCCACGAGCTGTATACGAATCGCCTCCGGTACTACAGAATGTCGGATGTCACCATCGAGATCCGCGAAGAGGAGACCCCTGCCGAGATCGTCGAGCGTCTGATCCTCGATCTTCCGAAGGGTTTTCTCGACCCGGCTCGGCGCAGCGGCACCTGGAGGCGATAGATTTGCGCGCGCTCGTCGTGAGCGACTTGCATTCGAACGCGGCGGCGCTGAGCGCCGTCATGCAGCACGTCCGCCGCAAGAAGTTCGATCACGTCATCTGCCTCGGTGACTTCGTCGGGTACGGCGCTCAGCCCAATCAGGTGCTCGACACGATGCGCAATATCCACGGCCGAAAGCTCTACATCCGCGGCAATCACGACCGCGTGGCCGCTGGTGTCGAAGACGGGATCGGTTTCAATCAGCCGGCGAAGAGCGCGGCACTCTGGACGCGCGATCACCTCAGCGCGCCGAATCGCCGTTTCCTGCAAGAGCTGGTCCTCGGACCGGTCCGGCACGACAACGTCATTGCCTGTCATGGCTCTCCGAACGACGAGGACGAGTACGTCTTTCACGAGGGACACGCGGCAGCGATCTTCGCGCTGCACGACGCGCCGGTGATTCTCTACGGCCACACGCATCTGCCGGTGATCTTCTCCATCGACGCATCGGCGGAAGTGCGCGCCATGCGGATCGAGCCGGGCCGGGTCGTCGAGCTGGATCGAAGAGCGCGGTATCTCATCAATCCCGGCAGCGTCGGACAGCCTCGCGATCGGAATCCGGCATCGTCGTTCGCGATCTTCGACTCCGCCCGAATGACCGTGCAGTTCCTGCGCGTTCGTTACGATTTCCGCAAGACGCAGGCGGCCATCCTGCGAGCCGGTCTGCCGCAGATTCTCGCGGACAGACTTGCCAGCGGCACGTAGTGCGCCGCACTCCAAAAGGGACGCGGTGTCCTCGATTGAGGAGCCGACGGCGTCCGCGATTCACGCAACACACTGAAAACACGAGAAGAATACTCATCTGTGCGGTGGCATGTCGGCCGCACCGTGGGGTG
>Ga0210377_10000741_pt1 | contig 31214 bp, 27 predicted proteins | sample PLM4_65_b1redo_FD_155480 | JGI IMG/M metagenome (GOLD analysis project Ga0210377, IMG submission 155480) | Groundwater sediment microbial communities from an aquifer in East River, Colorado, USA - PLM4_65_b1 redo | ecosystem: Environmental > Terrestrial > Soil > Riparian zone | place: USA: East... | reverse complement strand
CCGGGGCCATGCTTACGAAGCTGGTCCCTGATATCCAGAAGACCGCGGAGCTGGTGCAGGAGATCAGCGCGGCCTCCAAGGAGCAGTCTGGCGGCGCGGACCAGATCAACAGCGCGATCCAGCAGCTCAACAAGGTGATCCAGCAGAATGCGGGGGCCGCGGAAGAGATGTCGTCGACATCGGAGGAGCTTTCCTCTCAGGCGGAGCAACTCCTGAAAACGATCTCGTTCTTCAAGTCGGACAGCGGAGACGGAAAGGCCGCTTCGACGTTTGCCGGCATGGTAACGGCCGGGAGGCCTGAACGCAAGATCCAGGTCGCGCATATCTCCAAAAAGGCCCAGCAAAAACCGAAAGGACCTTTGGTTGTTCCGGCTATGGCCGCTTCCGGCGGGGTTGCCTTAGACCTGGGACATAACGGACACGACAAGGAGAGCGGCAAGGACGCGGAGTTCGAGAAGTTTTAGAAACGAAGGCTGAGGATAAGGCTGAGGTCAAGAGATTCCTTTTTCTCAACCTGGACCTCAACCTCAACCTTTTATCCAGGAGGTTGCCATGAACACAGCGGAACGTGCGGTCACAACCCAGTATTTGACGTATAAGCTCGCTGACGAGGTTTTTGCCTTCGACATTTCCAAGGTCCGCGAGGTGCTGGACTTTACGACGATTACGAAAGTGCCGAAGATGCCGGACTTTTTGCGCGGGGTCATTAACCTCCGCGGCGCCGTGGTGCCGGTGGTGGACCTGCGGCTCAAGTTCGGAATGCCGAAAACGGAAAGGACGGTGGACACCTGCGTCATCATCACGGAAGTGAACGTGGACGGAGAACAAACGACCCTGGGCGCCCTCGCGGATTCGGTGCAGGAGGTGATGGACCTCGGTCCCGATAGTATCGAGCCGGCGCCGAAGATCGGAACGGGATTGAACACGGAGTTCATCAAGGGTATGGGAAAACACAACGACAGGTTCATCATCATCCTCGATATCGACAAGGTATTTTCCGCCGAAGAACTTGCCGTAGTGCAGGCGGGCAGGTCGGAGCCGCCGCTGGCGGAGGCGGCATAGCAACAGCGGGTGACGGGCCCGGAGGAACGCATGCAGTGCTCTTTCCTGGAAGGAAAACGCATCCTGTCTTGCAGGGGCCTGGGAGCGGTCTATATCCCCAGCATGTTCGAGCTCAACGAATACTGCACGCAGGACAAACATAAAAAGTGCCCTTTTTTCTCCGCGTCGGCAAAAAAGGACGGGTTCACGGATGCCGACGGGACCGACAACGCCAGGACAAATTTTTCCTGAATATCGACACTCGGCAATTTTCCGTAGAATGTTGTGCATTCGCTTGGCCCGAAAAGCGCTGAAAGGGAAATACTATGAAAACCGTTCTCGTGGTGGACAATATGCCCGACGCGCAGAACTGCGTCATCGAAACCTTGAGCAGGTGCGGGTACAAGGTCATTTCCGTCCAGACCGGCGCGGACGCTTTGGCCGCCCTGCGCGACAACGTCAAGGTGGACCTCGTTATTTCCGAGTATCAGATTCCCGATATGGATGGAATCGCTTTTGTCGCCAACGTCAAAACGTTTTTCCCCGGCCTCCCGGTGATCATGGTCACCGCGTGCAGCAGCATCGAAACATATATCAGATCGTTAAGCGCCGGGGTGTTCGAGTATATGAACAAGCCCATCATGGCCCATGAACTCACCAGGGTCGTAAAAGCCGCTACGGAGAGGCCTCCGCTGGACGATGTCGTCAATTTTTGAGACGGCTCCGACGCCATTGCGATGAATCCCAGCGAAAGCGAGGCTCCATGGATGCCGGAAAATACAGGGTACTGCTCATCAACGACGATCGCGGGGATACGCGTCTGATAGCTGATGCGCTGCGGAAGGCAAACGACGTTTTTGACGTCGTTCCTATTCAGGGATTCGTCGCGGCCGTCGAGCGGCTTCGCCGCGAGGAGTTCGACGTGGTCCTCGTCGACCCCGGTCGCGCCTCAGGAGCCGGCGAGGAAACCCTCAAGGACATACTGGCCCACGCCGGGACGACGCCAACCGTTGTCCTCATCGACTCTCAGTGCGAACCATGGAGGCTGCAGGCCCTTCAACTGGGCGCGTGGGATTGCCTGGTAAAAGATCGCCTCGATCGCGACACGCTGCTTCGCACGCTGTCCGCGACGGTCGAACACCGGACGGCGCAGCGCGCCCTCGTGGAGAGCGAAGCGCGCTACCGGCGTCTCCTCGAATCGGTCACCGATTACGTGTATATCGTGCAGATTGAGAACGGGCGGCCCGCCGCGTCGCGGCACAGCCCCAGCTGCGTCGCGGTGACCGGCTATACCTCCGAGGAGTATGCGCGAGATCCGTTCCTCTGGTACCGGATGGTCCACGAGGACGACCGGCAGGCCGTCCTGGATATGACCAACGCGGTGTTTGCCGGCAAAGCTCCTTCCCCGCTCGTGCACCGCATCATCCATAAGGACGGCAGCATTCGCTGGATAAAGAACACCCCCGTTCCCCGCTATGATCAGGAGAGACATCTGGTGGCCTACGACGGCCTGGTTTCCGACATCACCGCGCGCAAGCAGGCTGAGCAGGAGTTGCGGCGCGTCAACAAGGCGCTTCGGGAGAGCGAGGAAAAGCTGAAACGGGAACTGAACAACAGCACCCGCGCAAAAAAAGAGTGGGAGGTCACCTTCGACGCCATCTCGAACCCTGTTTTCATCCATGATTGGGAATTCCGGATCATGAGGGCGAACCGCGCTTATTGCGACGCCGCGGGCATGACGTTTTTGGAGCTCATCGGGAGACCCTATTATACTGTTTTTCCGAAGATGATATCCCCTTTCAGGAATTGCGAGCGGGCAATGACTTCGGTCGTGGAAACGGGACCCTTTTCCGATGAAGAGCTTGCCGTGCCCTCGCTGAACAAAATCTTCCGTGCAAAATACTATCCGGTCCGTGATGACGACGGCAATTACCTCTATTCCGTGCACATACTCGAAGACATCACGGAGATGAAGCTTGCCCAGGAAAACATCAAACAGGAGATGGAGATCACGGCAAACCTTCTCATGATCGCCGAAACCACCGCCTATACCATGGACATCGACAAACTCATGGAGCATACCACCCGGTGCGGCAGCAGGGTGCTGGGGTGCGATGCCTGTGTCTCCTATCTCTGGGACGGGGAACGGGCGGTTTTTCAACCGGGCCGGCACCATGGTCTCGACCATGAATTGGTCCCGCTGTACAGGACGGAACCCCTTGATGAGAGCGTGGCGTTCGTGAAACGCATTCTGGAATGCAAACGGCCGCTCCTGGTGCGCTCCCTGGAAGCGGGCGCGACGGCGGTCGTGCTGCCGTTTCTGCATGAAGAAAAAACGGACGAAACGCCCCTGGAGACCAAGCGGGCTTTTTGGATGAACAATGACATGAAGACGCTCATCGTCATTCCCCTTATCGGCAAAACGGACCAGCTCGGCCTCATCATTGCCGGCTACAAGATCGACAAGGCGTTCACTGAACGGGACCACAAGATCGTGGAGGGGCTTTCCCGCCAGATTTCTCTTGCCCTCGACGAAGCGCAGTTGTACCGGACCGCGATGGAGCAGTCCCTGGAACTGAACCACAAGATCGAAACGCTCCAGGTCATTCACGAGATCGACAGGAGCATTCTTTCGAGCCTGGAACCCCACGAAATTCTCGAGACGACCACGAGGAACATTTCCCGGATCGTTCCTTGCGACAGGGCGGGCATCCTGCTCGTAGATCACGACCGGCAGGGCTTCATCCAGGCAACGGGCAATGGAGCATCCGGCTCTTCCCACAAGCCCTTTGTGCCCTTCTGCGACACCTCGGCAACGGAGATCGTCAAGACGGCCCGGCCCCAGTGCGTTGGGAATAGGGAGGATCTCGACCTTCTGTTGCCGAAAGAGCAGGAGCTGCTTCAGGAGGGGTTCGTTTCCCATATCAGGGTGCCGCTCATCGTGAAAGGAGATCCGGTCGGCGTCCTGTGCGTGGACAGTAAACGGAAGGCTGCGTTCACTCCGGAAAACCTCTCGACGCTCGAAAAACTGGCGGCGTTGATCGGCGTTGCCCTGGAAAATACGCGATTGGTGACCGACCTGAAGGAGCTGCTCCTCGGAACGGTGAAGTCCCTTTCCAACGCCATTGACGCAAAATCTCCCTGGACGGCCGGCCATTCCGAGCGGGTCACTCACTACGCGCTCCAGATCGGCAGGAAGATGAGCTTTCAGGAGGGCGATCTCAAGGACCTGGAGCTCGGCGGGCTGCTGCATGACGTAGGGAAGATCGGGATCTTCGATATCATTCTGAACAAGCCCGGCGCGCTTACGAGAGAGGAGTATGCGGCCGTGAAAAACCACCCGCTTTGGGGCGTGGGGCTGCTGGAGCCTATCAAACAATTGAACCGCATCATACCCTGTATCAAGCACCATCACGAACGCATAGATGGGTCAGGGTACCCGGACGGCCTGAAGGGAGAGCGCATACCGCTGTGGGCGAGGATACTTGCCGTGGCGGACGCCTTTGACTCCATGACATCCGACCGGCCTTATCGCAAGGCCTTCAGCAGAGAGGAAGCTGTCGACGAGCTCAAGCGATGCTCGGCAACTCAATTTGATCCGGAAATCGTGAAGGCGTTCATCGACATCCTCGAGAGAAGCGAGTTGAATAATCAGCGCCAAGCCGCCCCTTTGCGGCCCACTCTGATCAATTGAAGGCTTTTGCCCTGTTCGCTCATCGCCGCCGCCTCAATGTTTCACCTCTTTCACATTCCAGACCGTTTCGGCGTATTCCATGATGGTGCGATCGCTCGAGAACCTTCCCATGCCCGCCACGCTTAGAATGGCGCGTTTGGTCCATTCCTCGGGGTCCCGGTAGAGGGCATCGACCCTCTCCTGGCACGCCATGTAGGACGCGTAGTCGGCAAGCAGCAGGAAACGGTCGCCGCGCATGAGGGCCTCGAAGATGGGCCGGAACCGGTCCGGTGCGTCTGGTGAGAAGTAGCCGGAGGCGATTACGTCGAGCGTCCTCTTAAGCTCCGCGTTTTTCCTATAGATCTCACCGGGGTCATAGCCCTTTGCCCACTGAGCGGCGGCCTCTTCCGCAGTCAGGCCGAAGATGAAAATATTGTCACGGCCGACCTCATTCCTGATCTCGATGTTCGCGCCATCAAGGGTTCCGATCGTAAGCGCGCCGTTCAGCGCAAGCTTCATGTTACCCGTACCCGAGGCTTCGGTGCCGGCCGTCGAGATCTGCTCCGAGAGGTCGCAGGCGGGGATGATCTTTTCGGCGTTCGAGACGTTGTAGTCGGGTATGAACGCAACTTTGAGCAGATCGCCGACCTCGGGATCGTTGTTCACGACATCCCCCACGCTGTGGATAAGTTTGATGATGAGCTTGGCCATGGCGTAGCCGGGCGCGGCCTTGCCGCTGAAGATCACCGTGCGCGGGACGGGATTTTCGGCGCGGCCTTCCTTGATGCGGATATAGCGGGTCACAACGTGGAGCACGTTCAGGAGCTGACGTTTGTATTCGTGGATGCGCTTGATCTGCACGTCGAAGAGCGACGCGGGGTCCACGTCGAGTTTGAGCCGCATTTTGATGATATTGGCGAGCCGTTCCTTGTTCTCCTGCTTCACGGCGCGGAAGCGCGCGCGGAACCCGGGGTCCTGCGCCAGGGGGGCGAGGTTCTTCAGCTCCAAGAGTTCGCAGAGCCAGCCCGTGCCGATACGGGAAGTGATGAGCTGTGACAGGCCGGGATTGGCCAGGTGCAGCCAGCGGCGCGGCGTGACGCCGTTCGTGATGTTGATGATTTTGCCGGGGGAGAAGCGCTCGAAGTCGGCAAAGATCGTCTTTTTCATGAGGTCCGTGTGGATCTCCGAGACGCCGTTCACCCGGTGGCTCCCGATGATGGCCAGGTGCGACATGCGCAGCCGCCGCCCTCCTCCCTCGTCCACGATCGACAGGCGCCGGAGCAGGTCCGTATCGCCGGGGTTAAGGTGCCGCACGTCCTCAAGAAAACGGAAATTGATCTCGTAAATGATCTGCAAGTGCCGCGGCAGGATTTCCTCGAAGAGCCTCACGGGCCAGGTCTCGAGCGCTTCGGGCATGAGCGTGTGGTTGGTGTAGGAGAAGGTGCGGCGCGTGATGTCCCAGGCGCGGTCCCAGTCCAGCCGGTGCGTGTCCATCAGGACGCGCATGAGCTCGGGGATGGCGATCGAAGGATGCGTGTCGTTCAGCTGGATCGCGACTTTGTCCGGCAGCTCATCGAGGTCCGGGTGATACTTGGTGAAGCGCCGCAGGATGTCCTGGAGAGACGCGCAGACGAAGAAGTACTGCTGCTTGAGCCGCAGCTCGCGCCCCATCTGGGTGGTGTCATCGGGGTACAGCACCTTCGACAGGTTCTCCGACTCGTTCTTTTCCTCCACGGCCTTGATGTAGTTTCCCTCGTTAAAATATTTAAGGTTGAAGTCGCGTGACGCCTTTGCGGCCCAGAGGCGCATGTTGTTCACCGTACTGGTGTCGTATCCGGGCACGGGCGTGTCGTAGGCCATTGCCATCACGTCTTCGGTATCGACCCAGTGGAAGCGAAGATGGCCCTGTTCGTCCGTGAACTGCACTACCCGGCCGCCGAACTTGACCGAAAAGAGCACTTCGGGGCGGGGAAACTCCCAGGGATTTCCGTAGCGCAGCCAGTTGTCGGGGTGCTCTATCTGATAGCCGTTCTCGATGCGCTGGTTGAACATGCCGTACTCGTAGCGGATGCCGTAGCCGTATCCCGGCAGGGAAAGCGTCGCCATGGAGTCAAGGAAACAGGCGGCGAGCCTGCCCAGCCCGCCGTTGCCCAGGGCCGAGTCCTGCTCGAGCTCGCCGATGCGGTCGATGTCAAGCTCCAGTTCCGCGAGGGCCTGGCGGCACTCGTCGTAGAAGCCCATATTGAGCAGGCTGTTCGTAAGCAGCCGGCCGGTCAGAAACTCCATGGAAAGGTAGTAAACGCGCTTGGCATCGGAGCGGTAATAGCTGCGCATGGTCTCCATCCAGCGCTCGATCAACTGCTCGCGCACCGAGTAGGCCGTGGTATGGAACCAGTCCCGGTGCGTCGCGGTGATCGGGTCCTTGCCGAGGGAATAGATGAGGCGGTTCGAGAGCGACCGCTTGAGGGAAGCCGGATCGTTTCCGAGCTTGTCGTATTCGAAGCTGCTTGGCTTCTTATGATTGTTGACCATGGCGCCTCCGGAGAATCCGTTGAAACTCTCCAAACTGTTTAAACGGTTTAAACCGCTTGAACGGCTTGAACCGATGACAGGAGCAAGCAATTCGCATTCTCAATCAATCTTATTTTATCTTACTTACATCGAGTGTTCGCAACAGGGTACGCAAATAAATTAACCCTCTGTTCAGAAGCTCCCGAACCACATCGCGTGACAATGAATCCTGCTTTGCTCCTGATAGCAGGTCTTTTAATTGCGAAGCATCTCCTGCAAGCAATTCAATTTGCGCACTATCGGTAATTGTGTGACTGCATTGCTTGCATATAGAACGCACCTTACTCGAGTCGCCCTTGACTGGTTCTTGGAGTGGTCGTCTTCGCAGAAGGATAGTATAAGTTTGTTCGATAGCCTCGCGCAGTGGGATTAAGACTGCTGATGGTGATACTCCTTTTACACTCGGTGTTGTAAAAGCCTGTTCTGCTTGAATAAGAAGTGATGCTATCGTTTCTGTATTCTTAAGTGCAATCAACCCAAGGCGGTTGATCTCTGTATCGATATCCTTCCGTATATTTGCATGTTCAAGGGTCTGTTCAAATCCTTCGTAAGCTTTTTGAGCTGCACCTTGTGTTTCTGGGGGCAAACGGACGATAAGGCTACTCGTTATAATAGTAGTAGATGAGGTTGCTGTAGAATCGGCAATAAGTGCAAAACCCATCGGATCGCCGAGTGAATCCTTATATGTTTTGGCACGTCCTAGCGCGTTTTGCCAAATGTTGGTGTGTGCATCCCATTGAGTGAGAGAGAAGAAACCATCTGGGACAGCTTCTATAAATTGCTTAGTATAACGTGCGACGTCACTGGTGAATTGCCCCTGTTTAACAATCTCACGGCCTTGCGATGTAATCTTTGAAGCTTCTTCCTCAACCTGGCTAACAAACCTCAAGAGATCTTGCTTCTTTTTGTCTTTTCTTTCGTCGGTCATTACAATCTCATAGAGTCGTAAATGAACTAAAATTCCCGTGGAACGTCATCCCATGTGCGGCCAAGCAACAATCTGCCATTTTCCTTCTTTGCGCGCTTCTTCCCATCCGCGCCCCAGCCGCCCCACTGTTTGAAGAAAAAGGCGACGTTCTGTTCTTCGCACTGTCGCTTGATATTCATGACCCACTCGGGTTTCATGAGCCGCGCCTTCGGGCCTGATTCACCACCAACGATGACCCAGTGAATTCCGGACAAATTGAGCGCACCTAAATCTTCGAGCAGCGGCTCTATTGAGAGGAAGCGCACATGCGCCTTCACCTTGCGGAGTTGGGCAATACGAGGGATACCGTGCTGCTTATTTTCGACGGTAACGCCGAGCCATGCGTTTGTTGATGCCTGATAGGATTTAAAAAACTCCACCATCTTATCAGCACGCTTGGTCAAAACCTGGAATGTGTGCTGTGGAGCTTTCTTCATCACATCGAAAACCTGCTGGATATAGCTAGCCGGTATTTTCTCATGAAAAAGATCGCTCATGGAGTTAACAAAATAGATTGTCGGCTTATTGCGCTCTAAAGGGTCAGTCAAGCGTTTCGGCAAAAGGGTGAGCTTAAAGCCATTCTCATACCCGTTGACACCCATAGCCTTCAGTCGGTGAGACATGGTCTCGGCATAGCAGTTCTGACAACCTGGTGATATCTTCGTACAACCTACTGTCGGATTCCAAGTTTGCTCAGTCCATTCAATGGAGGTTTGTGTGCTCATAGTCTCGCCGAGGGTAGTCGCCTACGCACGTATAATCCCGACCATTTTATCGATAATTTCGATGATCTTGGCCGGTTGAAGCGCGCCTGTTTTGTACAGGATAATATGGCTGTCCGCGGTGAATATGCGATTCGGTCTTGCGTTGCTTTGCTGTTTCAAGCCGCCGGTTGAAAAATCACGGTCTGTAATAGAGACGGAGTATTGATCGGAAACCGCTTGACTGGTTATCTGGCAGAGGATGACATCATCGCCTTCCAGGCCGGCGATAACAAGGGCAGGACGTCTTTTAGCTTGCGTGAGATCGGAAAAAGGGAAGGGAACGACAACAACATCGCCTTTTACAAATTTTGCCAAGCCTCATCCTCCTCCGGCCTCAGCCAGTCTTTTTTTAAGGATGACTCGCTTGCAATGGTGATATCGGTTTTTTCCTTTGTTATTTTCGCTTTAATGAACCGGACAAAATCAAGCACTTCGTCAAGAAATGGCTCGGGAACCTGCCCGATTTCGTCCATCAATACGTCTTTCTTACCCATCACACACCTCGCTCTCTTGATGTTATAAGATACCACGTTAAGCGAAATTTGGCAATCTCCGCGTCAGGCGGGTAGCATCAAGGCTATATGCACTAAATCTCCATGATGATCGGCAGGATCATGGGCCGCCGCTCCATGCGCTTGTTGATGAACTTCTTGAGCGCGCTCCTGACGCGGGCGGAAACGAGGGACCAGTCGCCCTTTGCTTCGGGGATCATGAGCGTAAGCGTGTCCATGACCACGTCCTTCACCTCGGCCAAAAGCTCCCGCGAGGCGTCTTCGAACACAAAGCCGCGGGACACGATGTCCGGTCCCGAGACCACCTTGCCCGAGGTCTTCTCGATGCCCAGGATCACGATCACCACGCCGTCGTGGGCCAGCTTCATCCGGTCCCGGAGAACGACCGTGTCCACGCCCGCGTCCGCGGTGGAACCCGCGGTCTTGCCGTCGATATACACCCGGCCGACGTTCACCCTGCCGGCACGCCGGGCGCTGTTCTCCGTGAACTCCATCACCTCTCCGTCTTCCACGATGAAAATGTTTTCCTCGGGTATGTTCACCTTCCGGGCGAGCTGGGAATGGTATACGAGGTGACGGTATTCGCCGTGCACGGGGATGAAATATTTCGGCTTGATGAGGGAAAGCATGAGCTTGAGCTCTTCCTTGGACGCGTGGCCCGAGACGTGGACTTCCGAGACCTTTTCGTAAAACACTTCCGCCCCGTGCTTGAACAGGTGATTGATGATCCGCGTGATGCCGCGCTCGTTGCCGGGAATCATCTTGGACGAGAGCACGATGGTATCGCCCTTTTTGATCTGAAAGTGCTTATGTTCGTTCGCGGCCATGCGCGAGAGCGCGCTCATGGGCTCGCCCTGGCTGCCGGTGGTGATCATCACGAGCTGCTCGTCCGGCAGGGTCTTGAGCGCGTCGATCTTGAGCCACGTGTCCGACGGCATCTTGAGATAGCCGAGGTCGAGCGCGATCTGGGCGTTCGCGATCATGCTCTTCCCGTTCAGGATCACCTTCCGGTTGTACATCACGGACACGTCGATGATCTGCTGCACGCGGTGGATGTTCGAGGCGAAGGTCGCAACCACGATCCTGCCCTTGGCGCGGCTGAAGATGTCCTCGAGCCCCCTCCTGACCTCCTTCTCTGAAAAGGTGTATCCGCCCTGACCGGCGTTCGTGCTGTCCGACAGGAGTACGAGCGTGCCTTTATCGCCGTATTCCGCGAAGGTGCGGAGGTCCATGATCTCCCCGTCAACCGGCGTGGGGTCGATCTTGAAGTCTCCGGTGTGCACCACGCGGCCCGCCGGAGTCGTAATGCCGAGGCCGCAGCCGTCTACGATGCTGTGGGTCACGCGGATAAACTCGACCTTGAAGCAGCCCAGTTCCACCACGTCCCGGGGTTTGACAACGATGAGCTGCGCAACGGTGTCGAGGTCATGCTCCCGGAGCTTTTCTTTCACAAAACCCAGCGTAAGCCGGGTGCCGTAGATCGGGACGTTGAGCTCTTTGAGGAGAAAGGGGAGCGCGCCGATGTGGTCTTCATGCGCGTGAGTGAGCACGATACCGCGCACGCGGTCCTTATTCTCGAGAAGGTAGGAAAAATCGGGGATCACGATGTCCACGCCGAGCATCTCGGCATCGGGGAACATGAGGCCCGCGTCAACGACCAGCAGATCGTCGCCGCATTCGAACACGGTCATGTTCAGTCCGATCTCTCCTACCCCGCCGAGGGGGACGATCGAAAGAACGGCGCTGTCTGGACTGTCCGATGCAGAGGGAGGGGGAATATCGGTCACGTCTCATTTTCTCCTTGGCATGAGTGCAGCCTGCTAAACGATGGCCGCCATTCTTACTATATTCTTTTTACGAAAAATCGTCAACCCTGCATCGCGCGGCCGGGGTCTCTGTGCCGGCGCCGAAGGATACAAGGAACGGCAGCTGCTGAGCAGGAAGTTGGTGGAGGTGTCGATGCGAAAGACAGGATACTTCGTCAAAACAACCACGGAGACGGCCTTGGTCTAGTACATTGATCCGCTGTGGCATCTCTCGCAGGCAACCAGCGGGAAGGCGACCTTATCGTGGCAAACGCCGCAGTATTTACCCTCGTCGATCTCAAGCATGGTATACTTCGCTGCGCCCTTTTTTATGGGGAAGATGTCCGGATGGCAGACCTCGCACCCGTTCCACACGGCATGTTTCTTATGCGAGAATATGACAGGGGATATCCAGGTGACATTCGCTTCGATCGAAAAATCTTTTTGCGCTTTTATGGATGTTCTTTGCATCGAGACGCCTTCGATAAAATCGACGGGATTAATGAGCCCTCTGTTTTCCGCCGCTTCCCAATCGATACCGTTGCCAAATGTCTTTTTGGGCATTTTGGCCGCAAAGACGTTGAAGTCGCGCTCTTTGATGACCTTCTTGTTCTGCGAATGACAGCGTTCACAGCCTGCGTCTTTGGGAAGGGCGCCCTCTGAACAGGATGCGAATATCGTCCTGCCGTTGTAACGTTGTTTGCCGTTATGACAGACGCCGCAGTGGAAGCCCTGTTTGTTCGTTGCCGCGGTGATATTGGTAGCGCCCGCCTGCATGGCAAAACCGATATCCACGTGACAGAGTCTGCAGGTGAATTCCGCCCGGTGCGGCCAGTGGTCGAACACCACGGAAGCAAGTCCGGCACGTTCGGAATAATTTGAGATGATGACCCTCCCGTACTCTTGCGGCAATACCCTCTCCCGCGCGTGCGCGACCTGCACACAGGCAAGAATGGAAACGAGGAGGATCAGGATTTTACTCAAACGATGCACGGTTCACTTTCCTTCCTTGGATTCAAGGACAAAAGCAAAGAGGTCCCGGCACATTTGCAGCCTTTTCAAATAGACCTTTCTTTGCGTTTCTTCGAGTTTTTCAATGCGCGGCCTCAACGCGTCGCATCGGCCGACAAGCCGCTTCAACTCGTCAGGCGTGAGTGCCATGGAGTCCTGAGTTTTTGAACAGATATCGTCGAACTCGTTCTTCCAGTCATTCTGCGCTTCGGCAATCCCCCGGGGGGACAGCAGGTGGTCCAGGAAGTGCGGAGCGCCGAATAATACCGATCCTGCAGCGGTCAGCGCAATCGTAAGGGTTCGGAGCCTGTTCTTCATGATCTCTCCCTAGGGTTCGAGATGGCGCCGGCTTGCAGTCCCGGATAGGGAATGCCCTGCGAGACGGTCGTACGCTTCCGGCGTATGAAATTCCTCCTGTCCCTCATCATTCGCTGAGAGCAATCAGGAGCCAAAAAGCTCAACAGCCGCTTTTATCAGACCGATTTGGTGTGGCATCTCTGGCAGTCGAGCGTCGGGAAAGCAACCGTGCTATGGCATGCGCCGCAATATTTTCCCTCGAATATTTCGACCATGGAGTACTTGGTCGCCCCCTTCTTCACGCCGACGAATATCTCGGGATGACACAGCTCGCACCCGTTCCAGACCGTGTGTTTTTTGTGGGAAAAGACAATATCGGGCATCCCTTCCATCTTCGCTTGAAGAGAAAAATCTTTTTGAACAGCGAGGGCCGGCCGCTTGATGGACACCCCCTCGAGGAAGTCCACCGGCTTAATGTATCCTTCGGATTCCGCCTTTTCCCAGTTAATGCCGTTCCCGAACCGCTCCCTCGGAAACTTTCCGGTGAATTGAGAAAAATCGTATTCCCTCTTTACATTCTTCCCCAGCGAATGGCATCGCTCGCATCGTTTGCCGTCCTCGGCGTTCAGCTTTTTTGAACATGCTTCAAACACCTTGCTGACCCCGTCGAGCGTCATCTTGCCGTTATGGCATGCCCCGCAATAGTAACCGTTCATGTTATCGGTTGCCTTGATCCCGGTAGCGCCCGGTTTCATGGCAAACGCAATGTCCACGTGGCACAACCTGCAGGTGAACTTTGCCCGATGGAGCCAGTGGTCGAACACCACGGGAGAGAAGCCTGCTTTTTCGGAGTGGTTGTTTATTATCACCCTCCCGTATTCGTACGGTAAGGGCCGCCTTTTCTTCTCTCCTGTCTGCGCCAGCGTAATTCCTGCGCAAACGAGGATGACCAGGAGTGAAAAAAACAGTTTTTTCATGAGACGCTCCTCCTTTTAGAACGGGTTCTCTAGAGCCGACCCTGATTATCGAGATTAAAGAAAGACGCTGGAGCTTTGCCGAATAACAGAACAGGGAAAGAGAAGTTCTGATTGCCAAGGATGGATCAGTCTATCAGAAACAGGAGAAAACGTCAATGCAGGTTCAATATCCCCGGAAGGCCTGGAGATCAGAATTCCACGCTCTCGGCGATTCTTTTCACCGCTTTCCAGCTCCAGTGGGTGTCGTCAGCGTAATAAATGTCCTTTTCTCCCTTGCGGATCTCTCCGCTGAGGATCGCCTTGGTGTCCACGAACACGTATCTTTTGGGCATTTCCCGCAGCAGCTCGAAAAAGACGCTTTTCGGATACGGATTTGCCACAATATGGCCGCTGTACATATTATATTTGTCCGCAGCCGGCATAAAGTACAAGGTGATCCCCTTCCGCCGCAAGAGATCGGCCACGCTATTGATGTTATCATTGAGCGATCGGATGTTCTGTTTCGTGGCATTGGGGATGCTCTTGATATCATCACGGTAAAACAGCAACCGTCTGTCATTCTTAACGCTGAAAAAAGGGGCGTCTAAATCCCTGATATATACGCTGGAAAAAAAAGCATTGTCGGAAAACCGGTACAGAATGCCGTTGAAAATGAATTTAAAGTTGCCGGCATTGAGAAATCTCAGTTCGGGCGGACTGGATCGGTAGGATGCCTTCCTGAAGTAATCTTCAATTTCACGAAGAGGCCTCCTCATGCGAAGGTCAATCCTCCCCTTATACAGAGCCGCGCAATTTCGCTCGACGGTCTCAACAATAATAGAGCGGGGCTTTACTTTGTCGAGATAGCCGCTGTTCAGCAACATCACAACTGTTAAAAGTTCATTTGCATCCTGCAGGGGCTGAATATTCAATACCTCCTGGTTATGCACGGATGCTATCCAGTCCTGATAGAGAGGATCTCTTCCGTTGTCTCTCACGTTGGAAAAAGAGTCGCCGATCGTGATGACGTCCACCCGCTGGCCCCGGTATTCCGCGTTCTCGATATGCTTTCGCGGCAGGGTAAACTCCGGCTTGCGATACTGTTTCGAGCCGACGATATATCCAATCCTGGCGAGATCGCCGTCAGAGTATTTTTTGAATGTCAGGATGTCCTCGGCAAAAAGCTTCCAGATGACGGCGTTAACGCCGACAAACAGCATCAGGATCCCGACGAGGATAAATACCCAGGTTTTATATTTTTTCATCATCGTTAAAAATTAAAGTACAGGAATTCCGTCACTTTGTTCATGCTCAGGAGCGCGTAAATAGCGGCGGTTCCGGTGAATAATGCCGTTTTCCAGGTCGGCTTGAATTTTTGGACCATCTCATCCGAGTTTCTTGCGTAGACCGAGACGAGAAGAAGAACAATAATGAGAAACCAGACGTTATGGTGGATATACTGAAAGAACAGCTGGCCGAACGTTACTCCGTATTCCTGAACAAATCCCAGCTTCGAGGCCACGCCTTCCGACAGCACCACGCCGTTGGTCCCGACCATCCCTTTCACGACCTTCATGGCGTCCGGCCACGATCTGGCCCTGAAAAAGATCCAGGCGACGTTCACGAAATTGAAGGTAATGAACCAGGCGAGCGCGCGGGGCAGCCGCACGTTCACCCTGGACCAGAGCCGGTGCACCAGGGTCCCGGCGCCGTGCAGAAAGCCCCAGAAGACAAAGGTCCAGCCCGCTCCATGCCACAGGCCCCCGATGAGGAAGGTCGCCATCAGGTTCTGATAGGTCCTGAAGGTCCCCCGCCTGTTGCCGCCGAGCGGGATATAGACATAATCCCGCAGGAACCGGCTGAGGGTCATGTGCCACCGCCGCCAAAAATCGGCAATATCCAGGGCTTTGTAGGGCGAGTTGAAATTGAACGGCAGCCTGATATTGAACAGCAGCGCTGCGCCAAGCGCCATATCGGTATAGGCGGAGAAATCAAAGTAAAGCTGAAACGTATAGGACAGACTGGTGACCCAGGCCTCGACGAACGTCAGGGAGGACGCGGCATCGAACCCGGCATTCGCGACCGGAGCGAGCTCGTCCGCGATAATGATCTTTTTGAACAACCCGATGAAAAAGAGGAACAGGCCGTACGACAGGTTCCGGTAATTCAGGACCTTGTTGCGGACGCTTGCGAACTGCGGCATCATTTCCTTGTGGTGAATGATGGGCCCGGCGAGCAGGTGCGGAAAAAAGGTGACGAACAGCGCATAATTAAGAAAATCGTATTCACGGGCGGTATCTTTATAGGTGTCCACCAGGTAGGCGATCTGCGTAAAGGTGAAGAAGCTGATGCCGAGGGGCAGGATGACCTTCTGAAGGCCGAGCTGCAGGCCCGACAGCGCACTGAGGTTGGCGATAAAGAAGTCCGCATACTTATAATAGCCGAGCAGAACTATATTAAAGAGGACCCCGAAGAGCAGGACGTATTTCCGGGAGCGGTTGTCCGGACGCTCCTTGCCCATGTTCACCAGGGCCGAGCCGGTGCCGAAATTGACGAGGATGCTGCAGGTTATCAGGGCCAGGTATTTGACGTTCCACCAGCTGTAAAAGACGAGCGAGGCGAGGACCAGCGAGGCCGTGGCCGCCTTCGTATATCGCTGACGGTTGAGCAGGAAGTAGATGATGACGGTGAGGGGCAGGAAGACAAAAAGATATTCGTATGAGTTGAACAGCATTAAGAGGGTATCCGCGCGTATGTTTATTTTTTCAGGATACTACCTGTCCGGGGAAAACATGTCAACAGGAATCTTCAGAGCGGGAAGGAGGAGGATATGAGGTCCCCGGTACGGACCTCAGCTGACCCTCCTGTCCAGACTCCGGTACTGGATCGCCTCGGAGATGTGCTCGGACGCGATCTGCCCGCTGCCTTCGATGTCCGCGATGGTGCGGGCGACCTTCAAGACGCGGTTATAGGCGCGGGCCGAAAGCCCCAGACGGTTCATGGCAGCTTCCATGAGGGCCTGGCAGTCAGCGTCGATCTTGCAGTATTTCCTGATGTGACGCGGTTTCATGTGCGCGTTCGCGTAGATGCCGTCGCTCTTGAACCGTTCCTGCTGGATGGCGCGGGCACCCGTCACGCGCCGGCGGATGGACGACGACGGCTCGCCCTGCGTGTCGGAAGAGATCTCGTTGAATTTTATTGCCGGCACTTCGATATGGATGTCGATCCGGTCCATGAGCGGGCCCGAAACTTTGGAGCGATAGGTCTGGATCTGGTGGGGCGTGCAGAGGCACTGATGAAAAGGATCTCCGTGAAAACCGCACTTGCAGGGGTTCATCGCGGCAACGAGCATCAACGATGCCGGATAGGTGAGCGACGTTATGGCCCGGGAGATCGTGACCTGGCCGTCTTCGAGCGGCTGGCGGAGCGCTTCAAGCACGTTTCTTTTGAATTCAGGAAGCTCGTCCAAAAACAGGACGCCGTTGTGCGACAGGCTCACCTCGCCCGGTTTCGGGACCTGGCCGCCGCCGATCAAGCCCGCATCGGAGATCGTATGATGCGGTGAACGATAGGGCCGCGTCGCGATGAGGGGCTGGCCTTTCCTGAGCAGGCCCATGATGCTGTGGATCTTCGTGGTCTCGATCGACTCGTCGAAGCTCATCTGCGGGAGCACGGTCGGCAGTCGTCGCGCGAGCATGGTCTTGCCCGAGCCCGGCGGGCCGATCATGATGATGTTATGGCCGCCCGCTGCGGCGACCTCGATGGCGCGCTTGGCGTGCTCCTGTCCTTTTACCTCGAAGAAATCCTCCTGGTATGCGGAGTAGGTGTCGAAGGCGCTCTGGATGTTGATATGCACGGGCTCGGCATGGGCATTCCCGGCGAGAAACTCCACCACCTGCGGCAGGGTCTGCATGCCGTAAATGGGGACCGATTCGACGACTGCCGCCTCCTGGGCATTGTCCGCGGGAATCACCATGCCGCGGTAGCCGGCCTTCTTCGCAAGCACGGCCATGGAGAGCGCGCCCCGCACGGGCTTGAGCCGCCCATCGAGCGAGAGCTCGCCAACGATGAGATAGCCGTTCGCCATTTCCTGGGTAAGGACGCCTTCGGCAATGAGCATGCCGACGGCAATGGGAAGGTCGAAGGCCGAGCCTTCTTTTTTGATGTCCGCGGGCGCCAGGTTCACGACGACCTGCTTCAAGGGGAAATCGAAGCCCGTGTTCTTGAGAGCGGCCCTGACCCGCTCCTTGCTCTCTTTCACGGCAGCGTCGGGCAGTCCCACAGTGGAGAAGAAAGGAAGTCCCCTGCTCGTAATATCAACTTCAACTTCAACAGAATAGGCGTCAATGCCGAGTACTGCCGAACTGATGACCTTGGAGAGCATGGGGGCTCCTCGTTCGAATGCGGAATTCACCCTGCACTCGCGCCAGGCACTCGTAAACGCTGGGCGCATGCGGAATGCGGAGTGCGGAATGGAGAACCGCTGAGGAATGGTTCTTCCGGCTTCTCGTTTCCGGCTCCTGGCTGCTTGATGTCGTACTGTATGGCTGAGAATAGCAGAGAAAAGGAAGGATTGTCAAACTGAAAGTATTCGCATGCGGATTTCGGATTGCGCAATGGTTTAAACAGCTACTCTCGTATTTCTTTGCGTCCTTTGCGGCTTTGCGCGAGATGCTTTTTTGTTTCGGATTATACGGGTTGAGAAGAGAATAGCGAGAAATTGCGGAATTGTCCGTGTCTCAAGAAAGTCTACTGCTCGAACCTTGTGACAAAGGCGCCGATGAACCGCATGTTTCGCACATAGTCGGAGAACAGGACTTCCTTGACCACACCGCCGCCCGGCCGGTCCGCGCGGTCTTTGTCGCCTGCGGCGTGGATCACGTAGGGTCTGCCGGCTTTCATGTGCACAAGGGAGAGATGTGCAACGATCTCCTCGACAACGCGCTTCTTCGGGTCCTTGACCCAGTAGATGATGTCCCCGTCCTGGAGCTTCTTCTGGAGCGTTCGTGTTGCGAGGACGTTCTTCGGCAGAATATCTACCTCGTCCCTGCCGCGAGAACCCGTGATCTTCTTTGTCATGCCGAGATCTGCGGTGATGTTCTTTCCCCACTTGCTGTTGTAGACCATGTCCTCGCCGTACTGGAAGCGCTGGTCGTAGTTCGTGACAAGACCGTCGACGAGCGTCCCCTTGGTTAGGAACCGAAGATCAAGCGCCCGATCGATTGCCTCGCCGGGCGTGCTGCTTTGGGCGAGCTCGACGGACCGAAAGACGTGATACATACAGTCTGCCTTCTCGTCGGCAACGATGCGGTTCGTGCGAACGTAAAACCCGAGGGGATCGGGATCGTAGGGAGTTCCGATGAAACGGCCGGCCCAGTAGGAAATGCGTTTGCCGGGAGAAAGTCGCGCGGTCCTCGCCTGGGCGAGAAGAATTTCATCCGACGTCATCTCGGCCGGCGTCTTGTTCTGGTCAGGGTCTGCGCCGACTATCCTCAGCCCGTACTGCAAAGCGTTGGCATACCTCCGGTCATAAATGCCCAGAAGCTGGACAGTATGTTTTTTCGAAGACTGAAGGAACCTGCCGCTTCCAAGGAAGAGGCCCTCATTCTCGCCGTAAAATACAAGGACATCGCCCGGCTGGAGGTCCTTTTTATTTATTTTTTCGGCCGTCGTCTGAAATGCTGCCCGCGACGGGGCGATGGGTATGCCATAAATTCGGTAGACAATGTAGATGAGGCCGCGGGTATCCATGCCCTGTGCCGTGATTCCGCCCGCCAGATCGCGTACGCCCTGGAACTTTCGCGCCGTCTTTGCGATATCTTCGGGAGTGGTGTCATTCGCAAGCGGGTCTGAAGACTTTACGGCCATTGTGTCGGCGGGTTCGATGATCGCGACGGACCGGTCGGGAAACTGCACCTTAAGGCCGTCCGGTTTTCTTTCGAGCACCGGAAGTCGCGTTCCCGCATAGAGCGGGACCTTGTGATCGCCGGTCTTGTCGAGGATAAGCGCTTCCGTCTTGGGAACGGCGATCATGATCCAGGAGCGCTCGGTGTTAAGGTAGTGGCGGCCCTTGTCCTTTGGTATATAAACCGCCTCCTGCTGGATCCAGCCCTCGCGGTTGTCCTGGGCCGGAAGGGAGACCCGGTAGCGGTAGTCCTGCTTCTCAAGGATGCGCACCTCGTCGGCCATGAGCACCTGTGTCACGAGACGGGATTTGGGCAGCGGTTCTTCATGCACGTTTGCGAGCGGTACGGAAATGATGCCGAGAGTATTACTGCTTACGGGTTCCTGGGAGAATGATGCGGCAGGAAGCAAAAAAACCGTGCAAAGGATGAAGCCTCTTATTGATATAGGGAGGTAAGTTTTCATTTTGATGAATTCAGGAAAACGAGATGGCGTGCCGCGCTGCCGGAGGCGAAAAAATGGTGCCGAAGGGGGGACTCGAACCCCCATGGGTTGCCCCACACGCCCCTCAAACGTGCGTGTCTACCAATTCCACCACTTCGGCACTTGGAAATACAGAATACATACGTTCAGGCTCAGGAGGTTAAGTGCGTTCTTATCCTCAACCTTAACCTGTTCTTGCTTGTCATTTCTTCATTGCCGGCTGCTTTGCAGATACGTACGTGAGCCAGTCTGCATGACGGCTGTCCCGGCCGTGCACAATGTCGAAAAACGCCGCTTGAAGCTCTTTCGTGACCGGGCCGGGCTTGCCTTTTCCGATCTGCCGGTTGTCGACTTCCCGGATCGGCGTGATCTCCGCCGCCGTGCCGGAAAAGAACGCTTCGTCGGCAATATAGAGTTCGTCCCGGGTGAAGCGCTCTTCCACAAGGCGCATGCCGCGCTCCGCAGTGAGCTGCATGATCGTGTCCCGCGTGATGCCTTCGAGGATCGAGGTGAGCGGCGGCGTCTTGATCAGTCCCTTCCTCACCATGAACACGTTCTCGCCGCTCCCTTCGGCTACGTAGCCGTCGGTATCGAGCAGTATGGCCTCGTCGTAGCCGTCCTTGAGCGCTTCGCGCTTCGCGAGGAGCGAGTTTGCGTAATTGGCCGTGGTCTTGGAGCGCACCATGGTGGCATTCACGTGGGGGCGGATAAAAGATGAAATCTTGACGCGGATGCCGTTCTTGAGCCCCTCTTCACCGAGATAGCTGCCCCAGGGCCAGACGGCGATGGAGACCTGAACAGGGTTTTCCTTGGGAAAGACCCCCATGGCGCCGTAACCGATGTGGACGAGGGGCCGAATGTAGCACGCGTCGATCTTGTTCACACGGATGGTTTCAAGAATCGCCTCGGCCACGGCCTCGCGGGTGAAGGGGACCTCCATTTGCAGGATGTGGGACGAGTCGAAGAGCCGGTCCACATGCTCCTGCAGCCTGAATACCGCCGGACCGGCATCGGTCTTGTAGCACCGGATGCCTTCAAAAACCCCGGTGCCGTAGTGGAGCGAGTGCGTCAGGATGTGCACCTTGGCCTCGTCCCACTTCACGAACGAGCCGTTCATCCATATTTTTTCGGTGGCCTGAAGCATAGACGACATTTATAACAGCCTGCGAAAAAATTGTCAATCACTTTTTTCCGCGCTGGTGGGCGCGCGACCGTCTTTATTTTGAGCTTGGCGTCAGTGCTTGCAGCGCAGGGGGGATTTTTGAACGTGCACAGGGCGGGCATACCGTGCAATACCTTGCCGCTTCCTTCAGGACATGCCAACCGACAAAATCGTACCCGGTAGCGGGCAAGGCCTTGGCTGAACATGCGAATTCGTCCCGAGTCTGTTCTGTTGGGGGAATGTGCTGAAAGGTTGCGTGCTCTCGAGGGGCGGCGGACTACCCGTTTTTCTTATCGGCCTTCATCCCGCCCGGGTGGGGCATGTCTTTTTCGAGTAAATACAGTATTTCCTGAATTCGCTTTTGGAGACGGGCAACAGCTTTCTGGATTTCCACATCCTTCTCTTTTTCATCCATGAGAAGATATTTTTCCAGGCTTGTTCCCCGTATTTCTCTTTGAGTGTTGTCAAAATTGTCGATTGTTTTCATAAGCTCCTCCGGCACATCAACAGCCTGACACGAGCCATACTCCCGGCTGTCGCGCAACGAGTGGGATGAGTGGCAGGTATGAATTGAAGCTCCCCGCAGCAAATGACGGTTCGTATAGGCATCCGCGGGGAATGTGCTCACTCCAGAATTCAGCACACTTGCGCCAGCTTGTCGAATTATTACCCTCTTGAGCGGCAAATGTAAATCGCCGGGTCGGGGTATTTTTAGGGTATCAGGGGGATCATTGAAAAACCAGGGGTTTATCGCGGCAACCGATTGATGGCAGGAGGTTGGTTAAACTGCAGCGGAGGATACACCGGCTAGATGATTCCTGTTTTCCTTGCCTTAACAAGGGCATCACCCCGGTCTTTGGCCTGGAGCTTTTCGTAGATATTTTTTATGTGGGTATGCACCGTATGAGAGCTGATCTTGAGTCGCAGGGATATTTCCTTATAGGTAAGCCCCTGCTCGATGCACTTGACGATATCTTTTTCCCGCTGGCTTAAGATATACTGGTCCTCACCATTCTCATCCTGAAACTCATGGATTACTTTCCTGGCGATTTTCGGGCTCATGGGAGCGCCGCCCTTGTGGATGTCGTGGATTGCCTCCACGATTTCCCGCGGGCTGCTGCCCTTGAGGATATAGCCCGAAGCACCCGCTTTTATCGCGGCAAACACGTTTTCCCGGTCTTCGAAGACCGTGTGCGTCATGATCTCAAGCGACGGCATATCGTCTTTCGCTTTTTTGATAAGCTCTATCCCCGACATGCCGGGCAAACCGAGATCGGTCAGCATGACTTCCGGCGATGCTTTCCTGAGCCCGCGCAATGCATCTTCCGCGCTGCCGAAGGCGCCGGCGACGGTTATACCCGCCTCCCCGCCCAGGATCAGTTTAAGGCTTTCAAGCAAAATGGGGTCATCTTCAACAATTATGAGTCTCATAGCAGTCACCCTAGCATAAAATTTATTGAATTACCATACCCTCGGCAGGGTATTTTAAGGGTAAGGGAAGTTCAAAGCTCACCCTGGTGCCCCGGTCGGCCACAACGATTATTGTTCCGCCTATTTCCCCGGCCCTCGTTTTCATATGGGACAGCCCCCTGCCGCCGATCCTTCCGCCCCGCACACCGACCCCGTTGTCTTCAATAACAAGAAAGACCCCGTCCCGACCGGCGCGAAACGCCACGTTGGCCAAGGTGGCCTTCGAATGTTTTATGACATTCGTCAGCGCCTCCTTATAGATCTTGAACATATTGACCCAGACGAGGCTTCCCGGCTGCTCTTGCATGTCCTCTACGGAGGTCTCCATCGTAAATTTAATTTTGTGGGGCTCGACCATGTTGGTGCCCTGGTTTCTCAGCTCTACCGCAAGCGTGCGCCAGTTTAATTCCTTGCTGTCAAGGCTGTGCATGAAGCCCCTTATCTCGGAGATGCCTTCCCGGGAAAGTTTCGATATGGTTGTGAGCATCTTTGTAACAGTCTCGCCGTCAGTCGACTTCTGCGCCAGTTCCGAAAGAATGCTGATGTTTGTAGTGATGCCGCCGATGCCGTCATGGAGGTCCATGAGGATCTTTTCTTTTTCGAGACGGTGTCTTTTCTCTTCTTCGATCCGTTCCTGATACTGCCTGACGCTCTCCTCGTAAAATCTTACCTTGGCTTCTTCCGCGCGCTTCCAGTCCGTAATATCGAACAGGGTCGCAATGATCGCCGGCTTCCCTCCGTATTCTATGATCCCCGCGGTCGTGGCGGCCCAGCGCTCTTCTCCGTTTTTTCTGACAAATTTGAACTCATACTCCTGCGGGACGCGCTCTCCGTACATGCGCGCCTGCCCACGCTCTTTTACGAGTTCCTGGTAATCAGGATGGATCAGCGCCCAAAAGTCCTCTTGCAGTAATTCTTCACGGGTATAGCCGCTCATGGTTTCGCCGGCTGAGTTCGCATACACGAGCTTTTGTCCCTGATGAATGAAGATCGCGGCGGTTGTGGTCTCGGCCAGCGTCCTGAATTTTGCTTCGCTCTCTTTCAGGGAGATGGTCGCTTTTGCGAGCTCTTTGAACAAACGCTCCGTCTCTTCCTCGGCCTGCTTGCGGGCCGTGATATCGAAGGCGGTCCCGATCACCGCCGGTTTCCCCTCGTACTCGATTACGCCGACGGACATATCCACCCAGCGCGCCTCCCCGCTTTTCGTGACAAGCCTGAATTCATAGCGCTCGGGTGTCGGATCGCCGCTGATACGCGCGCGCGCGCGCTGCATTATCAATTCCTTGTCTTCGGGGTGAGTAACGCCCCAAAAATCCATGGCGAGAAACTCCTCGCGCGTATAACCGATCATGGATTCGCTCGCCGCGTTCGCGTAAAGAAATTTACCTCCTTGATGGATAAATATGGCGGCCGGAGCGGTCTCCGCCAGAGAACGGAATTTTTCCTCGCTCTCCTGAAGGGACTGCGTTGTTGCCTGCAGCTGCTCATAATAGCGCTCCCGCTCCTCCCTGGCCCGCTTCAAATCGGCGATGTCGCGCATAACCGCGGCCCGGGCAAGCGGTTTCCCCGTGTCTTTGTCGGCAACGGTAAAAATGTTCCACTCAATGGGAATGGAAGCGCCGGTTTTAAAGTGCCTTAATCTGAACTCGCCTTGCCAGCTATTATGCCGTCTGTTGTCCTGGAGCACGGGAAGATCTTCCGGAAAGTATAAATCGTCCGCGGTCAATTTTCTCACGTCGGCCTCGCTGTCGAGTCCCACGAGTTTTCGGCCCGCCTGGTTCAGAAAAAGCATGCGCTCGTCCATATTGGCCATTCCGATGAAGTCGGAACTGTTCTCGATCAGCAGGGACATCTGGTACCGCTCTTCTTCAGCCTGCTTGCGCGCCGTAATATCGATGAGCGTTCCGAGGACCGAGGGTTTTCCTTCATAATTCGTGACACCCGCGGTCATGAGGACCCACCGCTCCTCGCCGTTTTTCCTCATAAGCTTGAATTCGTACTGTGGCGGCGCGTGGCCTCCTGCCAGTCGCTCCCGCGCCCGGGTCTTGATCATTTCCACATAGTCGGGATGAACAAGGCTCATAAAATTCATGGTGAGGTATTCATCAATCGTATACCCCCCGATTATCTCCGCGGTACGGTTCGCATAAAGGAAATTGCCCCCTTGATGGATAAAGATCGCTATGGCGGCGGTATCAGCCAGCGTGCGGAACTTCGACTCGCTTGCGAGAAAAGATTCTTTCGTCCGCCGGGCCTCTTCATACAACCGCGCATTCTCGATGGCGATGGCGGCATGGTCAGCGAGCAGATCGAGGAGATCGATGTCGCTCTGCACATAGGGCTGCTGGCTGCCCTTCCGCCCGAGTATCATAACGCCCCTGATATCTCCCTTGTAAACCAGCGGCACAATTATCTCGGCGCCCAGCTCCGTCATGTAAGCATGCATCATGCGGTTTTTGTCACGTGGTCCCGCGCTTTCAAGCTCCTCTCTGACCACGACATGATTGGCTTGGCGTAACCATTCGATCGTGTCATCGCTCATAGGGTGGTCCTGCTTTGCCTGCGCAAGAGCTCCATCGCCATAGAGTTGGGCGAACCGGCCTCCCTCCATCTTGAGCGCGAGGCATATGCTCTCTACACCCATGCTTTTTTTTATGCTGTGGATGAGATAGGCCAGGAGCTCGTCCTGATTCAGGATCGTAACCAGGGCCTTAATGGACTCCCTGAGGACGCTTTGGTAATCGTACTTGTCCCGCAATACCAGCTTCTGTATCCACTGCTGCACGGTCCTGCTGAACCGGGTCCCGAAAAAGATCAACCCGATAACCGCCAGCGAAAGCAGGATCGCGAGGGAGTCGCCAAGGGACGGCGATAATAATTTGAACAGGACAATATGGAGGGCTGAGAAGAGGACCGACGGAATCGTAATATTAAGCACACGGGAAACCAGGAGCCGCAGATCGAAGAGCCGGTGCCGGGTGATCGCGTAATAGGTGATCACCACCCAGGGGAGGCTGAAGAACGTGGTAAAGGCCGGGTTGACCGCGCCGAAAAGCGGGAGAACGCCCGCGACCAGGATACAGCCGATGTTGAAGAAGAGGTTGCCGTAAAAGAACAGGTTGAACTGCGCTTTCCTGTTGCCGCTCATCCGGTTTTTAGCCCGGTAGAGTTCAACAAGGAGCCATACGGCCATGATGGCGCCGATGACCCGGCTGGGTTTTTCCAGGGGGCCATCGATGTCAACAAAGGGTATCAGTGACGGGTCTCCCGGTTCCACCAGGTCGGTGAACAGGGTCAGGGCGAAGACCACGCTCCAGAACGGGTAGAGGACGTAGCCTACGATTCGCGCGGCGAGGCTGTTCTCGTCCTCCATATAGTAGGTGAATTGAAGGCCCGCAGGGATCATGAACCAGCCGATCCAGCAGGCGCGGTTGAAGAAGTTGTAGTCTCGTCCCTGAAATTCAAGCGTAAACGATATGGCCGTGAACAGTACGAAGGCGGCCGCGAAAAAAAAGAGTCCCGCACAAGCCTGCTTTGCCCGGCTCTGGCGAGGCGCCTTCTTGAGAAGGGCGATCCCGAGAATTATGTCGAGGATGCCTCCTGCGTAGAGCGGATAGCTGATGATTTGATGCAGGTCCATTTCTTGTCCCTTTGCCGCCCTCTGGTTGCACCATTACGCAACAACAGGACCGGAGACCGTGCAGGGCGGACGGCCCACTCAGAACCCAAAAGCGATGTATCCATTGTAGGGAAGCATCGCCGGCCAGTCAAGTGAATATTGAAGCTCCCTGCAGCAAATGAAGGTTCGTACAGGCATCTGCAGGGAATGGCTCACTCCGGAATTCACGTATGGCCGCAATGCCACCATGCAAAAATGCAGCAGGGCCATTACGTTACGAACGGGCGCTCGGTCATGCTTATTTCGTTTGACAGTGCGCCGGACAGGAGCTAAACTTAACACAGACAACGGTAGCGAGGAGGCCTCCATGCAAATCAAAACCATTCTGTTCCCGACGGACTTTTCCAACGGCGCCCGGGCGGCGATGGACCATGCCGTTTCTCTGGCGCGCGACTACAAGGCCAAACTTCTCCTCCTCTATGTCATCCAGGACATCAGTATCGCAGAATGGTATATCCCGTCATCGCTTTCGGTGACCGATCTCGTTGAGGACATGCAAAGAAGCGCGGGGAAGGAAATGGACAAGTGGGCCACTGAGGTATCGGCAAAAGTCAAAGAGGTCGAGAAGCTGGTCGTTCGCGGCGTTCCCTTTGTGGAGATCATCAAGACGGCCAAAGAAAAAGACGCGGATTTGATCGTGATCGGCACTCACGGCAGGACCGGCATTGACCATATGCTCTTCGGCAGTACTGCGGAAAAAGTCGTGCGCAAGGCCCCGTGCCCCGTGCTCACGGTGCGTATCGTTGGCAAGGAATTCAAGATGCCGTAAGCCCGGCGTCGCCGGGCAAATTCCAAATAACAAATCACAAATAAGCACCAATGCCTTAATCGCCAAGGAGGTTGAAACATTGGACCAGCAATTGGTAATATGGTGGCTTGTTGTTTGAAATTTTGCGTTACTGGAATTTGGAATTTATTTGAGATTTGGATTTTGAAATTTGGGATTTAAGAAGGGCAGGCTTGCGCCTGCCCTTTGTTATTACTGTCCCAGCAGCGTGGTAAACGTATCGTGATGATCTTCTTCCTGGGACAGTATCTCCTCAAAAAGGAGCCGCGTGGTCTCATCGCCCTCCGAAGCGGCCTGTTTGATGATGTCCTTATAAAGCGCGATCGCCTCTTCCTCCGCCTTGGTGTCGGCCTTGAGCATCTGGGTGGGGTCGCCGCCCATTGCGATCGGGTTCGGCTTGGTCGTGGGGTTCACGTCGAAATAGAACAGCCTTTCGGCGATCTTTTCCGCATGCTTCATCTCGTCCATTGCCACTTTTTCGAATACGCCGGAAAGGGATTCGGAGTTCATGCCCTTTACCATGACGTGATGCCACATATACTGAACGATTGCCTGCAGTTCCCCTGCTATTGCCTGGTTTAACAGCTCCGTAAGTTTGGGACTCGCTTTCTGTACCATGCTGCGCCTCCTTTGCCTGTCTAAAGATCGAAAATGGTTATAACTTCCGAAGTCACATGGAATTACTATAGCACAGTTTTTTTATCTTCGCAGGGCGGCTCGTCAAGGCGGATGCGGTGAATCAAATTCCAGTTGCCTTATCCCTGCTCTTGAAATATAATGTCGCGGACGTTCCATCTTACGAAGGAGTATCCGCATGGGAAAGAACCTCGTTTACAAAATTTTGGGAGCTCATCTGGTCGAAGGCAAGCTCGAAGCCGGGACGGAGATCGCGATCAGGATCGACCAGACGCTGACCCAGGACGCGACCGGCACCATGGCCTATCTGCAATTCGAGGCCATGGGCGTTCCGCGGGTCAGTACGGAGCTCTCGGTGAGCTACGTGGACCACAACACCCTTCAGGACGGGTTCGAGAACGCCGACGATCATCGTTATCTTCAGACGGTGGCGTCGCGCTACGGCATCCACTATTCGAAGGCGGGAAACGGCATCTGCCATCAGGTCCATCTCGAGCGCTTCGGACGGCCGGGCAGGACGCTTCTCGGCTCCGACTCGCATACGCCCACGGGCGGCGGCATCGGCATGATCGCCATCGGCGCGGGAGGCCTCGACGTGGCTGTGGCCATGGGCGGCGGGCCCTTCTATCTTACCTGTCCCCGGGTGGTCAAGGTGAACCTGACCGGCAAACTTCAGCCGTGGGTGTCGGCCAAGGACGTCATTCTCGCGATCCTCAGAATGCTCACGACCAAGGGCAACGTGGGAAGCGTGATCGAATACGGGGGCGAAGGGGTGAAGTCGCTTACCGTGCCCGAGCGCGCTACGATCACGAACATGGGCGCCGAGCTCGGCGTCACGACTTCGATCTTTCCAAGCGATGGGGTGACACGGGCGTTTCTGAAGGCCCAGCGCCGGGACGCCGAGTGGACCGAGCTTGCAGCGGATTCCGACGCGAAGTACGACCGGGTAATCGACCTCGACCTCGGCAAGGTTGAACCGCTCATGGCCAAGCCGCATTCTCCGGACAATATCGGTACCGTGAAGGAACTTGCCGGAACAAAGGTCGACCAGGTCATGGTCGGCTCCTGCACCAATTCATCCTATCGTGACCTTATGCTCGTGGCCTCGATGCTCAAAGGCAGAAGGGTTTTCCCGGACGTGAGCTTCGGCGTGGCGCCCGGCTCGCGCCAGGTGCTCGAGATGATCGCGAAGAACGGAGCGCTTGCCGATATCATCACCTCCGGCGCGCGCGTGCTCGAATCGACCTGCGGTTTCTGCATCGGCGCCGGCCAGGCCCCGAAGACCAACGCGGTCTCGATCAGGACGAGCAACCGGAATTTCGAGGGCCGCTCCGGCACCAAGAGCGCGAAAGTCTATCTCGCAAGCCCTGAGAGCGCTGTGGCCGCGGCGCTCACCGGCGGTATCACCGACCCCCGCGACCTCGGCATCCCCTATCCAAGCGTTGAAATACCCGACCAGTTCTGGATAGACGACAGCATGATCTTGCCGCCTGCCAAAGACCCCTTGTCCGTTATGATTTACCGCGGCCCGAACATCGGCGACCCGCCTGCTGCCGAGCCCCTTCCGGAAGCGATCAAAGGCGTGGTCGCGATCAAGGTCGGCGACAAGATCACCACGGACCACATCATGCCCGCGGGATCGAGGCTGAAGTACCGCTCGAACATCCCAAAATATGCGGAGTTCGTGTTCGAGGGCGTCGACGCGGCGTTCTCAAAGAAGGCGCTTGAGAACAAAAAGGCGGGAATCCACAATATCGTGATCGCCGGAGCAAGCTACGGCCAGGGGTCCAGCCGGGAGCACGCGGCAATCTGCCCCATGTATCTGGGAGTCAAGGCCGTCATCGCGAAAAGCTTCGAGCGCATCCACGCTGCAAACCTTATCAACTTCGGCATCCTGCCGCTTACCTTTGTGAACGAGGCGGACTATGATGCAGTAGGCGCGAATGATAAGGTCGAGATCAAGGACATCAAGGCGGCCCTTGCGAAGGGCGCAGATTTCGTACTGAAAACTGCGGGGGGCAAGAACATTACGCTAAAGGCTTCGCTCAGCGCGAGGCAGCGGGATATCCTTCTTGCAGGCGGGATGTTGAACTACACGAGGGCGCAGTCCAACTAGCTTATCGTGACCGGCGCACAAACACAAAGCCGCACTCACCTGAGTGCGGCTTTTTAATTTATCGGGCGTTCTTTATTCGTCATTTCCGGGCGGGGCCCATTGGGCTATGACACCCACTTGAGCGAAGGTTTTTTGTGATTCATCGCGCAATCACGCAGGTAGAGATTTATCAGGTTTTGATGAGACATGCCCAGCTCGGCCGCCAACGCCTTAAAATACGCGACCGATGCCTTATCGAGCCGAATAATGACCGACTGCTTAAGGTGTTTAATGTAGGGATTTTTTTCACCCTTCATCTTTGAAAACTCGTAATGCGCTCTCATGGTATTATTTATCTTCCTTCTTCGATTTCAGCAACGCCTCCTCGATCCGCGCGGCAATACTTTCGGCGTCATGAGCGTCGGCACTGGAAACCTCAATGCTGCTGATCACCTTTTCGGCATGGCGCAGGTAGTACCCCAGGGCGACCCGTTTTTCGGCCAACAACCTGCGGTCACGGCTCTCCCAATATGCGCCTTCATCGCTCACGAGGAGATCGGAAATGTATTTCTTCTTGAGGCTGTCCAGGAGTTCGATGATGTGGATGTGAGCATCGATGTCCGCAAACTGCGTCTTGCAAGAGGTAAATCGCTCGCCCTGCCCATGGCCGTTGATCCAGGACAGCTGCTGCATCATGTCCGTCAGCACCCCATTGCAATCGAACAAAACGGCAAGCGGCTCCGCTTTGGGCTCCACGTTCAGGATGATCCCTTTCAACCCGAGCGACCCCTCTATCGTGGCCGCTCGACCGCCTGCCTTGTGCGGAGTCAAAACCGCGTTCGGCCGCACGGCAAAGTCATCATTTATAATGTGATATTTCCAATTGCGTTCCACGGCGGCCTCTTTCAGGTCGTCGATCAAACGCGGTACGTCGTCGATGCTATCAATTTTCCCCGACGCGTGTATCGTGATTCCCATCTCTGTTTACCTTCCGATGTCAAGAGTTCCAAAAGACATTGAACGTCCCGGTTCCTCGTCAGTTTTCTATCTTCCAGTTTTTATGATCCTTTTCAGGCCGTCATTTCCCCTGATCGTGTACGTTAGCGTCTTTTGAAGTATTGAATTTCTCTTTCGTGTTTTTCCGCCGCCTCACGCGTTGTGAAGGTCCCAAGATTTCTCCGCTTTCCGGTTTTGGGGTTCTTCTTTTGAGAGTACAGGCGGTACTCACCTGTTTTAAGTTTCCTGATCATCTTTCACCTCTCCTATGGACCTTCAACGAGTCTGTAGAAAAAGCCAAATTTCGACAAGCCGTTCTTCGTATTATCGATCGTGGTGCATCCTGTCCGCTTCGGTTGTCGTTTCTGGATTTTGATTTGCTACGTCTGGGGCTTATTTCCCATC